>Ga0307515_10000037_pt1 | contig 331970 bp, 311 predicted proteins | sample 17_EM_MG_FD_194513 | JGI IMG/M metagenome (GOLD analysis project Ga0307515, IMG submission 194513) | Populus trichocarpa ectomycorrhiza microbial communities from riparian zone in the Pacific Northwest, United States - 17_EM | ecosystem: Host-associated > Plants > Roots > Unclassified...
ACCACGCTCCAGTAATCGTGGCTCTTGCCGTCCTTCTTGCGTCGGTTGCAGCGCAGGAACATGGACCCAAATTCTGGGTACGTGCAGCCCCGCGCGCAAGGGCCAAGGTCTCCACTACAGACCCCGCTGCCAGGGGCTCATTGCAGATCAACAACTTGCGTCGCAGCGGACGCTCAACTCACAGGTTATCCCCGGAAATGTGAGAAAGACGGGTTAGCTCGGTGTGCTCTCAACCGCTCAGTAGGCGCGTGCTTCGAAGCCGGCGGCGCCGAGCTGGGCGACGACATCCTGCACATGCGCCGTGTTGCGCGTCTGCAGCACCAGCTCGACCTCGACGTTCTGCGCCGACAGCGTCGAGAACGCGCGCTGGTGGTGCACTTCGTCGATGTTCGCGCCGGCTTGCGCCACCACGGTGGTGATGCGCGCCAGCACGCCGGGCGTGTCGCGCGCGCCGACGCGGATGCGCGCCAGGCGACCGGCGCGCACCATGCCGCGGCCGATGATGGCCTGCAGCATCAGCGGGTCGATGTTGCCGCCGCACAGCACCAGGCCGACCTTGCGCCCGGCGTAGCGCGCCGGTTCCTTCAGCAGCGCGGCCAGGCCGGCGGCGCCGGCGCCTTCGACGACGGTCTTTTCGATCTCCAGCAGCATCAGCACCGCCTGCTCGATGTCGCCTTCGTCGACCAGCACCATGTCGTCAACGAGTTCGCTGACGATGCGGCGCGTGATCTGCCCCGGCTGGCCGACGGCGATGCCTTCGGCGATGGTGCTCGTGCCCTGCGCATGCGCCGTGCCCTTGACGAGGTTGACCATCGCCGGGAAGCGCGAGGTCTGCACGCCGACGATCTGCATCTGCGGCTTCAGCGCGCGCACCGCGGTGGCGATGCCGCTGATGAGCCCGCCGCCGCCGACCGCGATGACCAGCGTGTCCAGCTCGGGCTGGGCGCGCAGCATCTCGATGCCGATGGTGCCCTGGCCGGCGATGACGAGTTCATCGTCGAACGGGTGCACGAAGGTCAAACCTTGCTCGGCCGCGACCTTCAGCGCGTGTTCACGCGCTTCGTCGAAGCTCTCGCCGTGCAGCAGCACTTCGGCACCGAAGCCGAGCGTGCGCTCGACCTTGACGGTGGGCGTGTGCAGCGGCATCACGATCACGGCGCGCAGGCCGAGCCGCTGCGCATGGTGCGCCACGCCTTGGGCGTGGTTGCCGGCCGACGCCGCGATGACGCCGCGAAGCGGCGTCTTCCCATCGTTCGCGCCCTGGACGCCCGCGTCCACCAGCGACAGCAGCTTGTTCAGCGCGCCGCGCTCCTTGAACGACGCCGTGAACTGCAGGTTCTCGAACTTCAGGAAGACCTGCGCGCCGACGATCTGGCTCAGCGTCTTGCTCTCGACGCACGGCGTGTCCAGCACCTGCCCGGCCAGCCGGCCGGCGGCCGCTTCGATATCGGCCAGCCCCAGGGTCAAGCGGTACCCCCGACCGTCAGCCGCTCGATGCGCAGCGTCGGCTGGCCCACGCCCACCGGCACGCTCTGGCCTTCCTTGCCGCAGACGCCGACGCCGGTGTCGAGTTCGAGGTCGTTACCGATCATGCTGACGCGTGTCATCGCCTCGGGCCCGTTGCCGATGATGGTGGCGCCCTTCACCGGGTACAGGATGCGGCCGTTCTCGACCCAGAAGGCTTCGCTGGCCGAGAAGACGAACTTGCCGCTGGTGATGTCGACCTGGCCGCCGCCGAAGTTGGTGGCGTACAGGCCGCGCTTGATCGAGCCGATGATCTCTTCCTTGGTCTTGCTGCCGGCCAGCATGTAGGTGTTGGTCATGCGCGGCATCGGCAGGTGGGCGTAGCTCTCGCGGCGGCCGTTGCCGGTGGGCTTGACGCCCATCAGCCGCGCGTTCAGGCTGTCCTGGATGTAGCCGCGCAGGATGCCGTCTTCGATCAGCACGTTGCGCTGCGACGCGTGGCCTTCGTCGTCGACGTTCAGCGAGCCGCGGCGGTCGGGGATGGTGCCGTCGTCGAGCACGGTCACGCCCTTGGCCGCCACGCGCTGGCCGATGCGGCCGGCGAAGGTGGACGAACCCTTGCGGTTGAAGTCGCCTTCCAGCCCATGGCCCACCGCTTCGTGCAGCAGCACGCCGGGCCAGCCGGGGCCGAGCACGACGGTCATCTCGCCGGCTGGCACGGCGCGGCTTTCCAGGTTCGTCAGCGCGGCGTTGACGGCCTGGTTGACGTAGCTTTCGATCACCGCGTCCTGGAAGTAGCCGAGGCCGAAACGGCCGCCGCCGCCGCCGGAGCCGACCTCGCGGCGCCCGTCCTGTTCGGCGATGACGGTCACGGACAGCCGCACCAGCGGCCGCACGTCGGCGGCGCGCGTGCCGTCGGCGCGGGCCACCAGCACCACGTCGTACTCGGCCGCCAGCCCGGCCATCACCTGCACCACGCGCGGGTCTTTCGAGCGGGCCAGCTTCTCGACCTTCTCCAGCAGCGCCACCTTCTGTGTGCTGTCGAGCGTGGCGATCGGGTCGGTCGGCGCGTACAGCACGCGGCTGCCGGCCACGCGCGTCGGCCGCGCGATCTTCACGCGCTTGTTCTGGCCTGCTGCGGCGATGGTGCGCACGGTGCGCGCGGCGTCGAGCAAGGCTTCCTCGGACAGGTCGTCGCTGTAGGCGAAGGCGGTCTTCTCGCCGGCCACCGCACGCACACCCACGCCCTGGTCGATGCTGAAGCTGCCGCTCTTGACGATGCCCTCTTCGAGGCTCCAGCCTTCGTGGCGCGTGGTCTGGAAGTACAGGTCGGCGTCGTCGATGCGGTGCTCGCCGATGGTGGCCAGCGCGCGCGAGATCGCTGCTTCGCCGAGGTCGAAAGGCTCCAGCATCAGCGCCTGCGCGATGGCCAGGCGTTCGAGAGTGGGTTCGCGAGTGATCATCGACGGCCTTCGTAGCGCGGTGGGCGTCGATTGTAGGAGTCGGCCTCCCTTACCGCTGCTTGCAGGGTGTTCGAGGATCTTTACGCCGCTTCACCGGGCGGCGGTGCGCGCGACCGGGCGTGACGGCGTTAGTGATGCACGCGCCGGCCGATCCGGCCGTCCCCGAAACCCAACTCGAAGGAACAACCCCATGAAGCTCCGCACCGCTCTGACCGCCACGACCCTGTCGATCTTCGTCCTCGGCGCCTTCGCCCAGGCCGAGACGCCGAAGATCGACGCCCGCCAGGCCAAGCAGGAAGCCCGCATCGACAAGGGCATCGCCAGCGGCGCCGTGACGCAGCCCGAAGCGCGCAAGCTCGAAGCCCAGCAGGCGCGCGTCGACCGCGTCGAAGACCGCGCCAAGGCCGACGGCACGGTGACCCAGCAAGAGAAGGCCAAGGTCACGCACCTGCAGAACAAGTCCAGCCGCGACATCAAGCGCCAGAAGCACGACCGCCAGACCGTCGCCGAGCAAGCCGCGACGAAGTGATGCTCTAGCCGCCGCGCAACGCCAGCGCCTGTTCGTAGAGCGCGTTGCGCGGCGCGCCGCTGATCTCGGCGGCCAGCGTCACCGCCTGCTTCAGCGGCAGCTCGCGCAGCAGCACCTGCAGCGTGTGCAGCGCGGCCGGCGGCAGCGCAGTCTCAACAACCGCCGGCAGCGCATGCAGCACGAGCACGAATTCACCGCGCTGGCGGTTCGCATCGGCGGCCAGCCAGGCCGGCAACTCGCCGGCGGCCATCGTCACGACGGTCTCGAACTGTTTCGTCAGTTCGCGGCACAGCGTGACGCGGCGCGCCGGTGCGCCTTCGGCCAGTGCGGCCAGCAGCGCTTCGATGCGGTGCGGGGCTTCGAACAGCACCTGCGTCGCGTTGTCGGCCAGGCCGGTGGCCAGGGCCTCGCGGCGCTCGCCGCCCTTGGCCGGCAGGAAGCCGATGAAGCGGAAACCTTGCCCGACGGTGTCGCCGGCCACGCTGAGCGCGGCCGCCGCGCTGCTGGCGCCCGGCACCGGCACGACGCGGTGGCCGGCCGCGGCGACGTGCGCGACCAAGGCCGCGCCGGGGTCCGAAATCGCCGGCGTGCCGGCATCGCTGACGTAGGCCACCGACTCGCCGCGCGACAGGCGCTCGGCGACGACGGCCGAGGCCTGCTGCTCGTTGTGCGTGTGCAGCGCCAGCAGCGGCCGCTCCAGCCCGAGGTGGCGCAGCAGCTGCGCGCCGATGCGCGTGTCCTCGCAGGCCACCGCCTGCACGCGCGACAGCACGTGGATGGCGCGCAGCGTCAAGTCGGCCAGATTGCCGATCGGCGTGGCGACCACGTAGAGTGTGCCGCTCGGGTATTGCTGCTGGCCGGCCGCGGCCAGCGCGGCACCGAGCAGCAGGGAGGAATCGATGTTCAAGGGCGCGACCGGTGGGGGGACGAAGGCCATCGGCGACGCTGCCGAGGCGCGCGCGCTGGCTTGGCTGCAGGCCCGCGGCCTGGTGCTGCTGGAACGCAATTATCGGGTCGCGCGCGGTGCCGGCGCACGCGGCGGCGAGGTCGACCTGATCCTGCGCGACCGCGACGGCACGCTGGTCTTCGTCGAAGTGCGCGCTCGCGCCAGCGCGGCCTTCGGCGGCGCCGGCGCCAGCGTGTCGGCGACGAAGCAGCAGCGCATCGTCTTTGCGGCGCAGCACTACCTGTTGCACTTCGCGGCGCCGCCGCCTTGCCGCTTCGACGTGGTCGCGCTGGACGGCGAACGCATCGAATGGCTGCCGGCGGCATTCGACGCGTCCTGATGCGGAACCGGTTGCGAAAGGTGCGTGTCATATGATCCATGCTCATGCTCGAACAGCGCATACAGCAGCAGTTCTTCGACAGCGCCGACCTGAAGTACCAGACCGCCGAGACGCTGGCGCGCCCGATCGCCGATGCCGCCGGCGCCTTGCTCGGCGCCATCACGGCCGGGGGCAAGGTCATGGTCGGCGGCTGCGGCGGTGCGGCAGCGCTGGCGGCGCACATGGCGGCGCTGTTCGTCGGCCGCTTCGAACGCGAAAGGCCGCCGCTGCCGGCACTGGCCTTGTCCGGCGAACCGGGCTCGGCGCTGCAGCTGCAGGCGCTCGGCCATCCGGGCGACGTGCTGCTGCTGCTGGACGCCGGCGACGGCGACGCGGCACCGGTGCGCGCAGCCATCGCCGCCGCACATGGCAAGGAGATGACCGTGGTGCTGCTCGCCGGCCCGCGGGGCGCCACCTTCGGTGACGCCTTGTCCGAAACCGACGTGACGATCGTCGTCCCGCACGAGCGCCCGGTGCGGGTGCTGGAACTGCAGCTGCTGGCGCTGCATTGCCTGTGCGACGCGATCGACCTGCAACTGATGGGGGAACAAGACCCGTGAAGAACCGAACCCGAACGCTGGCGGCGCTGCTCGCCACGCTGACCGCGATCACCGCCCTGCCCGGTTGCGCGCCGCTGATCATCGGCGGCGCCATGGTCGGCGGCGGCATGATGGCCATCGACCGCCGCACCTCGGGTGCCCAGGTCGAAGACGAAGCCATCGAACTGAAGGCCACATCGCGCATCAGCCAGCTGGCCACGCTGGGTAACATCAGCGTCACCAGCTACAACCGCATGGTGCTGATCACCGGCGAGGTGCCGACCGACGGCGACCGCACGAAGGTCGAAGAAGCCGTGCAGCGCATGGAAAACGTGCGCTCGGTGGTCAACGAGCTGGCGGTGGCGGGCAATGCGTCGCTGACCGCGCGCTCGGGCGACTCGATCACCTCGGCCAAGGTCAAGGCGACGATGGTCGACGCCAAGGACATGCAGGCCAATGCGGTGAAGGTCGTCACCGAGCGCGGCGTCGTCTACCTGATGGGCCGTGTCACCGAGCGTGAAGCCACCCGCGCCGCCGAGCTGGCGCGCTCCGTCCCCGGCGTGCAGAAGGTGGTGCGCGTGTTCGAGGTGATCTCGGAAGAAGAGCTGGCCGGCCTGCTGGCCAAGCCGACGCCGCCCAAGCCGTAGCCGCTACTTCAGGCGCCGGATCAGGCTCGACGTGTCCCAGCGCCGGCCGCCCAGCGCCTGGATGTCGGCGTAGAACTGGTCCACCAGTGCCGTCACCGGCAGCTTGGCGCCGTTGCGCCGGGCTTCGTCGAGCACCAGGCCCAGGTCCTTGCGCATCCAGTCGACGGCGAAGCCGAAGTCGAATTGGCCGTCGGCCATGGTCTTGCCGCGGTTGTCCATCTGCCAGCTCTGCGCCGCGCCTTTGCCGATGACGTCCAGCACCAGCGGCATGTCCAGCCCCGCCTGCTGGCCGAAGGCGATGGCTTCGGCCAGGCCCTGCACGAGGCCTGCGATGGCGATCTGGTTGACCATCTTCGCCAGCTGCCCGGCGCCGCTGTCGCCGACACGGGTGACGGCGCGCGCAAAGGCGAGCGCCACCGGCTTCATCGCGTCGAACGGCGCAGCGTCGCCGCCGCACATGACGGTCAGTGCGCCATTGACGGCGCCGGCCTGGCCGCCGGAGACCGGCGCGTCGACGAAGTGCAGGCCGCGGCCGGTGGCGGCAGCGGCGAGTTCGCGCGCGACCGCGGCCGACGCGGTGGTGTGGTCGACGAAGACCGCGCCGGCGGCCATGCCGGCGAAGGCGCCGCTGTCGCCCAGCGTCACCGAGCGCAGGTCGTCGTCGTTGCCGACGCAGGCGAAGACGAACTCGGCGCCGGCGGCGGCTGCTGCCGGCGTCGCGGCGTGCGCGCCGCCGTATTCGGCCGCCCAGGCCACGGCTTTGGCGGCGGTGCGGTTGTAGACGGTGACCGAATGGCCGGCGCGTGCCAGATGGCCGGCCATGGGATGGCCCATCACGCCAAGGCCGAGGAAGGCGACGCGACGGGGCGGAATGGATTCGTAGCTGCGGGGTGTGTTCATGACGTCAATGCTGCCATGAACGCGCCCTACACCACCTTCATGTGCTCGGTTCCGGCGGCCAGGTCGTGGCTGCGCGCGCGGTTGCTGTTGAGCTTGATCTGCAGGCGCAGGTCGTTCACCGAATCGGCGTTGCGCAACGCGTCTTCGTAGGTGATGGTGTTGGCCTCGTACAGGTCGAACAGCGACTGGTCGAAGGTCTGCATGCCGAGTTCGCGCGAACGCTTCATCAGCTCCTTGATCTCGCCGACCTCGCCCTTGAAGATCATGTCGCTGATCAGCGGCGTGTTCAGCAGGATCTCCACCGCCGCGGCGCGGCCGCGGCCTTCCTGGCGCGGCATCAGCCGTTGCGAGACCAGCGCCTTCAGGTTCAGCGACAAGTCCATCAGCAGTTGCGCGCGCCGCTCTTCGGGGAAGAAGTTGATGACGCGGTCCAGCGCCTGGTTGGCGCTGTTCGCATGCAGCGTGGCCATGCACAGGTGGCCGGTTTCGGCAAAGGCGACGGCGTGTTCCATCGTCTCGCGGTCGCGGATCTCGCCCATCAGGATCACGTCGGGCGCCTGCCGCAGCGTGTTCTTCAGCGCCTGCTCCCAGCCGTCGGTGTCGATGCCGACCTCGCGCTGCGTGATGATGCAGTTCTTGTGCGGGTGCACGAACTCGACCGGGTCTTCGATGGTGATGATGTGGCCGAAGGAGTTCTCGTTGCGCCAGTCGACCATCGCCGCCAGCGACGTGCTCTTGCCCGAGCCGGTGGCGCCGACGAAGACGACCAGCCCGCGCTTGGACATCGCCACTTCTTTCAGCACCTTGGGCAGGCCCAGGCCGTCGATGGTGGGCAGCGTCTGCGGGATCGTGCGGAACACCAGGCCGACGTTGCCCTGCTGCATGAAGGCGTTGACGCGGAAGCGCCCCACGCCCGACGGCGAGATCGCGAAGTTGCACTCCTTGGTGCGCTCGAACTCGGCCGCCTGCTTGTCGTTCATCACCGCGCGCGCCAGCTGCAGCGTGTGCTGGCCGGTCAGCGGCTGCGGGCTGACCTTGGTGATCTTGCCGTCGACCTTGATCGCCGGCGGGAAGTCGGCGGTCAGGAACAGGTCCGAGCCAGTGCGGCCGACCATCAGGCGCAGCAGGTCGTTGACGAATTTCGAGGCCTGGTCGCGTTCCATACGTGGTTCTCCGTTGCTCTAGGCGTCTGCCAGCAAGGCCGACAGCCGTGCGCTGACCTGGCGCAGCCGCAGCGACAGCCGCCGCGCCAGCGCCCCCAGCAGCACCAGCGCCAGAGCCGCATCTTCCTTCATCAGCCGCGCCAGCGCATCGGTTTCCAGCACCGCCAGCACGCAGGGCGTGCGCGTGGTGCAGTCCGACAGCCGCGGGCCGGCATCGAGCACCGCCATCTCGCCGACCACGTCGCCCGGCCGCGCCTCGGCCAGCCGCGACACGTGCACGCCGTGCGGCGCGCGTTCGATGACCACGGTGCCTTCCAGCACGATGAGCATGAACTCGCCGGGTTCGTCCTGCACGATCAGCCGCTGCCCGCTGCCGACGGTGGCGAACTGCAGGTAGCTGGCCAGCCGCTGCAGGCCGGCGGCGTCGAAGGCGCCGCGGCCGCCGGCCCACAGCAGCGACAGCGTCGCCGTGCCCGCGGTGGCGTCGAAAGGCTTGGCGCCGAGCGCCGCGGCACGCGCCGCCCACGACACCGGGCTGTCTTCCATGGGTGTCAGTCTTTCAGCCCGGGAAGTTTTCCGGGATCTTCGCCTTGGCCCGCGCCTCGGCCGGCGAAATGACGTTGCGCCGCGTCAGGTCGGCCAGGTTCTGGTCCAGCGTCTGCATGCCCAGGCTCTGGCCGGTCTGGATCGACGAATACATCTGCGCGATCTTGTTCTCGCGGATCAGGTTCTTGATGGCCGACGTGGCGATCATGATCTCGTGCGCGGCGACGCGGCCCGAGCCGTCCTTCAGTTTGCACAGCGTTTGCGAGACCACCGCCACCAGCGACTCGGACAGCATCGCGCGCACCATTTCCTTTTCGGCCGCCGGGAACACGTCGACGACGCGGTCGATGGTTTTCGCGGCGCTGCTGGTGTGCAAGGTGCCGAACACCAGGTGGCCGGTTTCGGCGGCCGTCAGTGCCAGGCGGATGGTTTCCAGGTCGCGCATTTCGCCGACCAGGATCGCGTCCGGGTCTTCGCGCAGTGCCGAGCGCAGCGCGTTGCTGAAGCTCAGCGTGTGCGGGCCGACCTCGCGCTGGTTCACGAGGCACTTCTTGCTTTCGTGCACGAACTCGATCGGGTCTTCGACCGTCAGCACGTGGCCATATTCGTTTTCGTTCAGGTGGTTGACCATCGCCGCCAGCGTCGTGCTCTTGCCCGAGCCGGTGGGGCCGGTCACGAGCACCAGGCCGCGCGGCTTCAGCGCCAGTTCGGCAAAGACCTTCGGCGCGCCGAGCTGTTCCAGCGTGAGGATCTTGCTCGGGATGGTGCGGAACACGGCGCCTGCGCCGCGGTTCTGGTTGAAGGCGTTGACGCGAAAGCGTGCCAGACCCTGGATCTCGAAGCTGAAATCGCACTCCAGCGTGTCTTCGTAGTGCTTGCGCTGCGAGTCGTTCATGATGTCGTACACCATGTCGTGGACCATCTTGTGGTCCAGCGGCTCGACGTTGATGCGGCGCACGTCGCCATGCACCCGGATCATCGGCGGCAGGCCGGCCGAAAGGTGCAGGTCCGAGGCCTTGTTCTTGACCGAAAACGCGAGCAGCTGGGTGATGTCCATGAATGACGCGCAAGGGAGCGCTTAACCTCGGGGGATTATGGGCAGCATCGGAAGCAACCTGCAAGAAGTGAAGCAGCGCATTTCTCACGCCGCGGCCGCCGCCGGCCGCGACGCGCGAGGCATCACGCTGCTGGCGGTGAGCAAGACCTTCGGCGCCGACGCGGTGCGCGAGGCGTTTGCTGCGGGCCAGCGCGCGTTCGGCGAAAACTACGTGCAGGAAGCGCTGGAGAAGATCGACACGCTGGCCGACCTGCGCAGCGCGCTCGAATGGCACCTGATCGGGCCTTTGCAGAGCAACAAGACGCGGCCGGTGGCCGAAGCCTTCGACTGGGTGCATTCGGTCGACCGCCTGAAGATCGCGCAGCGCCTGGCCGAGCAGCGGCCGGCCTGGCTGCCGCCGCTGCAGCTGTGCCTGCAGGTGAACATCAGCGGCGAGCCCAGCAAGAGCGGCGTCGTGCCGGCCGAGACGGCGGCGCTGGCCCACGCGGTGGCCGCGCTGCCGCGGCAGCAGGTCGTGCTGCGCGGGCTGATGGCCATTCCCGAGCCCGCCGGCGACTTCGCGGCCCAGCGGGCGCCGCACCGCGCGCTGCGCGAGCTGCTGGCGGCGCTGAACGACCAGGGTCTGGCGCTGGACACCTTGTCGATCGGCATGAGCGCCGATCTGGAGGCGGCCGTGGCCGAAGGCGCGACGCTGGTTCGCATCGGCACGGCGCTGTTCGGGAAGCGGTAGTTCGTCACGAAGGCGCCGCTCAAGTCCTGCGCTGAGCGTCCGAGCCCCCGGAGTGAAGGTTGACGGCGTGACATCCGCACGCCAAGGACTGCACGTTTCAAATCGTTGCAGTCCCCTGAAATCGCTTGCTTTTCGGAACATCGCTTCCTGGCCGCCAACCCCCATTCCGGGGTCCGGCGAAGAACAAGAAGGTTGATCCGATGCGACTGCTGATGCCCTTCATCGTGCTGATCGAGCGCCGCTTGCGCGCCATCGGGCTCTGGCTGCTGGCCGTGCTGATGCTGATGTCGACCGCGCAGGCCGGCCCGCAGCAAGGCGGCTTCAAAGGCCGCAAGGTGGCGCGCGACCTGCAAGCCGCGGTCGATGCCCCGGCCGATGCGAAGGAACGCTGGGTCGGCCGCCGCAACGGCCAGCGCTTCGTCGAAGCCGTCGTCGTCAGCGACAGCGCCGACGGCGACATGACGGCGCTGCGCGCCGAAGTCGAACGCCTCGGGGGCACCGTGCACGCGCGCTTCTCGTCGGTGCGGGCGCTGCTGGTGTCGATCCCGTCGCGCCGCATCGCCGCGCTCGAAGCGCACGACGACGTCGTCTCCGTGTCGCCGAACCGCCCGGCGCGGCGTTCGTCGAGCGACCTCGAAACCACCACCGGCACGCTGGCCAGCACCGTGCGCAGCTACTACGGCACCTACGGCTACGCCGGCCTCGACGGCGCCGGCGTCGGCATCGCCGTGCTCGACTCGGGCGTGATGTCGGCGCACCAGCACTTCAACAACGCCAGCGGCTACACGCGCGTCGCGCGCAACCTCGACTTCGTGAACTCGACCGGCGGCCTGGGCGGCACCGTCACGGCGGCCAGCACGATGGCGCTGCAGCCGGGCAGCCTGCAGCGCACGCTGGCCGAAACGGCGCGCAGCGCCACCGGCGTGGCCTTCCCCGACCCGTATGGCCACGGCACGCACGTTGCGGCCATCGCCGCCGGCCGCCGCATCAGCAACGCGACGATCGACACCACCGGCATCGCGCCGGGGGCGTCGATCTACGACGTGCGCGTGCTCGGCAACGACGGCTCCGGCAAGATGACCGACGTGCTTGCCGGCATCGACTGGGTCATCGCCAATGCCCGCGCGCTGAACATCCGGGTCATGAATCTGAGCCTGGCGACGAGCTCGACCGAGTCCTGGCAGACCGACCCGCTGGCGCGCGCCGTGCGCAGCGCCAACGCGGCCGGCATCGTCGTCGTCGTCGCGGCCGGCAACTTCGGCGAGGCCGGCAACGGCAACAAGATGTTCGGCACCATCGGCTCGCCGGGTCACGACCCGTCGGTCATCACCGTCGGCTCGGCGAACGGCCATGCCACGAACGCGCGCAGCGACGACAGCGTCAACAACTTCAGCTCGCGCGGCCCCACGCGCGGCGCCAGCGTCGACAACAACGGCGCGCGCCGCGTCGACAACATGCTCAAGCCCGACCTGGTGGCGCCGGGCAACCGCCTCATCAGCGCGGCGTCGACCTCGGTCAGCGGCCTGTTCGCGTGGAACAACCTGGCCAACGACAACCCGCAACTGCTCGCCGCGCTGGGCACGCAGACCTACGGCCGGACGCTGATGGCGCTGAGCGGCACCTCGGTCGCCGCGCCGGTGGTCAGCGGCGCCGTGGCACTGATGCTGCAGGCCAACCCGGGCCTGACGCCGCCGCTGGTGAAGGCGATCCTGCAGTATTCGGCGCAGCCGCTGGCCGGGGCCAGCCTGGTCGAACAAGGCGCGGGCATGCTGAACGTCGAAGGCGCGGTGCGGCTGGCGAAGTCGCTGCGCACCGACGTCGCGCAGCGCGTCGAAGCCGGCACGATCTCGATCGGCGACGCGCTGAATGCCAGCGCGCTGCCGACGCCGAGCACGACGGTCGCCGGCCAGACCTTCAACTGGTCGCGCATCGTCTTCGTCGGCGGCCGCCAGGTGGCCAGCGGCACGGCGCTGTTCACCGCCTTCCAGCCGATCTACGACCCGCGCCTGGCCTGGGGCGGCGACGCGGTTCGCCGCCAGCAGGCGGCGTATTGGCCGGCGACGTACGGCGTGCCGGCCAACACCTACCCGCGCAGCTTCACCGAGAGCAGCGTCAGCAGCAGCGCGCTGCTGAGCCCGGGCGTGCTGTTCGGCACCTCGCTGGCCGGCATGAGTTCGCTGCACGGCAAGACCGGCGTCTTCCTGCCCACCGGCACGATGGCCTCGTGGCTGGCTGCCGGCAGCGGTGTGACCATGGCCAGCGGCGTCGTGCTCAGCGAAGGCGTGGTGCTGAGCGAGGGTGTCGTGCTCAGCGAGGGCGTCGTGTTGAGCGAGGGCGTGGTGCTCAGCGAAGGTGTCGTGCTCAGCGAAGGCGTGGTGCTGAGCGAAGGCGTCGTGCTCAGCGAAGGCGCCGGCTCGGTCAAGGCCAGCAGCACCGACGGCGAGCCGTGATGCCATGCCGCCGGGGCTGCTCAAGAGCGGCCCCGGCGCGCCGAAATTGAGGCAACCAATCAAGCGCGCCGAGGCAGCCCTCCGGCGCGCAAGCACTTGTCATGAACACCCGACCGATCGAGTCCGCAGCCGGTGTGCGCATGTCGGCGTTGCAGCGCCTGCATGCGGCGCTGATGCCGGACTACAACCGGTGGGCGACGCTGTACTGGTGGGGGATGGTGGCCTGCGGCGCGCTGGTGCTGGTGCATGCCGCCCTGCACACGCTGGCGCAGCCGCTGCCGGTGCAGCTGCGCATCGTCTTCGGCTGCGCGATCGCCATGCTCGCCGGGCTGTTTCCGGTGCGCATTCCGGGCTCGAAGAACTCCTTCGCTGCCGGCGAGGTATTCATCATGCTGCTGCTGCTGATGAACGGCCCGGCGGCGGCGGCGCTGGCGGCGGCCGGCGAGGCCTTCGTCGGCTCGGCGCGCAGCTCGAAGCGCTGGACCAGCCGGCTCGTGAGCCCGGCCACGGCATCGGTGTCGATGATCGTCGTCGGCACGCTGCTGCACTGGACGCTGGCGGCGATGGATCTGCAAGGCGCCTTCGGCCAGGCCGCGGTGATGCTGCTGGCGATGCTGTTCGCGATCGCGCACTTCGTGCTCAACACGCTGCTGATCACGCTGGTCGTGCACCTGAAGCGCCGCGAATGGCTGCGCCTGAAGGACTTCGTCGCCAGCTTCGGCTGGGTCGGCACGACCTACGCCGCCAGCGCGCTGATCGCCGGCCTGCTGTTCATGGCCTTCCAGGCCAGCGGCATCGGCGTCATGGCCGGCGGCGTGCCGATCATCATCCTGCTGCTGGTGATGCTGCACTACCACTTCCGCCAGCGCGAGTCCGACGACCAGGCGCAGCAGGTGCGCGTCGAAGCCGCGGAGCGCGAGGCCGAACAGTCCGCGCGCCACCTGCGTGAACTCAAGGGCAGCGAACAACGCTTCCACAGCGCGTTCTCGCATGCCGCGATCGGCATGGTGCTGGTCTCGACCTCGGGCCAGGTGCTGCAGGCCAACCCGGCGATGTGCAGCCTGCTCGACTGCCCGGAAGACGAGCTCGTCGGCCGCGACTTCACGAGCTTCGTGCATGCCGAAGACGCCGAGCTGCTGTCGCGCCAATGGCAGGCGCTGCGCAGCGAAGACGGCATCGAGGCCACGGTCGAACTGCGCTGCCGGCGCGCCGGCGGCGAGACCGTGCACGTGGCGTTGCACTGCGGCCGTTTCGCCGACAACGGCGGCAGCGCGCCGTGCCTGATCCTGCAGGCGCAGGACATCACCGCGCGCCGCGATGCCGAAGCCCAGCTGCAGCACATCGCCTACCACGACAGCCTCACGTCGCTGGCCAACCGCATCCGCTTCGGCGCCTGCCTGGCGCAGGCCATCGAGCGCTGCCGCGGCGACCCGGACTTCCGCTTCGCCGTGATGTACCTGGACTTCGACCGCTTCAAGCTCATCAACGACACGCTGGGCCACAGCGCCGGCGACCGTTTCCTCACGCTGGTGGCGCAGCGCATCCGCGACCAGGTGCGGCCGGGCGACACGGTCGGCCGGCTCGGCGGCGACGAGTTCGCGATCCTGGCCGAGAACCTCGGCGACGAGGCCGACACGCTGGCCATGGCCGAGCGCTTGCAGGCCGTGCTGGCCAAGCCCTATGTGCTCGACGGCAACGAGGTCAACAGCAGCGCCAGCATCGGCATCACCTTCAGCAGCGTCGGCTACGAGACCCCAGGCGACGTGCTGCGCGACGCCGACATCGCGATGTACCGCGCCAAGGCCGCCGGCCGCGCCCGCATCGCGCTGTTCGACGCCAGCCTGCGCGCCCAGCTCGCGGCCCAGGTGCACATCGAACGCGACCTGCGCCGCGCCATCGAACAAGGCCAGCTGACGCTCGCCTACCAGCCGATCTACGACCTGAGCACCGGCCAGGTCGACAGCTTCGAAGCGCTGGTGCGCTGGACGCACCCGGAGCGCGGCCCGATCGAGCCGTCGACCTTCATCCCGATCGCCGAAGAGTCGGCGCTGATCGGCGCGCTGACGACCTGGGTGCTGAACACCGCCTGCGCGCAGCTGCGGCAGTTCCAGCAGCAGCGGCCGATGGCACCGCGGCCGCGCGTGCACGTCAACGTCTCCGGTACCGACATGTGCCGGCAGAGCTTCGTCGCGCAGGTCGCCACGGCCTTGCTGGTCAACGGCCTGGAGCCGCGCCAGCTGACGCTGGAGATCACCGAGACGACGCTCATGCAGCGCCTGGACAGCGCGCTCGCCGTGATGGGCCAGCTGCGCGACATCGGCGTGGGCCTGAGCGTGGACGACTTCGGCACCGGCTACTCGTCGCTGGCCTACCTGTCGACGCTGCCGATCACGAGCCTGAAGATCGACCGTTCCTTCGTGCAGCGCCTGCAGGAAGAGGCCAAGGACACCGAGGTCGTGCGCGCCGTCATCACGCTCGGCGTCGCCCTCGGCAAGACGGTGATCGCCGAAGGCATCGAAACGCCGGCGCACCTGGCGCAGTTGCGCGCCTTGGGCTGCGCGCTCGGCCAGGGCTATCTGCTGGCCTGCCCGATGTCGGCCGAGGATGCGGTGGCGCTGCTCGACGACGCGCCGCGCAGCGACGACGTGCCGCAGCCGCTGCAGGCGACGCTGTTCTCCGACACGCGCGCCGCGCCGCTGCTGCACTGACCGGTCACACCGGCAGCTGCGAGCTGTTCTTGACCTCTTCCATCACCGCGTAGGTGCGTGTCTCGCGCACGCCGGGCAGCGTCCAGATGACGCTGCCGATGAACTCTCGGTAGGCCGCCATGTCGGCCACGCGCGTCTTCAGCAGGTAGTCGAAGCCGCCGGCCACCAGGTGCGCTTCCAGGATCTCCGGACGCACCTGCACGGCCGCCTTGAAGGTGTCCATCACGTCGTGCACGGTACGGTCGAGCAGGATCTCGACGAACACCAGCAGCCCGGCGCCGAGCCGGGCCGGGTTCAGCCGGGCTTCGTAGCCGAGGATGAAGCCGTCGCGCGTGAGCCGCTTCACGCGTTCCAGCACGGCGGTCGGCGACAGGTGCACCTCTTCGGCGAGCTTCAGGTTGCTGATGCGGCCGTCGGCCTGCAGCACACGCAGGATGCGGCGGTCGATCTTGTCGATGTCGCGGGGCAGGTTCTCGTCCATGACGGGAGGATTCTCCATGAACGGCGCAAGATTCCGAATCTCATGCGGTGCGCACCCGACCAAACTGCCGCATCTGCCGCCCAAGGATCCCCGCCATGCCGACCCCGCCGAAAGCCCGCCTGCCCTTCCCGTACCGCGCCGAGGCCGGCGTCGTCGCCGACTCGCTGGCCGCGCTGCAAGGGCGGCTCGACTGGCCGGCGGTGATCGACGCGGCGCGGCCCTGGGTGCGTGCCGTGCGCGAGCAGCCGGCGCCTTTCTGGGCCATGGAATCGCTGCTGCGCGAGTACCCGATCTCCAGCGCCGAAGGCCTGGCCTTGATGCGCCTGGCCGAGGCGTTGCTGCGTGTGCCCGACGCCGAAACGGCCATCGCGCTGACGGCCGACCAGCTGGGCCGCGCCGACTTCGACGGCGCGGCCGAAGGCGGCCCGCACAAGATGCTGGCCAGCCTGTCGGCCAGCGCCATCTCGCTGTCGAAGAAGTTCTTGCCGGACCAGGAAAATCCGCCCGGCCTGCTGCAGCGTCTGGGCGCCCGCACGGTGGTGGCGGCGACGGTGCGCGCGATCCAGCTGCTCGGGCGCCAGTTCGTGCTCGGCCGCACCATCGCCGAGGCAATGTCCGAAGCCGCGGACCAGCGCCAGGCGACATCCAACCTGCGCTTCAGCTACGACATGCTCGGCGAAGGCGCGCGCACCGAGCGCGACGCCGAGCGCTACCTGGCGAGCTACCGCCATGCCATCGAAGCCATCGCCGGCGGCAAGGTCGCGGCGTCGCCGATGGCGGCCGACGGCATCTCGATCAAGCTGTCGGCGCTGTTCTCGCGCTACGAAGACACGCAGCGCGAACGCGTCTTCGCCGAGCTGCTGCCGCGCGTGTGGAGCCTGATCGAGCCGGCCGCCGCGGCCAACATCAACCTGACCATCGACGCCGAAGAGAGCGACCGGCTGGAGCTGAGTCTGGACGTGCTGGAGGCGCTGGCCGAGCGCATCGCCGAGCGCTTCCCCCACTGGCAGGGCTTCGGCCTGGCCGTGCAGGCCTACCAGACGCGGGTGCTGGCGGTCATCGACGAAGTCGCGGCCATCGCGCGCCGCCACGGCCTGCGCTTCATGGTGCGGCTGGTCAAGGGTGCCTACTGGGACGGCGAGATCAAGCGTGCGCAGGAAGCCGGCCTGCCCGGCTACCCGGTGTTCACGCACAAGCACCACACCGACATCTCGTACCTGGCCGGCGCCAGTGCGCTGATCCGCCACCACGAGCTGATCTACCCGCAGTTCGCGACGCACAACGCCGGCACCATCGCGGCCATCGTGCAGATGGCGCGCAAGGCCGGCGCGGCCTTCGAGATGCAGCGGCTGCACGGCATGGGCGAAGGCGTTTACCGCGAGGTGCTGAAGGATGGCGCCATCCCGTGCCGCGTCTACGCCCCGGTCGGCGAACACCGCGACCTGCTCGCGTACCTGGTTCGCCGGCTGCTGGAGAACGGCGCCAATTCGTCGTTCGTGCACCAGCTGGCCGACGAAGCGGTCAGCGCCGAAGCGCTGCTGGCGTCGCCGCTGCAAGCGTCACCGAATCCGAGCCAGCCGCTGCCCGAGGCGCTGTACGGCGCAACGCGGCGCAACTCGACCGGCGCCGACCTGGCCTGCCTGGCCATGCGAGCGCCTTTCGATGCCGCACTGGCTGCTGTGCAGGTCGAAACCGTCGCGCCGGCCACCCCGGCCGAGGTGGCTGCCGCGATGGCCCGGCTGCACGCCGGCTTCGACGCCTGGAGCGCGCGCCCGTTGGCTGAACGCGCCGCGCTGCTGAACCACGCCGCCGATGCGCTGGACGCACGCCTGCCCGAGTTCAGCGCCCTGCTCGTCAAGGAAGGGCGCAAGACGCTCGGCGACTGCATTGCCGAGGTGCGCGAAGCGGTCGACTTCTGCCGCTACTACGCCGAGCAGGCGACGCTGCGCCTGGGCGAGCAGACGCTGCCCGGCCCGACCGGCGAAAGCAACGTGCTGCGCCTGCATGGCCGCGGCGTCTTCGTCTGCATCAGCCCGTGGAACTTTCCGCTCGCGATCTTTGCCGGCCAGGTGGTGGCCGCACTTGTCGCCGGCAACACCGTGGCGGCCAAGCCGGCCGAGCAGACGCCGGTGGTGGCGCGCCGCTTCGTCGCGCTGCTGCACGAAGTGGGCGTGCCGGCCGATGCCGTGGCCTGGCTGCACGGCAGCGGCGAGGCGGTCGGCGCGGCGCTGGTGGCCGACGCGCGCACGGCCGGCGTCTGCTTCACCGGCAGCACGCAGGTGGCGCGCATCATCAACCGCACGCTGGCGGCCAAAGACGGCGCCATCGTGCCGCTGATCGCCGAAACCGGCGGCCTGAACGCGATGGTCGTCGACAGCACCGCGCTGCCCGAGCAGGTGGTCGACGCGGTCGTGCAAAGTGCCTTCCGCTCGGCCGGCCAGCGCTGCTCGGCGCTGCGGCTGCTGTGCGTGCATGAAGGTATCGCCGACGGTGTCATCGAGATGCTGCGCGGCGCTTTGGCCGAACTCGAAGTCGGCGACCCGGCGCTGCTGCGCACCGATGTCGGCCCGGTGATCGACGGCGAGGCCTACGCCAACATCACGCGCCACATCGAGCGCCTGCGCCGCGAAGCCCGGCCGCTGGGCGAGACCCGGGTGACGGCCCGCGTGCCGGACCTGGTGGCGCCGGCAGCCTTCGAGATCGGCGCCATCGCCGAGCTGCGCGAAGAGATCTTCGGCCCGGTGCTGCACGTCGTGCGCTGGGGTGGTGACGTCAACGAGGTCGTGCGCCAGATCAACGCGCTCGGCTACGGCCTGACGCTGGGCATCCAGACGCGCATCGACAGCCGCGCGAAACGCATCGCCGACGCCGCGCGCATCGGCAACGTCTACGTCAACCGCAACATGATCGGCGCCGTCGTCGGCGTGCAGCCTTTCGGCGGCGAAGGCCTGAGCGGCACCGGCCCGAAAGCCGGCGGGCCGCACTACCTGTACCGCTTCTGCGCCGAGCAGACGGTGACGATCAACACCGCCGCAGCCGGCGGCAATGCCGAACTGCTGGCCGGACTCAGTTGAGGTACATGCCGAGGTAGCGGCGGCCCTGGCTGACGACTTCGGGGTCGGGGCAGACGTCGAACCATTCGACGAGTTGCAGCCGGGCCTTCTCGCGGGCTTCACCCTTGTCGCGCAGCACGACCTCGAGCAACTGCTCGAACGCGGCGTTGAAGTCGCCACGGTGGGCCAGGATCGCGGCGAGCTGGAAGCGGGCCTCGAAGTCCTTCTTGTTCGTCGCGATGCGCGCCAGCAGCGCCGCCGGGTCGCCTTGCGGCGCCGCGGCAGCCATCAGCTTCAGCTGCGCCTGCAGCCGGGCATGGCGCGGGCTGCGCGTGTCGGCCGGCAGGCTGTCCAGCAAGGCCTGGGCTTCGTCGAAGGCGCCTTCGGCGAGCAGCGCTTCGGCCTCGTCCAGCGGGTCGAGTTCGGACGAGCCGACTTCGGTGGCTTCGCCGTCGATCACGTCGCCGCCGAGGTGGCGGTCCAGGAACTCGCGGATCTTCGACTCCGGCAGCGCGCCCATGAACTGGTCCACCGGCCGGCCGCCGACGAACAGCGTCACCTGCGGGATGCTGCGGATGCCCATCGCCGCCGACACCTGCGGCGACTCGTCGGTGTTCAGCTTGGCCAGCACGAAGCGGCCGCTGTAGGCCTGCACCAGCTTGTCGAGCAGCGGCGTCAGCGCGCGGCAGGGGCCGCACCACGGCGCCCAGCAGTCCAGCAGCACCGGCACTTCGAGCGAACGTTCGAGCACGGCGGTCTCGAAGTCGGCATCGGACGTATCGAAGGACAGATGGGGAATCATGGCTTGCGGTGGACCCGGGTCGGCATCAGTTGAGGGGGGCGGGGACGGCGATCAGGCGTTGCCGTTCCGGCTCGGTGGCCAGCAGCTGGCGCACGCCGCTGTCGAAGGTCAGCAATTTCATCTGTTGGCGTGCGGCCGCGGTCAGCAGGTAGGCGTCGGTGATCTGGCGGTGGCCGACGACGCCGCCGGTGCACCGGCCCAGCACCTCTTCGATGCCGAAGTCCAGCGCGACGAAAACATGTTTGCGGTGCGCCAGGTTGCGCAGCAGCAGCTCGCTCGTTTCGGCCACGCCGATGCTGTGGCCGGCGAACGCGGGCTGCGAGATGATGCGCACGAAGGCGGCCTGCGTGAACGCCGTGGTGGCCCAGCCGCGGCGCGCGTGCTGGCCAAACCAGGCAAGCATGCGTTCATGGTGCTCGTGGGCCGGCCAGCCCAGTGCGATCAGCGCGTTGGCATCCAGCAAATGCATCAGAACGCGTCGTCGAGCAGCGACTTGACGCGCTCCGACGAGACCTTGGGCGTGTCGGCCGGCAGCTCGAAGACCCAGGCCTCGCCGCGCTGGCGGATCGGCAAGCGCTCGGTGCTGCCGCGGCGGATCAGCTCCGACACCGCCTGGCCGAGCTTCAGCGCCCGCGCCCGCGCATAGGTCTGGGCGGCATCGAACGCATCGTCTTCGATGGTGATCGTCGTGCGCATGGCCGTTGATGCTGTTTTGTGGAAATGATGCATTCTAGATGCTTGCGCATCAATCGAGCTTCACACCCAGCCGCGTGATCACCGGCCCCCAGCGTTTCACGTCCGCATCGATCGTGCGCTTGAAGTCGGCCGCGCTGCCGCCGACGAGGGTCAGCCCTTGCGCGTCCAGCGCCTGGCGCACGGCCGGGTCTTGCAGCACGGCGTTGGCATCGGCGTTGATCTTCTGTACCACGGTGTCGGGCGTGCCGGCGGCGATGAACAAGCCGTTCCAGGCCAGCGATTCGACGTTGCGGTAGCCGGCTTCGGCCAGCGTCGGCAGGTCCTTCAGGTTGTCGGCGCGCTGCGCGCTGCTGACGGCGAGCATGCGCACCTTGTTGTTGCGCACGTGCGGCAGCAGCGCCGGGGCCACCATGAAGGTGGCGTCGGCTTCGCCCTGGGCCACGGCCATCGCCGCCGGCGGCGAGCCGTTGTACGGGATGTGCGTGGCCTGGAAGCCGGCCTCGTTCAGGAACAGCTCCATCGTCAGGTGCGCCGAACTGCCATTGCCCAGCGACGAGTAGTTGACCTTGCCACCCTGCGCCTTGGCCCAGGCGACGAACTCGGCCACCGTCTTCGCCGGCACCTTGTCGGCGTTCACCGCCAGCACGTTGGCCTGGCTCGTGGTCATGATCACCGGCAGCAAGTCCTTCACCGGGTCGTAAGGCATCTTGCGGTACAGGAAGGGCGCAAACGCCACCGGGCCGTTGAAGCCGATCGCCAGCGTGTGGCCGTCGGTAGCCTTTGCAGCCGCGTCCAGCCCGAGCATGCCGCCGGCGCCGGGCTTGTTGTCGATGACGACCGGCTGGCCCCAGCGCTGGCCGAGCTTGTCGCCCATCGCGCGGGCGATGAGGTCGAGCGAGCTGCCGGGGCCGGTCGGCACGACGATGTGCACCGGCTTGCTGGGCCAGGTCTGGGCGAAGGCGGGCAGCGCGAGCGCGGCGGTGAGGACGATCAGGGAACGGCGTTGCATGGGCAAATGAAAAACGGGCCTTGGAAGGCCCGCATCGTATGCTGTTGGCAAGCCCAGGCTTGCGGGTGCCTCAGGGGTACAAGCCCCGCTCTTCGCGCGCGATCAGGATGCGTTCGCACGCCACCGCGAAAGTGGCGGTGCGCAGCGTGATCTTGTGGCGGTCGGCGGTGTCCCAGATCTTCTTCAGCGCGTCGACCATGATCTTGTCCAGGCGCAGGTTGATCTCGTCTTCGCTCCAGAAGAAGGACGAGAAGTCCTGCACCCACTCGAAGTAGCTGACCGTCACGCCGCCGGCGTTGCAGATCACGTCCGGCACGACGAGCACGCCGCGCTCGGCCAGGATGTCGTCGGCCGTCGGCACGGTGGGGCCGTTGGCGCCTTCGAGCACCAGCTTGGCGGTGATGCGGTGCGCGCGTTCGGCGGTGATCTGGCCTTCCAGCGCGGCCGGGATCAGGATGTCGCACTTGACGTCCCAGAACGACTCGCTGTCCATGCTTTCCGCGGCCTTGAAGCCGCCGACGCCACCGCTGGCCTTGACGTGCGCGGTGAGGTCCGCCATGTCGAAGCCGCTGCTGTTGTAGATGGTGCCGGTGTGGTCTTGCGCGGCGACGATCTTGGCGCCGGCCTGGCCGAACAGTTCGGCCGCCGACGCGCCGACGTTGCCGAAGCCCTGCACCGCCACGCGCGCGCCGTCGAGCTTCAGCCCCAGGCGCCGCGCCGCTTCGCGGCCGGTGACGAAGACGCCGCGCCCGGTGGCCTTCACACGGCCGAGCGAGCCGCCCAGGTGGATCGGCTTGCCCGTCACCACGCCGGTGGCGGTGGTGCCGGTGTTCATCGAATACGTGTCCATCATCCAGGCCATGATCTGGCCATTGGTGTTGACGTCGGGCGCCGGGATGTCGCGCTGCGGCCCGATGATGATGCCGATCTCGCTGGTGTAGCGGCGCGTCATGCGCTCGAGCTCCTTCAGCGACAGCGTCTTCGGGTCGACGCGCACGCCGCCCTTGGCGCCGCCGTAGGGCAGGTTCACCGCCGCGCACTTCACGGTCATCCAGGCCGACAGCGCCATCACCTCTTCGAGTGTCACGTCCGGGTGGAAGCGCACGCCGCCCTTGCCCGGGCCGCGGCTCAGGTTGTGCTGGACGCGGTAGCCCTCGAAGTGGGCCACGTCGCCGTTGTCCATCTCGATCGGGATGTCGACGATCAGCGCGCGTTTCGGGCGCTTCAGCGTTTCGGCCCAGCGCGCCAGGTGGCCGAGGTAGGGCACGACGCGGTCGACTTGCGAGAGATAGGTGCCCCAGGGGCTGTCGGCGGTGGGGTGGACGAAGGAGAGGGCTTGGTTCATCGTGGGTTTCCTTTGCAGAGCGCCTGGGCAGCACGCCTCGTGAGCGTGCCGGCCGGGCTCAGGCTGCGCACTGTAGGCGCGCGGCAAGCGCCTGTGTTGATCGCCCCATGCGACCTTTGCATAACCAACGACTCCGGGTCACATGGCCGCTGGCTACACTGAGCCATGAACACGAACAAGGTCGCCTTCATCGGCGGCGGCAACATGGCCAGCGCGCTGATCGGCGGGCTGCTGAAGTCCGGCCGCAGTGCCGAATCGGTGTTGGTCGTCGAGCCTTTCGAGGCCCAGCGCGCCAAGCTGGCGCAAAGCTTCGGCGTGGCGCCGCAGGCCGCGGCCGATGCGTCGCTGGCCGATGCGTCGCTGGTGGTCTGGGCCGTCAAGCCGCAGCTCTTCGCCGCCGCGGCAGCGCCTTGCGCGGCCTACGTCGGCAGCGCCTTGCAGCTCAGCGTGATGGCCGGCATCCGCAGCGCGGCGGTCGCCCGCGCCAGCGGCAGCGCTCGCGTCGTGCGCGCGATGCCGAACACGCCGGCGCTGATCGGCCGCGGCATCGCCGGGCTCTTTGCCAGCGACGCGGTGACGGCCGCCGAGCGCGCGGCAATCGATGCGTTGCTGGCACCGACCGGCGCCACGCTGTGGGTCGAGCGCGAGGAAGACCTGGACGCCGTCACCGCGCTGTCGGGCTCCGGCCCGGCCTACGTCTTCTACATCGTCGAGGCGATGATGCAGGCCGGTGTCGGCATGGGCCTTTCAGAAGCGCAGGCGCGCACGCTGGCGCTGGCCACGTTCGACGGCGCCACGGCGCTGGCGCAGGCGTCACCGCTGCACCCGTCCGAGCTGCGCGCGCAGGTCACGTCCAAGGGCGGCACCACGCACGCGGCGATCACGTCGCTGGAAGGCGATGGCGTGCAGGCAGCGTTCGTGAAGGCGCTGCAGGCGGCGCGCACGCGGGCGCGCGAGCTGGGCGACGAGTTCTAACTAACGCAAAGACAGGTCGAGCGCGACGCCGCAGAACACGGCGAAGCCGACCCAGTGGTTCAGGCGAAAAGCCTTGAAGCAGCCGTCGCGCGAGCGTGTGCGGATCAGCGTGTAGTGCCACGCCGCCTGCATGGCGCCGGCGGCGATGCCGAGCAGGAACAGGGATCCCAGGCCGAGTGCCTTGCCGAGCCCGGCCCATGAAACCAGGTAGACGGTGTAGAACAGCATCACGCCGGCCACGTCGTAGCGGCCGAGCGTGATGGCCGATGTGCGGATGCCGATCTTCAGGTCGTCGTCGCGGTCGACCATCGCGTATTCGGTGTCGTAGGCCAGCACCCAGAACAGGTTGCCGACGAGCAGCCACCAGCCTTGCGCCGGCACCGCGTCGAGCCGCCAATCGTTGCCGCCTTGCGCCGCCGAAAAGGCCATCGGCACGCCGAAGCTGAAGGCCACGCCGAGGACAGCCTGCGGCATCGCGACCAGGCGCTTCGCATACGGGTAGACCAGCGCCACCGCCAGCGCCACGAAGGACAGCAGGATGGTCGGCGGGTTCGTCGTCAGCACCAGGCCGAAGGCCAGCAAGGCCAGCACCGCGCCGAGCGCCAGCGCTTCCTTCACCGGCAGCGCGCCGCTCGTCACCGGGCGCTGCGCGGTGCGTTTGACGTGGCGGTCGAACTCGCGGTCGGCCACGTCGTTGACGCAGCAGCCGGCGCTGCGCATCAGGATCGTGCCGAGCACGAACACGAACAGCAGATGCCAGCCGGGCCAGCCGTCGGCGGCGATCCACAGCGCGCTCAGACTCGGCCACAGCAGCAGCAGCCAGCCGGCCGGGCGGTTCCACCGGATCAGGTCCAGGTACAGGGCGGCGCGCGAACTCATCGGGGCCGGATTGTTGCACCGCAAACTGCTTTGTTAAGCTGGCGCGATGATGGACATTCGCCGGCCCGCGCCCGCGCGCCCGGTGTGGGTGATCGGCGGCGCCAACCTCGACTTTGCCGGCCGCAGCGCCGCGGCGCTGAAAGCCGGCGATTCGAACCCCGGCCGCGTGCACGCGTCGCCCGGCGGCGTGGCGCGCAACGTGGCCGAGAACCTGGCCCGGCTCGGCCATCTGGTGCGGCTGGCCAGCGTGCTGGGCGACGACCGGGCCGGGCGCTGGCTGCACGACGCGACGCGGCGCGCCGGCGTCGACATGCGCGCCTGCCGGCTCGAAGCCGGCGTCGCGACGGCCAGCTACCTGTCGCTGCACGGACCCGACGGCAAGCTCGTCGGCGCCGTCAACGACATGGCGGCGCTGGAGCGGCTGACGCCGCAACGCCTGGCGGCCCGGGCGCCGGAGCTGCGCCGCGCCGCGGCCATCGTCATCGATGCGAATCTGGCCGACACCACGCTCGCGTGGCTGTTCACGCAGGGCTTCAAGGCGCCGCTGTTCGCCGACGCCGTCTCGGGCGCCAAGTGCCGGCGCCTGCGGCCTTGGCTGGATCGCTTGGCCTTGCTGAAGGCGAACGCGATCGAAGCCCAGGCCTTGTCGGGCCTGCCGCTGCGCACGCCGCGCCAGGCCGAGCGCATCGCGGCCTGGTTCCATGAACAAGGCGTGGGCCGGGTCGCCATCAGCCAGGGCGAAAGCGGCCTGCTGCTCAGCGAAGGCCCGGTGCGCTGCTGGCAAATGGCCTGGCCGGTGCCGGTGCTCAACGTCACCGGTGCCGGCGACGCGCTGATGGCCGCGCTGGTGCACGGCGCGCTCGCCGGCTGGCCGCTGGCGCGCTGTGCCGACTTCGCGGCCGGCTGCGCCGCGCTGACGCTGTCGGTGGCCGAAACCAACCACCCGGCGCTCAGCGAGGCCGCGGTGCGCGCGCTGCGCCGCCGTACGATTCGCGAATGATGAATACCTGGCTCGACATCCATCCCGAGGTTGCCACCGCGCTGGCCGCCGGCGCGCCGGTGGTGGCGCTGGAATCGACCATCATCTCGCACGGCATGCCGTGGCCGCAGAACCTGGAAACCGCGCTTGCGGTCGAAGCCGAGGTGCGCGCGCATGGCGCGGTGCCGGCAACGATCGCCATCGTCGAAGGTCGCTTGAAGGCCGGGCTGAACCGGGCGCAGATCGAACGCCTGGGCCGTGGCGGCACCGCGGTGGCCAAGGCCAGCCGGCGCGACATCCCGTTCCTGCTGGCGCGCGGTGCCGATGGCGCGACGACGGTGGCCTCGACGATGGTCGTCGCGGCACTCGCCGGCATCCGCGTCTTCGCCACCGGCGGCATCGGCGGCGTGCACCGCGGCGCCGCCGCCAGCTTCGATGTCTCGGCGGATCTGCAAGAGCTGGCGCGCACGCCGGTGGCCGTGGTCTGCGCCGGCGCGAAGTCCATCCTCGACCTCGGCCTGACGCTCGAATACCTGGAAACGCAGGGCGTGCCGGTGGTCGGCTACCGCTGCGACGAACTGCCGGCGTTCTTCACGCGGGAGTCGGGCTTCCGCCTGGCGCACCGGCTCGACGAGGCCGGCGACATCGCGCGCGTGATGAAGGCGAAGTGGGATCTGGGCCTGGACGGCGGCCTGGTGGTCGCGAACCCGATCCCGGCCGAATACGCGCTGCCGCGTGCAGCCGCGGACAGCGCCACCGAGCAGGCGCTGTCCGAAGCCGCGGCGCAAGGCGTCGCCGGCAAGGACGTGACGCCGTTCCTGCTGAAGCGCGTCAACGAGCTGACCGGTGGCGACAGCCTGGCCAGCAACATCCAGCTCGTGCTGAACAACGCCCGGCTGGCTGCCGCCGTGGCGGTGGCCTACGCAGCGCTCTGAAGACCATGAAGACCAGGTTTGCCGGCGCCCTGCTGAACCGCCGCCGCAACCGCATGCGCCACCTCACACGCAGCCGCGCAGAGACGGGCGAGCGCGACGTGTCGACACAACGGTTCGCGCTTGAACGCCAAGGGTCTGCAGAGACCCAGGCAAAGCATTCCGGGGAAGAAGAATGACCAAGGCAGCGGGCGCCGTGATCGCTGCCGTGGAAGCATCGTTTGCCGAAGTGGTGGGCCTGATCGAACAGGCGCGCCTGCGGGCCCACCAGGCTGTCAATACCGAACTGGTGGGGCTGTACTGGCAGATCGGCGAGTACATCAGTGGCAAGCTGGCCGCGGCCGATTGGGGTGAGGGCGTGGTCGATAGCCTGGCCCAGCACCTGGCCCGCACGGTGCCCGGCTTGCGCGGCTTCTCGGCGCCGAACCTCTGGCGCATGCGCCAGTTCTTCGAGACCTACCGAGGCAACACAAAGCTCTCGGCGCTGGTGAGAGATTTGCCATGGACGCACAACCTGGTCATCCTGGGGCAGTCCAAACGCGCTGAAGAGCGGGAGTTCTACCTGCATATGGCCGCGCAAGAACGGTGGTCCAGCCGCGAGCTGGAGCGCCAGTTCCGGCTGGGCGCTTTCGAGCGCGCGGTGCTCGACCCACCAAAACTCTCGGCAGCGCTGAGAGAAATGCATGGCGGCACGGCAACCGGCGCGTTCAAGGACGCCTACGCGGTGGAATTCCTGAGCTTGCCGGCGGACCACAGCGAGGCCGACCTGCACCGCGGCCTGCTGAGCCAGCTGCGAGCCTTCCTCATCGAGCTGGGACGGGACTTTTGCTACGTGGGGTCGGAGTTCCCATTGCAGGTGGGCGGGCGAGACTTCGCGCTTGACTTGCTGTTCTTCCACAGGGGCTTGAACTGCCTCGTCGCCATCGAGTTGAAGGTGGAGCGCTTCGAGCCCGAGCACCTGGGCAAGCTCAACTTCTACCTCGAAGCGCTGGATCGCGACGTGCGCAAGGCGCATGAGAACCCGGCCATCGGCGTGCTGCTGTGCGCCTCGAAGGACAGCGAGGTGGTCGAGTACGCGCTGAGTCGGACCTTGTCGCCGGCCCTCGTGGCGCAGTACCAGACCCAGTTGCCGGACAAAGCAGTTGCTGGCGACCAAGTTGCACGAGTTCTACGCGCTGAATGCGCCAGAACCAGTGATGCCGGCAGCGACAACTTCACGAAGGCCAAACAGAAGATCGCAGAAGTGACGGAAGCCAGCGAAGAGGACGGCGTGGGCACGTTCTACTGGCCGAAGCACATCGAACCAGGCTCTGCGGTGTCGTATCGGTCCCCGCCGGAGGACAATGTCTTTCGCGGCGTGGAAGAAATCTGCATGCAAGAACTGGTCTCTCTGGCCCAACAGATTCGCAGACAGGGGTTGAACGGAGAAGACGCCTGGATCAGCATGGCGAGAGAGTTGGGGCTGCAGCGCCTGCGCGCAGCAAGCCGGGGGCGGATCGAGGCGGCGCTGGCCGCTGGCGTCTAGCCGGCGGCATGCCGCCTCGGTGCGAGATCGAAGCCGACGGGAGCCTGATGATGAAGTATCTGGTGTTGACCCTGGTTCTTTCGACCACGGCGCTGGCCGCGTCGACCGTCCAAGCCGCCGGCGGCGTGGCGCCGTGGCGCGTCGTCAACAACCCGCCGCCGGTGATCGGCCTCGACGGCAAGCCGCATGCGGCCAGTTGCTCGGCCTATCCCGGCACCGACCCGACCTTCCGCTTCTGGGTGCGCAAAGGCGCGCCCGACAAGCTGGCGGTGGTCTTCAACGGCGGCGGCGCCTGCTGGGACGACCTGACCTGCAGCTTCCCCGCCGGCCCGCGCCTGCCGTCGCAGGTGCCGCAGTTCTACACCGACGCGATCCGCCCCGGCGACGGCCCGCAAGACATCGGCGGCGCGCTCGACGCCACGCGCGCCGACAACCCGATGCGCGACTTCACGGTCGTCTTCATCCCGTATTGCACCGGCGACCTGCACGGCGGCTCGGTCACGCGCAGCTATAACAACGTCGGCCACCCGGTGACGTCGCTGCCGTCGCAGTTCGACATCCAGCACCGCGGTTTCGACAACTTCATGGTCGTGCTCGACTGGATCGGCCGCAACGTCGCACCGCCGAACGACCTGCTCGTGGCCGGCGCCAGCGCCGGCGGCTACGGCGCGGTCATCAACTTCCCGTGGGCGGCGAAGCTGTTCCCGAACGCGCGCCTGTCGGTGCTGGCCGACGCGAGCCAGGGTGTGTCGACGCCGGCTTTCGACACCGGCCTGCCGGGGCGCGGCTCGTGGGATCTGCAGCTCGCACCCTGGGCCTTCGGCAACGACCCGCAGGCGCTGCGATCGGGCGAGCTGCTGCGCGCCGCGGCACGCGCCTATCCGGCGGCACGCTTCGGCCAGTACACGACCACGCAGGATTCGGTGCAGTCCAGCTTCTACGCCTACATGAAGGCGGCCTACGGCCCAGGCGGCAGCTGCCCGCGGGCGCTGCCCGACTGGAACCAGCAGATGCTGGGCACGCTGGCCAGCTACAGCACCGAGCTGGCGAACTTCCGCTCCTACGTGGCGCCGGGCGACGAGCACACCATCCTCGGCAGCGATGCGTACTACGACACCCCGAGCTGGGGCCCGCGTTTCGCCGACTGGCTGGCGGCGATGCTGGACCCGACCGCGGCCGGCTGGGCCAACGCCGCCTGCCCGGACTGCTTGGTGCCGCTGCCCTGCCGTTGAAGAGCCGCTTCAGCCGTCCAGCCGCCGCTGAAACACCAGCCCCGCGTGCTCGCGCAGCGCGTGGAACTTGATCTTCGGCCAGTTGCTTTCGATCGCCCGCAGCTCCGGCGCGTATTCGACCAGCACCGTCGGCGCGTCGACGGCGTCGTAGGCGACGCGGTGCGCGTTGCCGTCGATGAAGCGCTTCAGCTCGCGCTCGCCGCCGTCGGCTTCGTCGCAGGTCACCCAGCGCGCCACCTGGAAGCGGCTGGGCATGATGCGCGCCTTGACGCCGTATTCGTGTTCGAGCCGGTGCGCCACCACCTCGAACTGCAGCTGGCCGACGGCGCCCAGCAGCAGCACCGTGCCGGCCACCGGCCGGAAGACCTGGATCGCGCCTTCTTCGCCGAGCTGGGTCAGCCCGGCCTTCAGCTGCTTGGTGCGCAGCGGGTCGGCCACTTCGACCGAACGGAACATCTCGGGCGCGAAGAACGGCAGCCCGGTGAACTGCAGGCTCTCGCCTTCGGTGATGGTGTCGCCGAGCTGCAGCACGCCGTGGTTCGGGATGCCGATGATGTCGCCGGCAAAGGCTTCGTCGAGCAGCTCGCGGCGCTGCGACAGGAACGACACCACGGTGTTCGGCCGCAGCTCCTTGCCGGAGCGCACCACCTTCAGCCGCATGCCGCGTTCGAAGTGGCCGCTGGCCACGCGCAGGAAGGCAATGCGGTCGCGGTGCGCCGGGTCCATGTTGGCCTGGATCTTGAAGACCACGCCGCTGAACTTGGTCTCGTCCGGGTGCACGACGCGCTGGATGGCGCTGCGGTCGCCCGGCGCTGGCGCCAGGTCGACCAGGGCGTCCAGCACCTCGCGCACGCCGAAGTTGTTGACCGCCGAGCCGAAGAACATCGGCGTCTGGTGGCCGGCCAGGAAGGCGTGCGGCTCGAACACCGGTGCCGCGTCGCCGAGCAGCTCGATCTCGCCCTTGGCCTGCTCGTACTGCATGCCGAAGCGCTGCGCATAGGCCGGGTTGTCCAGCCCGGACAGGATCTCGTCGTTGTTGTGGTCACGGTCTTCGCCGGGGCTGAACACGCGCATCTGCGCTGCGCGCAGATCCATCACGCCGTGGAAGGCCTTGCCCATGCCGACCGGCCAGGTGAAGGGCACGACTTCCATGCCGAGCTCGCGCTCGATCTCGTCCATCAGCTCCAGCGGATCCTTGACCTCGCGGTCCATCTTGTTGACGAAGGTCAGGATCGGCGTGTTGCGCGCGCGGCAGACCTGCAGCAGCCGCCGCGTCTGCGGCTCGACGCCGTTGGCCGCGTCGATGACCATCAGCGCCGCGTCCACGGCCGTCAGCACGCGGTAGGTGTCTTCCGAGAAGTCCTGGTGGCCCGGCGTGTCGAGCAGGTTGATGACGCAGCCGCGGTATTCCATCTGCATGACCGACGACGCCACCGAGATGCCGCGCTGCTTCTCGATTTCCATCCAGTCGCTGGTGGCATGCCGGCTGGCCTTGCGCGCCTTCACCGAGCCGGCGATCTGGATCGCGCCGCTGAACAGCAGCAGCTTTTCCGTCAGCGTGGTCTTGCCCGCGTCGGGGTGGGAAATGATGGCAAAAGTTCTTCTTCGCCTTACCTGCTCTGCGATTGGACCTTCTGACATCAGACCGTTTCCCCGGTTATGTACACAGCGATGTACGCATCCTCGAATGTGCTCATAGACCTGTGAACACGCCTCTTTGCCGTCGGCCGAAAGGTCTGTAGACCCCGGACCGCCTGAACTCTACCATAATCAGCTCTCAAGAGCGTTTTATATCGCTTAGAATGCCCTTGAAAGCATTCTTCGTTTGACTCAAACTTGGTCGCCATGCCATCTCTGGATAACGTGTCCCCTTACGAACGGTGTCCGCCATGGTTGCCCGCAACAAGCTCCTGACCGCCCCGCCATACGCGGTCGAACAGACGCTCAAGCGCCTGGGGGCCAACCTGCGCACGGCCCGGCTCCGCCGCAATCTCACCATCGACGACATGGCCCAGAAGATCGGCACCGGCGAGCGCGCCGTTGCCGATGCGGAGAAGGGCAAGCCCTCCACCGGCATCGCCATCTATGCCGCGATGCTCTGGGCGCTCGACCTCCTCGGTCAGATAGATGACGTTGCCGCACCCGAAAAGGACGAAGAAGGCCAGACCCTCGCATTGTCCCGCGAACGCGCGCGCGCGCGGCCAAAGACGGGATTCAACAATGACTTCTGAAGCCCCCGGCGAGTGCTTCGTTTACATCACGCTGCCTGGCACGACCGCGCCGGTCACGGCTGGACGCTTTGCTCTGAGCGTTGACCGCCGGGGCTCGCCTGAGGGTCGCTTCGTCTATGGCCGCAGCTACTTGGAGCGGCCAAACGCCGTCGCCCTCGATCCCGTCGAGCTCAAGCTTTCGACGCGAACCTATGCGACCGCGGCGCTGGACGGAATCTTCGGCGCGCTCCGCGATGCCAGCCCGGACTTCTGGGGCCGGCGCGTCATTCAGCGCCATCTCGGCAAGGCCCAGCCGGGCGAGATGGAGTACCTGCTCTATTCACCCGACGATCGCGCCGGTGCGCTCGGTTTCGGCCTCAACCAGGTGCCGCCTGCCCCGAAGCGCAGCTTCAACCAGACGCTTGATCTGGCGAAGGTGCAAGCCATCGCCGACATCATCGTTGCTGACGGTGATGGACAAGACGGCGATCAGCGAGATCGACGCCATGGCGCCGGTGCTGCCGACCATGCCGACGATCGCGATCAGGTCGAAAAGCTCATGGTGATCGGCACGTCGATGGGTGGCGCACGTCCCAAGGCGGTCGTTGAGGACGAATCGGGCCTGTGGATCGCCAAGTTCAATCGACCGGACGATTCCTGGAACAGCGCGCGCGTCGAGCACGCAATGCTTGTCCTCGCGCGCGCTTGCGGTCTGAACACCGCCGAAAGCCGCCTCGTTGAGGTCGCCGGGCGGGATGTCCTTCTTGTCAAACGCTTCGATCGCGAGAAGACCGAAGGCGGCTATTTGCGCGCTCGCATGATTTCGGCGCTGACGCTGCTGCGCACCGAGGACACGTACCGCTCGCGGGATCGCTGGTCCTATGTGCTGCTCGCCGAAGAACTGCGCCGGGCGAGCGTCGAGCCTGGGCAGGATGCCACCGAGCTCTTCCGGCGCATGGCCTTCAACGCGCTGATCTCGAACATCGACGATCACCCGCGCAACCATGCGCTGCTCGCCAGAAGCGCGGACTGGCGGCTCTCGCCCGCCTACGACCTGACGCCGGCTGTGCCGGTCAGCGTCGAACGGCGCGATCTGGCGATGGAATGCGGCGACGCCGGGCGATTCGCCAATGCAGAAAACCTGCTTTCGCAAAGCGCGCGCTTTCTCTTGGGCGCCGAAGAGGCTGCTGCGATGCTTGATGCGATGGAAGAACAGGTGCGCGGTACGTGGTACGCGAGCGCCCGCACAGCCGGTGTTGGCGAGCGGGACTGCGAGCGGATAGCGTCGGCCTTTGCCTATCCCGGCTTTCGGCAGTTGCAAGACCGGAAAGGAAACACCTGATGGCACGACGGTTCAACATCGCAGCGTTGAAGGCACTCGCGCAAGTGCCGGCCTTTGATGAAGCAACGTGGCTGGTCGGAGCAGAAGACTCTGTTGCGTTTCTGAAGGTCTGAGAGTGGCCCGCTAGGCTTGAAACATCGCTAGCACCCTCGGCGGGCGTTGCTCCACTACGCTGGCGGTCCCTGCCGCCGTCCTGCCCACTCGGATTGCGGTTCGGACCTGGCGATGGCGGTTCCGCATCCGCGATTATCCAGTGGCACACTCGAACGATGCCGGAGCTGCCCGACATCACGGTCTACGTCGAGCGCGCGCAGGCCTTGCTGCAAGGCCAGGTGCTGCGCCGGCTGCGGCTGCTGAACCCCTTTCTGCTGCGCACGGCGCTGCCGCCGATCGCCGAGGCCGAAGGCCGGCGCGTCGTCGCGGTCGAGCGCCTGGGCAAGCGCGTCGTGCTCGGGCTCGAAGGCGAGCGCTGGCTGGTGCTGCACCTGATGATCGCCGGCCGTTTGCGCTGGCTGGCGCCGGGCACCAAGCCGCCGGGCCGCATCACGCTGGCGACCTTTGAGTTCGACGCCGGCACGCTGGCCTTCACCGAGGCCGGCACGACGCGGCGCGCGTCGCTGCACTTCGTCGCCGGGCGCGCCGCGCTGGGCGCGCTGGACCCTGGCGGCATCGACGTGATGGCGGTCGACGTGGCCGCCTTCGCCGCGCGACTGGTGCTGGAGAACCACACGCTGAAGCGCGCGCTGACCGACCCGCAGCTCTTCAGCGGCATCGGCAACGCCTATTCCGACGAGATCCTGCACCGCGCGCGGCTGTCGCCGCTGGCGCTGACGAAGTCCGTGCCCGCCGACGCCGTACAGCGCCTGTACGAAGCCGCGCGCAGCGTGCTCGCCGAATGGACCGAACGCCTGCGCGACGAAGCCGCCCGCGCCGGCGGCTGGCCGGACAAGGTCACCGCCTTCCACCCGGCGATGGCCGTGCACGGCCGCTACGGGCAGCCGTGCCCCGTGTGCGGCGCGCCGGTGCAACGCATCGTCTACGCGACGAACGAGGCCAACTACTGTGCGCGCTGCCAGACCGGCGGCAAGCTGCTGGCCGACCGCGCCTTGTCGAAGCTGCTCAAGGCCAGCTGGCCGAAGCACATCGACGACCTGTAGGCATTCAGCCGCTCAGGCCGTCAGCCGCTTCATGCCCGGCAGTTCACACGCGTAGATGGCGTTGCGCAGCGCGGCGATGGCTTCGTAGCGCGTGAACGTGCGCCGCCAGGCCAGCACCACGCGGCGGGTCGGCACCGGGGCGCTGAACTTCACGTAGGTGACGTGCGGCTGCGGCTCCTTCGGCACGCTCAGCAGCGGCACCACGGTGACGCCCATGCCGGAGGCGACCATGTACTTGATGGTCTCCAGCGACGAGCCTTCGAAGCTCTTGCGGATGCCTTCGGCGTCGCTCGAAAAGCGCGCGTACTCGGGGCAGACCTCGAGCACGTGATCGCGGAAGCAGTGCCCGGTGCCCAGCAGCAGCATCGTCTCGTTCTTCAGCTCCTCGGCGCTGATGGTCTTGCGCTTGGCCAGCGGGTGGGTCTTCGGCAGCGCGACGACGAAGGCTTCGTCGTACAGCGGCGCGATGGCCAGGCCCGAATCGGGAAAGGGCTCGGCCATGATCGCGCAGTCGAGTTCACCGGTGCGCAGGCTTTCCAGCAGCTTGGCGGTGAAGTTCTCCTGCAGCATCAGCGGCATCTGCGGCACCAGCTCGATCGCCTTGCGCACCAGGTCGGGCAGCAGGTAGGGGCCGATGGTGTAGATGATGCCCAGCCGCAGCGGGCCCGAGACGGGGTCCTTGCCGCGCTTGGCGGTTTCGCGGATCGCCTGCGCCTGCTCGATGACCTGCTGCGCCTGGCGCACGATCTCGTCGCCCAGCGGCGTCACGCTGACTTCGTTGGCGCCGCGCTCGAACAGCTTGACGTCGAGTTCTTCCTCGAGCTTCTTGATCGCCACGCTGAGCGTCGGCTGCGAGACGAAGCAGGCCTCGGCGGCGCGGCCGAAATGCTTTTCGCGCGCGACGGCGACGATGTACTTGAGCTCGGTCAGGGTCATGGCGGCCGATTATCCGGCGCCATGAAAAAAGGGCGCATCGCTGCGCCCCTTTCGATAGCCGGTGGCAACCGCCTACCAGCCCATGTCCTTCAGCAGCGGCACGGTCAGGTCCTTCGGCGGCACCAGGGTCGTGGTCAGGTCGGCGTTGATGGCCGGCTCCATCAGCAGGTTCGGGAACGCGCTGACATCCCAGTGCGAAACCGACGAGCCGCTGACCAGCGGGTTCGGCGTGTACAGCAGCGGCCGGCCGAGGCTGTCGGCACCGGCCTTGCGCGACGCGTCCAGCGCCAGCGTGCCGGCCACGGCACCCGGCTTGGTGCGCGTGCCGTACTTGACGGCGTCGATGACCGCCTGCTTCAGCGTCGCGCCCGAAGTCTGCGAGACGCTGACCGTCGGGATCGTGATCGTCGGATCCGAGCCGCCCAGCCCCGGCGGCGCGCCGGCTGCGTTGTTGGCGATGACGACGCCGATCGCGCCCGCGTTCTGCGCGTTCTTCACCTTGATGACGAAGCTGCAGGTGCCGCGGTCGATGATGGCCACCTTGCCGGCGACGGCGGCTGCATCGGCGGTGCTGAAGACCGTGCAGCCCTGCCCGGCCGGGTTGCCCGCCGCGATGTTGGCCAGCGTGCCGAGCGCGCCCGGGTTGCTGACCGCCGGCCCGAACGCGGCCGTGTTGTAGTCGTAGAAGCCCGACACGTTCGGCACCGGCGTCGTGACCTTGATGCCCGGCGTCGGCCCGAGCGTGGCTGCCGCGCCGGCCACCGCCTGCGGCCCGATCCAGGCCAGCTTCAGCGGGTTGATGGCCGAGGCCTTGCGCTCGTTGTTCGTCATCACCAGCCAGGTCTTGGCGGCGGTGTTGTCGTACATGAAGCCTTCCCAGATGCTGGGCACGCCACCGCTGGAGACGAAGGCCGAGAAGTCGGAGTTGGCACGGAAGCCGGTGGACGTCTGCACCGACAGCACCGAGAAGCCCAGGCCGTGGCCCAGCTCGTGCAGCAGCGTTTCGACGAAGTTGATCTTGCTGCCGGCATTGCCGTCCAGGCCCAGGTAGAACGGCGTGCCGGCCAGGCAGCCGTCACCGTTGGTGCCACCCGTCGTGTTGCCCAGGTTGATGTTGAACTGGGTCTTGATGTCGACCGCGTAGTAGTCGGTGTTGTCGGGCGTGGCCTGCTCGCCCAGGTTCATGCCCGAGAGCTTGTTGGCCAGCGCCTGCGGGTAGAAGGTGCCGGGCACGCCGCCGGGGAAGTCGTGCCAGGCGTTCCAGGCGCCGGCGCTGCCCAGCGTGGCCGACGTGGCGGTGCAGCTCAGCGCCTCCCAGCCGGCGCTGACGGTGATCGGCACGCTGCTGACCAGCGCCTGTTCCCACAGGTTGGCCACGTAGCGGTAGACGTTCATGCGCTGCTCGCCGAGCGTGGTGCCCGGGTTGCCGCCGACCGGCGTTACCGGTGTCGGGTCGTTGAAGCCGATGCCGGCGGCGTCGCGGCTGGAGATGACGATCGTCGCGGCGTTCGCGGCCACGGCGCCGAAGGCCAGCAGCAGGGCTGCGGCGACGGGGCTGAAAGCGGGCTTGAATTGTTTCATGGCGCTCACTCCGTCGGCAGGTTGTTGGTGTTCTTGGCGACCGGCAGACCCTTGGTCGCCGCATCGGCGTCTTCGCGGCTGGCGAAGCAGTACTCGGCCAGGCTGCCGTCGGCTTGGCGCACCACCACCGAGTAGCTCATCAGCTCATCGGACAGGCGCGCGCCGCGGGCGCCGCTGGTGTGCATGTGCGGTACGGTGTTCAGCCGCGCACCCGGCAGCCGGGCGGCGCCGGGGCGCTGCAGCGCCCGCGCTTCCTCGGCGGTTGCGGCGCGCAGCTGGCCGGTGACGGCGTCGCGCACGACCATCAGGTTCGAGTTGCCCTCGGCCGGAGCCGGGGCGGCGCCGGCTTCAACCGCCAGCGCCTGGATCGGCAACGCGGCGAGGCCGGCCAGCGCCAGCCCGGTGCCGATGGCACTCGCGGACCTGACGCACGACTTGATCATTGCAAACATGTCGTTCTCCTGCATTCGAATGGTGTGTAGGGCTGTGACCGCACCTGCCGCACGCGGCGGCCGGCGGCCCAATCAGCCCGGTGGCGTCAGCGGTCGGCGCCGAGGCGGCGGCGCACGGCCAGGCCCAGCACGCCGGCGCCCAGCATCAGCCAGTTCGCCGGCTCGGGCACGGCGGTGACGGTCAGCGTGTCGACGCCGATGTAGTCGGCCGCCGCGGCGAAACCGCCGTAGCTGATGGCAAAACGCGCCACCGTGCCGGCGCCTTGCGCGTCCAGGTGCACGGTGTACTTCGTCCAGCTCGCCGGCAGGATCGTGGCCGACTGGATGTCGAACGAACCGATGGCGCTGCTGCCGGTGCTCAGGCCCCAGCCGATGACGTCGAAGTAGCCAGGCTCGTTGATGCCCTTGGCCCAGAAGCTGATGACGACTTCGGTGGCGGTGGAGAAGGTCGGCGTGATCAGCCAGTTGCTGACGATGCCGCCGCTGGCCGCGTTGTTGTAGTTGGCCGCGGCATACGACTCGGCGGCGCCGGACTGCGCCGCGAAGATGGTCGAGTCGCCCTGGAACCAACCGGTGCTGCCGACCGGCGAGCTGGCGTTCGTCAGAACCCAGCCGCTGCCGGCCAACGTGGCCACGGAGGCGAAGTCTTCGCTCAGCAGCGTGACGGCCTGTGCCGACACGCCCGAGGCGAGAAGCGCCGCCGCGAGCGCGGCGGATTTCAATCGAAAGATGCTCATGCTGAACCTTGCTGCTACTGGATGTTGAAGCGATGGATCGGGCTTCCCGGCGGCGCGGATAGATGCCGCCGGGAAACGGCGAGTTACCGACTGTTGCGAAGGCCCGGACCGACGGCAAGCCTGAGAAACCCCTGTGAGCGACGCTGATCCGACCGAACCCCCGTGACTGAGGGGGTCGGTCGGATGCGGCTGGCGGGGGCCTTCAGGCCTTGAGGAAGTCGGACCGGGTTCCGAGCCAGCGCGAGACATGCGCGCGCGCTGCCTGGACCGAGGCTTCGAGCAAGTTCGGGGCCATCTGCCGCGCCCTTTGCAGCAGCGCGCTGTCCTCGTTCAGGTCGGCAAAACGAAGCAGTGCGTCGCCGCTCTGGCGCGAGCCCATGAACTCGCCCGGGCCGCGGATGTCGAGGTCGCGGCGCGCGATCTCGAAGCCGTCCGTGGTCTCGGCCATCGCGCGCAGACGCGCCTTGCCGGTTTCCGACAGCGGCGCCGTGTACAGCAGCACGCACACGCTCGCCACCGCGCCGCGGCCGACGCGCCCGCGCAGCTGGTGCAGCTGCGCCAGGCCGAAACGCTCGGCATGCTCGATCACCATCAGGCTGGCGTTGGGCACGTCGACGCCAACCTCGATGACGGTCGTGGCCACCAGCACCTGCAGCTGGCCGGCGGTGAATTGCGCCATCACGGCGGCCTTCTCCGCCGCCTTCATGCGGCCGTGCAGCAGCCCGACGCCGACGCCGGGCAGCGCCTGGCTCAGCTGGGCGTGCGTCTCGGTGGCGTTCTGCAGGTCGACATGCTCGCTCTCCTCGACCAGCGGGCAGACCCAGTAGACCTGGCGGCCGAGCCCGGCTTCGTCGCGGATGCGCGCGATGACCTGCTCGCGGCGGCCGTCGGCGAAGACCTTGGTGACGACGGGCGTGCGTCCGGGCGGCAGCTCGTCGATGGTGCTGACGTCGAGGTCGGCGAAGTAGGTCATCGCCAGCGTGCGCGGGATCGGCGTCGCGCTCATCATCAGCAGGTGCGGCTCCAGCGCCTGCTCTTCGAGCTTGGCGCGCAAGGCCAGCCGCTGCGCGACGCCGAAGCGGTGCTGTTCGTCGACGACCGCCAGCCCGAGCCGCGCGAACACCACGTCGTGCTGGATCACGGCATGCGTGCCGACCACCAGCGCCGCTTCGCCCGACGCCACCTGTTCGAGCATCTTCTGCCGGCCTTTGCCCTTGCGGCTGCCGGACAACCAGGCCACCGTCAGGCCCAGCGGTTCAAGCCAGCCGATGAGCTTGCGAAAGTGCTGCTCGGCCAGGATCTCCGTCGGCGCCATCAGCGCACACTGCCAGCCGGCGCCGATGGCCACGGCTGCGCCGAGCGCCGCGACCACGGTCTTGCCCGAACCGACATCGCCTTGCAGCAGCCGGTGCATCGGCTGGCCGCGGCCCAGATCAGCGGTGATCTCGGCGACGACACGTTCCTGCGCCGCCGTCAGCGTGAACGGCAGCGCGGCGCGCAGACGGGCCGGCAGCGCCGCGTCGCGCAGCGCCGGCGCGCGCAGCAAGGCCCGTTCGTGCTGGGCCTGCAGCTGCGACAGCTGTTGCGCCAGCAGCTCGTCGAACTTCAGCCGCTGCCAGGCCGGATGGCTGTGGTCTTCCAGCGCCGCCATCGGCGCGCCGGGCGGCGGGTGGTGCAGGAACTGCAGCGCTTCGCGCAGGCTCGGCAGCCCCGGCGGCAGCACGGTGGCCGGCAGCAGTTCGTCCAGCGGCGCCCGCGCCAGCGCCGAGACCACGGCCTTGCGCAGATAGGCCTGCGGCAGCTGCGCGCTGGCCGGGTACACCGGCGTCAGCGCGGTCGGCAGCGGCGTGTCGTCGTGCACGGGCTTGACCACCGGGTGCACCATCTCGCGGCCGAGGAAGCCGCTGCGCACCTCGCCGCGCACGCGCACGCGCTGGCCGGCGCCGAGCTGCTTTTGCAGCGTCGGGTAGAAGTTCAGGAAGCGCAGCAGCAGCTCGCCGCCGGCGTCGGCGATGCGCACCAGCAGCTGCCGGCGCGTGCGCTGTTCGACGCGGCTGTCGACGACGACGCCCTCGACCTGCGCGATGTCGCCATCGCGCAGCGGGTCGATCGGATCGATGCGCGTTTCGTCTTCGTAGCGCATCGGCAGGTGCAGCGCGAGGTCGATGTCGCGCACCAGGCCCAGGCGCTCCATCGCTCGCTGCGGTGCCGATTTCTGACGCACGGCTTCAGGCATGCGAGCATTGTCGCCGCCGGGCCATGGAACAATCCGGCTCCATCCCGAGTCTTCAGGCCGGTACAGCCTGCAAGCCATGCCCGAATACACCCTCGCCGATTTCGACTTCCAACTGCCGCCCGAGCTGATCGCCCAGCATCCGGCGCCCGAGCGCAGCGCATCGCGGCTGCTCGACGGGCGCGGGCCGCTGCCGCAGGACCGGGCCTTCCGCGACCTGCCGTCGCTGCTGGAGCCGGGCGACCTGCTGGTCTTCAACGACACGCGGGTGCTCGCGGCACGGCTGCTTGGCGAAAAGCCGACCGGCGGCGCGGTCGAAGCGCTGGTCGAACGCGTGCTGCCCGGCAACGAGGTGCTGGCCCATCTGCGCGCCAGCAAGTCGCCGCGCGCCGGCAGCCAGGTGCGCTTCGCCGATGCCTTCGACGCCGACGTGCTGGGCCGCGCCGGGCCCGACGGATCGCTGTTCCACCTGCGTTTCCCCGACGACCCGTTCGTGCTGCTGCAGCGCCACGGCCATGTGCCGCTGCCACCGTACATCACGCACGACGACGCGGCCGAAGACGTGGAGCGCTACCAGACCGTGTTCGCCGCGCGCCCGGGCGCGGTGGCGGCGCCGACCGCGGCCTTGCACTTCGATGAAGCCCTGCTGGCCGCGCTGGAAGCCCGCGGCGTGCGCCGTGCCGCCGTCACGCTGCATGTCGGCGCCGGCACCTTCCAGCCGGTGCGCGTGGACAAGCTCGACGAACACCGCATGCACAGCGAATGGTTCGAGGTCGGCGCCGACACGGTCGCCACGATCGAGGCCACGCGACGCGCCGGCGGCCGCATCGTCGCCGCCGGCACGACCACGCTGCGCGCGCTGGAGTCGGCGGCCCGCGGCGGCGCGCTGGCGCCGTTCAGCGGCGAGACCGACATCTTCATCCGCCCCGGCTTCGAGTTCCGCGTCGTCGACGTGCTGCTGACCAACTTCCACCTGCCGCGCAGCACGCTGCTGATGTTGGTCAGCGCCTTCGCCGGGCACGCCCACATGCGCGCGCTGTACCGGCACGCCATCGAGGCGCGCTACCGCTTCTTCAGCTACGGCGACGCGATGCTGCTGGCCCGCGCCTGACCCGGCTTCAGGGCAGCGCCAGCTGGGCCCGTGCCTCGGTGACGTAGGCGCCGGCGTCGCCGCTGGCCGTCAGGTACTTCTGCAGATACTGCCGGCCCTGATCGCGCGCGCCGGTCTTCAGCAGGCTTTGCGCGTACAGGTACAGGAAGGAGTCGGGCAGCGTCACCGGCAGCGCTTCGAGGCCGGCGAAGTTCTTCAGCGCCTCGGCATGGTCGCCGGCCAGCAGCTGCGGCTTCAGGCGCGCGATGTACAAGGCCTGCCGCTCGGACGGCGGCAGCCAGTGCTCGGCATACAGCCGCATCGGCGCCAGCTGCTCCGCGCTCAGCACCTCGCGCGCCGGTTCGGTCTGCGCCACGCGCAGCGTCGTCGTCACGCGCACGCGCTCGGGCCGCTGCGGTAGTTGTTCGGCCAGCGTCTTCACCGGCACGCGCAGCGTGCCCTTGCCACTGGCGCGGGCCGTTGCCTGGCCGATGACGGAGCCGGCGGCGTCGAAGCCTTGCAGCAGCACGTCGGCGCCGACGCCGGCGTCGTAGCGCTCCAGCAGCGGCCGTGTGCGCCCGCTCGGCTTCACGTTGTTGCGCTGCGGGTCACTGGCCTGCCAGTTGCCCGACTTGCCGAAGCATTCGTCGCTGCTCACCAGGCAGAACAGGCCCAGCGTGGTGACGCCGACGGCCACCGCGGCCAGGTTCGGATCCTGGCTGCGGCGCGACTCGTAGACGACGAGGTCGAACACGTATTCGCGTTCGATGCGCCGGCTCTGCACCTCGAAGCTCAGGTTGCTGCCGTCGATGCGCGGCGACACCAGCGCCAGCGGCGCTTCCGAGACGCTGCCTTCGGCGCGCCATTCGCTGCCCTGGCCCTGAACGTGTTCGCGGTGGTGCATGTGCTGGGTGCCGCAGGCGGCGAGCGCCAGCGCCAGGCCGGCGGCGAACAGCCGCTGCGGCCGCGCTTCGATGACGATCTTGCTCATGGTCGTGCGCATCTCAGTTGGTGGTGCGGGTCAGGCAGATCGCGCTCGGGCCGCGCGAACTCTCTTCGGCCGGGCCGGACAGCCACTGGCCGCTGGTCGACAGGTAGCCGACCGAGTGGAAGTAGAGGTTGCCGACCTTGCAGCGGTTGTCCGACTCCTCGGTGCGCAGGTGCGTCGAGACCTTGGCACGGCCGCCCGCGAACGGCTCGCCGCTGTCGAAGCGCGCCGCGATCACGAAGCGGCCGTCGTGGTCGACGTAGCCGACCTTCTTCGTGTCGTCATCGCGCACCCAGGCCAGCCCGTCCGAGAACGAACCGGCCCGTGATGCGCGCAGCTTCAGCACCACCGCGCCACCGGCGTTGACGTAGCAGGCCGATTCGCCGCATTCCGGCGTGTACACCAGGCCCAGGCCTTCGGCAAAGTTCTCGGCGCGGTTGAAGCGCGGCTCGATCAGCACCGAGCCGTCCGGCCGCTTGTAGCCGTACTTGCCGCTCTCCTTGTCGCGGAACGCCACCACGCCGGCGCCGCTGCCGCACTTCTCGTGGCCGGCCTCGGCGCGCGCCGCGGCGGCGTCGAAGTCGGGCAGCGGGTTGGCCGCGTCGGCCGCGCTGAGGCAGCCCTTTTGCGCCAACGTGCGCCGGCGCTGCTCGACCTGCTCGGCGGTCTTGCGGCGTGCGGCATCGGTCTCGCCGCTCGCGGCCTTGGCGGTGCGTTGCACGGTGGTGGTCTCGACGTCCTGCACCATCGCGTCGAAGGGGTCGAGCGAATCGCCGACCTTCTTGCGCGTCTTGGCCCGCTCCGCCAGGCGCTCGGCTTCCTTTTGTGCCAGGTGCTCGTCGAGCCAGTTGATCCAGGGCCAGAAGTTGAAGTCGAAGCGCAGCCCCATGTCGTCCTGGGTGTTGCCGGGTTCGGCCGGCCGCATCTCGAAGTCCGGCGACTTCAGCATCGCCTTGGCGTCGGCCGCGCTCATGAAGTTTTCGGCCGCGTCCCAGGGCCGCGACCCCTGGAAGCGCTGGCGCGAGATCAGCAGCCGGTCCCAGTTCGGGCTGCCCGGCACGTTGAACGAGCCGCGCGGGTCGCCGTTGCCGTTGGTGGCACCGATGTCGCACGGCACCCAGGCGTGCGAGGTCTCGCGGAACGACTGGTTCTTGCGCGCGATCGGGTAGCCGATCGTTGCCTGCACCAGATCGACGGCATCCCAGGTCTTCTGCGGCATGTCCAGCAGCCAGTGCAGTTCGCCACGGCGGCGGATCTGGACCGTCGCGTTGCGCATCTTCCAGCTCGCGCTGCAATAGACGACGGGTTCGCCCATCAGCGTCCAGACCCGGGCCACCATCTTCAGGTCCAGCGTGACGAAGCCGGTGACGTCGGGAGACCGGGCCGGGTCCAGCCGGTAGGTCAGGGTGGTGTCGTAGCGGCGTTCGAAGCGCGAGCTGCCGGGGTCGGATGCGGCCGTGCCGCCTTGACACAGTGCCGCGGCACTCAACAGGACGGCCAGTTCTTTTCTCAATGCGGGCTCCGCTGTTACAGGATGAATCTGCCGTATCGGCCGCTGTCGGTGCGGCTGTTGGCGGCCGGGCGGCGGGCTGCCAACAAAGTCACGAACAGGCGCTCGGCGACAATCCCGGCCATGCTGAAGTTCGACCTGTTGAAGACCGAAGGCCTGGCCCGCCGCGGCCGCCTGACGCTGAACCATGGCGTTGTCGAAACCCCGGTCTTCATGCCGGTGGGCACCTACGGCACGGTGAAGGGCATGCTGCCGCGCTCGCTGGAAGAGATGGGCGCGCAGATCATCCTGGGCAACACCTTCCATCTGTGGATGCGCCCGGGGCTGGACGTGCTGCGCAAGTTCGGCGGCCTGCACCGCTTCGAGGGCTGGAGCAAACCCATGCTCACCGACAGCGGTGGCTTTCAGGTCTGGAGCCTGGGCGAGATGCGCAAGATCTCCGAAGAAGGCGTGAAGTTCGCGTCACCGGTGAACGGCGACAAGCTCTTCCTGACGCCCGAAGTGAGCATGCAGATCCAGACCGCACTGAACTCCGACATCGTGATGCAGTTCGACGAGTGCACGCCGTACGAGACGAAGGGCCAGGTGACGAGCGAGCGCGACGCGCGGGCGTCGATGGAGCTCAGCCGGCGCTGGGCGCAGCGCAGCCGCGACGAATTCGTGCGGCTGGAAAATCCGAACGCGCTGTTCGGCATCGTGCAGGGCGGCATGTACACGAACCTGCGCGAAGCCTCGCTGGACGCGCTGGTCGAGCTGGATCTGCCGGGCTATGCCGTCGGCGGCGTCAGCGTCGGCGAGCCCAAGGACGAGATGCTGCGCATCATGGCGCACACGCCGCAGCGGCTGCCGGCGGGCAAGCCGCGCTACCTGATGGGCGTGGGCACGCCGGAAGACCTGGTCGAAGGCGTGGCCCAGGGCGTGGACATGTTCGACTGCGTGATGCCGACGCGCAACGCCCGCAACGGCCACCTGTTCACGCGCTTCGGCGAACTGCGGCTGCGCAACGCGCGTTTCCGCGACGACGAACGGCCGGTCGACGAGAGCTGCGGCTGCCACACCTGCGGCCGCTTCAGCCGCGCCTACCTGCACCACCTGGACCGCTGCGGCGAGATGCTGGGGCCGATGCTGACGACCATCCACAACCTGCACTACTACGTGAACCTGATGCGCGAAGTCCGCGACGCGCTCGACGAAGGGCGCTTCGCGGCCTGGCGCGTGCAGTTCAAGGCCGATCGCGAACGCGGCGTCGGCTGACGACGATGCGCTGGCTGCGCCACTTCGCCGGCTTCTTGCTGGCGCTGCTGATCCTGTTCGAGGAATGGGGCTGGGAGCCGCTGCAGGCGCTGCTCGGGCGGCTGGCGCGGCTGCCGCCGCTGGCCTGGGTCGAGCGCTGGCTGAAGACGCTGCCGCCCTATGGCGCGCTGGCGGTGTTTGCGGTGCCGGCGCTGGCGCTGCTGCCGCTGAAGCTGGCGGCGCTGGCGCTGGTGGGCCGCGGCCATGCGGTGCTCGGGCTGTTGCTGCTGCTGGCGGCCAAGCTGGTCGGCACGGCGGTGCTGGCGCGCCTGTTTGCGCTGACGCAGCCGGCGCTGATGCGGCTGCCGTGGTTCGCGCGCCTGTTTGCGCGTTGGCGCGCGTGGAAGGACGCGCTGCTGGCCCAGGTGCGCGCTACGCCCGCGTGGCAGTACGCGGTCGCCGTCAAGCGACGCCTGTTCCAGCGCTGACGGCCCGCGTCTTCGACGACGCGACTTCAGGCGACGAGCCGGCGCGGGGCACGCGTGCCATCAGCGTCTTCGTCAACAGCGGCAGCATGATGATGGGGAACACGCTGGCAGCGAGATAGTCCTCGACCAGTGGCAACCCACCCAGCCAAGGCGCAACCACAACCCACACCAGCGCGACACTGACATCGAGAACCAGGCGCTGCCCGCATTCCGCGGCGTCGTACGAAGCGCTAGTTTCTTTTCTCTGCAACCACGCGGTTGCGGCCCACCGCCTTGGCGCTGTAGAGGGCTGCATCTGCGGCGGCGAAGACCTGGTCCAGCGGCCGCTCGCTATCCATCGCCGCCACGCCGAAACTGGCGGTGATGCGCAGGTCGCCCGCGAAGTGATGCCCAGCCACCAGGGCGCGCAGTTTCTCGGCAATGGCCAGAGCCTGCGGCAGATGGGTGTCGCGGCAGACGAGCAGGAACTCCTCGCCACCCCAGCGGCCGAGCAGGTCCTGGCCGCGCACATGCTGGCGCACCAGTTCCGTCAGGCCGGCCAGCACACGGTCACCGGCCTGATGGCCGTGGGTGTCGTTGACGGCCTTGAAGTGGTCGATGTCGATCAGCACCAGGCCCAGCGGGTGCTGGTGCTTGCGCCAGTCGGTCAGCGCCTGCTGCAGCACGCCTTCCAGGCCCTTGCGGTTGAAGGCGCCGGTCAGGGCGTCGGTCGTGGCCATCTGCGCCAACTGCTGACCGCGCTTCTGCAGGCGTATCAGGCGCAGCAGCAGATAGCCCAACGCCAGCGCAAGCCAGGCACTCATGATGACCAGGTACCAATGCTCGGTGGACAGCCACTGCGTCTCGTACTCGACCTTGTGCAGCACGAAGCGGTAGTCGCCCAGCCGCGCGTCGGTGCCGGTGCTGACCTCGAGCGCGACGATGTTGTCGAACTCGGGGCGGCTCAGATGCGGCGGGATGTGGAAATGCAACATCCACCAGTTGGCGACGGTGAAGTTGGCTAGCTCCAGCTCGACCATGCCGTCCTGGAAGGAGTCGACGGTGAACTCGATCTGGTTGTACTTGGGAGCCTGATCGGCCGTCTGCGGTATGCCGTAGGCGGCGCTGGCATTGCGCAGTTGCACCCGCAGCATGCTGGCGGGGCCCTGGTAGTCGAGCCACAGCCGCAGCCGACGTACCTGGCTCAGATCCCGGCCGTGGAGGCGGCGCGGGTCGAAGTTGAGGCCGACACCGCAGTAGGGGTAGGGGTTGCCTTCGCGCAGGCTGCACAGCGCCTCCAGGCCAGGGCTCGGCCCGAGCCTGATTATTGTGTTGCCGCCATTGCTGCGGTCCGAAATCAAGTGGGGGCCGAACTGCGGGCCTGGCACGATGACGTGCACCTTGCGCAGCACCAAGTCGGAGAACTGCACCGCCGCCAGGCTGAGCAGCACAATCAGAACCAGGCTGAACTCGGAGCGCCACTTGAAGCGCAGGCCGAGACGCCGGGGCGCAGTCGACGACACAGGCAGGAGTGCTACCGGTTTCATCCCTTGATTGTTGACGTGCCAACGGGAGTCGCAGTTGGGGAGGAGCCTCGCCAGGTGCCAAATGCCGCACTCAACCCGTGTTTCTCCTGGGTTTTTCGATTTCCGACGCGGGCAACTTTTCCGCCAGTGATCTGGATGATGGCGCCCGGGACCGGGCGTGGCGCTCATCAGCGATGTGCATGGCCTTGCAGGCTTGTGACGGAGCGCCGAACTAGCCGGCGTGCACTTCCAGCCGATGCGAGCCGCCGCCGGCGCCGGCCAGCGCCTCGGCCAGCCACGGCAGCGCCGGCTGCAGCGCCGCGCGCAAGGTGTGTGGCGGGTTGGCGACGAAGACCGTGCTGCCGAACATGCCGAAGCCGCGTTCGTCGGTCGCGCCGACCGTCAGCTGTGCCAGCAGCCAGCCCTTCTTGCCTTGCGCGTCGGCGCTGGCCTTCAGCCGTTGCGGCAGCTTGGCCGCTTCGAGCAGGCGCAGCTGCGGCACCCAGACGATGACCACCGCCTCCGGGAAGCGCGTCAGCGCCTCGCGCAGCGCGGCCAGCACGCGCGTGTAGTCGGTCTTGATCTCGTAGCTGGGGTCGATCAGCAGCACGCCGCGCCGTGTCGGCGGCGGCAGCTGCGACTTCAGCGACGCGAAGCCGTCGCTCATCGCGACCTCGGCACCCGGCGTTTCGCCGAGGAAGGAGGCCAGGATCTTGTAGTCGGTCGGGTGCATCTCGAACAGGCGCAGCTGGTCTTGCGGGCGCAGCAGCATCTGCGCCAGCGCCGGCGAGCCCGGATACTGGCTCAGCGGCCCGCCGCCGTTGAAGCGGCGCACCAGGTCGACGTAGTCGGCCACCGCCGGCGGCAGGTCCTGCCGTTCCCAGAGGCGGCCGATGCCGGCTTCGTATTCGCCGCGCTGCTGTGCATAGCGGCCTTCGAGCGAATAACCGCCGGCGCCGGCGTGGGTGTCGACGAGGCGGTAACCCTTGTCCTTCAACGCCATGTGGCGCAGCACCGCGACGAGCACGGTGTGCTTGAGCACGTCGGCATGGTTGCCGGCGTGGAAGGCGTGGCGATAGGCGAGCATGGCTGGACTGTGCCACGAGCCCGGCGAGCCCCCGCGAGTCCTTGCGTCGGCGAGACTTGCTGCACTGCAGTAGCCTTCTGCCATGACCACACTTTTCGACCCCATCCGCGTCGGCGCCATCGAGCTGGCCAACCGCATCGTCATGGCGCCGCTGACGCGCAACCGCGCCGGCCCGCGCCAGGTGCCGACCGATCTGATGCAGCGCTACTACCGCCAGCGCGCGAATCCTGCCACCGGCGCCGGGCTCGTCATCACCGAGGCGGCGCAAATCTGCGCCGAAGGCCAGGGCTACCTCGATACGCCGGGCATCCACAGCCCCGAGCAGGTGGCGGCGTGGCGCCGCATCACCGACGCCGTGCATGCCGAAGGCGGACGCATCGTCGTGCAGCTGTGGCACGTCGGACGCATCTCGCACGTGTCGCTGCAGCCGGGCGGACAGGCACCGGTGTCGTCGACGGCGCGGCCGGCGCACAGCAAGACCTTCACCGCCGACGGCTTCGTGCCGTGCTCGGTGCCGCGCGCTTTGGCCGCGGCCGAGATCCCGGCCATCGTCGGGCAATACCGCCACGCCGCGCGCTGCGCCATCGACGCTGGCTTCGACGGCGTCGAGGTGCACGCCGCCAACGGCTACCTGATCGACCAGTTCCTGCGCGACAGCATCAACGACCGCAGCGACGGCTACGGCGGCAGCATCGCCAAGCGCACGCGCTTGCTCGTCGAGGTGATGAGCGCGGTGGCGGCCGAGATCGGCGGCGCGCGCACCGGCGTGCGCCTGTCGCCGGTGACGCCGGTCAACGACGCCGGGCAGGACAGCGACCCGCAGGCGCTGTTCGAAAGCGCCGTTGAACAGCTGGCGCCGCAGCAGCTGGCCTTCATGCACGTCGTCGAAGGCCAGACCGGCGGCCCGCGCGACGTGGCGCCGTTCGACTACGCCGCGCTGCGCCGCCGCTTTGCCGGCGCCTGGATGGTCAACAACGGCTACACGCGGGCGATGTCGCTCGACGCGGTGGCGTCCGGTGCGGCCGACCTGGTGGCCTTCGGCAAGAGCTTCATCGCCAACCCCGACCTCGGCCGCCGGCTGCGCGAAGACGCGGCACTGAATGCGCTCGACACGGCGCGGCTGTACGGCGGCGGCGAACAGGGCTACACCGACTATCCGACGCTGGATGCCCAGCCGGCCTGACCCGGCGTGAAGGGCTGTCGCGCGCGCAGTGGCCGCGTCGCGCTGACGCTGGCGCTGGCCCTCGCCGCTGCGCTGGCCGCGCTGGCGCTGCGCGTGCCGCTGCCGTGGATGCTGGGGCCGCTGCTGGCCAGCGCCGGCTGCGGCATCGCCGGGCTGCCGGTGCTGGCGTCAGACCGGCTGCGCAACGCCGGGCAGTGGGTCATCGGCATCGCGCTCGGCCTGTACTTCACGCCGGCGGTGCTGGGCTTGATCGGGCGCCTGGCGCCGGCCATCGGCGTCGGCGTGCTGTGGGCCCTTGCGCTCGGCTATGTCTTCTACCGCTGGCTGCTGCCGGCGGCCGGCGGCGACCGCGCCACGGCATTCTTTGCCGCAGCGATCGGCGGCGCCTCGGAGATGGCGGTGCTGGCCGAACGCCAGGGTGGCCGCGTCGACCGCGTCGCCGCGGCGCATTCGTTGCGTGTGCTGCTGGTGGTGATGATCATCCCCTTCGGCCTGCAAGCCAGCGGCCTGCATGGGCTGGACGCCGCGTTGCCGGCGGTAGCCGAACTGCAGCCGCTGCGCCTGGCGGCGCTGGTGCTGGCCACGGCGGCCGGCATCGCCGCGCTGCGCCATGCCGGGCTGCCGAACCCGTTCGTGCTGGGCGCGCTGCTGGTGACGCTGGTGCTGACGGCCAGCGGCGTGCCGCTGTCGGCGATGCCGCGCTGGGCCAGCAACGCCGCGCAACTGTTCATCGGCGTCGCGCTCGGCACGCGCTTCACGCCCGCGTTCATGCAGGCCGCGCCGCGCTGGCTGGGCGTGGTGGCGATCGGCACGCTGGCGATGATTGCGGCCTCGGCGGCTTTCGCCTGGGTGCTGGCGTCGTGGGTCGGCCTGCATCCGGCGACGCTGCTGCTGGCCACGTCGCCCGGCGGCATCGCCGAGATGGCGATCACGGCCAAGGTGCTGCAGCTCGGCGTACCGGTCGTCACCGCGTTCCAGGTGGTGCGCTATGTCGCGGTGCTGACCCTGACGCCGGTGCTGTTCCGCTGGGAGCAGCGGCGCGTGGCTTGAAGCCGGTTCAGCCCTTCATGCGGGCCCGGAACAGCTCGCGCAGGTTCACCTCGCGCGGCCCGGGCAGCAGCTCGATGGGGTCGCCGGCGCTGACCGTGCCGGGTTCGATCACGGCCAGGTAGCTGCCGCAATAGCCGGCCTGCACCATCAGCTTGGCGGCCTGGCTGAAGCCCATCGCGGCGTTGAACTTGAAGCACGGGAAGCGCGGTTCGCTGACCGCCAGCACGCACTGCGGCAGGCGCAGCCGGTCGCCGATCCACAAGCCGTCTTCGAGCAGGCCGTCGACGGTGAGGTTCTCGCCCATGGCCCCCGGCGGCAGCACGTCGTCCCACGGCGAAACGCCGGCCTGTGCGCGCACCGTCTGCCAGAACGCGTAGTGCAGCTGCGGGTAGGCGTAGACGGCCTTGCTGAGGCCGCCGTGCACCGACAGGTCGGCCTGTTCGTCGCCTTCCAGGCCGAGCGGGCGCACGGCGACGGGGCCGTCGACGGCGCGCTTGCCGATGGCCGTCATCACGCTGCGCCCGTCGATCAGGGCTTCGCGCGCGGTGGCGCGGTTCACGCTGAGGACTTTCATGGCGGCGATTGTGCCGGCGCCGGTGGGCGGGCGTTTCATCGGCAGCAACAGTCCATTCGTCGCAGGGCGGTTTATCGCCGGGCGCCGCCTGCCTACAGTGCAAGCCTTCGGGGTCAACATCATCGGCAAGGTGGCGGGCATGCGCGGCAAGGACTGGATCGAACTCGCTTGCAGCGTCGCCGTGGTGGTGGTCTGGCTGGTGGTCGCGCAACTCGCCGACCGGTCGGCGCCCAACCCGGGCGACGAGGTCGTTCCCCAGGCGCACTTGAACGAAGCGCCCCGCGCCCGCACCTGACGGAACGAAAGGGCCCGATTGGGCCCGCCGTGGCGTGCATTACGCCATACCGATCTTGCATGACCCCCTTCGGGCAGGTGGTTACGGCGCGATTACATTCGCCCCCACAATGACCTCCCCCCGCGGACAAAGCGCGTGGGACGCGGCATTCGGCGAGCCTCGGACGAGGCGGGGTTCGCCCAATACCGTTATCCGTGATTGCCATGATTGGAGATTCCATGAACCGTCCCGCGCTGGAAGGGTTGCGTCTGAACGTGCCCGCTCATGTGAAACATGCCCGGCTGACTGCCTGGGTGGCCGAGATCGCGGCGCTGACCGAAGCCGCCGACGTGTATTGGTGCGACGGCTCGCAGGCCGAGTACGAGCGCCTGTGCGACGACCTCGTCGACGCCGGCACGATGAAGCGGCTGAACCCCGAACTGCGCCCGAACAGCTACCTCGCCAGCAGCGACCCCACCGACGTGGCGCGTGTCGAGGACCGCACCTTCATCTGCAGCGCGAAGAAGGAAGACGCCGGTCCGACCAACAACTGGATGGCGCCGGCCGAGATGCGCGCCTTGCTGCAGACCGGCCAGGAAGCGCTGTTCCGCGGCGCCATGCGCGGCCGCACGCTGTACGTGGTGCCGTTCTCGATGGGCCCGCTGGGCTCGCACATCTCGCACGTCGGCGTCGAGCTGACCGACAGCCCGTACGTCGCCATCAGCATGCGGGTGATGACGCGCATGGGCCGCGCGGTGCTCGACCTGCTCGGCGAAGACGGCGACTTCGTGCCCTGCGTGCACACTGTCGGCGCGCCGCTGCAGCCGGGCCAGAAAGACGTGGCCTGGCCGTGCAACAAGACCAAGTACATCGTGCACTACCCCGAGACGCGCGAGATCTGGAGCTACGGCTCGGGCTACGGCGGCAACGCACTGCTCGGCAAGAAGTGCTTCGCGCTGCGTATCGCCTCCACCATGGGGCGTGACCAGGGCTGGCTGGCCGAGCACATGCTGATCCTCGGCGTGACGTCGCCGCAGGGCAAGAAGTACCACGTCGCGGCGGCCTTCCCCAGCGCCTGCGGCAAGACCAACTTCTCGATGCTGGTGCCGCCGGCGGGCTACGACGGCTGGAAGGTCACGACCATCGGCGACGACATCGCGTGGATCAAGCCGGGCAAGGACGGCCGCCTGTACGCGATCAACCCCGAAGCCGGCTACTTCGGCGTCGCGCCGGGCACGAACGACCACACCAACCCGAACTGCATGGACTCGATGAAGCGCGACGTCGTGTTCACGAACGTTGCGCTCACCGATGACGGCGACGTCTGGTGGGAAGGCATGACCGAGACGCCGCCGGCGCACCTGATCGACTGGCAGGGCAAGGACTGGACGCCGGCCATCGCCAAGGAAACCGGCGCCAAGGCCGCGCATCCGAACTCGCGCTTCACGGTGGCCGCCACCAACAACCCGGTGCTCGACCCCGAGTGGGACAACGCCGCCGGCGTCGCCATCGACGCCTTCATCTTCGGCGGCCGCCGCTCCACCACCGTGCCGCTGGTGACGCAGGCGCGCACCTGGGTCGAAGGCGTCTACATGGCGGCCACGATGGGCAGCGAAACCACCGCGGCGATGGCCGGCGCCACCGGCAACGTGCGGCGCGACCCGTTCGCGATGCTGCCCTTCACCGGCTACAACATGGCCGACTACTTCCGGCACTGGCTCGACACCGGCGCCCAGCTGGCGGCGCCGCCGAAGATCTTCTGCGTCAACTGGTTCCGCAAGGGCGCCGACGGCAAGTTCGTCTGGCCGGGCTACGGCGAGAACATGCGGCCGCTCGAATGGATGCTCGGCCGTATCGAGGGCCAGGCCGGCGGCGAAGACAACGTCTTCGGCGTCAGCCCGCGCTACGAAGACCTGCGCTGGGACGGCCTGGCCTTCACGCGCGAGCAGTTCAGCAGCGTCATCAGCATCGACCGCGCCGCCTGGCAGCAAGAACTGGTGTTGCACGCCGAGCTGTTCAAGCAGCTCGAGTACCACCTGCCGGCCGAACTCCCGGCGACGATGGCGCGCATCGAGGCGCGCCTGGCCGCCTGAGAGGTTGAGAGTCTTCTGAGCCTTACTTGCCGTCGGCGACGCGCTGCGCGAAGTAGCGCAGTTCGGCGGCGAAGCTGGGCTGGGTGGCTTCGTAGCGGTCGGCGCGGGCCAGCATGGCAGCCGACGCGTCGGACCACCCGGCGCCGGTCGTCTCCTGGCCCAGCCAGGCGAGGGCGCGTTGCACGAGGCTGCTCCAGGCGCGGGTGGGCTCGGAGGGGCTGGCGGTGGCTGTCACGGCGTTCATGGTCGCGGTCCTTTTGCGGTCGTTTGCTGCAGCGCAGTATAGGGTTAACCCGAATTCTGCGTCAGTACGTCGGTTACGGGCGCGTTACATCGCCGGCGCCCGGGCTGCCGACGATGAAACCGTGACATTTCTGGGTGCTGGATAGAATGTGAGTGCATGCTCCACAGCCCCTTGATCGAAGCCTTCGAGCGCCAGGTGGCTTGGTGCCGCCAGCCTTCGCCGTTCACGGCCCGGCTGCTGGAGCGCACGCGGCTGTGGCTGCAGGCCCATTCCGACACCCACGAGGCCCACGACACGCTGGCCGCCATCGACGCCGACCCGCTGGCCGCGGCCGTGGCGCTGCGCTGGGCCGGCGCGCTGCACCACCTGGCTTTGCAAGGGCTGGAACCATGGTCCACGATGTGGCCGCCGCGGCGCGCGGCCGACGCGCCGAGCGACGCCGAATTCGACGCCGCCATCGCCGAGGCCTGGCACAGCCAGCGCCCAGCGCTGCAGGCGGCGCTGGCGCTGCCGCCGCAAACCAACGAAGTGCAGCGCAGCGCGGCGCTGCTGCCGGGCTTGCTGCATGTCGCGGCGCGCACCGGGCGGCCGCTGGCGCTGCTGGAAATCGGCGCCAGTGCCGGCCTGAACCTGTGGTGCGAACGCCATCGCTACGACTACGGCAGCTGGTCCTGGGGCGACCCGGCCGCGGCGTTGCAGCTGCAGTGCGAATGGCGCGGCCCCGCGCCGGCCGTGGCCGAAGCCGGATTGCGCATCGTCCAGCGCGCGGCCTGCGACGCCAACCCGATCGACCTGACCCAGCCCGGCGAAGCGCTGCGCCTGACCAGCTTCGTCTGGCCCGACCAGGCCGAGCGCCTGGCGCGGTTGCGCACGGCGCAGCGCGAGACGGCGCGCTGGCTCGCCGACGAAGGCGTTGCCGTGCAGGCGCAGCGCGCGTCGGACTTCGTCGCGCAGCAGCTGGCCGCTGCGCCGCAGGGCCTGGCCACGGTGCTGATGCACTCGATCGTCTGGCAGTACATCGGCGGCGCCGAGCAGGCGGCCATCGAAGCCGCGGTCGCAGCGGCGGCGGCGCGGGCCACTGCGACATCGCCGCTGGCCTGGCTGCGCGTCGAGCCGCCAGCGCCAGACAAGGCGGTCGAGATACGCTGCCGCGTCTGGCCCGGCGGCGACGAGGTCTGCCTGGGCAAGGCGCATCCGCATGTGGCGTGGATCGAAAGCCGCGCATGAGGCTGCAGCTGCTGTCCGACCTGCACCTCGAAACCGAAACCTTCGACCCCGAACCGGCGCCCGGCGCCGAACTGCTGGTGCTGGCCGGCGACATCGACGCCACCTGGGCCGGTTTCGAGCGTTTCGCCGGCTGGCCGGTGCCGGTGCTGGTGGTTGCCGGCAACCACGAGTTCGACTTCCGCGAGATGAACGACACGGGGCCGGCGCTGCGCGAGCACTGCGCGCGCCTGGGCCTGCAGCTGCTGCAGCGCGAGACGGTGGTGCTGACCGACGCTGCCGGCCGCCGCCTGCGCTTCGTCGGCTGCACGCGCTGGAGCGACTTCGACCTCTTCGGCGCCGCGCAGCGCGAACGCGCGATGCGTGCCGCCGGCTACTTCATGCGGCTGATGGCGGCCACACGCGGCGGCCAGCCGCTCGACGCCGCCGCGATGCGCGACGAAGGCCTGGCCTGCCGCGCCTGGCTCGACAAGGTCTTGAACGAGCCGGCCGCCGGCCGCTGGGACCGCACCGTCGTCATCACGCATTTCGGCCCCAGCCTGCGCAGCGCCGACCCGCGCTACGGCCGCCAGCCCGGCACCGCCAGTTTCTGCAACGATGACGACGACCTGATCCCGCGCGCCGACCTCTGGCTGCACGGCCACCTGCACTGCCGGCACGACTACTTCGTGCCGCGGGCCGGGCGCGCGCCGTCGCGCGTGGTCTGCCAGGCGCGCGGCCTGGCCAGCAAGGGCGAAGCCGACGGCTACGACCCGCTGCGGCTGATCGAGGCTTGACGTTTCTCAACGCGGGGCCTTCGCGCGGCGTGCAACACTGCGGGCCGCTGACAAACGCAGGAGACAAGCCATGAAGATCCTCGCCGCCGTCGACGGCAGCCTCTACACCAAGCACATGCTGGCCTACCTGGCGGCGCACGACGAATGGCTGGGCGCACAGCACGACTACACGGTGCTGCATGTCGTGGGTGCGGTGCCGCCACGCGCCGCGTCGGCGCTGGACAAGGCGGTGCTGAAGTCGCACTACGACGACGAGGCCGAAAAGGTCTTCAAGCCGATTCGCAGCTTCTTCACCAAGCAGGGGCTGAAGGCCAGCTTCGTTGCCAAGGTCGGGCCGGCCGCCGACATCATCGCGGCGCAGGCCGAAAAGGGCGGCTACGACCTGCTCATCCTCGGCTCGCACGGCCATGGCGCGTTCACCAGCCTCGTGACGGGTTCGGTGACGACCAAGGTGCTGGCCAAGTGCGGCACGCCGGTGCTGCTGATCAGGTAGCCGGCAGCCGCGGGCCGAGCCCGTTCATGCAGATGCCCAGCACCCAGTCGACGATCTGCTCGTCGCTGAACTGGCCGCCGGCCTTCAGGAAGGCCGGCACCGGGTCGCAGGCGCGGGCGTAGATCGTGTACAGCACCACCTCGGGCGGTAGCGCGGGGTCGATGTCGCCGTCGGCCTGTGCCTGCACGATCCAGCCGCCCAGGCGTTCGCTCAGCAGCAGCAGCCCGTCGAGGTAGGCCTTGCTCGCCAGCAGCTCGGCGCGCAGCGACGAGTTCTGCGACGGCAGCGCCGGCATCTCGCCCGCCAGCTGGGCCTGGAGCGCCCAGCGCGTCACGGCTTGCAGCCGTTCGAAGGCGCGTTCCTGCCGCTGCTGTTCGACGACGGCCTGCGCGCGCTGCATCAACCGCAGCATCGCCGCCGCAGCCAGCGCCTCCTTGGACGGGAAGTGTTTGTACAGGCTGGCCTTGGCGATGCCGACATCGGCGGCAACCTCGTCCACCGTCATCAGGTCGAAGCCCTTTTCGGCCAGCAGCCGGTTCACCGAGCTGACGATGGCGTCTTCGCGAACCCGCAGCACCTGTTCGCGAAAAGACAGTCTGGCCATGCGGACGATTCTATCGGGCGTGCCTGGCGCGCCCGGGCCTGCGACGCGTCACTCCGTGCCGCGGCCCCGCGACGTGAGGCGGCGCACCCAGCTCGCGCTGCGCGGCGGCTCGGCCGCCGGCTGCGGCGCTTCGTCCTGCTGGTCGAGGCTGACTTCCAGGCCGAAGCAGGTGCCCAGATCGGCGGCGTCATCGAAGGTCGGCGCCGGGCGGGCGAGCAAGCGCTGGAAAAGTCCGGGGGCTCTGCTGGCTGGGCTCATGACACGCCTTTCGCTGGGGTGTTACGAAGTGTGATGGCCGGCCGCCGCGCCGGAACATCGAAATCGGCCGCGCCTGTGGCGCTGTTCTCGCGATCGGCCCCGGCGTGCACCTGACTACAATCCGCGCCCCGCCTCGCTGCCCGCCTTGTCCGCCGTGAAACCCCAACCCGCCGGCTTCGCCGCGATCGACTTCGGTACGTCCAATTCAGCCATCGCCCTGCCGCAAGGCGAGCGCAGCGTGCGCCTGGTCGAACTCGAGCCCGGCTACCCCACCATGCCGACGGCGGTGTTCTACCGTGCCGATGGCAGCAACGCCCACGCCGAGCCCGAGCGCCTGTACGGCCGCGCGGCAGTGGCTGCCTACGTCGACGGCAGCGACGGCCGGCTGATGCGCTCGATGAAGAGCATCCTCGGCTCGCAGCTGGTGACGCAGAGCACCGATGTCGGCGGCGGCCGCGCGGTGCGTTATGTCGACGTCATCGCCGGCTACCTGCGCCACCTGAAGCGCATGGCCGAAGCCGCGGCCGGCGGCGCCATCGAGCATGTCGTGCTCGGCCGGCCGGTGTTCTTCGTCGACGGCGAACCCGAGCGCGACGCGCAGGCGCAAAGTGCGCTCGAAGGCGCGGCGCGGCAGGTGGGTTTTCGCGACGTGCGCTTCCAGTACGAGCCGATCGCCGCCGCGCTGGACCACGAAAGCACGGTCGACCACGAACAGCTCGTGCTGGTCGCCGACATCGGCGGCGGCACGTCGGACTTTTCCCTCGTGCGTGTCGGCCCCGAACGGCGCGGCCGCCCCGACCGCCGCGACGACATCCTGGCCAACCACGGCGTGCACATCGCCGGCACCGACTTCGACCGCCATGTCGAGCTGGCGGCGATCCTGCCGCTGCTCGGCTACCGCAGCTTCGGCCCGCCCAAGCGTGGCCAGCCGCCGCGCGAGGTGCCGAGCAGCGTGTACTTCGACCTCGCCACCTGGCACCTGATCAACACCGTCTACGCGCCTGGCCGTATGGCCGAGCTGCGCCGCATGAAGGACTGGTATGCCGACGCCGCGCACCACCGGCGGCTGCTGACGGTGCTGGAAGAACGCCTCGGCCACGGCCTGGCGGCGGCGGCCGAGAAGGCGAAGATCGACGTGGCCACCACCGGCGCGGCGGACATCGACCTCGGCCTCGTCGAACGCGAGCTGCGCGCCGTGCTCAGTGAAACGCGCGCGTCGGAGTCGATCGAAGCGGACTTGTCGCGCATCGTCGACGCGGCCCGCGACACGGCGCGCATGGCCGGCGTCGCGCCGGAGCAGGTGGAAACGCTGTATTTCACCGGCGGCTCGACCGGGCTGACGCCGCTGGTCGACCGCATCGCGGCGGGCTTTCCGCGCGCGGCGCGGGTGCGCGGCGACCGCTTCGCCAGCGTCGCGCAAGGCCTCGGCCTGCACGCACGGGCCGTGTTCGCGGCCTGAGAGGCCGAGAGGCATTCGGACATGGCCGCTCATCCCTCGCAAACAACCCCACTCTGCGTTGCAAATGCTCGCCATAGCCCGGGCTATGGCTGTGCTTTGCGCCTTGATTGGGGCTGTTTTCGAGGTCTGCTCGGCCACGCCCGACTGCCTCTCAGCCTCTGAGCTAACTCTTGTTCTTGCGCGGCCGCGTCACGTCGGCGATCAGCATCAGGCTGCGCACCAGGTCCTGCACCGCTTCGCTCAGGTCGGCCGCCGGCTCCAGCGTTTCGATCACCGCCAGCAGCGCGTCGGCGTCTTCCAGGTCGTCGGGGTCGAAGTGGCGGTACAGCAGCGCCAGCGGCTCGATCAGCTCGGGGTCGTCGACGCGCATCAGCGCCGGGAACAAGTCCATCGCGGCAGCGAAGCCGGCGATCCACGGCAGCACCGTTTCCGACGGCGTGGCGTCCTCGTCGATCTGGTAGACCCAGGGGTCGAACCACTGCCGCTCGGCGATGGCGGTGCCCAGTTCGGCATGCCGGCGCTGCACCAGCGCGCGCAATTCGGTCAGCGGAAACTTCGCCGGCAGCGCGCGGCCTTCGATGTCGGTGACGAACTTGGCCCAGCGTTCGGCCGGCACCGCCTGCGGCTGCAGCAGCACGCCGCACAAGAAGCCGTCCAGCGCCATCGTGTCCAGCGGTTCCAGCGGCGCCGGCACCTGGTCGAGCAGGTCTTGCAAGCGGGCGATCTCGGCGTCGGCCAGGGGGGTGGATTTCATCGGTGTGGCCTCCCCTCTAGTGGGGATGGGCAAGGTGCTTGGGCGGCGCTAGAGTCCACCGCAATGGAGTCGGATTGTCGTGCATCGCACGCTGCCCGGCCCAACGGTCCCAACGACGTCCTCTTCGGGGGACTTGCAAGTGCCCGCCCACGGCTCAGGCCGCCGGCGGGCCTTTTTTTTGGCCTAGACTGGGCGGCTCGATTTCAGGAGACCGCCATGGGCGCAGCCTTCACCGCCACCACCGATATCGGCCACTGGATTGCCGGGCAACGCAGCGCCGGCAGCGGCGACCGCTCACAAGCCGTCTACAACCCCGCCACCGGCGCCGTCGCGCGCCAGGTGCTGCTGGCCAGCACGGCTGACGTGAACGTCGCCGTCGCCGCCGCCAAGGCCGCGCAGCCGGCCTGGGGCGACACGCCGCCGATCCGCCGCGCGCGCGTGCTGAACAACTTCCTCGGGCTGCTGAACCAGCACCGCGACACGGTGGCGGCGATGATCACCGCCGAACACGGCAAGGTCTTCACCGACGCGCAGGGCGAGGTCACGCGCGGCATCGACATCGTCGAGTTCGCCTGCGGCATTCCGCAGCTGCTGAAGGGCGACTACACCGACCAGGTCAGCACCGGTATCGACAACTGGACCTTGCGCCAGCCGCTGGGCGTGGTGGCCGGCATCACGCCTTTCAACTTCCCGTGCATGGTGCCGTGCTGGATGTTCCCGGTAGCACTGGCTTGCGGCAACGCCTTCATCCTCAAGCCCAGCGAACGCGACCCGTCGCCGTCGCTGTTCATGGCCGAGCTGCTGCAGCAGGCCGGCCTGCCCGACGGCGTGTTCAGCGTCATTCAGGGCGACAAGGTCGCCGTCGATGCGCTGCTCGGCCACCCCGACGTCAAGGCCTTGAGCTTCGTCGGCTCGACGCCGATCGCGCAGTACATCTACGAAACCGGCGCCCACCACGGCAAGCGCGTGCAGGCGCTGGGCGGCGCGAAGAACCACATGGTGGTGATGCCCGACGCCGACATCGAGCAGGCCGTGGACGCGCTGATCGGCAGCGCCTACGGCTCGGCCGGCGAACGCTGCATGGCCATCAGCGTGGCCGTGCTGGTGGGCGACATCGGCGACAAGATCATGCCCAAGCTGGCCGAACGCGCGAAGGCGCTGAAGATCAAGAACGGCATGGAGCTCGACGCCGAGATGGGCCCCATCGTCACGCGCGAGGCGCGCGACCGCATCGAGAAGATGATCGGCGTCGGCGTCGAAGAAGGCGCGCAACTCGTCGTCGACGGCCGCGGCCACCAGGTGGCGGGGCTGGAGAACGGCTTCTACACCGGCGGCACGCTGTTCGACCACGTCACGCCCGAGATGCGCATCTACAAGGAAGAGATCTTCGGCCCGGTGCTGGCCTGCGTGCGCGCGAAAGACCTCGCCGAAGGCGTGAAGCTCGTCAACGAGCACGAGTTCGGCAACGGCGTGGCCTGCTTCACCAGCGACGGCGGCGTCGCGCGCGAATTCGCGCGCCGGGTCCAGGTGGGCATGGTCGGCATCAACGTGCCGATCCCGGTGCCGATGGCCTGGCATGGCTTCGGCGGCTGGAAGAAGAGCCTGTTCGGCGACATGCACGCCTATGGCGAAGAAGGCGTGCGCTTCTACACCAAGCAGAAGAGCGTGATGCAGCGCTGGCCGGAGAGCATCGCCAAGGGCGCCGAGTTCGTCATGCCGACGGCGAAGTGAAGCGCCGCGCGCTGCTGCAGGCCGCCGCGTTCGCGGCCTGCGGCGCAGCGCGTGCCGAGGGCGCGAGCTACAGCGCCGAAGACCTGCGCCATGCCGAGCTCCTGCGCGAAGCCGCGCTGCGCGACAACGCCGCCTGGGCGCTGGTCGATTCGCTGACCACCGACATCGGCCCGCGGCCGGCGGGCTCGGCCGCCGACGCGCGCGCCGCGCAGTGGGCCGTGGCCGCGCTGCAGCGCCTGGGCCTGGCCAGCGCCCGCGCCGAGGCGATGTCGCTGCGCATCTGGCAGCGCGGCCCGGCGTCGGCGCGGCTGGTGGCGCCGAATCCGCAGCCGCTGGTGATGGCCGCGCTGGGCAACAGCGTGGCCACGCCGGCCGGCGGCATCGAGGCCGACATCGCCTGGTACCCGGACCTGGCTGCGCTGAAGGCCGACAGCAGCGAGCGCGCCAAGGGCCGAATCGTCTTCATCGACCAGAAGACCGAACGCACGCGTGACGGCCGCGGCTACGGCGCTGCTGTCGGCGCGCGCTTCTCCGGCGCCACCGAAGCCGCGCGCCGCGGTGCGGTGGCGGTGGCCATCCGCAGCATCGGCACCGACCGCGACCGCATCGCGCACACCGGCGCGATGGGCTACGACCTCAGCGTGCCGCGCATCCCGGCCTTCGCCGTCTCGGTGCCCGACGCCGAGCTGATCGCGCGGCTGCAGGAGCGCGGCGCGCCGCTGCGGCTGCAGTTCACGCTGGACGCGCGCTCCGATGTCGAGGCCACCACGCACAACGTCATCGCCGAAGTCCCCGGCACCGACCTCGCCGATGAGATCGTGCTGCTCGGCGCGCACCTCGATTCGTGGGACCTCGGCCAGGGCGCCATCGACGACGGCGCCGGCGTTGCCATCGTCAGCGCCGCTTTGGGCGTGCTGCACAAGGCCGGCAAACGGCCGCGCCGCACGGTGCGCGTGGTGCTCTTCGGCAACGAGGAGAACGGATTCGACGGTGCGAAGCACTACGGCGACCGTTACGGCGCCGCCAAGCACCAGCTCGTCAGCGAAAGCGACTTCGGCGCCGGCCGCACCTGGCGGCTGGCCAGCCGCGTGCAGCCGGCGGCGCTGCCGCTGCTGGACGCGATGGCGGCGCAGCTGGCGCCGCTGGGTGTCGCGCGCGGCGACAACGCCGGCTCGCCCGGCCCCGATGCCGCCGTGCTGATGCGCCGCCACAAGTGGCCGGCGCTGCAGCTGAACCAGGACGGCACGAACTACTTCGACGTGCACCACACCGAGAACGACACGCTCGACAAGGTGGACGCCGCGGCGCTGACGCAGAACGTCGCGTGCTGGGCCGTCGTCGCGTGGCTGGCGGCGCAGGCGCCGCTGCCGTTCGGCCCGGCGCCGCTGTAGCGCCGAGGGGCGCCGAGTGGGCCGCGTCAGCTGCCGATCACGCCGCCGTCGACTTTGCGGATGACGACGGTTGCCGAACGGGGTCGCCCGGCCGGGTTCTGATCGGGCCAGTTCGAGATCTTGCGCGGCGCGCCGGGCTCGCTGCGCTCGCTCGGGCTTTCGCCCGGGTGCTGGATGTTGACGAACATCGTGCGGCCGTCGGGCGTGCCGGTGGCGCCGGTCAGCTCGCAGCCCGCCGGCCCGGTGAGGAAGCGGCGGATCTCGCCGCTGGCCGGGTCAGCGGCGAGCATCGCGTTGTTGCCCAGGCGGGCGAGGTCGCCCTTGCCCATCGCCGAGGTCGACATGTCGGTCTGCACCCACAAGATGCCGCGGCCGTCGACCCACAAGCCGTCGGGGCAGCCGAAGGCGTCGCCCTTGACGTTGCCGCGGGCTTCGGCGCGTTCGTTGGCGGTGTCGCCGGCGAGTATGAAGTGCTGCCACTCGAAGGCCAGGCCGTCGAAGTCGCCGTCGTCCTTCCAGCGGATGATGTTGCCCATGGTGTTGTTGGCGCGCGGGTTGGCGGCGTCCACCGCCGGCTGCTTGTCGGTGCCGCGGCTGCTGTTGTTGGTCAGCGTGCAGTAGACGTTGCGCTGCGCGTCGACGGCGATCCACTCCGGCCGGTCCATCTTCGTCGCGCCCAGCGCGTCGCTGGCCTGGCGCGTCTTGATCAGCACCTCGCCAGCGTCGGCAAAGCCGCCGGCCGCCGCCAGCGGGCCCTGGCCGTGCACCAGCGGCAGCCAGCGGCCGCGGCCGTCGGCGTCGAAGCGCGCCACGTACAGCGTGCCGTTGTCCAGCAGCTCGGCGTTTTCGCGCGCGCCGCCGGGCTTGATGCGGTCGCGCGAGACGAACTTGTAGATGTACTCGAAGCGCGAGTCTTCGCCCATGTAGACGACGGCGCGGCCGTCGCGCGTGGTGGCCACCGTCGCGCCTTCATGTGCGGCGCGGCCGAGCGCGGTGCGCTTGACCGGCGTGCTGCTCGGGTTGAACGGGTCGATCTCGACGACCCAGCCGAAGCGGTTCGGCTCGTTCGGGTGCTTGGTGGCGTCGAAGCGTTCGTCGTGTTCGTGCCAGCGGTAGCCCGCCGGGTCGCCCTTGCGCAGGCCCCAGCGGCGCTCGTGCGCGTTCGGCTCGTCCGGGCCCTTGAAGTAGTTGATGAAGTTCTCTTCGCAGGTCAGGTAGGTGCCCCACGGCGTGATGCCGCTGGCGCAGTTGTTGAACGTGCCGAGCACGCGCCGGCCGCTGGCATCGGCGGCGGTCTTCAGCAGTGCGTGGCCGGCGGCCGGGCCGCCGAGCTGCATCGGCGTCGTCGCGGTGATGCGGCGTGCCCACGGCGACGGCCGCACCAGCGCCCAGCGGCCGTCCTTCTGCTCGACCTCGATGACCGAGACGCCGTGCGCGGCCTGCGCCTTCTTCACCTTCTGCGCCGTCCAGGTCAGCATGCCGTCGGCGTGCAGCAGGCCGTCGTCGGTGTACTCGTGGTTCATCACCAGCAGGCCCGAGGCCGAGCCGTTCTGCGCGAAGTAGTGGATGCCGTCGTGGTGCATGCCGAGCTGCGATTCCTGCTCGGCCGCGCTGTTGCCGGCATCGGGCTTGAACGCCGGGCTTTCGCCCGAGATGCCGACCGGCTCGCCCCACGCGGCGATGACCTGCACGCTGTAGCCTTCAGGCACCACCACGCTGTCGGCCGTCGACACCGGCACGCTCTTGAAGCCGAGCAGCGGCGCGCCCGCTGCCGCGCCGGTGGCGCAGCCGGCCAGCGGTGCCAGCAGGCCGCCGACCGTGGCGCCCAGGCCGCCGAGCAGCAGGCTGCGCCGGGCCGGGCTGGACACGTCGTGGATGCTGGGGTTGGAGGAGCGGTTGCTGTCCTCCATCGTCGAGAAGTCTTTTGCCATGAGCCGTCAGTGCGTGCGGTGATGAACCGCGCAGCATGCGCGGCCGGCGTGACCGCGCGATGACAGACTCTCAGCCCTGCACGACGCGGTTGCGGCCCTCGGTCTTGGCGCGGTACAGCGCGGCGTCGGCGCGTGCCGTCAGCGCGTCGGCGTCGTACGGCGGCGCGCTCGTCAAGCCGATGCTCAGCGTCACCGCCAGCCCCGGTGCCACGGCGTCCCAGCCGTGCAGCGCAACACGCTGGCGCAGCCGCTCGCAGACTTCGAGCCCGCGCTCGCCGGTGGCATCGGGCAGGACGAGCAGGAACTCTTCGCCGCCGACGCGCGCCACCAGGTCGGCCGAGCGCGTGTTGTCGCGCAGGATGCCGGCCAGCGCCACCAGCACGGCGTCGCCCACGGGGTGGCCGAAGCGGTCGTTGATTTGCTTGAACGCGTCCAGGTCGAGCATCGCCACCGCCAGCGGTGCCGCCGCCTGGCGCGCACTGCTCAGCAGGTGGGGCCAGCGCAGCGCCACCTCGCGCCGGTTGCCCAGCCGCGTGAGCTGGTCGCGGCGGGCTTCGATCTGCACCTGTTCGGCTTCGGCGCGCGTGACCATCAGCTCCGACTGTGCGCGCAGCTGCCGCACCGAGCGCTGGCGTTCCAGCGCCAGGTACTGCTCCAGGTGCCGCAGCGCGTCTTCCGGCCGCTGCAGCGCGCGGCCGGCGCGCCACAGCGCGTGGTGCAGGCGCAGGTGCGTCATGCGCACGTCGGCACCGGCCGAGGCGTCATGCACGGCCTGCAGCGTCTGCCAGGCCTGCTCGGCATGGCCTTCGAGCAGCGCCAGCTCGCCGAGCGAGCAGCCGATGCGCCAGCTCTGCGCGTCCGAGCCGATCTGCTGCGACAAGGCCAGCGCGGATTCGAGCAAGGTTCGCGCTTCGTCGAACTGGCCCAGGTGCAGCAGCAGCTCGCCGAGGTTGCCGCGCAAGAAGACGCGCAGGAAGGCGTCGCCGCTGTCGTCGAGCATGGCCAGTGCTTCGCGCGCGAAGGGCTCGCCGCGCTGCAGCGCTTCGCGCGCTTCGGCCGGCGGCGCGGTGTCGCTCAGCAGGTGGTACATGCCGATCAGTACCGCCGACAGGTTGTTCAGCGAAACGAAGGTCGGGTGCGACTCGCCTTGCTGGCGCGCCAGTTCCAGCGCGTCGCGCATCAGGCGTTCGGCCTGCCACGGGTCGCCCATGCGTTCGAAGCAGCAGGCTATGGCGTTGATCGCCAGGGCCTGGCGACCGCGTTCGCCGATCTGCAGCGACAGCGCATGCGCCTCCTTCGCGCAGGCCAGCGCGGCGTCGAAACGGCCGACCTCGCAGCCGGCCAGCGCCACCTGGCGCAGCAGGTCGAACAGCTCGGCCGGCGGGCTGCCGGCACGCAGCAGCGGCAGGATCTCGAGCGCCGTGTCGACGAGCCCGCCCAGCGCGCCGCTGCGGTACTGGAAGTGCACCAGCAGCAGCCCGGCGCGGCGCCGGCGCTCCCCGTCGTCGGGAGCGGCTTCGGCCAGGGCCTGGCGCGCCGCATCCAGGCCGTCGGCCAACGCGCCTTGGTCGCGCGCCGCTTCGGCGCGTGCCAGCAGCGCATCGACTGACGGACTGTCGCTCATGTGCCGATGATGCCCCCATCGGCCTTGCGCACCACCACCGTCGCCGAACGCGGCCGGCTGCCGCCGGGCCAGTTCGAATACCTGGTGGGTTCGGCCGGGTCGGCGCGATCGCTCGGCGACTCGCCGGGGTGCTGCACGTTGAGGAACATCGTGCGACCGTCGGGGGCCCAGGTCAGGCCGGTGATCTCGCAGTTGGCGGGCCCGGTGAGGAAGCGCCGCACCTCGCCGCTGGCCGGGTCGCAGGCCAGCATCTGGTTGTTGCCCAAGCGTGCCATCTCGCCCTGGTTCAGCGCCGTGGCGCCGACATCGCACTGGATCCACAGCACGCCGCGCGAATCGAAGGCAATGCCGTCCGGGCAGGCGAAGAGGTCGCCTTTGATGTTGCCCTTGGCCTCGGGCCGTTCGTTGGCCGGGTCGCCGGCCAGCAGCAGGTGGTTCCAGCTGAAGGTCTCGGCGTCGGCGCCGCCGCTTTCCTTCCAGCGGATGATCTGGCCCATGGTGTTGTTGGCGCGCGGATTCGCGGCGTCGACGCCGGGCTGGCCGGCGGTGCCGCGGCGGCTGTTGTTGGTCAGCGTGCAGTAGACCTCGCCGCTGGCCGGGTCGATGGCCAGCCATTCGGGGCGGTCCATCTTGGTGGCGCCGAGCAGGTCGCTGGCCTGGCGCGTCTTGATGAGCACCTCGGCCTGGTCGGCAAAGCCGGCCGCCGGCAGCAGCGGGCCCTGGCCGTGCACCAGCGGCAGCCAGCGGCCCGTGCCGTCGGCATCGAAGCGGGCGACGTAGAGCGTGCCGTTGTCGAGCAAGGTCGCGTTGGCCTTCGCGCCGCCGGGCGCCATGCGGTCGCGGCTGACGAACTTGTAGATGTACTCGAAGCGCGCGTCTTCGCCCGAGTAGACGACGGCGCGGCCGTCCTTCGTCAGCGTGACCCAGGCACCTTCGTGCGCGGCGCGGCCGAGCGCGGTGCGTTTGACCGGGCGCGCGTTCGGATCCATCGGGTCGACCTCGACGACCCAGCCGAAGCGGTGGAACTCGTTCGGGTGCTTGCGCGCGTCGAAGCGTTCGTCGTGTTCGGGCCAGCGGTACCAGGCGGTCTTCGGCATGCCCCAGCGGCGCTGGTCGGCGGTGATGTAGTCGCCGCCGCTGAAGTAGTCGGCCCAGTTCTCTTCGCCCGACAGATAGGTGCCCCACGGCGTCTTGCCGGCGGCGCAGTTGGCGAAGGTGCCGAGCACGGTGCGGCCTTGCGGGTCGGCCGCGGTGCGCATCAGCACGTGGCCGGCGGCCGGCCCGCCGATGGTGAACGGCGTGCGCGCGGTGATGCGCCGCGCGTAGGTCGACGGCCGCACGATCTGCCACTGGCTGCCTTGCAGCGCGACTTCGCTGACCGAGATGCCGTGCGCGGCCTGCGCCTTGCGCACCTTGTCGGCGTTCCAGGTGGCCATGCCGTCGGGGTGCAGCAGGCCGTCGTCGGTGTACTCGTGGTTCATCACGAGCAGGCCGCGGCGCGAGCCGTCCAGCGCGTAGAAGTGCATGCCGTCGTGGTGCATGCCGAACTGCACTTCCTGCTCGGCCGCGGTGTTGCTGGCGTCGGGCTTGAAGGCCGGCAGCCGGCCGGCGATGCCGACCGGGTCGCCCCATGGCGCGATGACGCTGGCCACGTAGCCCGGCGGCACGCGCAGGCCGTCACGCGACTTGTCGGTGGCGATGCCCTGGAAGCCGAGCCGCGAGCCACCATCGCGCGCCGCCCCGCCGGCGCAGCCGCCGAGCAGCGACGCCAGCCCGGCCGCGGCACCGCCGCGCAGCAGCACGCGGCGTTCGGGGTCGGAGACGTCGTGGATGCTGGGGTTGTTCGAACGGTTGCTGTCTTCCATGGTCTCGCGGCCTCTGGTCATCGCACCCTGCAGGGTTGCCGACAAACTTTAACGTCAACGCCGGATGCGCGGTTCCATCTCTTCGTCGTGTGCCGACTCCGGCCTGGAAATAGCAATTCGCTATACTGGATCCGGTGCATGTCATCTCCCGTAAAGCGCTCACCGAATTCTGGGCCGTGCACGCCCAGGCCCGCGCACCCTTGTCGGCCTGGTATCGCATCGTCACCGAAGCGAAGTTCGGCGACTTCGCCGGCGTGCGCCGGACCTTCAACTCGGCCGACGTGGTGGCGCGCGACTTCGTGGTCTTCAACGCCATCAGCTTTCGCATCGTCACCGCCATCCGCTACAACCGCGGCAAGCTCTACATCCGCCATGTATTCACCCATGCCGAGTACGACCGCTGGTCGGCGCGGCTCAAGAAGGGGCTGTCATGACCACCGCCAAGTCCACCATTCCCGATACGGCCGCCGTGCTGGCCGCCTGGGCCACGCTTGAGCGCAGCGTCGGGCCGCTGGCGGCCATTCGCTCCCGGCGTGAGTACGAGCGCAAGCGGAAGCTGCTGAACACGCTGCTCGACGAGATTGGCGGTGACGAGCGCCACCCGTTGGCCGGTTTGCTGGACTTGCTGGGGGAACTGGTGGCCGCGTTCGAGGCGCGTGAGCTGCCGCTGCCCGAAGCGCCGCCGGCCGACGTGCTGCGCTTGCTGATCGAGTCCCACGGCCTGTCGCAGGCTGACCTGGCGGCCGAACTGGGCGGCCAGCCGGTGGTGAGTGCCGTGTTGGGCGGCAAGCGCAGCATCAACGCGCGCCAGGCCAAGGCGCTGGGCCAGCGCTTCGGCGTTTCGCCGGCCGCGTTCATCTGACCTTCGCCCCAAGACCCGGATCAGAGTTTCTCGGTCTCGCCGCTCTTCGGCTGCCACTTCATCAGCCGCTTCTCGATGCGGCCGACCCCGGCGTCGAGCAGCAGCGCGAAGCCGGTCAGCACGACGATACCGGCCATCACCGTGTTGATGTCGAAGGTGCCTTCGGCCTGCAGGATCAGGTAGCCCACGCCCTGGCTCGAACCCAGGTATTCGCCGACCACGGCGCCGACGAAGGCCAGGCCGACGCTGGTGTGCAGGCTGCTGAAGACCCAGCTCGTCGCGCTCGGCAGGTAGACGTGGCGCAGCAGCTGGCGCTGGCTGGCGCCGAGCATGCGCGCGTTGGCCAGCACCACCGGGCTGACTTCCTTGACGCCCTGGTAGACGTTGAAGAAGACGATGAAGAACACCAGCGTCACACCCAGGGCCACCTTGGAGCCGATGCCCAGACCGAACCACACGGCGAAGATCGGCGCCAGGATGATGCGCGGCATCGAGTTCAGCGCCTTCACGTACGGCTCGAGGATGGCGCTGGCCAGCGGCGCCAGTGCCAGCCACAGGCCGCAGCCCAGGCCGAGCACGGCGCCGATGCCGAAGGCAAGCAAGGTCTCGACCAGGGTCACGGCCAGGTGGCGGTAGATGTCGGCGTCGCCGATGAACCAGGCCCAGATGCGCGTGGCCACCTTCAGCGGCTGGCCGAAGAAGAAGGCGGCCTGCTGATCGTTCTCGAACATGAAGTTCGGCAGCAGGCCGGGCGTCGTCATCGTGTACCAGAAGGCGACCAGCGCAAGCAACAGGCCGACTTGCCACAGGCGCAGCTTCATCGTCACGCCGCCTTCAGCTGTTGCGCGTAGCCCTTGAGCACCTCGTCGCGCAGCACGGTCCAGATGGCGGCGTGCAGCTCGACGAAGCGCGGCGTGGTCTTGATCTCGGCCACGTCACGCGGGCGTGGCAGGTCGACTGCGAACTCGCCGATCGGGTGGCTGGCCGGCCCGGCCGACAGCACGACGACGCGGTCGCTCATCGCAATCGCTTCGTCCAGATCGTGGGTGATGAAGAGCACCGCCTTCTTCTTCTCGGCCCACAGCGCCAGGACTTCGTTTTCCATCAGCTGCCGGGTCTGGATGTCGAGCGCGCTGAAGGGCTCGTCCATCAGGATGATGTCCGGGTCCAGCGCCAGCGTCTGCGCCAGGGACACGCGCTTGCGCATGCCGCCGGACAGCTGGTGCGGGTAGCGGTCGCCGAAGCCGCCGAGGCCGACGCGGCGCAGCCAGGCTTCGGCCTGCGCCGCGGCATCGGCTTCGCCGCGGAACTCGAGCCCGGCCATGACGTTGCCGAGCGCCGTGCGCCACGGCATCAGGCTCTCGGCCTGGAACATGTAGCCGGCGCGGCGGTTGATGCCGACCAGCGCTTCGCCGAAGACCTGCACCGTGCCCGTGCTCGGCGCCAGCAGCCCGGCGCCCAGGTTCAGCAGCGTGCTCTTGCCGCAGCCGGTGGGCCCGACAACCGAGACGAACTCGCCGGCACCGACGTTCAAGCTCACGTCGCGCACGGCGGTGTAGCGCTGGCCGGGGTCGTCCTTGCTGACGAAGGTGCAGGAGATGCCTGCGAGTGCCAGCGCGGGGGCGGGAGCCGGTGCGTTCACGCCTTCGGGTACTTGGCGTTGGCGCGTTTCACGAAGTCGTTCGTGTAGACCGCGCCGAGGTCGATCTTGGCCTTCGCGATCTCGGCGTCGATGCTGGCCAGCGCGCGGAACGCCGTGTCAGCGCCCTTGTCCGGGATGCTGCCGTCGGGCGACAGCGCGCCCTTGGCGGACAGGAAGGCGTCGATGTAGACGGCGCGGTCGCCGAGCAGATAGCCCTCGGGCACGGCCTTGATGATGTCGCCCGGGCCGGCGGCCTGGATCCATTTGTCGGCGCGCACGATGGCATTCGCCAGCGCCTGCACCGTGTTCGGGTTCTTGTCGATGAAGCTCTGCGGCGTGTACAGGCAGCCGGCCGGCATCGGCCCGCCGAACACCTTCTCGGCTTCGGCGACGATGCGCGTGTCCGAGACGATCTTCAGGTCGCCCGAACGCTGCAGCAGCGTGATCACCGGGTCGAGGTTGCTGATGGCGTCGATCTGGCCGGCGCGCATCGCGGCCACCGCGCCCTGCGCCGCGCCGACGCCGATGATGCTGACGTCGCTGGGCTTCAAGCCTGCCTTGGCCAGGATGAAGTTGACCATCACGTTGGTCGACGAACCCGGCGCGGTGACGCCGATCTTCTTGCCTTTGAAGTCGGCCGGCGTCTTGTAGTTGACGAAGGTCTTCGGGTTCACACCGAGCACGATCTGCGGCGCGCGCCCCTGCAGCACGAAGGCGCGCAGGTGCTGGCCCTTGGGCTGCATGTTGACGGTGTGCTCGAAGGCGCCGGAGACGACATCGGCGCTGCCGCCCACCAGCGCCTGCAGCGCCCGCGCGCCGCCGGCGAAGTCGACGATGGTCACGTCCAGCCCTTCGGCCTTGAAGTAGCCCAGTTGCTCGGCGATGGTCAGCGGCAGGTAGTACAGCAGGTTCTTGCCGCCGACGGCGAGCGTGAGCTTGGGCTTTTCCAGGCCTTGCGCGAGCACGAAAGCCGGTGCAGCGAGCAGCGCGGCGCTGCCGGCGGCGAGGATGTGGCGACGTTGCTTGTTCATGGCCGGCACTCTAGCCCAGCGGCCCTGGCCCTAACATCGGGGCATGAACCGAGTGCTTCTGATCACCGGCGGCAGCCGCGGCATCGGCGCCGCCTGCGCCGTGCTTGCGGCCCACCAGGGCTGGGACGTGGCCGTCAACTACGCGCGCGATGCCGGCGCCGCCGAGACGGTGGCCGCGAAAGTGCGAAGCGCCGGCCGCCGAGCCATCGTCGTGCAGGCCGATGTCGCCGACGAAGCCCAGGTGCTGGCGATGTTCGCGGCCGTCGACCGCGAACTGGGGCCGCTGGCCGGGCTGGTGAACAACGCCGGCGTCGTCGACGTGGCGGCGCGCGTTGACGAAATGAGCGTCGCGCGCTGGCAGCGCATGTTCGGCATCAACGTCATCGGCTCGTTGATCTGCGCGCGCGAAGCGGTGCGGCGCATGAGCACCCAGCATGGCGGCCGCGGCGGCGCCATCGTCAACCTGTCTTCGGCAGCGGCCAAGCTGGGCTCGCCGGGGCAGTACGTCGACTACGCGGCGGCCAAGGGCGCGATCGACAGCTTCACGCTCGGCCTGGCGCGCGAGGTGGCGGCCGAAGGCATTCGCGTCAACGCCGTGCGGCCGGGCATCATCGAAACCGAGATCCACGCCAGCGGCGGCCTGCCCGAGCGTGCCGCGCAGCTGGCGCCGCAGGTGCCGATGCGCCGCGCCGGCAGCGCCGACGAAGTGGCGCAGGCGGTGCTGTGGCTGCTGTCGGACGCCGCCAGCTACACCACCGGCGCCGTGCTCGACAGCACCGGCGGCCGTTGACAGGGTTCGTGGGGGTGGCCGCCCCCCGCAGCGGGGATGGCCGGCGCCGGGCCGTGCCTGACAATGCCGGCATGACCGCAGAACGTCCGCAAACCCTGGGTGAAGAGATCTTCAACGCCATCAGCCATGGCCTGGGCTTCCTGCTCGCCGTGGCGTCGCTGCCGATCCTGGTGGTGTTTTCGGGCCGGCACGGCGCGAACAGCTCGCTCGTCGGCGCCTGCGTCTTCTCGGTGACGATGATGACGCTGTACCTGGCGTCGGCGGTCTACCACGCGCTGCCGCCGGGCCGCGCCAAGCTGTGGTTCCAGCGCCTGGACCATGCGGCGATCTTTCTCTTCATCGCCGGCAGCTACACGCCTTTCGTGCTCGGGCCGCTGCGCGGTGCCTGGGGCTGGAGCCTGTTCGGCGTGGTCTGGGCGGTGGCGGGCTTCGGCATCGTCGCCAAGGTGTTGAACCGGCTCGCGCACCCGTGGCTGTCCACCGCCTTGTACGTGGCGATGGGCTGGATGGCGGTGCTGGCCGCCGGCCCGCTGATCGAACACATCGCCCCCGGCGGCCTGCTGCTGCTGGTGGCCGGCGGCGTGGCCTACACCGTCGGCGCGGTGTTCTTCCTGCTCGACAACCGTGTGCGCTACGCCCACGCCGTCTGGCACCTGTTCGTGCTGGCCGGCAGCACCTGCCACTTCTTCGCGGCGCTCTGGTACGCCGCCTAGGTCAAGCCGTCTGACGGCGCGCAAACGCGGCCAGCGTCGTCAGCAGCGTGTCGGCGGCCTGCTTCGCGGCGGTGCCCTGATGCAGCTTCCAGCGTGACAGCAGGAACTCGGCCTGGTCGGCCACCGAACCCCAGAAGTTGGCGCCCGGCACATGGCCGTGCAGGTCTTCGCAGCGCCGCGTGATGGTGCCGAGCTGGGCGCGCAGGCCGCGCGCCGGGTCGTCGCCGGCGGCCAGCGCCTGCACCAGGTCGAGTTCGATGATGCCGGCCGCGGCCCAGAAGTCGGGTTCGCTGCTCATCTTGCCTTCCAGTGACTGGCGGATGCGGTCGATGTCGGCGGCGTCGAAGCCGGCCCAGGCCTTGTCGCCGGCGTGCAGCACCAGCTCGGCGGCCAGCCGGTTGGCCGCCGGGTAGAACAGGTCGGCGTGGCGCTGGTCCAGCGCCAGTTTCTCGGCTTCGGCGTAGCAGGCGAGCATCTTCTCCAGCGCCTTCGTCTCCGCGTCGGCATCCTGGGCCACGCGTTCCAGCAGTACCAGCCGCTTCCAGGCCGAGCCGCACAGGCTCAGCCGTTCGATCGTCGGCTGCAATGTCGCGATGCGTTCGAGCATCGTCAAGGCCTGGGCGATGTCCTTGCGCCCGGCGGCGAGCGCTTCGCCACTGGCCTGCTTGGCCTTGACGCCCTTGTCGACGCGTGACCAGGCCTGCCGTGCCATCAGGTTGCCGAGCTGTTCGCTGGCCTTCAGCGACGCGCTGCCATCGTTGCAGCGCAAGGCGCGGTCGTACCACTCGATGGCCCGCGCACGGTCGCCGGCTTCGGCCCAGGCCACGCCAAAGGCCTCGGCCACCGCGCCCATGCCGCCCCACATCGAGCCGAAGCGGGCTTCGAGGTGGCGCACCTTTTCCTGCTGTGCGGCACCGCTCTGGCCGAGGAAGTCGAAGCGGCTGCCGACGGCGATCTCCTCCAGCGCCAGCGCCAGGCCCAGCGGCGACGAGACGCCGGCGTACTGATCGGCCACGCGCAGCACCGGCGCACGCTGGGCGTCGCCGACCTCCTGCCGGTAGGTCCAGTTCGGGTCGCCGTAGCACTGGTAGGCGGCCCAGGTGTTGCCTTGCTCGCCGTTGCCCCAGGCCGCCTCGCGGGCCTGCGCCACCGCTTCGATGAAGGGCGCGCCCGACAGCAGCGTGCGGTACAGCGTGGTCGCGAAGCTCTGCGCGGCGCGGTCGTCCACCGCCCAGCCGGCGGCGACGACGCAGCGCACGCCGATGCGGATCAGCGACTCGGCGACGTTGGCCGCGAACTCGGCGCGGTTGAAGGTGGGCGGCGGCCCGGCCAGCACCTGGCCCGGCTCGCGCGCGGCCAGGTGGCAGCAGTTGACGAATACCAGCTCCGGCACCGTGCGCATCGACTCGATCTCGCTCGGCCCCAGGAAGGTGTCGCCCGACAGCACCACGCCGCCGTCGGCACCGGGCTCGCCATGGCCGGCGATGTGCACGATGCGGTAGCGCCGCGCCAGCAGCGTGTTGATGATGGTGGTGGCGTCCTTGCCGCCTTCGCGCGTGCTGATCATCGTCGCCAGCCGTTCGCTGCCGATGCCGCCGGCGCCGCCGAAGAGGTCGGCCACGGCCTTCGCTTCGGCCTGCGCGCCGGGCAGCCGCGCGTACTTCTTCGGGTTGCAGGCCGGCTCGCCGATGACGAGCACGGCGTCGTCGGCACTGGCGTCGCTGACGTGTTCGCGGTATTCCTGCGTCTTCAGCTTGCGCACCAGCTTGCAGCGGATGGCCCACGGCCGCGGGTCGCCGCCAGCGCGCTGTTCGGGCGGCGTGTCGAGCAGTTCCCACGGAATGCCGGCCGTTTCGCCATCGAGTTCGAGCAGCATGTTCGTCGTGCCGCCGAGGAAGGGCTCCAGCTCCACCGGCACCAGCAGCTGGAACAGCGTGCGGCCGATCTGCGGGTCGTCGTTGCCGTCGTTCGACGCGCGCAACACCATCTCGGTGATCAGCTTGCCTTGCGTCTTCTGCGCCCGCACCTCGCTGCGCGCGCGGTGCGTGTCGAGCGTGAACTCGATCGCGCCCTTCACCGGCGAGCTGGCGCGGATGAAGTCGTAGTCGGCGCCGCGGTACGCGGTGTCGACCTGGCGGCGCAACGGCCCGACGCCGCTTTGCACCGTCGGCGTCACGTCCAGCTGCCCGGGCGTGGCCGTGGCCTGCACCTGCAGGCCGTGCCAGGCGTCGGACGCGCGTTCGAGGAACAGCTCGACGAGCATCAGGTGGCTGACCACCGGCCAGCTGACCTTGCGCAGCAGCTCGTTGGCGTCGCGCACGCCTTGCGCGATGGCGCGCGCCGCGCTGCCCGGCGTGACGCCGATGCCGCCGCTGCCGATCAGCGTGGTCGCGAGCTCGAAGCTGGCCGCGGTAGCCTTCGCGCCTTCGACCAGGCGGCCGGCCCAGGCCAGCACGCCCTGGCGCACGCAGGCGGCCAGCGTCGTCGTCGTCAAGCTGCCTTCAGGGCCGATGCCGACGACGATGGTGCACTCGGGCCGCGGCACCAGCGAACCGCTGGCCGCCAGCGGGCCTGGGTTGATGAAGATCTGGTGCGTGCCGAGCGCGTTCGGGTACAGCCCGACACCGAGCGACTCGCGCATTGCGCCACCGATCAGCCGGTCGACCGCACGTTCGGTGCCTTCGAGCTTCAGCGACGTGTAGTGGCCCACCATCAACGGCTGGCGCACGAAGCACAGGTTGCCGTTGAGCACGCTGACGCGCAGCGCCGGCGCGTCGGCACTCGGCGGCTCGGCATCCCCGCTGCGGCCGCCGGTGGCGAACACCGACGCCTGGTCCTCCGCCGGCAGCGCGCCGCTGAGGCGGCCGCGCGATGGCCGGCTGCGCACATGCGCCACCGCCGGTGCGGCCGTGGCCGCGGTTGCCGCGCCGCGCGTGCCGGCGGCCGGTGCCGGCAGCCGTTCGAGCTTGTCGGTGTCGCCCAGGGTCAGCAGTTCGACGAAGGCCGGGAAGGCGGCTTCCGCGTCGGGCAGGCTGCCGTGGGCGCAGTCGAGGTGCCAGGTGCGCACACCGGGCAGCAGTGCCGACTCGAGCGTGACGCGGCCATCGCCGCCTTCGCTGGCGTCGAGGTAGACGAGGCCATCGTCGGTCCACTCGAAGCCGTCGGGCGTGAACTTGGCATGGCCGGTGACGAGCAGCATGCGGTCGGCGTACTGGCCGAGATCGTTGTCGCGCTGGTGGTCCAGCCGCTTGCGCAACTCGACCGCCTTGTCCAGCACGGGCTGCGACGGCACGCCCCAGGTGTAGGCGGCCAGCGATTCGTCGGGGCCGTCGCTGGCGAACCAGGTGCGGTGCCACCAGTTGTGCTCCTGCACCTTGGCGAGGTCGTCCTTGGCCAGCCGCTGCCAGGTGTCGCTGCGCGCCAGGCCCTGGGCGCTGTCGAGCAGGTCGGCCTGCAGCTGGATGAAGCCGGGGAACTCGGCCATCAGCGAACGCGCGGCCTGGTCCTGGAACGGCGAGCCGAAGGCGACGAGCGCGTTGCCGAAGGTGTCGTCGCCGGACAGCACCTGCATCGGCGCCCACGAGCCGCCGTTGGGCGTGCCCAGCATCAGCAGCCGTGCGCCGTCGCGCGCCATCAGCCGCTGCCAGACCTCGGGGCGTTCGAGCTGCATCGTGCGCGCCAGCACGCCGCCCATCGAATGCGCCAGCAGCCGCACCGGCAGCCCGCTGGCGGCGCGGGCGTCCAGCGCGTTGGCCACCGCGTCGGCCAGCCGCCGCGCTTCTTCTTCGATCGGGCGCCGCCAGTCGAAGGCGAAGGGGATCACCTCGTGCGTCGCCGACAGGTGTTCCATCAGGTCGTTGTAGGACAGGCCGATGGGGCCGTCGGGCGTGACGTCGTCGGGTACGCCGGGTTGGTATTTCAGCCGCTTCAGCCCGCCGATCAGGCGCAGGCCGAGCCAGATCCGCTTGCCGCCCACCGCCAGGTTGCTGCCCAGGATGCCGGGCAGCATGAACACCGCCGGCAGCTCGCTCGGCGCGCGCCCGTCGCTGCGGCCGCGTGCACCGCGCACGCCGCTGGTGTCTTCGCCGGCCCAGGACAGCGGGCCGATGAGGCGGAAGCCGCTCGGCTGCGGCTGCGTCAGCCCGGAAACCACGCCTTCGACCGTGCGCGCGTTGGCGAAGTAGTTGAAGTGCGTGACCTTGCCGCCGCGGTCGAGCAGGAAGGTGGCGCCGCCGGTGCGTGGCGTGCCGCCGTACATCGAGCGTGTCTGCACGACGATGTCGTTGTCGGTCCAGTAGAAGGCGTCGGTGAGCAGGGTCTTGATCCAGCTGCCGACGCTGTCGCCTTCCAGGTCGCCGGCAATCACGCGCAGGTCGCCGGCAATCGCCGCTTCGGCGCTGTTCAGCCACTGCACCATCGGGTTGTTCGGCGTCATCGCCGCCAGCCCGGGCAGCAGAGCCCAGTTCTCGCGCCGTTTCGCGACATCGCCCAGGAAGCCGAGCAAGGTCGGCGCGACCGGGATCGACGCCAGCTCCAGCCCCCACTTCAGCACCGACAGGTAGGCGTCGAGCCGGCGCGACGCGAGCAGCGTGCCGCGGGCCGGGCAGGCCACGCGCACGACGCGGTCGACGCGGATGTCGCGGCCCTTCAGCTCGGCCGCCAGCGCGCCGAGCTGGGTGCGCAGCGGCCCGGCGTCGGCGCCCCAGTCGGCTTCGGCCGCCAGGTGGTCGAAGTCGGCGAGCGCGGCGTCGGGGTCGGCTGCGACGCGCGCCAGCACCTCGGCGACGAGGCCGCCGCGCGAATGCGTGACGAGGTGCAGCCGCACGCCGTTCTGCAGCGTGCGCGCCAGGGTCAGCGCGTTTTCGATCGGGCTTGCGCCGACGGTCGGGTGGTCGAGCGCGTAGACGCGGCCGCCGTAGTGGTCGAACAGTTCACGCACCCGCTCGGGGTGCTGGTCCCAGAGCTTGCCGAAGGTGCTGGTGGTGTCGACGAAGGTGCCGTGCACCAGCACCAGCAGCGGCTGCTGGCCGGGCCCGGGTGCGAGGCTGCGGGCGCCGGCGGCCGTGCCACCCTTCAGCGCCGGCAGCGCGTCGCGGCGCAGCGCGTAGACGCCGGCGTCGACCTGGCCGTCGACCTTGGCCGCGATGACCGTGGCCGATGCATCGGCCAGCACGTCGCTGCCGAGGCCGGTGATGATCTCCACCGCCGACACCAGCACCTCGCCGAGGAAGCCGCCGCTGCGGGTTGGCGCGGCTTGCTCCAGGCCTTCCCAGCGCAAGCGCGGGCCGACCTCGACCTCGTCGCCGGCCGGGGCGGCGCTGCGCGAGACCTTGCCCTGGCCGCGCAGCAGGTCGCGCGCGGTTTCCGGGTGCAGCACCAGTGCCGGGCCGCCGGCGATGTGCAGCACGACGGCGTCTTCGCCGATGGTTGCGCTCAGCCGCACGCTTTCGGCGCCGGCGCGCTTGGCGGCGACACGCACCGAAGCCTTGACATGCCCCGGCAGCGCGACTGCCGGCCCGGCGCCAGACCCGGCGCCGCGCAGGCCGGTGCCGGCCGGCACCGCCGTCGCCTGGCCCGGTACGACGAAGATGATGGGGTTGGGCATGGCGTCTCCTGGTTGTTCTGCTTCGAATAGGCCGCGAAGCATCAGTCAAATGCCCGGGCATATCAAGCCGCGGTCTCTGTCGACCTAGGGAGCCGGCCTTTCGGTCGGTTAGCGCCGTTCGACGAGCAAGGGCACCAGCAGCAGCAGGCTGCGCAGCTGCTCGGCCACCGACAAGGCCTCGGCGCGCGATGCGAAGGGCCCGGCCTGCACGCGGTAGGTCGAGCGGTCGTCGATCACGGCCACGCCCGGCGCCAGACCTTCGGCTTCGCGCTGCACGCGCTGCTGCAGCTGCGCCGCGCCGTCGCGCTGGCGGAAGGCGCCGAGCTGCAGCCAGATACCCGGGCCGGGCACGGCGCCGGGCGAGGCGCTGCCTTCGGCGGCAGTGGCCAGCGCCATCAGCGGGTCGTCGGCGGCCGGCTGCGGCTCGGGTTCGGGCGCCGGCAGCTGGCGGTCGCGCCGCCACAGGCCGGCGCGGATGTCGTCGTTGGTCAGCCGCTCGACCTGCACCGGCGCCACGCCGCCAAGCACGCCCAGCCGCTGCGCGGCGACGTAGCTGAGGTCGATGACGCGCCCGGCCGCGAACGGCCCGCGGTCGTTGATGCGCACGATGACCTCGCGGCCATTGGCCGGGTTGCGCACGCGCGCGTAGCTCGGGATCGGCATCGTCTTGTGCGCGGCCGTCATCGCATACATGTCGTAGAGCTCGCCGCTGGCGGTGGGCCGGCCGTGGAACTTGCGCCCGTACCACGAGGCCAGGCCGGTCTCGCGCATGGCGCGGTCGGTGGTGACGGGGCGGTAGCTTTCGCCCAGCACTTCGTAGGGCTTGTTCGGCCCGCCCGAGCGCAGCGCTTCGACGCGCGGCTCGGCATCGGGCACCCGTTCCAGGCCCGACGGCGGGCTGGCTTCGGGGCCGTCGCGGCCCGGCGCTGGCGCCGGCGGCCGGCTGGCGCAGGCGGCCAGCAACGCGACCACGGTCAACAGCGCCAGGCGGCGCAGCACGGGCTCGGCCTTGCTGGCTTTACTGGGGGCGCGAGGTCTGCGCATGCGTCAGCTCGACACGCTCGCGGCGCAGCAGCTTGCCCAGCGCGTTGGCGTCTTCGATGTCGATCGCCACCGGGTGGCCGAGCTTGGGCGCGTACCAGACGGTGCGGCTCCACTGGCCGCTGACGAGGCCGTTGCGGCTCTTTTCGTAGTACCAGCCGCTGCCTTCGATCGGCAGCACATCGAATTCGCCGGCCGGGGTCTGGATCTTGCGCGGCCGGCCGACGCTGAGCGAGCCCTTCCACTCGGTCTGGCCGCGCGAGCGGTCGGCGCGTTCGAAGAACTCGTTGAACTTCACGTCGCGGCTCTCGCCGCGTTTCGGGTTCGACCACCACAGGTCCTGATACGGCTGGAAGCGCGACGTGCTGCCGTCGAGGTTGCGTGTGCTCTTGATGCGGCCTTGCGCGTCCATCTCGGTCTGGTGGCCGTTGGCCCGCAACTGGCCATCGGGCAGCACCTCGTCGATGGCCTGCACCATCGAGCCGATGACCTGGTCCTTCCAGGTATCGAGCACGCGGTACATGAAGGTGTCGCCTTCGGCATAGCCGAAAGGGTTCACGCGCGGCACGTAGACCGGGCGCTCGCCGCCGCCTTGTTGCTGCTGCGTGCGCTCGTCGGCGGGCTTCGCGGGCCGTGTGCCGGCCAGCTGCTGCGCCACTTCCTGCGCCACCAGGCTGTCCGGCACGGCGCTGCGGGCCGTGGCGGCCGGCAGGCCGTTCGGCACCGGCGCGGCCGGTGCCGCCGCCATCGGCTGGGCCAGCGCGGCCACCGGCACTTCGCCGGCGCCGGCGCTGCCGGCACTGCTGCTGGTCATCATCGACGCCACGTTGCCGGCCACGGCGACGGCCGTCGATGCCAGGCTGGCGGCGGCGCTGACCTCGGCAACCTTGGCAGCGGCGGTGGCGGTCGCCGCGGTGGTTGCGGCATTCACGGCCGTTGCCGCGGCCGCCTCGGCCAGCGCCGCCGCCGTGCTGGCCAGGGGCGCGTTGGGCAGGCCGTTGGTCGGGCTTTCGGGCGTGCGCTTGGTGTCCGGCGGCGTGTTGTTCTTGTCGCTCGGCGTGGCTGGTGTCGAGGCCGGTGCCGGCGGCTGCGCCAGCAACTCGCTCACCGGCATGTCGCCGGCGCCATGCGCGGTGCCCAGCCGCAGCGCCTGCTTCAACGCCTCGCGGGCCAGGTCTTCGGGCGTGCGCGGGAACAGCGTGTCGAGCAGGTTCGGCTCGGCGAACTCGTCCTTGCTGTCGGTTTCGCCGACGATCACCGGTGCCTGCTTGCCCTGGCTCACGTCGAGCATCGCGCCGCGCGTCAGCCGCAGCACGTCGGGGCCGGACACGCGCGGCGTGACGAGCGCGCGCACCAGCTCGCGGCCGAACGGCGATGCGGCGATCTGGCGCGGGTCGGTGGGCAGCGGCGCCGGCAGCGCATCGGCCGCGGGCGGTGGCGTCACCGTGCCCGGCGCGCTGGCGAACAGCGCCATCGTGCCCGGCTGCACCGTCTGCTCGGCCAGCCCTGGCGCGGCCAGCGTGGCCAGCGCCGGGTGCGCGTAGGCCGCGTCGACGACCAGGTAGCGCGGGCTGTCGGCCGTGCCCTGCACCGCGTCGACGATCTCCTGCAGCGGCACCGCGGCGCTGCGCAGCCGGGCGTCGATGCCCTTGGCGTCCAGCGCCAGCCCACGCGGCAGCACGTAGTTGCGGCCGTCGAGCTGGGCCGCCAGGCCGGTGTAGTAGACGAAGCCGACGCCGCCGGGCTGCAGCCGCTCGCGGAACTCTTTCAGGTTGGCGCGCAGGTCTTCGGCGCCGAGGTCTTCGCGCACCATGACGACGAAGCCGCCCGCCCGCAAGGCCGCGGCCACCGCCTGCGTGTCGCGCGGCGCGGCAGCGAGTGCACCGGCGCTGGCGTTGCCGACGACCAGCGCCAACCGTTGCCGCGCCAGGCCGATCAGCGCATTGGCCGCACGCACGGAACGCGGCATCGGCAGCTTGATGTCTTTGAGTTCGGGCAATTGCAGCGTCGGCAGCACCGAGCGTTGGGTGTCTGTGACCGGCGTGACCGGCGTGGCCGGCGCAGTTGGCGTGGTGGCCGGCGCTTGGGCCCGGGCCGACGGCAGCAGCCAGGCCAGCGCGAGAGACAGGCAAAGGGTGCGGATCATCGGCGAACGCAAGCCGGGCAGGAGCGGCAACGCGCAAAGTGTAGCCAGAGCGCTCGAAATGTGACACAGGCGCAGCCGCTTCGGGCGCTGCATGCGTTCACAGTTTTGAGGAGAGGCTGGCACGGGCGCATTTCTGCGCACTCTGCGGGCGCTCTGCGGTTCAGAGTGCGCCCGACGCGGCTGGTGCGACCGGCAAGAATCGAACTTGCGACTAAGCCTTCGGAGGGCCCAATGATATCCACTTCACCACGGTCGCTCGCGGAACTGCGCATTCTAGCGGCCACGCCGCGCGGCGGCTGCGCAGGCCTGCGGAGGGCTCAGGACCAACCCCTATAATCGACGGGTTTTGCCAGCGCCGGCAGGCTCAAAGACACCGAGGAATTCATGAGCGACTCCCACGACACCGTTGACAACCACGAGGGCCCGATCAAGACCCCGAAACAGCTGGTGCTGACGGTGCTCGCTTCGTTCGTGATCCCGATCATCGTCATCATCCTGCTCGTCAACTACGTCGCCTTCGGCACCAAGCCGTCGGCCGGCAGCGAAGGCCTGGGCGCCGAGGCGGTGGCCAAGCGGCTGCAGCCGGTGGGCTCGGTCGAGATCCGCGACGCGTCGGCGCCGATGGTGCTGCGCACCGGCGAACAAGTCTTCCAGGCCGTCTGCACCGCGTGCCACACGTCGGGTGCCGCCGGCGCGCCGAAGGTCGGCGACGCAGCCGCCTGGGCGCCGCGCGTCAAGACCGGCTACGAAGCGCTGCTGACGTCGGCGCTGAAGGGCAAGGGCGCGATGACGGCACAAGGCGGCGGCGACTTCAGCGATGTCGAAGTCGGCCGTGCCGTGGTCTACATGGCCAACCAGGGCGGCGCCAAGTTCGCCGAGCCGAAGGCACCGGAACCCGCGGCATCGGCCGCCAGCGCGGCCAACTGAGCCGGCGCGCTTCGCCATCGAACGGCCACCTTCGGGTGGCCGTTTTGCATCCGGGCGCGGCTTCTGTGCGTAGGGAAGACGGACAGCCCGCCGCCCGCCCATGCCCCGCCTACCTGCCACCGTCCGGATTCAGCGCATACGCAAAGCGCTGCGGCATGGCCGCGAAAGCCAGCGTCTGGGGCGCCGTCCACAAACCGCGTTCGATGGCCTCGGCGGCCAGCCCGGTGTCCAGCGTGTGCACGATGCCGAAGCCGAGATCGGTGTCCAGGAACAGCCGGCCGGGCTCGTCGAGCCAGGCGCTGCGAACGCTTGCCGGCTGGCCGGTGTGCGTGCTGACGCTGAAGTCATCGGCGATGCGCCAGACCCACGGCGCGGCTTCGAGTTCGACGTAGACGCGCTGCGGCCCGTTCTGGAAGAACCAGGCGCCGGCATCGTCGTGGCCGTAATTGCGCTCGATGAATTCGCGCAGCTTGCGGTGCTCGATGCGGCTGCCCTTGACCTGCGGGAACAGGCCGGCATGCTGGATGCGTTCGTCGCGCATGTACCAGTCACCGCGCGCGTCCAGCGCCAGCCAGCCGTAGCAGTGCGGCACGTTGGGCCATTTGCGCAAGGCCGCCTTGACGATCTCGTCCATGGCGCCGAACTTAGCCTATCCGGCCTGCCGCAGCCATCCGACCACGCTTTCGGCCATGCTCGTGACCTGGCCGGGGAAAGCGCCGTGGGCGAAGCCGACGTGGCCGCCGTCGGCCGGCTGCCACAGCGTGACGAAGGCGCCGACGTCCTTCTGTTTCGGCAGCGACGCGCCGGGCACGAACGGGTCGTTGCGCGCATTCAGCACCAACGCCGGCACGCGGATGCGTTGCAGGTGCGGCTTGGCCGCCGCGCGCGCCCAGTAGTCGGGCGTGTCGCGAAAGCCATGCAGCGGTGCCGTGAACAGGTTGTCGAACTCGTACAGCGTGCGCGCCGCGGCCAGCTTCTCGCGGTCGAACAGCCCCGGGTGCTGCTGCCACTTGGCCAGCGCCTTGGGCTTCATCGAGCGCAGGAACATGCGCGAGTAGACGAGCCGGTTGAAGCCGCTGTCGATGGCCCGCCCGGCCGCGCCCAGGTCAACCGGTGCCGAGATCGACGCGACCGCGCTCACCGTGGCCGCGGCACTGCCGCCGGCCTCTTCGGCCCAGCGCAGCAGCGCATTGCCGCCGAGCGAGACGCCGGCCGCCAGCAGCGGCGCCGGCTGGCGCGCGCGCAGGCGGCCGAGGATCCAGCCGACCTCTTCGAAGTCGCCCGAGTGGTAGGCGCGCGGGCCGCGGTTCAGCTCGCCCGAGCAGCCGCGAAAGTGCGGCACGGCGAAGTGCCAGCCCAGGCGGCGCGCCACCCCCGCGAAGGCCAGTGCATAGCGGCTGCTCGACGAGCTTTCGAGGCCGTGGAACAGCACCAGCATCGGCGCGGCCGGTGCGCCCGGCACGGCGGCGTCGATGAAGTCGACGTCGATGAAGTCGCCGTCCGGCGTGTCCCAGCGCTCGCGCCGGTACGCCGGCGCGCCGGCCAGGCGCGGCCGTGAGAACAGGGCCGGCCAGATCGTCTGCAGGTTGCCGCCGGGCAGCCACGGCGGCGCGCGGAAGTCATCCATCAATGCAGCGTCGACGGCGCCTCGCCGACGTCGGGCAACTCGTGCGGGCTGGCCGGGCTGGCGTGGTGCGCCGCCAGACGCCAGCCTTGCGCCGTCTTCACATAGACGTTGGTGCTCAGCACCCAGGCCTGCTGGCTGCCTTCGGGGCCGTCGACGGCGATGCGCTCGACCAGGTGGTGCACGGCGCAGCCCAGCGCCTGCAGGCGGTGGATCTGCTCGGGCTGCACGGGGATGGCGCCATTGCCGAAGATGGCCTCGAAGCTTTCGCGGATGGCGGCCGGCCCGACCAGGCGGCCACCGCCCGGGTGCACGCAGACGACCTCGTCGTCATCGGCCCAGACCGCCATCAGCCGCGTGATGTCGCCGCGCTGCAGTGCTTCGTAGAACTGCGCTTCGACATCGTCGGGCGAGCCCCCTTGCAAGGCGGCGGCGGGCGGCTTCGGGCGGGCCATGTCGCGCGGCTAGCGGAAGATCACGCTCTTGTGACCGTTCAGCAGCACGCGGTGCTCGACATGCCAGCGCACGGCGCGGGCCAGCACGCGGCTTTCGATGTCGCGGCCAACGGCGGTGAAGTCTTCGGCCGACATCGTGTGCTCCACGCGTTCGACGTCCTGCTCGATGATCGGGCCTTCGTCGAGGTCGGCGGTGACGTAGTGCGCCGTCGCGCCGATCAGCTTGACGCCGCGCGCGTGGGCCTGGAAGTACGGCCGCGCGCCCTTGAAGCTGGGCAGGAAGCTGTGGTGGATGTTGATCGCACGGCCGCGCAGGGCCTGGCAGAACTCGGGGCTGAGGATCTGCATGTAGCGCGCCAGCACGACCAGGTCGATGCGCTCGCGCTCGATGATCGCCTCCACCGCCAGCTCCTGCGCGCGCTTGGTGGCGGCGTCGCTGCCGCCCTTCAGAGGCAGGTGGTGGAACGGGATCGCATAGCTGGCCGCCAGCTCGGCGAAGGTGGTGTGGTTGGAGACGATGGCCGGGATGTCGACCGCCAGCTGGCCGCTTTTCCAGCGGAACAGCAGGTCGTTCAGGCAGTGGCCGTGCTGGCTGACCATCAACAGCAGCCGCGGCCGCGTTGCCAGCGCATGGAAGCGCAGGTCCATCGCGTACTGCTGGCGCGTGTGCGCGAACAGCGTCTCCAGCGCCGCGCCGTCAGACAGGTGCGGCGGCGCCTCGAAGTGCACGCGCATGAAGAACAGCCCGGTCGCATCGTCGCCATCGAGATCGCCGAACTGCTGCGAATCGATGATGTTGCAGCCCGCCTGGAAGAGCAGGCCCGAGACCGCGTAGACAATGCCCTTGGTGTCGCGACACGAAAGGGTCAGCACAAACTGCAGATCATTCGCCATGGCTGCCGATTGTAGGGATCACGATGAAGACCGATGAACTCGACTGGCCCGAGCGCAGCCGCGAGCTGTCGCAGCTGCTGGCGCGCGCCGGCCTCGGCGACCGTGCCGCCTTCGGCCGACTGTACGAACGCACCAGCGCGCACCTGTTCGCCGTGGTGCTGCGCATCCAGCGCGACAGGGCCCAGGCCGAAGACCTGCTGCAAGAGGTCTACGTCTCGGTCTGGAAGGCCGCAGCGAGCTTCGACGCGGCCCGCAGCCAGCCGCTGACCTGGCTGACCAGCATCGCCCGCAACCGCGCCATCGACAGCCTGCGCCGCGCCCAGGCGCAGCCGCGGCTGGAAAGCACGACACGCGACGAAGACGACGACCGCCCCGACGCCGCCGAAGCGCTGGCCGACGAAGGCCCGGGCCCGCTGGAGCTGCTGGCCCGCGCCGGCGACGCCCGCGAGCTGACGCAGTGCATGGAGCGCCTGTCGGCGCCGCAGCGCCAGAGCGTGGCGCTGGCCTTCTTCGACGGCTTGTCGCACGCCGAGGTGGCCGAGCAACTGCGCGAGCCGCTGGGCACCGTCAAGAGCTGGGTGCGGCGGGCGCTGATGACGCTGAAGGGCTGCCTGGAACGCAGCGTGCTGCGCGACTCTGCGGAACGGGCCTAGGAATGAAACGTCTACTGCCAGCGTCGGTTTGCGGCCCAATGAAGTCATTCACCGCAGAGGGGCGGAGGACGCGGAGTTTGCGCAGAGAACTTCAAGGTCTTCCTCTGCGTTTCCTCTGCGTTCTCCGCCCCTCTGCGGTGAAGGCTGTTCCGGGCCGCAAGCCGTCGCTCGAACACGCCGGGCGGGCGTCAATGCCCTGCGGGCGGCCGGGCGGGTATTGATATGGACTACGGACGACAGGAACTCGCCGACGCGCTGGCCGCCGAATACGTGGCCGGCACCTTGCGCGGCCCGGCGCGGCGCCGCTTCGAGAGCCTGCTCTCGGCGCACCCGGCGCTGCAGGGCGCGGTGCGCGATTGGCAGGACCGGCTGATGCCGCTGACGGCCGCCGTCGAGCCCGAAGCGCCGCCGATGCGCGTCTGGCAAGGCGTCGAGCAGCGTTTGTTCCCCAGCACCGTTGCCGCCGCGGCACCGCCTTGGTGGCGCCGCCTGGCGCTGTGGCGCGCGGTGTCGGCTTTCGCCACCGTGGCCGCGGTCTCGTTCGGCGTGCTGCTGGCCAGCCCGCCGCCGGCGCAGGCGCCGGTGGTCGTGGTGCTGCAGAGCACCGGGGCCGGCGGCGTCGTACCCAGCACCTTCGTCGCCAGCGTTTCCGGCGACGGCCGCGCGCTCGTCACGCAGCCGCTGGAGCCGGTGGCGATGCAGGCCAACCAGGTTCTCGAACTCTGGTCGGTGCCGCCCGAAGGCGCGCCGAAGTCGCTGGGCCTGATCTCGGCCAACGGCACCACGGTGTTGCGGCGCGAACGGCTGCCGGCGACGCTGCTGAAGGGCGGCACCGCGGCGCTGGCGGTCAGCGTGGAGCCGCCGGGCGGCTCACCCACCGGTGCGCCGACCGGGCCAGTGGTGTTTGCCGGCAAGCTGCAGATCTAAGTTCGATCTAAGGGGCAGCCGGCAGCGTGACGCTGAAGGTCGAACCCGCGCCGGGCGTGCTGTGCACGGCGACGCGCCCGCCCATCAGCGTGACCAGCGCGTGCGTCACGGACAGGCCGATGCCGGCGCCTTCGACCGCGCTCGCCGCCGCCTGCGGGCCGCGGTAGAAGGGCTCGAACAGGCGCGGCAGTTCGGCTTCGGCGATGCCGACGCCGCTGTCGCGCACGCTGATCAGCACCTCGTGCGCGTCGACGCGCAGCACGCGGATCTCGACGCTGCCGCCGGGGCGGTTGTACTTGACCGCGTTCGACAGCAGGTTCAGCAGCACCTGGCGCAAGCGCGTGCGGTCGGCGTGCGCGACGGCGTTGGCGCCGCCGTCGGCCAGCGCCAGCGTGACCTGCGCCTTCTCGGCGCTGTCGCGCAGCATCTCGAGCCCTTCGCTGGCCAGCGCGCGCAGGTCCACCGCGTCGAGCTGCAGGGCCATGCCGCCGGCTTCGATGCGCGTCAGGTCGAGCAGGTCGCCGATCATCTGCAGCAGGTGCGCACCGGCCTCGCGAATCAGCTTCAGCCGCCGCCGCTGGCCGTCGCTGGGCGGCTCGGCCCGGTCGATCTCGATCAGCTGCGTGAAGCCGAGCACCGCGTTCAGCGGCGTGCGCAGCTCGTGGCTCATGCGCGACAGGAACTCGGTCTTGGCGCGGTTGGCGGCCGCGGCCACGGCGGCTTCGTGGCGCGCCTGTTCGAGTTCGCGGCGTTCGGTGGCGTCTTCGATGTAGCCGTGCCAGACGGTGCTGCCGTCGGCCTGGCGCTGCGGCGAGCCTTCGCCGCGCATCCAGCGCAACACGCCGTCGCGCCGGTGCACGCGGAAGTCCAGCCGCCAGGGTTTCAGCGTGCGCGCCGACGCCGCGATGCTGTCGAGCATGGCCTGGCGGTCGCCGAAGTCGACCCGCCGCAGCAGCACGGCGGCGTCTTGCATCAGGTCGGCCGGTGCCACGCCGAACAGCGCGTGGCTGCGTTCGCTGACGTAGGGGAACGCGGCGCTGCCGTCGGGCAGCGCGCGAAACTGGAACAGGATGCCCGGCACATGGTGCGTGATGCGCGTCAGCCGCTCCATCGCTTCCGACGCCGCGGCTTCGACGGCGCGGCGCTCGGTGATATCGGTCTGCGTGCCGAGCATGCGGCGCGGCCGGCCGTCGGCGTGGCGTTCGACGACGCGGCCGCGTTCGAGCAGCCAGCGCCAGCGGCCGTCGGCGGCGCGGGCGCGGTAGGCGTGCTCGTAGACCTCGGCCTCGCCGCGCGCGTGGCGCAGATAGGCCTCGTGGTTGGCGGCGCGGTCGTCGGGGTGGATGAGCTGGTTCCAGTCGGCCTGGGTGCGGCCGACCTCGTGCCGGGCGTAGCCGAGCAGCAGCAGGCCTTCGTCGATGTCGCTCAGGACGTCGCTGTCGATGTCCCAGTCCCAGACGAAGGTGTCGGCGCCGGCCAGCGCGGCGTACAGCAGCGCCGCATGGCCGCTGTCGAGGCGGTCGGTCAGGGCATCGCGCGCGATGCCCTGCAAGGCCGCTGCACTAGTGGCCAGCGTGCACCTTCTCGCCGGCCTTCAGCCGGTACAGCGTGCCGCAATACGGGCAGCGGCCTTCGCCGGTGGTGGCGACGTCGATGAAGACCTTCGGGTGGTTGCTCCACAGCGGCATCTTCGGGTTCGGACAGAAGGTGACGCCCGGGCCGACCAGGTCGGCACCCGCGAGTTCGACGAGGGCTTTGTTGCTGGCTTCGCTCATGCTCGTCAGACCTTGGTGAGCCATTCGGCGTACTTGGGGTTGCGGCCGTTCACGATGTCGAAGAACGCCGACTGGATCTTCTCGGTGATGGGGCCGCGGCTGCCGCTGCCGAGTTCGATGCGGTCGAGTTCGCGGATCGGCGTCACTTCGGCCGCGGTGCCGGTGAAGAAGGCTTCGTCGGCGATGTAGACCTCGTCGCGCGTGATGCGCTTTTCGACCAGCTTCAGCCCCAGGTCCTGACAGATCGCGAACACCGTGTCGCGCGTGATGCCGTTCAAGGCGCCGGCGGACAGATCGGGCGTGTAGACCACGCCCTTCTTGATGACGAACAGGTTCTCGCCCGCACCTTCGCTGACGAAGCCCGAAGCGTCGAGCAGCAGCGCTTCGTCGTAGCCGTCGTCGACGGCTTCCATGTTGGCCAGGATCGAGTTGGTGTAGTTGCTCACCGCCTTGGCCTGCGTCATCGTGATGTTGACGTGGTGGCGCGTGTAGCTGCTGGTCTTCACGCGGATGCCGCGCTTCAGCCCTTCTTCGCCGAGGTAGGCGCCCCAGGACCAGGCCGCGACCATCAGGTGGATGGTATTGCCCTTCGGGCTGACGCCGAGTTTTTCGGAGCCGATCCAGGTCAGCGGCCGCAGGTAGCAGCTGTCGAGCTTGTTGGCACGCACCACGTCGCGTTGCGCCTGCATCACCTGCTCCAGGCTGAACGGGATCTTCATGCGCAGGATCTTGGCGCTGTTGAACAGCCGTTCGGTGTGCTCGCGCAAGCGGAAGATGGCCGTGCCCTGGGCCGTGTTGTAGGCGCGCACGCCTTCGAAGGCGCCGCAGCCGTAGTGCAGCGTGTGCGACAGCACATGGATCTTGGCGTCGCGCCAGTCGACGAGCTCGCCGTCCATCCAGATCTTGCCGTCACGGTCGGACATCGACATGGGAATTCCTCGAAGTGGAGATCGAACCCCCGATTTTAGGGGTGCGGTGGGGTGGTGATTTCGCACATTCGGCGTTGCGCCGGCGCTTCGTCCCCCGGGGTCGAGGGGGCCGTCGCCGGGCGGTACCCCCTACGATGCGGCTCAGACCCCAACTGCCGAACATCACCATGAACTTCCGCACCGTTCTCGCCCCGATCGCGCTTGCCGCGGCCACCTTCGCTGCGCCGGCTCACGCGGGCTTCGGCGGCGCTTCGCAAGTCGCTTGCGACGATTCGCTGAACACCATCCTGAGCACCGGCTACATCGCCTGCCAGGGCCCGCTCACCGGCAACATCGCCCCCGGCCAGGTGAACGAGGTTTCGTTCGCCGGCTACGGCACCTTCCAGCTCGTCGGCATCACCGGCGACAGTTCGGGCGCCTTCTCCGCCGACCCGGGTGCCACGCAGTTCGGTTCGCTGAACCTGGGCAGCGTGCAGAACGGCTTGTTCGTGATCGGCCTGAAGGGCGGCCCGACCTACAGCCTGTACCTGTTCGACGGCAGCAACGGCGGCATCGCCAGCCTGGACTTCGACACCTTCGGCATCACCACCGGCGGCGGCCGTGCCGGCCCGGCGCTGTCGCATGCCGCGCTGTTCATGCAGGCCGTGCCCGAGCCGAGCAGCTACGCGCTAATGCTCGCCGGCCTGGGTGCCGTGGGCTTCCTCGCCCGCCGCCGCGGCCGCGCGGTCTAAGCGGAAGGCGCTGACGCGGCCGTCGCGCAGTTCGACGCGCACCGCGTCGCCGCCGGCGTCGCGCCAGACAAAGGTCTCGGGCTCGTCGGCGAGCTTCTCGCCGAGGCTGCGCGTCAGCGCCACGATCTGCAGCAAACGCATGCCGGGTTGCAGCTTGGACTGCAGCATGACGGCGCTCGCGATGTGGCCGAGCGGCCGCTCGGCAGCGTTGCGCATCACGCGCACGGCGCGGCTGAACTGCAGCAGCAGCCAGAACACCACCACCGACAGCGCCAGCAACAGGCCGGGCCAGCCGTAGCTCATGAAGCCGACGACCACGGCGGCGGCGGCCAGGCCCCAGCCGATGAGCGGGCTCAAGCCGGGCCCCCGCAAGCCTTGGCAGAGAATCGTGCGCATGGATGAGCTGCAGACATGGGTCATCAACCTCGATCGGGCGCCGGCGCGCTTGCAGCGCATCGCGGCTCAATTGGAGCGCCTGGGTTTGTCGTGGCAGCGGCTGCCGGCCGTGGATGCGAAGGCGCTGCGGCCCGAGCAGCGCGCCGCGCTCGACGAGGCCGGCTACCAGCGCAAACACGGCATGACGCCCTGGCTTGGCGAGCTCGGATGTTACCTGTCGCATGTCGAGGTCATGCGCGCCTTCCTGGCCAGCGGCGCGCGCTATGCGCTGGTGTTCGAAGACGACGTTCGGCTGCGAGACAGCCTGCCCGCGGTGCTGCGCGGGCTGATGGCCGAACCCGGCCGCTGGGACATGGTCAAGCTGTCGGCGGTGCATTCAGGCACGCCGATGCCGGTGTTCAGCATCGCGCCGGGTCACCAGCTGGCGGTGATGCTGTCGCGCTGCACCGGCGCCAGCGCCTACATGGTGAACCGGCGCGCGGCCGAGGTCTACGCGCGCGAGCTGCTGCCGATGAGCCTGCCCTACGACCATGTCTTCGACCAGGGCTGGCGCTTCGGCCTGAAGGTGCGGCTGGTGACGCCGACGCCTTGCGAGCACGACGACCAGACCGCGTCGACCATCGGCATACCGGCCGGCGTTTCGCGCAAGTTCCACTGGACGAAGCGGCTGCCGGCCTTTGCCTACCGGCTCGGCAACGAAAGCCGGCGCCTGGCCTACGGCCTGCGCCAGCTGCTACGCGAGAAGCTTGGCTGATGCCTCACAGATTGCGCACGATGTCGATGGCCTGCTCGATGCGCTCGACCGGGTGCACCGTCAGCCCTTCGATGGCCTTCTTCGGCGCGTTTGCCTTCGGCACCACGGCCACCGAGAAGCCGAGCTTGGCAGCTTCCTTCAGCCGCTCCTGACCGCGCGGCGCGGGCCGCACCTCACCCGCCAGACCGACCTCGCCGAAGGCGATGAAGCCGCGCGGCAGCGGCCGGCCGCGCAAGGATCCCTGAATCGCCAGCAGCACGGCCAGGTCGGCCGCCGGCTCGGCGATGCGCACGCCGCCGACGGCGTTGACGAACACGTCCTGGTCCATGCAGGCGATGCCGGCATGGCGGTGCAGCACCGCCAGCAGCATGGCCAGGCGGTCGCGGTCCAGGCCGACCGACAGCCGCCGCGGGCTCGGCCCGCCGCTGTCGACCAGGGCCTGGATCTCCACCAGCAGCGGCCGCGTGCCTTCCAGCGTGACCAGCACGCAGGAGCCCGGCACCGGCTCGCCGTGCGTCGACAGGAAGATCGCGCTCGGATTGCTGACGCCGCGCAGGCCGCGCTCGGTCATCGCGAAGACGCCGATCTCGTTGACGGCGCCGAAGCGGTTCTTGATGGCGCGCACGAGGCGGAAGCTCGAATGCGTGTCGCCTTCGAAGTACAGCACCGTGTCGACGATGTGTTCGAGCACGCGCGGCCCGGCCAGCGCGCCTTCTTTCGTGACGTGGCCGACCAGCACCATCGAGCAGCCGCCGGTCTTGGCCAGCCGCGTCAGGTGCGCCGCGCATTCGCGCACCTGCGCCACCGAGCCGGGTGCCGACGTGAGCTGGTCGGAGTAGACGGTCTGGATCGAGTCGATGACGCAGAAGGCCGGCGCCTCGGCTTCGATCGTCGCGATGATCTTTTCCAGGTTGATCTCGGCGATGACGCGCACGCCGGTGCCGGCCAGTCCGAGGCGGCGCGCGCGCAAGGCCACCTGCGCGCCGCTTTCCTCGCCGGTGACGTAGAGCACCTTCATCTGGCCGGACATCGCGTCCAGCGCCTGCAGCAGCAGCGTGCTCTTGCCGATGCCGGGGTCGCCGCCGATCAGCACCACGCCGCCGGCGACGATGCCGCCGCCGAGCACGCGGTCGAGTTCTTCCTGGCCGGTGGGCGTGCGCGCCACGTCGGCGGCGTCGATCTCGCTGAGTGTCGCCACCGGCAGGCTCTTGGCCAGCGACTGAAAGCGGTTCTTGCCGGCAGCGGCCGGCTCGGCGACGCCTTCCTCGAGCGTGTTCCAGGCGCCGCAGTGCGGGCACTTGCCCAGCCACTTGGCATTGCTACCGCCGCATTCGCGGCAGGTGAAGACGGTCTTGGCCATGTCAGTTGCTCCACCGTTCTTCGTACGACCCGCGACGCATGAAACGCCCGGCTTGTTCGAACGACGGCTCGTGGCCCGTTGCGGAAGTCCGGTGTCCGGTATTCGCGTCCGAGGCATAGGCACGCCACCTCCGTGGCGGCAGGTCGCCGGCGGTGCCTGCGTTCTCCGGCCCACGCTCGCGGAGATGAACCGCGGCGTGCCAAGAGCAACCCATCAACACCAGGGTTGGCGCAGCACCGCCTGGGCGACCGCGAGCGTGGGCCGGAGAACGCGTGCCCGGGCCGCCGGCCCCTGGGCACGGTGCAAGCACGTGCACGCCACGAACGAACGGCAGCAATGGTCCGACAAGCGATAACCGATCCGAGATGCGTTTCATTTCAGCGCGGCCGGACCAGCTGCTCCCAGGCCGGGCGGTCCTCGGCCTTCAGCGCCTCGAGTTCTTCGCGCAGCCGGGTCAGCCGCTCGGCGCGGCCTTCGCGCTTGATCTCGCGCACGGATTCCGCCAGCTGCAGGAAGTCCTGCACGCGCGGATCCTGCGCGGTGGCTTTCGGCAGCGCCTTGACGAGCAGCTCGACGGCGTCCATCAGGCGGCCGATCTGGCGCCCGTAGCTGTGCCGGCTGACGACGTTGCGCTCGACCTCGGGTGCCGACGAGTTGCTGTTGTCGATGATCACGTTGCCGAAGGTCCAGCCAGGGTTGATCGGTTGCCACAGCTGCTGCGGCGCAAGGCCGGTGCCGGGTAGTCCCAGGCTCGGCCATTGCAGGTTCCAGGGCCAGCCCCACAGCGCGGCCGGCGGCGTTTCATTGCTCATGGGAAGTCGCTCCTGTTCATGCGTCGCGCACGCGGCCGCGGCCGGCCTTGACCTGCGCCCGCACCGCCTTGCCGTCGAGCCGGCGCAGCTTGGAGCCGTAGCTCGGCTTCGTCGCGCGGCGCGGGATCGGCGGGCTCGCGGCTTCGTCGACCATCGCCTGCAGCCGCGCCAGCGCTTCGGCTCGGTTCATCGGCAGGCTGCGGTGGTCTTGCGCCTTGATGACGACCACGCCTTCGGCGGTGATGCGCTGGTCGGCGCGCGCCAGCAGGCGCGCCTTCACGGCGTCGGGCAGCGTCGACGCGGGTATGTCGAAGCGCAGGTGCACCGCGTTCGACACCTTGTTCACGTTCTGCCCGCCGGCGCCCTGGGCGCGGATGGCGCTGAATTCGACCTCGGCCTCGCTGACGCGCGGCGGCTTCATGCCTGGTGCGTCGCGCGCAGGCGCTGCTCCATCTCGCGCCGCAGATCCTTGCGCACCACGGCGGCGGCGAAGCGGCGCTGTTCGTCAGGCGTGGTGGGCACGCGCGGCGGCACCGGCGTCGGCTTGCCGTCGTCGCCGACGGCGATCATCGTGAAGAAGCAGCTGTTCGCATGCCGCGTGGCCTGCGTGCGGATGTTCTCGGCCACGACCTTGATGCCGACCTCCATCGACGAGCTGCCGGTGTGGTTGACGCTGGCCAGGAAGGTGACGAGTTCGCCGACGTGGATCGGCAGCCGGAACATCACCTGGTCGACCGACAGCGTCACGACGTAGCGCTGCGCATAGCGGCTGGCGCAGGCATAGGCCACCTGGTCGAGCAGCTTGAGGATGGTGCCGCCGTGCACGTTGCCGCTGAAGTTGGCCATGTCCGGCGTCATCAGCACCGTCATCGACAACTGGTGTCCGGGCAGGTCCATGTTCAGCTCTCCAGTGCGCGCACTGGCACGCGCGGCGCCACGGCGCACATCAGCTCGTAGCCGATCGTGCCGGCGGCACGGGCGACATCGTCGATGGCGAGCAGGCTGTCGTGCGGGCCATGCCCCCACAGCGTGACCTCGCTGCCGATCTTGGCGCCCGGCACCGGCGTCAGGTCAACCGCCAGCATGTCCATCGAGACGCGGCCGATGGTGCCGCTGCGCACGCCGTCCACCAGCACCGGCGTGTCGCTGCCGGCGTGGCGCGGGTAGCCGTCGGCATAACCGCAGGCGACGACGCCGATGCGCATCGCCGTGCTGGCCGCAAAGCTGCTGCCGTAGCCGACCGTGTCGCCGGGCTGCAGCTGCTGCGTGCCGATGATCTTCGAGCGCAGCGTCATCGCCGGCTGCAGGCCCCAGTGGCGGATGTCGTGCTCGGGGAAGTCAGGCGCGCTGCCGTAGCACAGGATGCCGGCACGGACCCAGTCGCTGCGCAGCTTGTGGCGCAGCGTCGCGGCGCTGTTGGACAAGGACCGTTCGCCCGGCAGGTCTTGCGTCGCGGCGTCGAACACGGCCATCTGGTGCGCGATGCCGCGTGCGCCGTCGGCGTCGGAGAAGTGCGTCATCAGCGAGATCTCGTCGACCTGCGGCAAGGCGTTCAGCCGCGCCCAGGCGCTGCGGAACGCGGCCGGCGTGAAGCCGAGGCGGTTCATGCCGCTGTTCATCTTCAGGAATACGCGGTGCGGCTGCTGCGTCTTGTGCGCGGCCAGCCAGTCGATCTGCTCGCTGCAATGCACGGCATGCCACAAGTTCAAGCGCGAACACAGTTCCAGATCGCGCGGCTCGAAACAGCCTTCGAGCAGCAGGATGGGCCCGCGCCAGTCCAGCGCGCGCAGGCGTTCGGCTTCGGTCAGGTCGAGCAGCGCAAAGCCGTCGGCGCCGCGCAGGCCGGCGAAGGCGCGCTCGACGCCGTGGCCGTAGGCATTCGCCTTCACGACCGCCCAGACCCGCGCGTCGGGCGCGGCGGCGCGGGCGCGCGCCAGGTTGTGCGCCAGCGCGGCGGTGTGGATCAGGGCTTCGATCGGGCGCGGCATGGTCGGCGATTCTGCCAGCCGCGAGCGCCCCGCTTTCACCATTCGAAACGGTCAACGTCGCGTGCTATAAACCGCCTGCTTATAAATGATGGAGATATGGCGCCGGCCGGCCCAGATGCCGGCGTCGCGGCTGCGCGCGACACGGATGAAAAAAGGTTTCTCGACCATCATGTCGGCGCAGTTTTTCAGCTCGCTGGCCGACAACGCGCTGACCGTCGCCGCCATCGAGCTGCTGCGCAGCAACCACGCTCCGCCCTGGCACGTGCCGGTGCTGGCCGTCGTCTTCGCGCTGTTCTACGTGGTGCTGGCGCCCTTCCTCGGCGCCTTCGCCGACGCGAACCCGAAGGGCCGCGTCATGTTCATCTCGAACACGATCAAGGTCTTCGGCTGCCTGCTGATGCTGTTCGGCGGCCACCCGCTGCTGGCGTATTCGATCGTCGGCCTCGGTGCGGCGGCCTACTCGCCGGCCAAGTACGGCATCCTCACCGAACTGCTGCCGCCGTCGCAGCTGGTCAAGGCCAACGGCTGGATCGAAGGCCTGACCATCGGCAGCATCATCATGGGCACGCTGCTCGGCGGCCAGCTCGTCGGGCCGCGGCTGGCGCCGTGGCTGCTGGGCTTCGACCTGCCGATGTTCCAGACCAGCATCGACACGCCGCCCGAAGCCGCGATCTGCGTGCTGCTCGGCATCTATGTCGTCGCGGCGATCTTCAACCTCTACATTCCGCGCACCGACGCGCCGCTGCAGCCGCTGCCGGACAGCCCGCTGGAGATGGTGCGCGACTTCTCGCAGTGCAATGCGCGCCTGTGGTCCGACAAGCTCGGCCAGATCTCGCTGGCCACGACGACGATGTTCTGGGGCGTGGGCGGCAACCTGCGCATCATCGTCTTCCCGTGGGCGGCGGCGGCGCTGGCGTATTCGACGACGCAGGCTTCGTCGCTGGCCGGCGTGGTGTCGGTTGGCGTCGCCGTCGGGGCGGTGGCGGCGTCGATGCGCATGCGGCTGGACCGCGCCACCGCGGTGATCCCGCTCGGCGTCGCGATGGGGCTGCTGCTGCTCGGGCTGAATGTGATCCACAACCTGTGGGTGGCGGTGCCCTTCCTGCTGCTGCTCGGCGCCGCCGGCGGCTACCTGGTGGTGCCGATGAACGCGCTGCTGCAGCACCGCGGCCACAACCTGATGGGCGCCGGCCGCTCCATTGCCGTGCAGAACTTCAACGAGCAGGCCTGCATCCTGGGCCTGGGCGCGTTCTATGCCGGCATGACCAAGTTCGGCCTGTCGGCCTTTGCCGCCATCACGGTCTTCGGGCTGGTGGTGGCCGGCATCATGGAGCTGATCCGCCGCTGGCACAAACGCAATGTCGTCGTGCACAAGGACGAGGTCGAGCGGCTGCTGGTGATCGCCCGCACGGATGGCCATTAGCCTCCAGCGCACGGCGCTGGGGCCGACGCTGGCGTTGACGCTCAACGCCTTTGTCTGGGGCGTTTCGTGGTGGCCGTTCCGGCTGCTCGAAGCACGCGGCCTGCACCCGCTGTGGGCCACGGTGCTGATCTATCTGCTGGCGATGCTGGCGATCACGCTGTGGCGGCCGCAGGCCTGGGGCCAGCTGCTGCGCGCGCCGGTGCTGTGGGTGCTGGTGCTGGCCTCGGGCATGACGAACGCGGCCTTCAACTGGGCCGTGACCATCGGCGACGTCGTGCGCGTGGTGCTGCTGTTCTACCTGATGCCGCTGTGGGCCGTGCTGCTGGCGCGCGCGCTGCTCGGCGAACGGCTGACGCTGCAGGCCGGCGTGCGCGTGGCGCTGGCGCTGGCCGGTGCGGCCATCGTGCTGTGGCCCGAGCAGGGTGACAGCGGTGCCTGGCCGCTGCCGCGCACGCTGGCCGAAGGGCTGGGCGTGATCGGCGGCTTCAGCTTCGCACTGAACAACGTCATGCTCAAGCGCGAAGCGCGGCGGCCGGAAGCGGCGCGCGCGCTGGCCATGTTCACCGGCGGCGCACTGGTGGCGCTGCTGCTGGCCCTGGCGCTGGGTGAAGGCGGCGCGGTGCCGTGGCCGCCTGCGCCGGCGCCGGGCTGGATGCTCGGCGCGCTGGCGATGGGCGGCCTCTTCCTGGCCGGCAACCTGGCCTTGCAATACGGCGCGGCGCGCCTGTCGGCCAACGCGACGGCGGTGATCATGATCACCGAAGTGCTGTTCGCCAGCGCGTCGGCCATCACCTTGGGCGCGGGCGTGTTGACGCCGCGGCTGGCCGCAGGCGGGCTGCTGATCGTGCTGGCGTCCGTGCTGGCGGCGCGGGAGTGAGCGCGGGCCATGCAATCAATGCCGTTCCTGCATACGATGCAGTCCTGCCTCGGAGCTTTGCGATGGCGACTTTGACGATCCGCTACCCCGACGACGCGCTGAAGCAATGCATGCGCATCCGCGCCCGCTTCGCGGGCCTTGGCGATGTGGTCCTGCCAGTGGCTGAGCGAGAGCCCGTGCGCTCGGTACCTGCGTTCGACGCCCCGGCCGCGACGCGCACACGCACCAGGCCCGCGGTGCTGAAGAAGGCCTCACGCAAGCGCGAGGATTGAGTTGGCGACGCGCACGTTGCTCGACACCAACATGCGGTCCGAACCGGCGGGCTTGGACTGGTTCGTGGCGCAGCCGCCAGACAGCCTGTCCGTCAGTGTCTTTGACGCAAGCCGAAATGTTGCTGGGCGCCGGCTGCCGCCTATCTATCTGGTGGCGGCGTCAGCAAGAACCCGTTCAGACGGTCTCGGCGCTGGCCGCCGGCGGCGTCAGGCCGTGCTGCTGCAGCCAGCGCGCCAGCACGGCTTCGTCCAGCGGCTTGCCCAGGTAGGCGTCGGCGCCGGCCAGGGTGCCGCGCACGCGGTCGAGTTCGCTGTGGTGGGCCGAGACCATCGCCACCACCGGCTCGCGGTGGCCGCCGACATGGTGGTGGGAGCGCTTGATGTGCTGGCACAGCGCCAGCCCGTCCAGGTCGCTGCCGACGCCGAGTTCGACATCGAGGAACACGAAGTCATAGGCCTGCTGCGACAGCAGTTCGATCGCCTTGCCGCTGGTTGTCGCGCATTCGGTCTGCAGGCCGAAGCGCTGCAGCCGCGATTCCAGGAAGCGCAGCGCGATTTCGCTGTCGTCGACCAGCAGCGCCTGGTTGCTGCGCTGCGCCGGCTTTGGCGGCACCGGCATTTCGGGTACGGCGACGAAGCCGCTGCTGTCGCCGTCGCCGGCGCGGCGGGCTGGTATCGGGCCTGGCTTGGGCTGCCGGATGACCGTGCGCACGGTACCAGAGCCGCCTGCCGACGCGCCCAGCGGGCTGCGTGCCGCGGCCTGGTTGCCGACCATCGCGTCGAGTTCGCGCAGCACGTGCAGCGGATCGATCGGCCGCATCATCCAGGCCGAAGCGCCTTCCGGGGCCTGCGCGCCGATGAACACCGCGGCATCGACGCGGCCGTCGGCGACCACCGTGCGCACCGCCTCGGCGTGGTCGGCGTCGACGATGAGGAAGTGCGCATCGGCGGCCGATTCGACCTGTTCGTAGGCCGGTGAACGGTTGGCTGCGAGGCGGAAGTAGGATCCGAGCGCGCTGCGTTCGAAGGCACTGAAACCCTGGAGGGCGACTCGGTACGGCAAGGACATGCGGTTTGGCGCTGGGACTGCTGCGGTGGCTGATCGATACTGCGTTAACGCCACCGCTGCTGTCAACGCCGACACCGCCTTCGGACGTGGGAGCGCGCGGATAATCCACGCCATCCGTCCCCATTCGAGGAGAGCCGTCCATGGCCGCCAGCAGCATCTACGACTTCGAGGCCGTGTCGATCGAAGGCAAACCGGCCAGCCTGGCCAGCCAGCGCGGCAAGGTGCTGCTGATCGTCAACACCGCCAGTGCCTGCGGCTTTACGCCGCAGTTCGCAGGGCTCGAAAAGCTCTGGGAAACCTACCGCGACAAGGGCCTGGTCATCGTCGGCTTCCCGAGCAACGAGTTCGGCGCCCAAGATCCCGGCAGTAATGACGAGATCGCGTCGTTCTGCCAGCTGAACTACGGTGTCAGCTTCCCGATGATGGCCAAGGTGAAGGTGAACGGCGGCGATGCGCACCCGCTGTGGCAGTGGCTGACGTCCGAAGCCCGGGGCATTCTCGGCACCCAGGCGGTGAAGTGGAACTTCACCAAGTTCCTCGTCGGCAAGGACGGCAAGGTCATCAAGCGCTATGCACCCAACGACACCCCCGAGTCGTTGAGCAAGGACATCGAAAAGGCACTCTCTGCATGAGCACCCTGTTCCAGCACCTCGAGCCCTATGCGGGCGACCCGATCCTGAGCCTGAACGAGGCTTTCCAGCACGACCCGCGGCCGGAGAAGGTGAACCTGTCGATCGGCATCTATTTCGACGATGCCGGGCGCATCCCGGTGCTCGGCTGCGTGCGCGAGGCCGAGGCCCAGATGCTGGCCGAAAGCGGACCCAAGCCCTACTTGCCGATCGAAGGCGCAGGCGCCGCGCGCAGCGCCGTGCAGGCGCTGCTGTTCGGCCCCGGCCATGAGGCGCTGACGAGCGGGCGCATCGCCACGCTGCAGACCATAGGCTCCAGCGGCGGGCTCAAGGTCGGCGCCGACTTCATCAAGCGCTGGCTGCCCGGCAGCGCGCTGTGGGTCAGCGACCCGACCTGGGACAACCACCGCGCGATGTTCGAAGGCGCCGGCGTCACGGTCAACACCTATCCGTACTACGACAGCGCCAGCGGCGGCGTGCGTTTCGACGCCATGCTGGAAACCCTGTCGACGCTGCCGCCGAAGAGCGTGGTGCTGTTGCATGCCTGCTGCCACAACCCGACCGGCGTCGACCTGACGCACGCGCAGTGGCAGCGGCTGATCCCGGTACTGAAGGAGCGCCAGCTGCTGCCCTACCTGGACATCGCCTACCAGGGCTACGGCGACGGCATCGAGGACGATGCTTTCGCGGTGCGCGCGCTGGCCTCGGCAGGGCTGTCGTTCTTCGTCGCGAACTCGTTCTCGAAGAGCATGAGCGTGTACGGCGAACGCGCCGGCGCCTTGAGCGTGGTCTGCGCCAGCCGCGCAGAAGCCGAACTCGTGCTCGGCCAGATGAAGGCCACCGTGCGGCGCAACTACTCGAGCCCGGCGATCCACGCGGCCGGCATCATCAGCCGCGTGTTGTCCGACCCGAAGCTGCGCGCCGCCTGGGAAGCCGACGTGGCGGCGATGCGCGAGCGCATCCTCGCCATGCGGCGCAGCCTGCACGCGGTGCTGTCGGCGAAGAAGCCGGGGCGCGATTTCGGCTACTTCCTGAGCCAGCGCGGCATGTTCAGCTACACCGGGCTGTCGGCGGCGCAGGTCGACCGGCTGCGGGAAGAGTTCGGCGTCTACCTGGTGCGCTCGGGGCGCATCTGCATCGCCGGGCTGAACACCGGAAACGTCGAGCGCACCGCGGCGGCGATAGCGGCCGTGCTCTAGCCCGCCGGGCTGGGCGGCGATCCGGCCACCTGCTGGATCAGCGCCCGCAGCCAGCGGTGCGCCGGGTCGGCGTCTTGCCGCACCGGCCACAGCATCTGCACGGCCACCGGCGCCAGCTCGAAGGGCAGCGGCCGCGTGATCACCTGCCCCTGCGTGCCGGTGGCGGCAATGAACGACAGCGGCAGCACCGTCAGCAGATCCGACTGCGTCACCACCTGGCCGGCGGTGAAGAACTGGTTCACCGTCAGCACCACGCGGCGCTGCCGGCCCAGGGCGGCCAGCGCCTGGTCGACCAGGCCATGCGGCCGGCCCGAAAAGCTGACCAGCAGGTGGTGCGCTTCGCAGTAGGCGTCCAGCGTCAGCGGCACACCGGCCAGCGGGTGGCCGCGGCGCATCACGCAGACGTAGTGCGTATCGTGCAGCCGCTGGTGGCGTTCGCGTGCGTGGGCGCCGTCGGCGATGAGCGCGGCGATGGCCTCCGGGAAGTGGCCGATCGCCAGATCAGCCTCGCCTTCGTGCAGCAGGCGGCGCGGGTCGCGCGTGGTCAGCGGCATCACGCGCAGGTTGACGCGGGCTTGCTGGGACTCGATGGCGCGCACCAGCGGCGGCGCCAGCAGCGCGGCGGTGGCGTCGGCCATCGCGATGCGAAAGCTCACAGCGGTGGACAGCGGGTCGAAGTCTTCCGGCGCCAGCGCGTGTTGCAGGCCGTCGAGCGCGGCGCGCACCTGCGGCCACAGGGCGTCGGCGCGCGCGGTCGGCTTCATGCCGAAGGCCGTGCGGACGAACAACGCCTCGCCGACCGCGCCGTGCAGCCGCTTCAGCGCGTGGCTGGCAGCTGGTTGAGTGAGTGCTAACACTTCTGCTGCGCGAGTCAAACTGCCTTCGGCCATCAGCGCGTCGAAGACGCGGAGCAGGTTCAGGTCGAGCGTGCGGAAGTTGATGGCGGCCGCCAGAAGATATTCAAACCATTTATAGCTTACATGAACATCTTTCAGTTGAAGAGATAAGGGTTTACACTAATATCCGAGTCATGCGATCCCGACGTGGACCGCCTTCGAAAGGAAACACCATGACCACCACCGTTCAAGTGCTGTCCGTCCGCTCGCCGGCGATGCCGCGCGGCTCGCGCGTGGCAAGCAACCTGTTCCTTCGCGCGCTGGCCTGGCTGGGCAGCAAGCCGACGCCGCGTGCACGGACGCGCACCGAAGAGGCCACCGAAGTCCGCGAACTGGCCTACCGCGTGCGCAACACCGACCCGGGTTTCTCGGCCGACCTGTTCGCCGCCGCGGCGCGCCACGAAAGCAAGGGCGACTGACACGCCGCCACGGCCGGCCGCTTCTTCAGATGCAGCGGCCGCCGTCGACTTCCATGCACACCCCGGTGATCATGGAAGCCTCGTCGCTGCACAGGAAGCAGGCGGCATTGCCCAGGTCTTCGGGCGTCGAGAAACGCCCGATCGGGATTGTCGACAGGAACTTCGCGCGCATCTCGGGCGTGTCTTCGCCCATGAAGGTCTTCAGCAGCGGCGTCTCGCCGGCCACCGGGTTCAGCGCATTGACGCGGATGCCGAACGGCGCCAGTTCCACCGCGCTGGAGCGCGTGGCGGTGATGACCCAGCCCTTGCTGGCGTTGTACCAGGCCAGCCGCGGCCGCGGGCTGACGCCGGCGGTGCTGGCCATGTTCAGCACGACGCCGCTCTTCTGCGCCTTGAAGCGCGGCACCACCTCGCGCATGGCGAGGTAGATCGCCTTCATGTTGACCGCCGTGATACGGTCGAAGTCGTCTTCGGGCAGGCCTTCCAGCGGCTGCGGCAGGTGGCCGACGCCGGCGTTGTTGACGAGGATGTCCAGGCGCCCGAAATGAAGCTCGGCGGCTTCCATCATCAGCCGCACGTCAGTGGCGCTGGCCACGTCGACCCGCAGCGCGCGTGCCGCCGGGCCGGCGGCCGCGGCGATGTCGAGCGCGGCCTCGAGGTTCAGGTCGGCGACGATGACCTGCGCGCCTTCGGCGACGAACTTGCGCACGATGCCGGCGCCGAAGCCCGACGCGCCGCCGGTGACGATGGCGACCTTGTTCTTCAGTCTCATGGCTCAAGTCTCCAGCAGGTTCTTGAAGGGCTTGTGGTTCTTCCAGCGATAGGCCGCGAAGTCGCGCTGGTCGGTGGACAGGATGCGGCCGTCGCCCAGGTGTTCGGCCAGCAGCACCAGCGAGGCGTCGGCCAGGTCCATCGGGAGGTTGGCGTATTGGCGCATCAGCAGCGGCAAGCGCGCGACGTGGTCGCTGGCCGGCGACCACACCGCGATGCCACCGGCCGCCACGTCGTCCATCAGGGCGGCGGCGTATTCGGGGTCGAGCGAGCGGTGGAACAGGTGGCAGACCTCGGCCAGCACCGGCCAGGTGGTGATCCAGCCTTCGTTCGCGCTGTCGGCCCAGGCGGCAGCGCGTGCATGCCAGGCGTCGCGGCGGTCGACCAGTGCGTAGAGAAAGCCGCTGTCGACCGAGATCATCCGGCGCGGGGCGGTTGGTGCTTGGCCGCGATGGCTTCGGAGACTTCACGCTTGACGTTGCTTGCAACATCGCTGCGGCCACTGTCTCCTTTGCCGATCATCGCCAGCAGCCGGCGCGGCCCCTGCTGGCGTGCCCGCACCTCGGCGTAGTAGCGCGCCACGCTTTCGCGCACCACGTGGCTCACGCTCTGCCCCGTGGCCTGCGCCAGGTATTCGAGCTGTTGCTGGGCGGTTTCGTCGAGGCGGGCGTTGACGCGCATCTTCGGCTCCCTTGAAAGGCGTCAGACATTGTATGACAGCATGCCGCCGCGTCAATCGTGCTTGATCGCCACCGTCTTCAGCGTCGAAAAGCCGTATAGCGCTTCGAAGCCCTTTTCGCGTCCGTAGCCGGAGTGCTTGACGCCGCCGAAAGGCAGCTCGATGCCGCCGCCGGCACCGTAGTTGTTGATGAACACCTGGCCGCATTGCAGCTTGCGCGCCATGCGCAAGGCGCGGCTGCCGTCGCGCGTCCAGACACCCGCGACCAGGCCGAAGGCCGTGCCGTTGGCGATGGCGATGCCTTCGGCTTCGCCGTCGAACGGGATCACCGCCTGCACCGGGCCGAAGATCTCTTCCTGAGCGATGCGGTGGCTGCCGGGCACGCCGGCCACCAGCGTCGGCCGCACGTAGAAGCCGCCGGCCGGCAGCCCCGGCGCCAGCATCGCCTGCGCCGCGACGGTCAAGCCGCTGTCGCGCACGACATCGAGATAGCCTTCGACGACTTCTCGCTGGCGCGCCGAGATCACCGGCCCGATGTCCCTGTCGTCCAGCGCCGGGCCGACCTGCAAGCCGCGGTAGCGCTCGGCCATGCGCGCGACGACGGCATCGAACACCGGCCGTTCGACCAGGATGCGGCTGGCTGCCGAGCAGGTTTGCCCGGCGTTCTGGATGCCGGCGTTGACCAGGAACGGCAGCGCCGCGTCGAGGTCGGCGTCGGCGAAGACGACTTGCGGGCTCTTGCCGCCGAGCTCCAGCGTCACCGGCACGGCGTTCTTCGCCGCTGCGGCCTGGATCAGCGCGCCCACCGCCACCGAGCCGGTGAACGACAGGTGGCGCACGCCGGGGTGCGACGACAGCGCAGCGCCGGCCTCTTCACCCAGCCCCGGCACGACGTTCAAGGCGCCAGCCGGCAGCCCCGCCGCCGCGGCGATGCGCGCGAAGGCGAGTGCCGTCAGGCAGGCCTCTTCGGCCGGCTTCAGCACGCAGGCATTGCCCATCGCCAGCGCTGCGCCGACGCTGCGGCCGATGATCTGCATCGGATAGTTCCAGGGCACGATGTGGCCGGTGACGCCATGCGGCTCGCGCAGCGTGAACGCGGTGTAGCCGTTGGCGAAGGGAATAGTCTCGCCGTGCACCTTGTCGGCGGCGCCGCCGTAGAACTCCAGGTAGCGCGCCAGCGCCACCGCGTCGGCGCGGCCCTGTTTGAGCGGCTTGCCGACATCCAGTGCTTCCAGCCGCGCCAGTTCGTCGGCCTGCTCCAGCACCAGCGCGCTCATCTTCAGCAGCAGCCGGCCGCGCTCGGCGGCGGTCAGGCGGCCCCAGTCGCCATCCAGCGCCGCTTGCGCCGCGGCAACCGCCGCGTCGACATCGGCCGCCGTGCCGCGCGCGATCTGCGCCAGCAGCGTGCCGTCTGACGGGTTCAGCAGCGGCAGCGTCTCGCCGCTGGCGCCGGCGCGCCACTGGCCGGCGATGAAGACCGGGGTGGTGTCGAAGGGGATGGTGTTCATTCAGGCATCATAGAACCCGATGCTGGTCTTCTTGCTGCGCCGTTTCGCCACCTTTGTTCTCACGCTGATGGTCGCGTCGGCAGTCGTTTTCGCCGTGCTCGAACTGCTGCCGGGCAATGCCGCCGAGATCATCCTCGGCGATACGGCCACGCCCGAGTCGCTGGCCGCGCTGAACACCAAGCTCGGCCTGGACCGGCCGCCGCTGACGCGCTACGCCAGCTGGATCGGCGGCCTGGTGCGCGGCCAGACCGCGAACAGCATCAGCTACGACACGCCGACCGCCGAGCTCATCGTCGAGCGGCTGCGCGTGACGCTGCCGCTGGCCGTGCTGGCGATGGCCTTGAGTGTCGTGCTGGCGCTGTCGCTGGGCATCTATGCGGCGTCGCGCCACAACGGCCTCGGCGATGTCGGCGTGATGGCCGCCAGCCAGGTCGGCATCGCGATCCCGAACTTCTGGTTCGCGATCCTGCTGATCCTGCTGTTCGCGGTGAAGCTGCAGTGGGTCAGCGCCGGCGGCTTTCCGGGCTGGAGCGAAGACGACGGCGGCGGCCTCTGGGATGGCCTGAAGGCGCTGATCCTGCCGGCCATCGCGCTGGCGCTGGTGCAGGCCGCGATCCTGGCCCGCGTCACGCGCTCGGCGGTGCTCGAAGTCATGCGCGAAGACTTCGTGCGCACTGCACGCGCCAAGGGCCTGACCCGGCGCCAGGCGCTGTGGCGCCACGTGTTGCGCAACGCGATGATCCCGGTGCTGACGATCATGGGCCTGCAGTTCGCCAACCTCGTCACCGGCACCATCGTGGTCGAAAACGTCTTCGTGCTGCCAGGCATCGGCCGCCTGATCTTCCAGGCCATCAGCAACCGCGACCTGATCGTCGTGCGCGATGTCGTGATGCTGCTGGCCGCGGTGGTGGTGGTCGTCAACTTCGTCGTCGACGTGCTCTACGCGCTGATCGACCCGCGGCTGCGGCACGCCTGATGGGCTTCTGGGCGCGCGCCAAAAGGCACCCGAGCTTCGTGCTCGGTGCCGTCCTGACGCTGCTGATGGCCGGGGCGGCGCTGCTGTCCTTGTTCTGGTCGCCGTACCCGCCGGCCGAGATCGACATCCCGAACAAGCTGCAAGCGCCTTCCGCCGTGCACTGGCTGGGCACCGACAGCCTGGGCCGCGACATCGCGTCGCAGCTGCTCGTCGGCGCGCAGAACAGCATCGTCGTCGGCGTCATCGCGGTCGGCATCGGCCTCGGCCTGGGCGTGTTCTTCGGCAGCCTGGCATCGGCCCGGCGCGGCTGGGTCGAAGAGCTGGTGATGCGCGCCGCCGACTTCACCTTCGCCTTCCCGGCGCTGCTGTCGGCGATCATGCTCACCGCCATCTACGGCCCCGGCCTGGTGATGAGCATCGTCGCCATCGGCATCTTCAACATCCCTGTCTTCGCACGCATCACGCGCGGCGCCGCCAACGCGGTGTGGGCGCGCGAATACGTGCTGGCGGCGCGCACATCGGGCAAGGGCGGCGTGCGCATCACGCTCGACCACGTGCTGCCGAACATCGCCAGCCAGCTGATCGTGCAGGCCACGATCTCGTTCGCCACCGCCATCCTGGCCGAGGCCGCGCTGAGCTACCTGGGCCTGGGCACGCAGCCGCCGCAGCCGAGCTGGGGCCGCATGCTGAACGAAGCGCAGACGCAGATGTTCCAGGCGCCGCTGCTCGCCGTCTACCCGGGCGTGGCCATCGTGCTCAGCGTGCTCGGGCTGAACCTGCTCGGCGACGGGCTGCGCGACCTGATGGACCCGAAGCTGGCGCGCCGGCGCTGACGCACAGACACATGCCCCGCAACATCGAAATCAAGGCCCGTATCGCCAGCATCGACGCTCTGCTGCCGCGCGCTTGCGCGCTGGCCGGCGCCGAGCCGACGCTGATCGAACAGGACGACACGTTCTTCACAGTGCCGCACGGCCGCCTGAAGCTGCGCCAGTTCGCCGACGGCAGCGCCGAGTTGATCCACTACCACCGGGCCGACAGCGCCGAGGCCAAGGCTAGCGACTATGTGCGCGTGCCGGTGCCCGACCCGGCAGCCTTGCGCGAAGCGCTGGCGCGCGGCTGCGGCCTGCTCGGGCGCGTGCGCAAGCAGCGCTGGCTGCTGCTCGCCGGCCAGACGCGCATTCATCTCGACCGTGTCGAAGGCCTCGGCGACTTCATGGAACTCGAAGTCGTGCTGCATGACGGCCAGAGCGATGCCGAAGGCGAAAGCATCGCCCAAGCGCTGATGGGCGAACTCGGCCTGGCCGCTGCCGAGCGGCTGGCCGGCGCCTACATGGACCTGCTCGCCGCCAAGGCGGGCGGGATCGCCTCGGCCAGAAAGTCGTAGACCCGGCGCACGACGCGGTTGCCGCGGATCTCGCGGTGCACCGCCAGCCAGCACGGCAGCGGCGGCACCTTCAGCATCGGCAGCAGCGGCCGCACGCCCGGCCACAGCGGCACGTTGTAGGCCGCGACGAAGCCGATGCCGGCGCCGGTGGCGACGAGGCGGCCGTAGGCCACCTGGTCGTCGGTGCGCAGCACGAAGTCTTCGCGTGACAGCGCCAGGCCGGTGCTGGCGAAGCCGCGGATGATCGAGTCGTCGCGGTCGAAGCCGATCAGCCGGTGCTGCAACAGATCGGCCGGCTCGCGCGGTGTGCCGGCGCGTGCCAGGTAGCTTTCGTGCGCCGCGGCGACGATGGGGATCTCGCCGAGCTTCTTGGCCACCAGCGAGCCCTGCGCCGGCCGCACCATGCGCACGGCGATGTCGGCCTCGCGGCGCAGCAGGTTGGTCAGCGCGTTCGACGCCACCAGCTCGATCTGGATGGCCGGCTCTTCGCGCTGCAGCGCGGCCAGCAGCGGCGGCAGCAGCCAACCCGCCGCGACCTCGCTGGTGGTGATGCGCACGCTGCCGCTGGTGGCGTCGCGCCGGCCGGCGAGCGCGCGGCCCAGCGCGCCCGCGCCTTCTTCCATCTGCCGCGCTGCGTCGGCGATGGCCAGCGCCATCGCGGTGGGCGTGACGCCGCGGCCGGTGCGTTCGAACAGCGGCGCGCCGAGCTGGGCTTCGAGCTCGGCGACGTGGCGGCTCAGCGTCGGCTGCTGGGCGCCGAGCCGGCGCGCTGCGCCCATCAGGCTGCCGGCGTCGAGCACGGCCAGGAAGCTCTTCACCAGGGCCCAGTCGAAGCGGTCTTCTGCCATGCAGAAATGTATAGCTTGAATGCCATCCTCGGCAATTGTCGGATGGCCACCGCGAGCCGAGACTTCGCTTCATCGTCCACCCCTTGAAGGAAACCACCATGCAAGCCAAGACCGTTCTGATCCTCGGCGCCGCCGGCCGCTTCGGTGCCGCTGCCGTGCAGGCCTTTGCCGCCGCCGGCTGGCGCGTGCTGGCGCAGCAGCGCCGTGCGCCGGCGAAAGCGTTGCCGCGCGGCGCCGTCTTCGTCGACACGCCGATGGCCAACACCGAAGCACTGGCCGCGCGCGCTGCCGGCGCGACGCTGGTGGTCTACGCCGTGAACCCGCTGTACCACCGCTGGAACGCCGAACTGCTGCCGCTGTTCCAGCAAGGCCTGGCCGTGGCGCAGCGCCTGGGCGCGCGCTTCATGCTGCCGGGCAGCGTCTACAACTACGGCGCGCAGATGCCGCCGCTGCTGCGCGAAGACACGCCCGAGCGACCGAGCACGCGCAAAGGCGAACAGCGCTGCGCGATGGAGGCCGAGCTGCGCGCCCGCGCGGCGCAGGGCCTGGACAGCGTGCTCATCCGTGCCGGCGATTTCTACGGTGCCGGCAGCGGCTCGTGGCTGGATCAGGCCGTGGTCAAGGACATCGCGCGCGGCAAGCTCGTCTACCCCGGCCCGCTGGACCTGCCGCATGCCTGGGCCTACGTGCCGGACCTGGCGCGTGCCTTCGTCGCGGTGGCCGAACGGCCGGCGCAGCGCGGTCTGCAGCGCCTGCATTTCGCCGGCCACACGCTGACCGGGCGCGAGCTGCTCGATGCGATCGAAGCCGCGGCCGAACCGCTGGGCCTGCGGCCGGTGCAGGGCTTTCGCCGCGGCGGCATGCCGTGGGGCGTGATCCGCGCCATCGGCATCGTGCACCCGCTGTGGCGCGAGTTTGCGCGCATGAGCTACCTGTGGCGCGTGGCGCACGCGCTCGACGGCACGACGCTCGAATCCGCCGTCGGCCGGTTGCCGCAGACGCTGCTGCCGCTGGCGCTGCACCAGTCGCTGCGCGAGCTGGGCCTGGGGATGGAGGCGCCGATTGCAAGGGCGCCGATTGTTAAGGCCTGACGAACGGAGCATTGCTGTCTGCGCCGTTTTTCAAACGACGCGCGATCCCTACTCTTCGTGACCGTTGCAGGCCTTCTTCGGGCCGGCCGCCAGACCCAACAAGGAAACCGTCATGAAGAAGTCATTGATCGCTTTGGCCGTGCTCGGCGCGGCCGCAGGCGCCGCGTCGGCGCAGTCGAACGTGACGCTGTTCGGCGTCGTCGACGTCGGCGTGCGCCACGTCGACAACGCTGGCGTCACGCAGCAGCAGCTGTCCACCGACGGCGCCAACTCCAGCCGCCTCGGCTTCCGCGGCGTCGAGGATCTCGGCGGCGGCCTGAAGGCCGGCTTCTGGCTCGAATCGGCGCTGAACGCCGACACCGGCACCATCAACAGCAGTGGCAAGTTCTGGCATCGCCGCTCCACCGTCAGCCTGTCCAGCGACAGCATCGGTGAACTGCGTCTCGGCCGCGACCTGACGCCGACCTGGACCGCCTTCGCCGACTTCGATGTCTTCGGCACCAACGGCATCGGCGATGCGTCGACCACCTATGCCGCGCTCGGCGGCATCGACACGCGCATCCGCAGCGACAACATGGTCCAGTACTTCCTGCCGTCGACGCTGGGCGGCGTCTATGGCAGCGTGGCCGTCGCGGCCGGCGAAGGCACGGCGGGCAAGAAGTACACCGGCGGCCGCGTCGGCTACCGCAGCGGCCCGATCGACGTGAGCGCCGCCTACGGCCAGACCGAAGTCACCAGCGACGACGTCAAGCTCGCCGTGGTGTCGGGCGCCTACGACTTCGGCGTCGTGAAGGTCTCGGGCAGCGTGCAAGAAGCCAAGTACCAGGCGTCGAAGGACCGGCACTACACGCTGGGCGTCAGCGCGCCGTTTGGCGCGTCGCTCGTGCGGGCTTCGTACTCGAAGGCCGACGGCAGCGGCGACATCTCGACGCGCGACGCAGACCAGTTCGCGCTCGGCTACGTCTACAACCTGAGCAAGCGCACGGCGCTCTACACGACCTACGCGCTGATCGACAACAAGGGCTCGGCCAACTACACCGTCGGCACCATCAACGGCGTCACGATGCCGAAGACCGAGGAGAAGTCGCAAGGCCTCGAACTCGGCGTCCGCCACGCCTTCTGATCCGCACTTTCCCTTTCCTGTTCCGGTTGAACAAGAGGTGATGTCACCTCCTTGAGGCCTCGGCGCTCCGCGCGCCGGGGCCTGCTTTTGTTTGCCCGCACAATGCGGCGCGTGACATCCCCTTTGCTCGAAGTCGACGCGCTGCGCGTCACGCTGCAAACCGCGCGCGGCCCAGCCGACGCGCTGCGCGGCATCTCGTTTTCGATGCAGCGCGGCGACACCGTCGGCCTGATCGGCGAATCGGGCTGCGGCAAGTCGATCACCGCGCTGGCCTTGATGGGCCTGCTGCCCGATGGCGCAAAGGTCGCCGGTTCGATCCGCTTCGCCGGCCAGGAGCTGACAGGGCTGGACGAAGCTGCGCTTTGCAAGCTGCGCGGCAACCGCATCGGCATGGTGTTCCAGGAGCCGATGACGGCGCTGAACCCGCTGCACCCGGTCGGCCGCCAGATCGCCGAGCCGCTGCGCCTGCACAAGGGCTTGTCCGGCACGGCCGCGCGTGCCGAAGCCTTGCGCCTGCTCGAACGCGTGCAGCTGCCGCAGGCCGCGCAACGGCTGGACGCCTACCCGCACCAGCTTTCCGGCGGCCAGCGCCAGCGCGTCGTCATCGCCATCGCGCTGGCTTGCGGCCCCGACCTGCTGGTGGCTGACGAGCCGACGACGGCGCTCGACGTGACGATCCAGCGCGAAGTGCTCGACCTGATCGCCGAACTGGTGGCCGAAGACGGCATGGGTTTGCTGCTGATCAGCCACGACCTCGGCGTGATGGCGCAGACCGTGCAGCGCCTGCTGGTGATGTACGGCGGCACGGTGGTCGAAAGCGGGCCGACGGCGGCGGTGTTCGAGCACCTGGCGCACCCGTATTCGCGCGGTCTGTTGGCGGCGCGGCCGCGGCTCGGGCTGCCGCGCGGCACGCGGTTGGCCACGATCCCCGGCCGCGTGCCCGAACTTGCCGACATGCCGCGCGGCTGCCCCTTCGCCGAACGCTGCGCGCTCGTCATCGACGCCTGCCGCATGGCCGACCCGCCGCCGGTCAGCGTCGGCGCCGGCCACGAAGCGCGCTGCATCCGGGTTGGCGCATGAACGAGGCGCTGCTCGTCGTCGACAACGTCACCAAGCGCTACCGCCTGCCGCGCGAACACCTGCTCGCCGCCGCGCCCGAAGTGCAGGCGCTGGGCGGCGTGAGCTTCACGCTGCACGCCGGCCGCAGCCTGGGCGTGGTCGGCGAATCGGGTTCCGGCAAGAGCACGCTGGCGCGGCTGGTGATGGCGCTGGAGCCACCGACCAGCGGCCGCGTCGTGCTCGACGGGCTGGACCTGCATGCGCTGCCGCGCGAAGAAATGCGCTTGGCGCGAACGCGGCTGCAGATGGTGTTCCAGGATCCTTTCGGTTCGCTCGACCCGCGCCGCACGGTGCTGCAGACGGTGGCCGAGCCGCTGGCCGTGCTGCACGGCGCCAGCCGCGCCGAACAGCGCGAACGCGCCGTCGAAGCGCTGGACGCGGTCGGCCTGCGCAGCGCCGACCTGGCCAAGTACCCGCATGAATTTTCCGGCGGCCAGCGCCAGCGCATCGCGATCGCACGGGCGCTGATCACGCGGCCCAAGCTCATCGTCGCCGACGAACCGGTGAGTGCGCTCGACGTCTCGGTGCAAGCCCAGGTGCTGAACCTGATGCAGGACCTGCAGGACAAGTTCGGCGTGACCTACCTCTTCATCAGCCACGACCTGGCGGTGGTCGACCTGGTATGCGACGAAGTCATCGTGCTCTGGCAGGGCCGCATCGTCGAGCAAGGCCCGCCGGAGCGGCTGTTCCGCTCGCCAGAGCACCCGTACACGCAGCGCCTGCTCGCGGCCGTGCCGGGCATGCCGCAGAATGCCATTCCATCACCCCCGAGGAGCCCCTAGATGAGTCTCGACCGTCGAACCGTCAACGCCCTGCTGATGGGCGTGCCGCTGGCCGGCGCGCTGCCGCAAGCCCAGGCGCAGGGCCGCAAGAACAGCGTCGTGCTCGGCATGATCCTGGAGCCGACCAGCCTGGACCCGACCGTCGCGTCGGCCGCCGCCATCGGCGAGATCGTGCACTACAACATCTTCGAGGGCCTGACCAAGATCGCGGTCGACGGCGCGGTGACGCCGCTGCTGGCCGAAGCCTGGTTCGAGTCGCCCGACGGCAAGAGCTACACCTTCAAGCTGAAGAAGGGCCTCAAGTTCTCCGACGGCGCGCCGCTGGACAGCGCCACGGTGAAGTTCAGCTTCGACCGCGCCAAGGCCGAAGGCAGCACCAACAAGGCCAAGAAGGCGGTGTTCGACAACATCTCCAGCATTGCCGCCTACGACCCGCAGACGGTGATCCTGACGCTGAACAACCCCGATGCGACGCTGCCGTTCCGGCTGGGCGAGAACACGGCCGTGATCCTGCACCCGAGCACGGCCGCGGGTGCTGCCACCAAGCCCATCGGCACCGGCCCGTACAAGCTGGACAGCTGGGCCAAGGGCAGCAGCATCACGCTGGTCAAGTCGGAGACCTTCCGCGATGCGGCCAAGGTCAAGCTCGACAAGGTGACCTTCCGCTTCATCAATGACCCGTCGGCGCAGGTCGCGGCGCTGCTGGCCGGCGACATCGACGGCATGCCGCGTTTCGGCGCCTTCCAGGCCTTGAAGCAGTTCCAGGCCGACGCACGCTTCACGGTCGAGGTCGGCAACACCGCGGGCAAGGGCATCCTCGCGGTGAACAACCGCAAGGCGCCGTTCAACGACGTGCGCGTGCGCCGGGCGCTGACGCATGCCATCGACCGCAAGGCCTTCATCGACGGCGCGCAAGAAGGGCTGGGCAAGCCCATCGGCAGCCACTTCGCACCCACCGACCTGGGTTATGTCGACCTCACCGGGCTGTACCCCTACGACCCCGAAAAGGCCAAGGCGCTGCTGAAGGAAGCCGGCGTCACGACGCCGCTGAACGTGACGCTGACCTTGCCGCCGCCGCCGTATGCGCGCAAGGGCGGCGAGATCGTCGCGGCGATGCTGGCCAAGGTCGGCGTGGTCGCGAAGATCGAAAACGTCGAATGGGCGCAGTGGCTCGGCGGCCCGTTCAAGGGCAACTTCGACCTGACGATCATCAACCACGTCGAGCCGCTCGACTACGCCACCGCCTACACCGACCCGAAGTACTACTACGGCTACGACAGCGCGAAGTTCCGCGGCCTGGTGGCTACGCTGGCGGCCACCAGCAACCCGCGCGAGAAGGCGCGGCTGTGGCGCGACATCCAGCGCCAGCTGGCCGAGGACGCGGTCAACGTCTACATCTGGAACCCGGCCCAGGTGGCGGTGTTCAAGAAGGGCTTGCGCGGGCTGTGGAACAGCTCGCCGATCTTCGCCAACGACCTGGCCGCGGTGAGCTGGACGCCGCCGCCGGTGAAGATTTGACTGCACTGCACGAGCTCAGCGCGGCGGACCTCGGCGCCGCGTACCGGCGCGGCGAGTTGTCGCCGGTCGATGTCGCGCGCGACGTGATCGCCTTCGTCGAACGCTGCGAGCCGAAGCTGCACGCCACCTATGCCTTCGACCCCGAAGGCGCGCTGGCGATGGCGCGCGCGTCGGAAGCGCGCTTCGCCAGGCAGGCGCCGCTGTCGGCGCTGGACGGCGTGCCGGTGACGATCAAGGAGAACATCGCGACGAAAGGCGTGCCGCTGCCCTTGGGCACGGCGGCCACCGAGCTGCTGCCCGCCGCCGAAGACGCGCCGCCGGCGGCGCGGCTGCGCGAAGCCGGCACGGTGTTCATCGCGAAGACGACGATGCCGGACTACGGCATGTTGTCGTCCGGCTTGTCGAGCTTCCACCCGCTGGCGCGCAACCCCTGGGATCCGGCGCGCAACCCCGGTGGCAGCAGCGCCGGCGCCGGTGCCGCGGCGGCCGCGGGCTACGGCCCGCTGCACATCGGCACCGACATCGGCGGCTCGATCCGCCTGCCCGCCGGCTGGTGCGGCGTGTTCGGCCTGAAGCCGAGCAACGGCCGCGTGCCGATCAAGCCGCCGTATGCCGGCCGCGCCGCCGGGCCGATGACGCGCACGGTGGCCGATGCCGCGCTGATGATGGCCACGCTGAGCCAGCCCGACTGGCGCGACGCGATGAGCCTGCCGCACCAGGCCATCGACTGGACGGCGCTGGACATCGAGCTGCGTGGCCTGAAGATCGGCCTGCTGATGGATGCCGGCTGGGGCCTGGCCGTCGAGCCCGAGACCGCTGCCGCGGTGCGGGCCGCGGCGCGCGCCTTCGAAGGCGCCGGTGCCATCGTCGAAACCCTGCCGCCGTTCAGCACGCGCGAGATGGCCGACGGCATCAACCTGTTCTGGCGCATGCGCTCGTGGCTGGACATCTCGGCGCTGCCGCCCGAACGCCAGCGCAAGGTGCTGCCCTACATCCGCGACTGGGTCGCTGCCGGCGCCGGCTACAGCGCCACGCAGGTCTTCCACGGCTACAGCCAGATGGCGGCCTTGCGCGACGCCGCGGTCACGGCCTGCCGGCCGTTCGACTTCGTGCTGTCGCCGGTGAGCGCCGTGCCGGCGCCGCCGGCCGAGGCTGCAAGCCCGACGAACGACCCGCTGCGCGCGATGGAGCACATCGCCTTCACGCTGCCGTACAACATGAGCGAACAGCCGGCGGCCAGCATCGACTGCGGCCACACCGCGGCCGGGCTGCCGATCGGCTTGCAGATCATCGGCGCGCGGCACGACGACCTCGGCGTGCTGCGCCTGTCGCGCGCCTGGGAGCAGCTGCGGCCGCCGCCGCGGCGCTGGCCGACGGTCTAGCCACGCTCGCATTAAAGTCCCGCCATGGCGTCCCACGACTTGCGCGGCAACCCGGTCGGCAGCAGCGTGCCGGCTGCGCGCGACGCGGCCGAGATGGCGCTGTGGCGAATGATGTCGTTCTACGACGCGCCGCTGGCCGACCTGGACGCCGCGATCGCCGCCGACCCCGGCTGGATGCTGCCGCACGTCATGAAGGCCGGCTTCCTGCTCAGCCTGACCGAGGCTTCGATGTGCAGCGAAGCGGCCGCCCACCTGGCCACTGCACGCACGCTGGCCGACGGCGCGCCGGCGCGCGAACTGGCGCACCTGGACGCGACGCAGATGGTGCTCGAAGGCCGCTGGCACAGCGCCTGCCGGCGCTGGGACGAGCTGCTGCTCGAGCACCCACGCGACGCGCTGGCGCTGCAGTGGGCGCAGCTGTGGGACTTCTACCGCGGTGACGCCGGCAGCCTGCGCCTGCGGCCGGCGCGCGCGCTGCCCGAGTGGGACGCGGCCGACCCGCTGCAGCCCTATGTGCTCGGCCTGTATGCCTTCGGCCTGGAAGAGAGCAACCTTTATCCGCAGGCTGAGGAAACCGGCCGCCAGGCGCTGCAGGTCAACCCGCGCGTGCCCTGGGCCGTGCATGCGGTGGCGCATGTGATGGAGATGGCCGGCCGCTTCGAAGAAGGCTCGGCCTGGCTGCGCCTGCACCAGCCTCAATGGGCCGAGGGCAACGGCTTCTCCGGCCACCTGTGGTGGCACAAGGGCTTGTTCCGCCTGGAAGCGCTGGACATCGCCGGCGTGCTGCGCCTGGTCGACAACCATCTGAGCGGCGACGCGCTGCAGGTCACGCTGCAAAGAGTCGACGCGGCGTCGATGCTGTGGCGGCTGCACCTGCTCGGCGAAGACGCGGGCGATCGGGCCAGTGCGCTGGTCGACGGCTGGCCGGCCGACGAAGCCGAGGCCGGCTACTACGCCTTCAACGACGTGCACTTCGTGCTGGCCTTGCTGGCCGCCGGCCAGGTGGCCCGCGCCGAAGCCTGGCTCGCGCGCTGCGCCGAACGGGCGCTGGACGCCGAAGACGCGCGCCGCGCCAACCATGCGATGGCGCGCGAGGTCGGCCTGCCGCTGATGCGCGGCCTGCTCGCGCTGGTGCGCGGCGACGCCGACACGGCCGCCGACACGCTGTACCCGGTGCGCGCCGTGGCGCGCAGTTTCGGCGGCAGCCATGCGCAGCGCGACTTGATCGACCAGACGCTGCTCGCCGCGGCCGCCGGCGGGCACCGCCGCACGCTGGGCCGTGCGCTGCTCAACGAACGGCTGATGGCCAAGCCGCTGACGCCGCTGACGCGGCATTGGATCGAACGCATCGGAACCCGAGAGGAGGTCCGCGCATGAATGCCGAAGAGAAACGCGAGAACCGGCTCAAGCTGCTCGAGGACCACATCGGCCAATCGCTGCGAGCCAGTGAAGCCAGCGGCGAACTGAAGTCCGCGCCGAGCTACGGCAAGCCGCTGAACTTCGGCGACGGCTACGACGAGACGCCGGACGAGCTGAAGATGCCGTTCAAGATGCTGAAGGACTCGGGCTACGCGCCGCCCGAGGTCGAACTGATGCGCGAGATCGCCGCGCTACAGGCATCGCTCGAAGGCACGGCCGACGACGACGCCAGCCGACCGCAACGCCAGCGCCTGGCCGAACTGCGCCAACGGCTGGCGCTGCGGCTGGAGAAGCTGCGCATCAGCGGATCACTCTGATCAGGCGGTGCTCAAGGATGAGCGGGCCGGTGCCGATACTTGTGGAAACAACTCGACACACCAGGCCCCTCATGCGCAGCACCGAACGGATCCGAAACACGCGCCCCGCGCTGGCGGCAGCGGACGCGGCGACGTGGGCGCGCGTGCTGTCGCTGACCAGCACCTTGCTGTCGCAGATGGCGCACAGCGCCGAGACGCGGCGCCTGGTGTCGGACCTGCTGGCCGCGCAGGCCGCGCGGGAGGCCTTGAGTTCGCCGGTGCCCTTCGACGAGCCTTTGAGCGGCCTGCAGACGCGCGAGCTGCGCGAGCCCGATGTCTTCAGCCGCTTCTTCGGCGGCCGCGCGTCGGCATGAAGAGGCTGAGAGTCAGAAGACCGGCTCGGTCAACTGCTCGGTTGCCACCGCGCGCTGCACCGCCGGCCGCGCCAGCACCCGCTGCAGGTAAGGCCCGATGTGCGCGTAGTCGCGCGCCGGCCGGGCCGGGAAGCCGCGTGTCCAGCGGCACAGCATGAAAGCGTAGGGGTCGACCGCGCTGTAGCGGCCGCCCAGCAGCCACGGCCCGCCGTGCGAAGCGAGCTGGGCGTCGATCTGTTCGAGCAGCTCGCCGACGCGCGCCTGCGCGTGCGCCTTGACCTGCGCCGCGCCGGCGGCATTGCCGTCGTCGACCAGACGCTCCGGGTAGAAGTAGTGGATCAGCGTGGCCTGCAGCGTGTTCGTCAGCCAGACCAGCCATTTGTAGAACTGTGCGCGCTCGGCCGTGCCGACGGCCGGCGCCAGCCCGGCCTGCGGCTGCGTGTCGACCAGGTGCAGGCAGATGGCCGCGGTTTCGTACAGCACCAGGTCGCCGTCGAGCAGCACCGGGATGAGCCCGTTCGGGTTCAGCTTCAGGTACTCGGGCGACTTGTGCGCGGCGCGCGTGCGGTCCACCAGTTGCAGCTGGAACGGCACGCCGATTTCATGCAGCAGCGCGTGCGGCGCGAAGCTGGCGTTGCTGGGGTAGTAATGGAGCTGGATCATCGGAAGATGATCGCATGCGGCCTGGAACGTTCGCGGAACGTCCGGATCGACACATCTCGTGACTTGTGTCACAGATGGGAACGCGGCTGACCGGCGCGGCCGGCATCGCCGCAATGCTTCAATCGGCGTCAGTTCATCTGGAGACTCAAGCCATGCGCACCCCGTTCCGTGCCGCCGCCGTGCCGCTGCTTTCGGCTTTGTCGATGACGGCGGCACTGGCCACGCCCGTCAACTCGGTGCCGATCGACGTGACGACCTCGGTCATCGACTTCAGCGCCTACGACGCATTCACATCGCCGCGTCTGGCCGATGGCGTCAACGTCGGCACCGACAGCGGCTTCGAATCGGTGCTGCTGAACTTCAGCCAGCCCGGCGACCAGCACATCCTGGGCAGCGTCTCGATGTCGCTCGGCTTCGGCGGCAGCTGGCCGCAGGACGGCGCCTACGCCGGGCTGAACGCGGCCACCGGCTCGATGAGCTTCACCTTCGAGCGCGGCCTGAGCTTCCTCGGCGGCTTCATCAGCTTCGACCCGGCTTCCGAATCGGTGGGCAGCCCGGTGACCGTCACGGCCTTCGGCCTCGGCGGTGTCGAACTCGAGAGCGTGGAACTCAACTTCACCGACGTGAACAACTTCCTCGGCTTCTCGCGCGACGCGGCCGACATCTACGGCCTGACGCTCAGCAACGGCAAGATCGTCATCGACGACCTCACGTTCACCAGCGCGGCCGTGAACGGCGCGCCGGAGCCGGCCACGCTGGCCCTCGTGCTGGCGTCGCTGGGCCTGCTCGGCGCGACGCGCCGGCGCCAGGCTTAAGCGTCCACGCCGACGGCGCGCCGCAGGTCGGCCAGCGTCTTGCCGGGCTCGTCGCGGAAGGTCTCGTCCAGTTCGATGAGCTGTTCGATGCGGTCGACGCGGAAGCTGCGAAAGCCCTGGCGCAGTTCGCACCAGGCGGCCAGCGTCCACACGGCTTCCCAGTGAAAACAGCCGAGCGGGCGCACGGTGCGCTCGCTGCTGGCACCCGAAAGATCCAGGTAGCGCAGGCGCAGCTTGCGCCGCGCTTCGGTGGCCTCGCGCAGCCGCGTCAGGCGCTGGCGCGTGGCGTCGTCGGGCCCGGTGGCGATGGCGAACACGGCCAGGCTCTCGGCGGCAGCGCGCACCGCCGGCGGCAGCACGCCGATGATCTTGGCCAGCGCCATCTCGGCCTGTGCCGCCAGGCCGCTGTCCAGCCGCGGCCGCGCCAGCCGCACCGACGCGACCAGGGCCTGGGCTTCTTCGCGCGTGAACATCAGCGGCGGCAGGTCGAAGCCGGCGCGCATGCGGTAGCCGACGCCGGCCTCGCCGTCCAGCGGCACGCCTTGCGCCTGCAGGTCGGCAATGTCGCGGTAGACGGTGCGCACCGACACCTGCAGCCGCTCGGCCAGGAAATCAGCTGTCGTGAGGCGGCGCCCGCGCACGAGCTGGACGATCTGGAACAGGCGGTCGGCACGGCGCATCGCGCCATTGTCGGGCCACAATGCGCGGCACCATGAGCGAATACACCAGCCAGGTCGAGTGGCAGCGCGCCGATGGCGAAGCCTTCACCGACAACCGTTACCACCGCGGCCACCGGCTGCGCTTCGACGGCGGCGTCGACATGCCGGGCTCGTCGTCGCCGGACAACGTGCCGCGCTATTCCGACCCGGCAGCGGTGGACCCCGAAGAGATGTTCGTCGCGTCGCTGGCCAGCTGCCACATGCTGTGGTTCCTGTCGCTGGCGGCCGGGGCCGGTTTCCGCGTCGACCGCTATGTCGACGACGCCGTCGGCACGATGAAGCGCAACGCCGAAGGCAAGGTCGCGATGACACTCGTCACGCTGCGCCCGCGCGTCGACTGCGGCGGCGACAAGCGCCCGAGCGCCGACGAGTTGCATGCCTTGCATCACCGCGCCCACGACGAATGCTTCATCGCCAACTCGGTGAAGACCGAGGTGCGCTGCGAGCCGGTGCTGTAAGCGCAGCGGGCGGCGCGCGCCGCCTTGAAATGCCGCGCTGCCGGACCCAGATGTCGGTGATCCGACCATCCCGGGACCGCGGCCCTTGTTGTTGCCCCTGCTTCTCATCGCGGCCCTTCCACTGGCCGTCGCCGCCTGGCTCTGGGGCCCGCCGCTGTGGGCCGAGCAGCGCCGCATGCGGCAACGCCGCCGGCCGTTCCCGGCGGCCTGGCGCGAGATCCTGCGCCAGCGCTGGCCGTATTTCGCACGGCTGCCGGCCGACCTGCAGCTGCAGCTGAAGAAGCACATCCAGGTCTTCGTCGCCGAGAAGCCCTTCATCGGCTGCAACGGCCTGGTGGTGACCGAAGAGATGCGTGTGCTGATCGCGGCCCAAGCCAGCCTGTTGCTGCTGAACCGACGCGCCGGCTACTTTCCGAAGCTGCGCCAGGTGCTGGTGTACCCGGGCGCCTTCGTCGTCGACCGAGTGCAGCGCGACGCGATGGGCCTTGAAAGCGCCGGCCGCCGCGTGTTGTCCGGCGAGTCGTGGCAGCAAGGCCAGGTGATCCTGTCGTGGGACGACGTGCTTGCCGGCGCCGCCGTGGCCGACGACGGCCGCAACGTCGTGATCCATGAATTCGCGCACCAGCTGGACCAGGAAAGCGGCGCTGCCAACGGAGCGCCCTTCCTCGGCCGGCGCGAACGCTATGCCCGCTGGGCGGCGACGCTCGGCGCGGCCTACGCGCAGCTGTGCGAGCAGGTCGCGCGCGGCGAGCCGACACTGATCGACGCCTACGGCGCCAGCGACCCGGCCGAGTTCTTCGCCGTCGCCAGCGAGACCTTCTTCGAGCAGCCGCAGGCGCTGGCCGCCGAGCAGCCGGCGCTGTATCGCGAACTGGCCGGCTACTACCGCGCCGACCCGCTCAGCTGGTAGCGGTGCACAGCTCGACCAGCGTGCCGTCGGGCGTGCGCACATAGGCCACGACCTGGCCCCAGGGCTTGGTGGCGGTGTCGGCCAGCAGCGTCGCGCCGGCGGCCACGGCGCGCTGCACCGCGGCCGGCACGTCGCCAGTAACGAGGCCGATCTCCATGCCCAGCGGCGCCGCGCTGCGCCCGGCGGCGACATAGTCGTGGCCGAGGTTGCCGCGCGCCGTGTCGTGCTGCGCGAAGCCGAGCGCCGTGGCGCCGGTCTGCAGCTCGCCATAGCCGCCGCCGGGGGCGATGAAGCGGCGCGCCAGGCCGAACGCGCGCTCGAAGAAGGCGATCGATGCTTCGACGTCGTCGACATAGACGATGGTGTAGGCCAGTTGCATGCTGTCTTCCTTCAAGCCGGCGCGTGCAGGCCGACGCGGTTGCCTTCGACGTCTTCGATGTGCGCAAAGAAGCCCAGTCCCGGCGGCAGCGCAGTCTTCTCCTTCAGCACCTTGCCGCCAACTTGCGGCAGGCGCGCCAGCACTGCGTCCAGCGACGGCGCGGCGTCCAGGTAGACGAGCGTGGCGCTGCCCGGCGCCGGTGCGCCAGGGCCGGCCTGCAGGCAGCCGGAGACCCCGTCGTCGGCACGCGGGAAGACGGCCAGCTGCATGCCGTTCATCGTCTCGCGGCGCAGCGTCTTGTCGAGCAGGGCTTCGTAGAAGCGGGTGGCGCGCTCGATGTCGCGGGCGGGGATCTCGAACCAGGTGATGGCATCGCGGGTCATGGCTTTCTCCTTCGTTGAACAGGGAGCGCCATGCTGCGCCGGGGCTGCTGACAGCCTGGCGTCAGGAGGCCGCCGCCTGCCGCACCGCGTGTTCCCAGCGCGCCATCAGTTCGCCGGCGCGCTGGCGCGGCATGGTCGGCAGGAAGCGCCTTTCCACCTGCCACTGCGCGGCCAGTTCGTCGAGGTCGCGCCACACGCCCGTGGCCAGCCCGGCCAGGTAGGCCGCGCCCAACGCCGTGGTCTCGGTGACCTGCGGCCGCACGACCGGGATGCCCAGCAGGTCGGCCTGGAACTGCATCAGCAGATCGTTGACGCAGGCGCCGCCGTCGACGCGCAGCTCCGTCACGGGGCCGGTGTCGCGCGCCATCGCCTGCAGCAGCGCCGCGCTCTGGAACGCGATGCTTTCCAGCGCCGCGCGGGCGATGTGGGCCACCGTCGTGCCGCGGGTCAGGCCGACGATGGCGCCGCGCACTTCGGCGTTCCAGTACGGCGCGCCGAGGCCGGTGAAGGCCGGCACGAAGACCACGCCGCCGGCGTCGGGCACGCTCTCGGCCAGGCCTTGCACTTCGCCGCTGCCCTTGATGGCTTGCAGGCCGTCGCGCAGCCACTGCACCACAGCGCCGCCGATGAAGACGCTGCCTTCGAGCGCGAACTCGGGCGTCCGGCCCGGCTGCGCGGCCGAGGTCGTCAACAAGCCGTTGGCCGAAGTCTCGAAGCGCGTGCCGGTGTGCATCAGCATGAAGCAGCCGGTGCCGTAGGTGTTCTTCGCCAGGCCGGCCTTGAAGCAGGCCTGGCCGAACAGCGCGGCCTGCTGATCGCCGGCCACGCCGGCTATCGGCAGCGGCGCGCCGAACAGCGTGGTCTCGCCGAAGACATGGCTCGACGGATGCACCTGCGGCAGCAGGCTGTCGGGCACATGCAGCGCCTTCAGCAGCTCGTGGTCCCACACGTTGTGGCGCACGTCGAACAGCATCGTGCGCGACGCGTTGCTGACATCGGTGGCATGCACCTGGCCGCCGGTCAGCTTCCACATCAGCCAGCTGTCGACGGTGCCGAAGGCCAGGTCGCCGTGCGCTGCGGCGATGTGCGCGCCGCTGACATGGTCCAGGATCCAGCGGATCTTGGTCGCCGAGAAATACGCGTCGACGATCAGCCCGGTGCTGCGCCGGATGGTCTCGGCCAGCCCCGACGCGCGCAGCTGCGCGCACAGCGGCTCGCCGCGCCGGTCTTGCCAGACGATGGCGTTGTAGATGGGCTCGCCGGTGCGCCGGTTCCAGACCAGCGTGGTCTCGCGCTGGTTCGTGATGCCGATCGCGGCGATGTCTTTCGCGCTCAGCTTGGCCTTTGCCAGCACCTCTTGCGCGGTGGCGAGCTGGCTGCTCCAGATCTCGTTCGGGTCGTGCTCCACCCAGCCCGGCTGCGGGTAGATCTGGCGGAACTCGCGCTGCGCCATCGCGACGATGTGGCCGGCGTCGTCGAAGACGATGCTGCGCGAGCTGGATGTGCCCTGGTCGAGTGCCAGGATGTATTTCGTCATGCCGTGTCTCCTGCCACGCTGCACTGCACGCCGGCTTCGGCCAGCAGCGCTGCGAAAGGCGCCGGCGGCGCCTGGTCGGTGAACAGCATATCGAGTTGTCCGATGCGGCCCACTTCCACCATCGCCGGGCGGTTGAACTTGCTGTGGTCGGCAGCCAGCCAGACCTCGCGCGAGTTCTCGATGATGGCGCGGGTGACCTTCACTTCGCGGAAGTCGAAGTCGCGCAGGCTGCCGTCGGCTTCGATGCCTGAGATGCCGATCAGCGCGATGTCGACGCGGAACTGGCGCATGAAGTCGACGGTGGCTTCGCCGACGATGCCGCGGTCGCGCCCGCGCACCACGCCGCCGGCGACGATGACCTCGCAGTCGGCGTTGTCGGACAGGATCGCGGCCACGTTCAGGTTGTTCGTGATGACGCGCAAGCCCTTGTGCTTCAGCAGCTCGCGCGCCACCGCTTCGGTGGTGGTGCCGATGTTCAGGATCAGCGAACAGCCCGCCGGCACGGCCGCCGCGACGGCGCGCGCGATCGACTGCTTGGCGCCCTGGTGGATGTGCTGGCGCTGCCGGTAGGCGATGTTCTCGGTGGTCGAGCGCGGCACGCGCACGCCGCCGTGGAAGCGCGCCAGCAGGCCGGCTTCGGCGAGCAGCTTCACGTCGCGCCGTACCGTTTGCAGCGTGACGCCGAAACGTTCGGCCAGTGCTTCCACCGACACCGAGCCCTGACGCAGCACTTCGTCCAGCAGCTCGGCCTGGCGGGGGTTGGGGTCCATGCCGAGCGAGGCTAAACGAAACAATGCGAAAGCAAGCTAGGGAAAACTCGGCGTACAAACGAATCGAAACGAACAAAAATCGAACTCAAACGAAACGAGCGAACTGAGCGAGGACACGTTCTTGGGCGAACAGGCATTCGACGTGCTGGTGGTCGGCGGCGGCATCAACGGTGCCGGCATCGCGCGCGACCTGGCTGGCCGCGGCTGGCGCGTGCTGCTGGTCGAACAGGACGATCTGGCTTCGCACACCTCGAGTTCGTCGACCAAGCTGATCCACGGTGGCCTGCGCTACCTCGAGTACTACGAGTTCGCGCTGGTGCGCAAGGCGCTGCAGGAGCGCGAGGTGCTGCTGAAGAGCGCGCCGCACATCATGCGGCCGCTGCGCTTCGTGATGCCGCACGATCCGCATGACCGGTTCTCGCGGCCGGCCTGGATGATCCGCATCGGCCTCTTCCTCTACGACCACCTGGCGCGGCGCGAGGTGCTGCCGGGCTCGGCCGGCGTCGATCTGCGCAGCAGCCCCCTGGGCGCGCCGCTGAAAGCCCAGTTCAAGCACGGCTTCGTCTATTCCGACGGCTGGGTCGACGATGCCCGGCTGGTGGTGCTGAATGCCATCGACGCTCGCGAACGCGGCGCCACCGTGCTGACGCGCACGCGCTGCGTCGCCGCGCAGCGCAGCGCCGACGGCTGGGCCGCGACCTTGCGCAACGATGACGGCCACGAAAGCCGCGTCAGCGCGCGCGCCCTCGTCAACGCCGCCGGCCCCTGGGCCGAAGCCTTCCTGCGTGGCGTGGCGCAGCCGGCGCGCGGCGAAGCGCTGGCGACGAAGAGCCTGCGCCTGGTCAAGGGCAGCCACATCGTCGTGCCGCGCTGCTTCGAGCACGACCACGCGTACATCTTCCAGAACCCCGACAAGCGCATCATCTTCGCGATTCCGTACGAAGACGCGTTCACGCTGATCGGCACGACCGACGTCGAACAGCAGGGCGACCCGCGCGGCGCGCACATCGGCAGCAGCGAGATCGCCTACCTGTGCGAACAGGCCAGCCGCTACTTCACGAAGCCCGTGCTCCCGGCCGACGTGGTGTGGAGCTATGCCGGCGTGCGGCCCTTGCTCGACGACGCGTCGGGCGACCCGTCGGCGGTGACGCGCGACTACCTGCTCGAAAGCCAGGCCGACGCGGCGCCGCTGCTCAGCGTCTGGGGCGGCAAGATCACGACCTTTCGCAAGCTCGCCGAAGAAGCCGCCGACGAAGTGGGCCGCCTGCTCGGTGAACGGCGCCCGGCGTGGACGGCCGGTGCATCGCTTCCGGGCGGCGACCTGTCGGCGTGGATTGGCGCGCCCGAGCGTCCCGACCGCGACTTCGAACGCCTGCTGGCCGCCGTCACGCAACGCCACCCGGCGCTGGATGCCGGCCTCGCGCGCCGGCTGGCGCGCGCCTACGGCGGCCGCGTCGACCGTGTGCTCGGCAGCACCGGCGAACTCGGCGCCGAAGTCGCGCCCGGCCTGCATGAAGCCGAGCTGCACTACCTGCGCAGCGAGGAATGGGCCACCACGGCCGAAGACGTGCTGTGGCGGCGCAGCAAGCTCGGCCTGCATTACAGCGAAAACGAGCGCCGCAGCGTCGCCGCCTGGATGGGCGATGCGCGCCGCCCCGTGACCGAGAAGGAAGCTTCATGCAGCTGACGCTGGAAGCCGTGACGAAGAACGTCGGCGCGTCGCCCTGGCTGTACGAGACCAGCCTGACGCCGCAGGCCGGCGCCGTGACGGTGCTGCTCGGCGCCACGCAGGCCGGCAAGACCAGCCTGATGCGCCTGATGGCCGGGCTGGACACGCCCAGCAGCGGCCGCGTGCGCGTCGACGGGCAAGACGTCACCGGCGTGCCGGTGCGCGAGCGCAACGTCGCGATGGTCTACCAGCAGTTCATCAACTACCCGTCGATGAACGTGTTCGACAACATCGCGTCGCCATTGAAGCTGCGCGGCGACAAGAACGTCGACCGCCTGGTGCGTGAATTGGCCGCCAAGCTGCACATCGAGCCCTTCCTCGACCGGCTGCCGGCCGCGCTGTCTGGCGGCCAGCAGCAGCGCGTGGCGCTGGCCCGCGCGCTGGCCAAGGCCGCGCCGCTGATGCTGCTGGACGAGCCGCTGGTGAACCTGGACTACAAGCTGCGCGAAGAGCTGCGCGAGGAACTGGCGCAGCTGTTCGCCAGCGGCGACTCGACGGTGATCTACGCCACCACCGAGCCCGGCGAAGCGCTGCTGCTCGGCGGCTACACCGCGGTGATGGACGCCGGCGAACTGCTGCAGTACGGGCCCACCGCCGAGGTCTTCCACGCGCCGAAGTCGCTGCGCGTCGCACGCGCCTTCAGCGACCCGCCGATGAACCTGATCGCCGCCGACGCAGCCACGCTGGGCGTGCAGCTGAAGGCCGGGCCGGAGCTGTCGATTCCGCTGCCGGCCGTCGCATCGAAGAGCCTGACCATCGGCGTGCGCGCCAGCGCCTTGCGCGTGCTGCCAAGGCCCGGCGACGTGGCGCTGCCGGGCCGTGTCGAGCTGGCCGAGATCTCCGGCTCGGACACCTTCGTGCACGTCGAAACTGCCGTCGGCGAACTCGTCGCCCAGCTCACCGGCGTGCACTTCTTCGACCTCGGCGCACCGATCACGCTGCACCTGAGCCCCGTGCAAGCCTACGTCTTCGACGCCGAAGGCGCGCTGCTGGTCGCGCCGCCACGGCCCGGGAGAGCCTAGATGGCCCGCATCGACCTCGACCTGGCGCACTCGTACAAGCCGAACCCGGCCAGCGACGCCGACTACGCGCTGCTGCCGCTGAAGATGAGCTTCCGCAACGGCGGCGCCTATGCCTTGCTCGGGCCTTCGGGCTGCGGCAAGACGACGATGCTGAACATCATGTCGGGCCTGCTCGTGCCGTCGCACGGCACGGTGATGTTCGACGGTGTCGACGTCACGCGCACGACGCCGCAGCAGCGCAACATCGCCCAGGTGTTCCAGTTCCCGGTGATCTACGACACGATGACCGTGGCCGAGAACCTGGCCTTCCCGCTGAAGAACCGCAAGGTGCCCGAAGCGCAGATCAAGGCGCGTGTCGGCCAGATCGCCGAGATGCTGGAGATGAGCCACCAGCTCGACCAGCGCGCCGCCGGCCTGGCGGCCGACCAGAAGCAGAAGATCTCGCTCGGCCGCGGCCTGGTGCGCGCGGACGTGGCGGCGGTGCTGTTCGACGAGCCGCTGACCGTCATCGACCCGCACCTGAAGTGGCAGCTGCGGCGCAAGCTGAAACAGATCCACCACGAGCTGAAGCTGACGCTGATCTACGTCACGCACGACCAGGTCGAGGCGCTGACCTTCGCCGAAGAAGTGGTCGTGATGACGCGCGGCCGCGCCGTGCAGGTGGGCTCGGCCGAGGCCTTGTTCGAACGCCCGGCGCACACCTTCGTCGGCCACTTCATCGGCAGCCCGGGCATGAACTTCCTGCCGGTCAGCCAGTCCGGCGGCCGCTGGCACGTGGCGCGGCACGAGCTGGTGGTGCCCGAAGGGCGCTCGCTGCCGGCCGGCGACCTGCGGCTGGGCGTGCGGCCCGAGTACGTCACGCTGGCCGAGCCCGGCACCACCGGCGCGCTGCCGGTGCTGGTCAGCCAGGTGCAGGACATCGGCACCTACCTGATGCTGACGGCGGCCATCGACAGCAGCGTGATCAAGGCCCGCTTGCCGCTGGAGACGGCGGCGCCGAAGGCCGGCGACACGGCCTGGTTGCGGGTGGTCAACGAGCACACCTGCTTCTACAAGAACGAGGAACTGGTGGCATGAACAAGCCTGTCAATCAAAAGGCCTGGTTCCTGATCCTGCCGGTGCTGGTGTGTGTTGCGTTCTCGGCCATCCTGCCGCTGATGACGGTGGTCAACTACTCAGTGCAGGACATCATCAGCCCCGAGCGCCGCGTCTTCGTCGGCACCGAGTGGTTCACCAAGGTGATGCGCGACGGCGACCTGCACGCCGCGCTGCTGCGCCAGCTGACCTACTCGTTCGCGGTGCTGCTGATCGAGATCCCGCTCGGCGTGGCGCTGGCCTTGTCGATGCCGGCCACGGGCTGGAAGTCGTCGGCCGTGCTGGTGGTGGTGGCGCTGTCGCTGCTGATCCCGTGGAATGTCGTCGGCACGATCTGGCAGATCTACGGCCGTGCCGACATCGGCCTGCTCGGCGCCGCGTTGAAGGCCCTGGGCTTCGACTACAACTACACCGGCAACGCCACCCACGCCTGGCTGACCGTGCTGGTGATGGACGTCTGGCACTGGACGCCGCTGGTCGCCTTGCTCGGCTACGCCGGCCTGCGCAGCATCCCCGACGCGTACTACCAGGCCGCGCGCATCGACGGCGCGAGCAAGTTCGCCGTCTTCCGCTACATCCAGCTGCCGAAGATGCGCGGCGTGCTGATGATCGCCGTGCTGCTGCGCTTCATGGACAGCTTCATGATCTACACCGAGCCCTTCGTGCTGACCGGTGGCGGCCCGGGCAACAGCACCACCTTCCTGAGCCAGTACCTGACGCAGAAGGCGGTCGGCCAGTTCGACATCGGCCCGGCGGCGGCGTTCTCGCTGATCTACTTCCTGATCATCCTGCTGCTGTGCTTCGTCCTCTACAACTGGATGCAGCGCGTGGGCACGGCCGACAAGGAACCGGTGTGACCATGCAAAAGCGCAGCGTCTTCCTCGTCGCGTACATCGTCTTCGCCTTGTTGCCCATCTACTGGATGATCAACATGAGCTTCAAGACGAACCAGGAGATCGTCTCGGCGTTCACGATCTTTCCGCAGCACTTCACCTTCGCCAACTACCGCACCATCTTCACCGACCCGAGCTGGTATTCGGGCTACATCAACAGCCTGATCTACGTCGCCATGAACACGGTGATCTCGGTCAGCGTGGCGCTGCCGGCGGCGTATGCGTTCAGCCGCTACAGCTTCCTCGGCGACAAGCACGTCTTCTTCTGGCTGCTGACCAACCGCATGACGCCGCCGGCGGTGTTCCTGCTGCCCTTCTTCCAGCTCTACAGCACCGTCGGGCTGATGGACACGCACATCGCGGTGGCGCTGGCGCACCTGGTGTTCAACGTGCCGCTGGCGGTGTGGATCCTGGAAGGCTTCATGAGCGGCATCCCGCGCGAGATCGACGAGACGGCCTACATCGACGGCTACAGCTTCCCGCGCTTCTTCGTGACCATCTTCCTGCCGCTGATCAAGGCCGGCGTCGGCGTCGCCGCTTTCTTCTGCTTCATGTTCAGCTGGGTCGAGCTGCTGCTGGCGCGCACGCTGACCAGCGTCAACGCCAAGCCCATCGTCGCGACGATGACACGCACGGTGTCCGCGTCGGGCATGGACTGGGCGACGCTGGCCGCCGCCGGCGTGCTGACCATCGTGCCCGGCGCGGTGGTGATCTGGTTCGTGCGGCACTACATCGCGAAGGGCTTCGCGATGGGACGGGTTTGAACATGCGCCGCACCTTTGCCCTTGCGCCGGCCCGACGGGTGGCTTGCGGCCCATTGAAGTCATTCACCGCAGAGGTGCGGAGGACGCGGAGTTTGCGCAGAGAAATTCAATGTCTTCCTCTGCGCTTCCTCCGCGCTCTCCGCCCCTCTGCGGTGAAGGCTGTTCCGGCTGTTCCGGCTGCTTCGGGCCACCAACAGCCCTTCAACCCCAGGAGCTTCTGACATGTTCGCCTGGATGGTCTGGACCACCCCCGTCGCGGTCTTCTTCACCTGCATCGTGCTGATGCTCGCCGGCATGACGGTATGGGAGCTGAAGTCGCCGACGACGCTGCGCAAGGGCTTCCTGCCGCTGGCCACGACGCGTGGCGACCGGCTCTTCATCGGGCTGCTGGCGGCGGCCTATATCAACCTGGCTTTCGTCGGCCTGGCGAAGAGCTTTGCCGACTGGTTTTCGCTGGCCCAGGAACCCAGCGTCTGGATCAGCTTCGTGCTGTCGATGGCCGTGCTGGCCTTGATCATGCGCCGCGGCTGACAGCGGTTTCGTTCGTGAATCCGGCCCGGTGCTTCCCCGGGGCCAGGTCCACCCAAGTGCACACGGGGAAGCGGATGACACAAGAGGAGATACGCAATGAACTTGCGAACCACCGCCATCGCGGCCGCCGTCGTGCTGGTTGCGACGGGCTGCGGGAAGAAGGAAGAGCCCGCTGCCGCGGCCCCGGCTTCGGCCCCGGCCGTGGCTGCCGCCCCGGCGGGCGGCGACGCGGCGAAGAAGTGGATCGACAGCGAGTTCACGCCGTCGACCCTGAGCAAGGACCAGCAGGCCGCTGAACTGAAGTGGTTCGCCGAGGCTGCGGCCAAGCTCAAGGCCAAGGGCGTGACCGAGATCTCGGTCGTCTCCGAGACCATCACGACCCACGAGTACGAGAGCAAGACGCTGACCAAGGCGTTCGAGGAAATCACCGGCATCAAGGTCAAGCACGACATCATCCAGGAAGGTGACGTGGTCGAGAAGCTGCAGACCTCGATGCAGTCGGGCAAGAGCATCTACGACGGCTGGATCAGCGACTCCGACCTGATCGGCACGCATTACCGCTACGGCAAGATCATGAACCTCACCGACTACATGGCCGGTGCGGGCAAGGAGTTCACCAACCCCGGTCTGGACCTGAAGGACTTCATCGGCACCAGCTTCACGACCGCGCCCGACGGCAAGCTGTACCAGCTGCCCGACCAGCAGTTCGCGAACCTGTACTGGTTCCGCGCCGACCTGTTCGCGCGGGACGACCTGAAGGAGAAGTTCAAGAAGAAGTACGGCTACGACCTGGGCGTGCCGCTGAACTGGAGCGCCTACGAAGACATCGCCGCGTTCTTCACCAACGACGTGAAGGAAATCGACGGCAAGCCGATCTATGGCCACATGGACTACGGCAAGAAGGATCCGTCGCTCGGCTGGCGTTTCACCGACGCGTGGCTGTCGATGGCGGGCACCGCCGACATCGGCATCCCGAACGGCATGCCGGTGGACGAATGGGGCATCCGCGTCGGCGACGACAAGTGCACGCCGGTCGGCGCTGCGGTGTCGCGCGGCGGCGCTACCAACTCGCCGGCGGCGGTTTACGCGCTGACGAAGTACGTCGACTGGATGAAGAAGTTCGCGCCCAAGGAAGCCACGGGCATGACCTTCGGCGAAGCGGGTCCTGTCCCGGCGCAAGGCCAGATCGCGCAGCAGATCTTCTGGTACACGGCCTTCACCGCCGACATGGTGAAAGCCGGCTTGCCGGTGGTCAACGCCGACGGCACGCCGAAGTGGCGCATGGCGCCGGGCCCGAACGGCCCGTACTGGAAGCAGGGCATGCAGAACGGCTACCAGGACGTGGGCTCGTGGACCTTCTTCGAAGGGCATGACGCGAACAAGGTCGCCGCAGCCTGGCTGTACGCGCAGTTCATCACCAGCAAGACCGTGTCGCTGAAGAAGTCCATCGTCGGGCTGACCTTCATCCGCGACAGTGACATCCGCGCCGACTACTTCACCCAGAACGCAGCCAAGTACGGCGGCCTGGTGGAGTTCTACCGCAGCCCGGCGCGCGTGGCCTGGACGCCGACCGGCACCAACGTTCCCGACTACCCGAAGCTGGCGCAGCTGTGGTGGAAGAACGTGGCGCAGGCGGTCACGGGCGAGATGACGCCGCAGAAGGCGATGGACACGCTGGCCGACGAGATGGACGATGTGATGGGCCGGCTGGAACGCGCCGGCATGGCCCACTGCGCGCCCAAGCTCAACGCCAAGGGTGACCCGGGCAAGTGGCTCAGCGACAAGGGCGCGCCGTGGAAGAAGCTGGCGAACGAGAAGCCGAAGGGCGAAACCATCGCCTACCAGACGCTGCTCGACGCCTGGAAGGCGGGCAAGGTGCGCTAACACCGGATGTGTCCTCCGGGAAGCCGGAGCTTGGCCGCGCGAGGCAATCTGCCGCGCGCGGCTTTTTTCATGTCCGCTCGCGATAGATTCCAGGCTTGCCCATGGAAGCCCTTCGATTCGCCGCCACCAAGATCCAGCCGCCGCGCCCGCGGGCGACACGCGTCGAGCGGCCGCTGCTCGACGCCGCGATCACGCGGGCGCTGCAGGACCATCGCGCCGTGCTGCTGCAGGCGCCGGCGGGCTTCGGCAAGACCTCGGCACTGGCTTCGCAGCTCGGCCAGCGGGCCGGCTGGGCCACGGCCTGGGTGTCGCTGGATGAAGACGACGATGCCGAACGCCTGTTCGCCTGCCTGGTGGCCGCGCTCGAGCCGCATGACCTGCCGTGGCGCACTTCGCCCGACGCGCTGGTGGCGATGGTCGGCAGCGCCAGCGGCAGCCATGCCGGCGGCGACAACGGCGGCGACAGCGGCGGTCTGAGGCGCGCCGCCGCCGAGCTGCTGAACGCCCTCGGCGAAGCCGGCGTCGAGCGCGGCGTCATCGTGCTCGACGACCTGCACCGCGTCGGCGAGCCCAGCACCTTCGTCCTGCTCGACGCGCTGATCGAACGCCTGCCGCAGCCGTGGACGCTGGTGCTGGCCAGCCGCACGGCGCCACCGCTGGCGCTGGCCCGGCTGCGCGCCAGCGGCGAGCTGGCCGAGTTCAACCAGGACGACCTGCGCTTCAGCGCCGGCGAAGCCGCAGCGCTGCTGGCCGCTGAAGCACTGCCGCACACGGCCGAACGCGCGCGCGACCTGTTCGAGCGCACGGGCGGCTGGCCCGCCGGGCTGCGGCTGGCGCTGGCGGCGCTGCGCACGCGTGGCGGCCAGGGCCAGACCCGAGCCGGCGGCAACCAGCTGATCGACCGCCATCTCTTCGACTACCTCGCCGCCGAGGTGCTGGACGACATGCCCGAGGCGCTGCACGACTTCCTGCTGCGCTGCGCCGTGCTGCCCGAGCTGACGGCGGCGCGCGCGGCGGCCGTCAGCGGCGACCGGCGCGCCGCGGAATGGCTGGACGAGATCGAACGCCGCGGCCTGTTCGCGACCACGCTCGAAGCGCAGGAACGCACGCTGGTGCTGCACGACCTGTTCCGCGACGCGCTGCTGGCGCGGCTGGGCCAGCGCCTGCCCGGCGAACTGCCGGCGCTGCTGCGCCGTGCCGCGGCGGGCGAGACCGATGCGCTGCGCCGCGTCGGCTTCCTGCTGCGGGCGCAAGACTGGCCAGCCGCCGAAGCCGCGCTGGCCGAAGCCGCGGCCGAGCTCTTCCTGCAAGGCGGCGCCGGCGAGGTGCTGCGGCTGGTGGAGCAGTTTCCCGCCGGCCAGCACAGCGCGCGGCTGGCGCGGCTGGCGGCGGCCGCGTGCTGCCTGCGCTGGCAGTGGGGCGAGATGGCGCGCTGGTGCGAGCAGGCCATCGCCACGGCGCCGGACAGCGACGACGGCGAACGCCAGGTCGCGCAGGCCTATCTGGCGAGTGCGCTGTACCCGCTGGACCGCAATGCCGAAGCCGAGCAGCTGATCGCCACGCTGCACGCACAGACGCTGCCGCCCGGCGCGCGGGCACTGACGCTGCTGGCCGATGCGTCGCAGCACTTCCGCCGCGGCGAACATGTCCGCCTGCCGGCGCTGTACGGCGAGCTGCTCGACATCCTGGAGCGCGGCGAATCGCTGTTCCGCTGGTGGGAATGCGCGCCGCCGATCAACTGGAGCACCATCGCCGGCATGCCGTCGCTGCTGGCGCGTTATGTCAGCGGCGTGCTGCAGCGGGTGGGCGACAGGCCGCTGCCGATGCGCGGCGAATCGCGCCTGCTGCGCGCCTTCAGCCACCTCTGGGCCGGGCGCATGGCCGACGCCCAGGCCGAGATCCAGGCGGCCGAGGACGACATCAAATGGCTGGCCGTGTCGGGCGAGATGCTCGTCGACGTCGAACTCTTCCGCACCCTCTTCGAAGGCCTGCATGGCCGCGGCGAAGTGGTGCGTCAGCGGCTGGAGGCGCGCATTGCACGCCAGACCAGCGGCTCGCCGGCGAGCCTGGCGCTGCACCGCCACCACATGGCGGTCTACGGCGTGCGCCTGTCCGACAGCACCGGCGCGAACCCCGAAGCGCTGGAGTATTGGGCGGCGATGCTGAAGGAAGACCCGCTGCGCAGCCCGCACAGCAACGTGCCCCGCGCCATCGCCGTGCGGGCGCGCTACGCCGCGGCGCAGGGCCGCTGGGCCGACGCGGTGCTGCAGTTCGAGAAGATCCTGCCCAAGCTGCACGAGATGGACGTGATGGGCCAGCGCACCGACCTGAGCTTGCGCGCCGGCCATGCCCTCCTGCGCCTGCAGCGCCTGCCCGAGGCAGCGGCCGTGGTGGCGCCGGTGCTCGACCGGCTGCTCGCCGAAGGCGTGCGCGGCCAGGCCTTGCTGTGCGGGCCGGTGGTGCTGCAGACGCTGGCCGACACGCGCTGGGGCAGCCTGCTCACGGCCGGGCAGCGCGCCGAGCTGGCGGCGGCAGCGCAGCTGTCGGCGTCGTTGCACGGCCAGTCGGTGGCGCCAGCGCCAGCCGCCGATGAAGGCTTGAGCGGGCGCGAACGCGAGGTGCTGGAGCGCATCGCCGCCGGCGACAGCAACAAGCTCATCGCACGCGCGCTCGACATCAGCCCGCACACGGTGAAGCGGCATGTCGCGAACATCCTCGACAAGCTCGGCCTGACGTCGCGCGGCCAGGCCGGCGCGTGGCTGCGTGAGAACGGCTGAAGTGGAACGTCTGGTGCTTGCGTCGGCTCACGGCCCGTTGCGGAAGTCCGGTGTCCGGTATTCGCGTCGGAGGCATACGCGCGCCACCTCCGTGGCGGCAGGTCGCCGGCGGTGCCCGCGTTCTCCGGCCCACGCTCGCGGAGATGAACCGCGGCGCGCCAAGAGCAACCCATCAACACCGGGGTTGGCGCAGCACCGCCTTGGCGACCGCGAATGGGGCCTGCGCCCGCAGGCACCACCACCGCCCTGCAAGCACCACGGGTGGCGTTCCTGCCCGCACGCCACGCGCTGGGCGGGGTCGGCGGTTCGGGCATGCGGGCGCAGGCCCCATTCGCGGTCGCCCGCAGGGTGGTGCGAGAACCGGGTGTTGATGCGTTGCTGGTGCCGCGCCGCGGTAGTCGCCCGCGAGCCCGGGCCGGAGAACGCGTGCCCGGGCCGCCGGCCCCTGGGCACGGTGCAAGCACGCGCACGCCACGAACGAACGGCAGCAACGGGCCGCAAGCCGTCGTTCGAACAGGCCCAGGGCTTCCTGGCTCGTGAGTCGAGCGAAGCGTGGTGGAGCAACTGAGGTGGACAGCGTGCCCGAAGCCTTCGAAAGCCCCGGCGACGCCGCCGAGTTCAAGCGCCCGGCGCACCGCGCCGGCATCGAGCTGTACCGTGCCCACATCGTCCACCACGCCTTCGAGCCGCATGCGCACGAAGGCTTCGGCCTCGGCGCCATCGAGGCCGGCGTCGAGCGTTTCCGCTACCGCGGCAGCGAGCACCTGGCGCCGCCCGACTCGCTGGTGCTGATGAACGCCGGCGAGCTGCACACCGGCCGCGCCGAGACGGCGCAAGGTTGGCGCTACCGCATGGTCTACGTCGAACCCGAAGTCGTGGCCGCCGTCACCGGCGAACGCGGCTGGCACTTCACGCACGCCGTCGGCCACGACCCGCAGCGCGCGCGCCGCGTCGGCCGGCTGCTGCAGCAGCTGTGGTCGGCCAGCGAGCCGCTGGCCTTCGACAGCCTGCTCTTCACGCTGCTGGCCGAGCTGCGCGTGCATGCGCGCGTGGCGCAGCCGGCCGCGGCCGAAGGCGCGTTGCGCTTTGCGCCGGTGGTCGAATACATGCGCGCCTTCGCCGGCGAACGTCTGACGCTGGAACAGCTGGCCGCCGTCGCCGGCCTGAGCCCGTTCCACTTCCTGCGCCGCTTCAAGGCCACCTATCACGCCACGCCGCAGCAGATGCTGATGGCCTTGCGCTTGCTCGAAGCCAAGCGCCGGCTCGCGGCCGGCGAAGCCCCGGCGCAGGCGGCGGCTGCCGCCGGCCTGGCCGACCAGGCACACCTGACGCGTGCCTTCGCGCGCCGCTACGGCGTCACGCCGGCGCTTTACCAGCGGCAGCTGCGATCCACTCGTCGATGAGCTTGTCCAAGGTGTCGAGCGGCAGCGCGCCGTTGTCGATGACCGCGTTGTGGAAGCGGCGCAAATCGAAGCGCTCGCCGAGCCTGGCCTTTGCGCGTTCGCGCAGCTCGATGATCTTCAGCTCGCCGATCATGTAGGCCAGCGCCTGGCCGGGGCTGGACACGTAGCGGTCGACTTCCGAGCCGATGAAGTCGCGGTTCAGCCCGGTGCGCTCGGTCATGAAGTCGATCGCCTGCTGGCGCTCCCAGCCCAGGGCGTGGATGCCGGTGTCGACGACCAGCCGCGCGGCGCGGAAGGCCTGCGCCTGCAGGTGGCCGAAGCGCGTGTACGGGTCGTCGTAGAGGCCGATCTCGTTGCCCAGCGTCTCGGCATACAGCGCCCAGCCTTCGACGAAGGCCGTGTAGCCGAAGCCGCCGCGGCGGAACTCGGGCAGCGCGCCGAGTTCGAGCCCGCGCGCGATCTGCAGATGGTGCCCCGGCACCGCTTCGTGCGCCACCAGCGTGGCCATGCTCCAGGTCGGCTTCTTGCGGAAACCCGTTGCCGCGGCGTTGAAGTAGCCGGCGCGGCCGCCATCGTTGGACGGGCGGTCGTAGTACTCGGCGCGGTCGGGGCCCAGGTAGGCCGGCATCGCGCGCACGCCGTAAGGCACGCGCGGCAGCTCGGCGAACAGGCGCGGCAGTTCGGCGTCGATTCGCTTGGCGATGTCGCGGTAGCCGGCCAGAAGTGCCTCGGGGCTGGCGACGAAGAACTTCGGGTCGGTGTTCAGGTAGCTCACGAAAGCCGCGAAGTCGCCTTCGAACTTCGTCTGCCGCATCACCGCTTCCATCTCGCCGCGCAGCCGCGCCAGTTCGCGCTGGCCGATGGCGTGGATCTCGGCGGCCTTCAGCTTCGTCGTCGTCTGCTGCGCGACCACGGCATCGTAGACACGCACGCCGTCGGGGTAGTTGCGCAAGGCGCCGTTGGTTGGCGCCTTGGCCCGGTACTCGTCGGCGATGAAGGCGCGCAGCTTCTTCAGCGACGGCAGCACGTCGCGCTCGACCGCGGCACGGCCGGCGGCTTGCAGCTGCGCCTGCTCGGCGGCCGGGATGTCGCGGCCCAGGCGCTTGAACGGCGCGTAGAACGGGCCGGCTTCCACGTCGACCGGCAACTGGCCGTCGAGCTGCGCTAGCGCGCGGTCGAGCACGTCCTTGGCCGCCACCCAGCCCAGCGACATGCCGATGCGCAGGTTGGCGATCTCCTGGTCCATCAGCTTCGGAAACGCGGCCAGCCGCGTCAGCAGCTGATCGACCTGCAGGCGGTTCTGCATCGGCACCACCTGCAGCAGCGACGACAGGTCGGTCTGCGGGCCGCCGAGCGAGCCGATGCGCAGGCTGCGGTAGCCGGCGAAGGCCTGGAACGATGCCCGGCGCTCGCCGGCGTCGATGAACATGTCCAGCGACACGCGGTCGGTGGCGCCCAGGCGCTCGCGGTGGATCGCCCGCGCCTCGGCCAGCCAGGCGAGCGTCTGCCGGTCCAGCGCGGCCAGGGCTTCGGGCGAGACATCCGACAGCCGGTCGTTGTAGCGGTAGTCGCCGCGGTAGGTGCCGAACTCGGGGAAGCGGCGGCCGATGTCTTCCCATTGGCGATTGAACAGGTCGTGCAGTTTCTCGGCTTCTTGCGGGTCGGGCGTGGCAGCAGGCGCAGCGGCGCAGGCGCCGAAGGCCGCGCACAGCGCCAGGCCGGTGGCCAGGATGCGAAAGCTCATGGTGGAGGGGTGCAAATGAAAGCGGCGATTCTGCGGCAGCAATCCGGTACAAGACCGCCCACCCCCCAAGGTGCACAGTCGGGTCATGACGCACCGCGCTGCATTGCTTTCCGGCACCGCTTTCGCCTTGGCCGCCGGACTGATGTGGGGGCTGGTGTTCATCGCGCCGCTGCTGCTGCCGGCCTACCCGGCGGCGCTGCTGTCGGTGGGCCGCTACCTGGCGTTCGGCCTGATCGCGCTGCCGCTGGCCTGGCTGGATCGCCAGCGCATCGCGGAGCTGACGCGGGCCGACTGGCGCGAAGCGGCGCGGCTGGCGCTGGTCGGCAACCTGCTGTACTACCTGCTGCTGGCTGCGGCGATCCAGCGCGCCGGCGGGCCGCTGCCGACGATGATCATCGGCACCTTGCCGGTGGTGATCGCCGTCACGTCGAACCTGCGCGATGCCCGGCGCGACGGCCGGCTGCCGTGGGCCCGGCTGGCGCCGTCGCTGGCGCTCATCGCGGCCGGCATCGCGCTCGTCAACCGGGCCGAGCTGCAGCAGCTTCAGCCAGGCACCGACCTGGGCCGCTACGCCACCGGCGCGCTGCTCGCCGTCGGCGCCGTGGCTTGCTGGACCTGGTATCCGATCCGCAATGCCGACTGGTTGCGCAACCACCCCGGCCGCTCGCCCAGCACCTGGGCCACGGCGCAAGGCATCGCGACGCTGCCGCTGGCGGCCATCGGCGCCATCGGGCTGGCCTTGTTCGGCACGGGCGGCGACTTTGCGCTGCCATTCGGGCCGACGCCGGGACGCTTCATCGCGCTGATGTTCGCGATCGGCCTGTTCGCGTCGTGGCTGGGCACCTTGTGCTGGAACGAAGCCAGCCAGCGCCTGCCGACGACGCTGTCCGGCCAGCTGATCGTATTCGAGACGCTGTCGGCGCTGGCCTATGCCTTCATGCTGCGCGGCCAGGCGCCGGCGCCGGGCACGCTGGTGGGCGTGGCGCTGCTGGTGGCCGGTGTGGCGTGGGCCTTGCGCGCGCGGCCGACGCCGATTGCTGCCGAGGCGCACGCGGGCTGAGCGTTTGTCCCGAACGGCGGGCCGGATTGGGCTGGCTACAGTGGGTATCGAACCCGCCGCTCCAGGAGACCTGCGATGACCGATACCCGCCGCCGCCATCTGCTCGCCACCGGCGCCGCCATGACCAGCGGCGCGATCATGGGCTGCGTCGCGCCCGTGACGGCGGCCAACGTACCGAAGACGCCGTTCGCGGTGCCGGGCACGACGATCCCCATCGCCGGCAGCGACCAGGCCTTCCCGGTGCGCCGCATCTACTGCATCGGCCGCAACTACGCCGCGCATGCGCGCGAGATGGGATCGGACCCGACACGCGAGCCGCCGTTCTTCTTCCAGAAGCCCACCGACGCGATCCAGCATGTGCCGCCCGGCACCGTGGCCGATCACCCGTACCCGACGCTGACGAAGAACTACCACTACGAGGTCGAGCTCGTCGTCGCGCTCGGCCAGGGCGGGCGCAACGTGCCGATCGACAAGGCGCTGGCGCTGGTCTACGGCTACTCGCTCGGCCTGGACATGACGCGGCGCGACCTGCAGCGCGCGATGGGCGACGAGAAGAAGCCGTGGGAGATCGGCAAGAGCTTCGACCACTCGGCCGTGGTCGGCCAGGTGCACCCGGTGGGCAGCGTCGGCGGCCACTACAGCGACGGCTCGATCTGGCTCAAGGTCAACGGCACGACCAAGCAGGACGCGACGCTGAAGCACATGATCTGGTCGGTGGCCGAGCAGATCAGCAAGCTGTCGGAAGCCTTCGAGCTGATGGCCGGCGACATCATCTATTCCGGCACGCCGGAGAACGTAGGCCCAGTGGTGCGCGGCGACCTCATCGAGATCCACATCGACCGCTTGCCGAACCTGAGCGTGAAGATCGTCTGAACGATCCCTGGCAGACTCGCGGGTGATGCCCATCATCACCGCCCGCAGCGCGCAACGAGAGTACGACGTGATCGTCGTCGGCTCCGGCGCCGCCGGCGGGCAGAGCGCCTACACGCTGGCGATGGAAGGCGCTTCGGTGTTGATGCTCGAAGCTGGCCGCAACTACGACATCGGCTCCGAGACGCCGATGTTCCAGACCTATGCCGACGCTCCGCTGCGCGGCGCCGGCACGCCGGACAAGCCCTTCGGCTTCTACGACGCGACCATCGACGGCGGCTGGGCCGTGCCCGGCGAGCCCTATGCCAACGCGTCGAAGAACGACGGCGAAAAGTTCGAGTGGTGGCGCGCACGCATGCTGGGCGGGCGCACCAACCACTGGGGCCGCATCGCGCTGCGCAACGGCCCCTACGACTTCAAGCCGCATACGCGCGACGGCCTCGGCTTCGACTGGCCGATCGCCTACGAAGACCTGGCGCCCTACTACGACAAGGTCGAGATGCTGATCGGCGTCTACGGTTCGAACGAGGGGCTGGAGAACACGCCGGACTCGCCCGACGGCGTGCTGCTGGCGCCACCGGCCGCGCGCGTCGGCGAGCGCCTGATCGCGCAGCGCGCCGGGCGCCTGGGCGTGCCGGTGGTGCCGATCCATCGCGCCGTGCTGACGCGCCGGCTCGACCACACCACGCTGCCGGCCCGGCTGCACCCGGGCAATGCGAACGCGCAAGCCATCCTGGCGGCCGACATGCAGCAGCGCGCCGCCTGCTTCTGGGCCACGCCGTGCGGGCGCGGCTGCTCGATCCGCGCCACCTACCAGTCGCCGGCCGTGCACCTGCCGCCGGCGCTGGCGACCGGCAAGCTCGACATCGTCTGCAACGCCATGGCCTACGAAGTCGTGCTCGACAAGGCCGGCAAGGCCAGCGGCGTGCGCTTCGTCGACAAGACGAGTGGCCGCCACGAAGCCGTGTACGCGCGCGCCGTGGTGCTGGCTGCCAGCGCCTGCGAGTCGGTGCGCATCCTGCTGAATTCGAAGTCGGCCAGTTTCCCGCAGGGGCTGGCCAATTCGAGCGGCAAGCTCGGCCGCTACATCATGGACACGGTCGGCAGCGACCTCGCCGGCCAGGTGCCGCTGCTGGAAGATCTGCCGCCGCACAACGAAGACGGCGCCGGCGGCTCGCATGTCTACTCGCCGTGGTGGCTGTACCAGCAGCAGGCCCGCGGCAAACTCGACTTCGCACGCGGTTATCACATCGAAATGGGCAGCGGCCGCCGCATGCCGAGCCTGGGCACGGCGGCCGGGCTCGAATGGCTGACCCAGGGCAGCTACGGCCGTGGTTTCAAGGAAGACGTGCGCCGCCTTTACGGATCGTTCGTCTACTTCGCGGGCCGCGGCGAGATGATCCCGAACGAACACTCGTTTTGCGAGATCGACCCGGTGCTGAAAGACCGCTGGGGCATCCCGGCGCTGCGCTTCCACTGGCGCTGGTCGGACCACGAAACGCGGCAGGCGGCGCACATGCAGCGCAGCTTCGCCGAGATCATCGATGCGATGGGCGGCCGCGTGCACGGCAGCGCCGAACGCGACGGCCGCAAGGCCATCGCCGCTGGCGGTTCGATCATTCATGAGGTCGGCGGTGCCATCATGGGCAGCGACCCGAAGACCTCGGTCACCAACGGCTTCTGCCAGACCTGGGACGTGAAGAACCTGTTCGTCACCGACGGCGCGCCGTTCTGCTCCAACGCCGACAAGAACCCGACGCTGACGATCATGGCCCTGGCCTGGCGCGCGGCGGACCACCTGCTCGACCGCTTGCGCCGGAAGGAGCTCTGACGATGGACCGCCGAACCAGCCTGCAGTGGATGCTGGCCGCCGCCGCCGGGGCCGCGGCCCCGGCGTGGGCCGGCCAGCCGGGCACCGGCTACGGCACCGACCCCGACCTGGTCAAGGTCTACCGTGCCGGCACGCTGTGGCCGCTGAGCTTCAGCGCCGCACAGCGCCGCACGGCCGCGGCACTGTGCGGCCTGATCATCCCGGCCGACGAGCAATCGCCGAGCGCCAGCGAACTGGGCGTGCCGGTGTTCATCGACGAATGGATCAGCGCGCCGTATCCGGCGCACGTGAAAGACCGGCAGCAGATTCTGCAAGGCCTGGGCTGGATCGAGCGCGAGGCCCGGCGCCGCTTCGGCCGGCCATTCGCTGCCGCCAGCCAAGCGCAGCAGCGCGAGATCTGCGACCCGATCAGCTGGCTGCCGCAAGCCACGCCGCGCCTGGCGGCGGCAGCGAAGTTCTTCGCCCGCTTCCGCGACCTGACGGCCGGCGGCTTCTACACCACGCCGCAAGGCGCCAAGGATCTTCGCTTCGTCGGCAACCAGCCGTCATCCAGCTTCGACGGCCCGCCGCCCGAGGCGCTGAATATCGTGGGAGTGTCTTGATGATGAAACGCGGGCTTGTCCGGACCCTGTCGCTGGCCACCGCCTTCGTTGCCATCGCCTCGGCCTGCACCATGAATGTCGCCCAGGAGAACGCGCCAGGCTGGCAGGCCTTGTTCGATGGCCGCTCGCTCGACGGCTGGCGCGCCAGCGACGCGCCGGGCAGCTTCAGCGTCGTGGACGGCGCCATCGTCGTGCATGGCCCGCGTTCGCACCTGTTCTACGTTGGCGCGGTGCAGAACCACGACTTCAGGAACTTCGAGCTGAAGCTCGATGTGCTGACCTTCCAGAACGCCAACTCCGGCGTCTACTTCCACACCGAATGGCAGGACAAGGGCTGGCCGAACAAGGGCTACGAAGTCCAGGTCAACAACTCGCACAGCGACACCAGCCGCAGCGCCGGCCTGTGGGGCGTGCGAGACTTCAGGCAGGTCGTCGTGCCCGATGGCCGCTGGTTCACGCTGACGGTGCGCGTCGAAGGCAAGCGCGTCGTGACGCTGATCGACGGCAAGACGATCGTCGACTACACCGAAGAGCCGAACCCGCCGCGCGAGAAAGGGCTGGAGCAGCGGCTGATCGCCAGCGGCACGTTCGCGCTGCAGGGGCACGACCCGGGCAGCGAAGTGCACTACCGGAACATCCGCGTGCGGGTCTTGCCATAACGAGTGAAGGAAACGGAAATCGACGCGAATCTGTTGAACGAACTGCGCATCGCAGGCAAAGAGCGCGAAGACGAAGGCGGCGGGCCGCGCTGGGTCTGGCCGGCCGTGGCTGCTTTGCTCCTGATCGTGCTGCTGGCCGGTGCCGGCTGGTGGTTCCTGGCCGCGCGGCCGCTGGCCGTGCAGACAGCCACCGCGGTGGCCCCTGGTGCCGGCGGTGGCGCGGCCGGTGCGGTGCTGCAGGCCACCGGCTACGTCACCGCGCGCCGGCTGGCGACGGTCTCGACGCAGATCACCGGCACGCTGACGCAGGTGCTGATCGAAGAAGGCGACCGCGTGCAGAAGGGCCAGGTCATCGCCCGCCTCGAAGACAGCGCGCTGCGCGCCAGCCTCAACGTGGCCCAGGCCAACATCCAGTCGGGGCTGGCCCAGGTGGCGCAAGCGCAGGCGCAGCTGGCGCAGGCCGAGGCCGATTCGCGGCGCCAGACCGAGCTGGCCGCCAGCGGCATGCTGTCGAAGCAGGCGGCCGAGCAGTCGCGCACGGCGGTCGCCACCGCCACGGCGGTGCTCGACGCACGCCGGCGCGAGGTCGAAGCCGGCCGTGCGCAGCTGGCGCAGGCTCAGGTGAATTTCGACTACACGGTCGTGCGGGCGCCGTTTGCCGGTGTCGTGACCGTGAAGGCCGCGCAGGTCGGCGAGATCGTCTCGCCGCTGTCGGCCGGCGGCGGCTTCACGCGTACCGGCGTCGGCACCATCGTCGACATGGATTCGCTCGAAGTCGATGTCGACGTCAATGAGGCCTACATCGGCCAGGTCAAGCCCGACATGCCGTGCGAAGCCGTGCTCGATGCCTACCCGGACTGGAAGATCCCCGCCCATGTGATCGCCATCGTGCCCTTGGCCGACCGCGGCAAGGCGACGGTGAAGGTGCGCGTTGCGCTGGAGCAGAAAGACGCTCGGCTGGTGCCCGACATGGGCGTGCGCGTGTCCTTCCTGGCCGAGAAGCGCGCCGCCACGCCGGCGCAGGCCCAGGCGCCGAAGGGCGTGCTGGTGCCGCCGGCCGCCGTGGTGCAGCGTGGCGGGCAGAGCGTGGTCTTCGTCGTCGCCGACGGCAAGGCCGCGCAGCGCAGCGTGAAGCCGGCAGCGCAGGATGTCGGCACGATGAAACTGCTGCCCGACGGCGTGAAGGCGGGCGAGCGCGTGGTGCTGTCGCCACCCGCTTCGCTGCACGACGGGTCTGATGTGAGAATCGACGACGAACCGCGCTGAGCGACAACGCAAAGGGACATCTGATGGCCAAGCTGATCGAGATCCGCGACCTGTCCAAAGTCTACGAGCGCGGCAAGCAGAAGGTCGAGGTGCTGCACCACATCGACGTCGATGTCGAAGAAGGCGACTTCCTGGCGCTGATGGGCCCGTCGGGCTCGGGCAAGACGACGCTGCTGAACCTGATCGGCGGGCTGGACCTGCCGTCGGGCGGCAGCATCAGCGTCGGCGGCCAGCGCATCGACCAGCTCGGTGCGGCGGCGCTGGCGAAGTGGCGCGCGGCCAAGGTCGGCTTCGTGTTCCAGTTCTACAACCTGATGCCGATGCTGTCGGCGCAGCGCAATGTCGAGCTGCCCTTGCTGCTGACCAAGCTGTCGGCGGCCGAGCGCAAGAAGCGCGCGGCCATCGCGCTGCAGCTCGTCGGCCTGGCCGACCGCGCCTCGCACAAGCCGACCGAGCTGTCGGGCGGCCAGCAGCAGCGCGTGTCGATCGCGCGCGCCATCGTCTCCGACCCGGCGCTGCTGGTCTGCGACGAACCCACCGGCGACCTCGACCGCCAGTCGGCCGAAGACGTGCTCGGCCTGCTGCGCGCGCTGAACCGCGACCACGGCAAGACGGTGGTGATGGTCACCCACGACCCGAAGGCCGCCGAGTACGCGAACCACACGCTGCACCTGGACAAGGGCAGCCTGGTCGAGCAAGCCACCGCGTGACCTCGAGGAGCCCGCGATGAAATACCTGCACCTGGTCTGGGCCTCGCTGTTCAGGCGCAAGACGCGCACCGTGCTGACACTGGTGTCCATCATCGCGGCCTTCCTGCTGTTCGGCCTGCTCGACGCCGTGCGCACGTCGTTCAGCCAGGCCGGGCAAAGCGCCAATGGCGCGGCGCGGCTGCAGACGGGGGCCAAGCTGTCGTTCATCCAGCCGCTGCCGAAGTCGCTGCTGGCGCAGATCGAACGGGTCGACGGCGTCAAGCAGGTGACGCACGCCAACTGGTTCGGCGGCGCCTATCAAGACCCGCACAACCAGGTCTTCAGCTTCGCGGTGGCCCCGAACTACCTCGACCTGTTCCCCGAGGTCAAGGTCAGCGAGGCCGAACTCAAGGCCTTCGCCGAGACGCGCAGCGGCGCGCTGATCGGCGAGCGGCTGGCGCAGAAGTACGGCTGGAAGGTCGGCGACCACGTGCCGCTGCAGTCGAAGATCTTCCCCGACAAGACCGGCAGCAAGAACTGGCAGTTCGACATCGTCGGCATCCTGCACGCCACCGACAAGAAGACCGGCGGCTTCTTCGACCAGATGTTCCTGCTGAACTGGAAGTACTTCGACGACACCACGCCGTACAACCAGGGCAGCGTCGGCTGGTACGTGACGCGCGTCGTCGACGTCAACCAGGCCGACCGCGTGGCCAAGGCGATCGACGCGCTGTCGGCCAACTCCGACCACGAGACGCGCACGCAGACCGAACAGGCCGCCACCGCGTCGTGGATGAAGCAGCTGGCCGACATCGGCCTCATCGTCGGCTCGATCATGGGCGCGGTGTTCTTCACGCTGCTGCTGCTGTCGGGCAACACGATGATGCAGGCGGTGCGTGAACGCACCAGCGAGATCGCAGTGCTGAAGACGATCGGCTTCTCGGCGCGCAGCGTGCTGGCGATGGTGCTGGCCGAATCGGTGCTGCTGCTGGTGCTGGGCGGCGTGCTCGGGCTGGCGCTGGCGAGCCTGATCATCCCGGTGGTCAGCGCCGGCAGCGGCGGCATGTTGAACCTGCCGTCGGTCGGCGCCAGCAGCTGGGTGCTCGGGCTGGTGCTGATGGCGCTGATCGGCTTCGCCGTCGGCGCCCTGCCGGCCTGGAACGCGATGCGGCTGAACATCGTCGACGCGCTCGCCGGGCGTTGAACCGTGCCAAGGAGAACTGTGTGCGCTGGTTGATCAACGTCCTGCTGTTCGTTTTCCTGCTCGTCGCGATGGCGGGGTGGGTGATGCTGCCGTGGCCCGGCGCGGTTGCGCTGGCGCTGCTGCTCGCGGCCTGGCTGCTGCTGACGCGGCGCGGGCGCCAGGCGCAATCGGTGGCCGCCGTCGGCATCAGCACCTTGCGCCAGCGGCTGGGCGCGTCGGCGGTCATCGTCGTCGGCATCGCCGGCGTCGTCGGCGTGCTGGTGGCGCTGCTCGCGATGGCCGAAGGCTACAGCGAGACGCTGCGCAAGACCGGCGGCACCGACACCGCGATCGTGATGCGCGGCGCGTCGGCGTCCGAAGTCGCTTCGGTGCTCGACCGTGAGAGCGTGACGCTGATCCAGCAGGCGCCCGGCGTCGCGCGCGACGCGAAGGGCGAGCCGATCGCGTCCAGCGAAATCGTCGTCGCCGCCAACCTGCCGATGAAGGGCGGCGGCCCGGATGAGACCGGCAGCGTGCAGCTGCGCGGCGTCAGCGAACAGACCTGGACCGTGCGGCCGCAGATCAAGATCATCGCCGGCAAGCGCTTCGGGCCCGGCCTGCGCGAGCTCGTCGTCGGCCGCGGCGCGGCCAAGCAGTTCGCCGGCCTGGAGCCGGGCCAGCAGATTCGTCTGGGTACGCAGCAGTGGACGGTGGCCGGCGTCTTCGCATCCGGCGACGCGATGGAGTCCGAGATCTGGGGCGACGCCAGCGTCGTGGCCGACACCTACCGCCGCGGCAGCAGCCGCGCGTCCGTCACCGTGCGCCTGGCCGACCCGCAGGCCTTCGCCGCCTTCAAGAGCGCGCTCGAAGCCAACCCGCAGCTGAAGGTGGACGTGACGACAACGCTCGACTACTTCAGCAAGCAGTCCGAAGGCGTGACCAAGGTGCTGCGCGTCATCGGCATCACGGTCGGCGCGATCATGGCCATCGGCGCGATGTTCGGCGCGCTGAACACGATGTTCGCCGCCGTCGCGGCACGCGCACGCGAGATCGCGACGCTGCGCGCGATCGGCTTCCCGGGGCTGCCGGTGGTGGTGGCGGTGATGCTCGAGACGATGCTGTTGGCGCTGATCGGCGGCGTCATCGGCGGCGGCCTGGCCTACCTCATCTTCAACGGCTACGGCGCGTCGACGATGGCCGCCGGCTCGGTGGGCAAGCTCAGCTTCGAGCTGCGCGTCTCGGCCGACCTGCTGTGGACGGGACTGAAATGGGCGCTGGCGATCGGCTTCATCGGCGGGCTGTTCCCGGCGGTGCGGGCGGCGCGGCTGCCGGTGACGACGGCGTTGCGGGAGCTTTGAGCGCCGGCGCTACGACAGCGCCGCTGGGCGCTGTCTGGGCCGCCGCCGCGCCTGCCAGCTCACGAAGCCCAGGCCGGCCAGTGCCAGTGCAGACGTTGCCGGCTCGGGCACACCGGTGACGAAGACCGTGCCTGACGCCGTGCTGTAGCCGGCCAGCGGGTCGTCGCTGCGCAGGCTGAACAGCGCGGTGTCGGCCGCGTCGAGCGAGACGGACCCGATCGCGTCGTTGGCGGCCACGCTGATGCGCAGCCAGCCGGTGAGCTGCAGCGTGGCGCCGTTCTGCATGTGCATCAGGGTCGACACGGTGTCGGACGGCGGATGGCTGACGACGTCGCCGCTGAAGCGCTCCGACACCACGTCCTGCAGCGACAACAGCAGCAGGCCCGAGACGCCACCGGGGCCGGACGACAGGCCGGCGGTTGCCGTCCCCGCGACGAAGCTGGGCGGAGCCAGGAAGCTGGCCGACACGCTGATCGTGTCGTGCATCGTCAGGCCCAGCAAGAAGTCGGACCCGTTCGGGTTCGACGTGTGGAACGTGACGGTGTCGCTCCACGACATCGTCAGCGTGTTCAGAACGCCCTTGGTCTGGCTGGAGGTGACGAAGCCGCCGGTGTTCGAGTCGGCAAATGCCGTCACATGCAGCTCGCCGATCGACACCCGGGCGTCGAAGCCCACGTCGGACTCCTGCGGAATGTCCAGCCCGCGGCTGAAGTCCATCGCATGGCCGCGCGCCGACACCGAGATGAGGCCCGAAGACAGCGAGGTCTGGGCCAGATCCCCGGTGTTGACCGTCAACGAGTGCAGGTCGACGCTGCTGTGCACGCCGTCGAAGATCAGCGCCTGCGCGGTCGGCGTGCCGATCATGTTGACCGAGAACCCCGTGTTCGCTGCCCGGCTGGCCGGGCAAACGGCCAGCCCTGCCAGCAAGGCCAGAAGCAGCGTCTTCATGGTTCGACCCCGAAGGATGGATGACGCCCCGAGCATGCGAGCCGGTTCGCCGTCTGGCATTCCCATACCTTAGGGGCGTCCCGGCGCGGCCTTAAGCTCGCGAGTCAGCCCTTGTGCGACTGGAGTCCGGCCGATGAATCCCTTGCTCGAAGACGCGGCGCGGCGTGCCTCGAACTATCTCGAAGCGCTGCCCACGCGCGCCGTTGCCGCCTTGCCTGCGGCCGTGGAGCGCTTGCAGTCGCTCGAAGAGCCGCTGCCTGAACATCCACAGGCCCCGGACGATGTCTTGCGCCGGCTCGACGAGATCGGGTCTCCCGCCACGGCCGCATCGGCCGGCGGGCGCTACTTCGGCTTCGTCATCGGCGGTGCGCTGCCGGTCAGCCTGGCGGCCAACTGGCTGGCCACGGCCTGGGATCAGAACGCGGCGCTGCATGGCCCCGCGCCGGGTGTCGCCGCGTTCGAACAGGTCGCGCTGCGCTGGCTGCTCGAGATCCTGGACCTGCCGCGCGATGCCGCCGGCGCGCTCGTCACCGGGGCGACCCAGGCCAACCTGTGCGGGCTGGCCGCGGCGCGCCACGCGGTACTCAAGCGAGCCGGCTGGGACGTGGAAGCCGACGGGCTCTTCGGTGCGCCGCCGATCACCGTCGTCGTCGGTGCCGAAGCGCACCCGACGCTGTTCAAGTCCTTGGGTGTGCTGGGACTCGGTCGCAATCGCGTGATCAAGGTCGCAACGGATGGCCAGGGCCGCCTGCGGCCCGAGTTGCTGCCGCGGCTTTCGGGCCCGACGATCGTTTGCCTGCAGGCCGGCAACGTCAACACCGGCGCCATCGATCCCGTCGGCGAGATCTGCGAACGGGCCAAGGCTTCAGGCGCGTGGGTTCACGTCGACGGGGCGTTCGGGCTCTGGGCAGCGGCCGCGCCGTCGTTGCGGCATCTTTGCGCTGGCATCGAGCGGGCGGACTCCTGGGCGACCGACGCGCACAAGTGGCTGAACGTGCCCTACGACAGCGGGCTGGCCTTCGTCCGCGACGGTGAGTGCCTGCGCGCCGCGATGTCGGTCACGGCGGCGTACCTGCCGGCCCATCCGTCGGCGCGCTCGCCGTCGGACTACACGCCCGAGCTGTCGCGTCGGGCCCGGGGCGTCGACATCTGGGCCGTGCTGAGCGCCCTGGGGCGCAGCGGTGTCGCCGAGATGATCGAGCGCTGCTGCCGGCATGCGCGCCGCTTCGCGGCCGGGCTGAAGGCGGCCGGATACGACATCCTGAACGAGGTCGTGCTGAACCAGGTGCTGGTCGGTTTCGGCGACGCCGCGACGACGCGGCGCGCCATCGCCGAGCTGCAGCGCGACGGCACCTGCTGGTGCGGCGTGACCGAATGGCAGGGGCACACCGCGATGCGCATCAGCGTCAGCTCCTGGGCCACGACCGATGCCGATGTCGAACTCAGCCTGGCCGCGATGCTTCGGGTCGCTGCCCGGTGTCGGGCGTGATCCGGCCGGCGCTGCTGCATGCCGCCGGCGCAGCGCCGGTCAAGCCAGGGCTTCGTCCAGCACCTCGACCCAGTGCTTCACCGGCGTCGTGGTGCCGCTTTGCAGGTGCTGGATGCAGCCGATGTTGGCCGACACGATGACCTGCGCTTCCAGCGGCGCCAGGTTCTTCAGCTTGCGGTCGCGCAGGCCGTAGGCCAGCTCGGGCTGCAGCACGCTGTAGGTGCCGGCCGAGCCGCAGCAGAGGTGGCTTTCGGCGGGCGCCAGCTTGACGTCGAAGCCCAAAGCGCCCAGGTGCGTCTCGACGCCGCCGCGCAGCTGCTGGCCGTGCTGCAGCGTGCACGGCGGATGGAACGCAAGCTGGCGGGTGGTCTTGCGGCCGCGCATCCGGGTCTTCAGCGCCGACACCAGGTCGGGCAGCAGTTCGCTCAGGTCGCGCGTCAGTTCGCTGACGCGGCGTGCCTTGTCGGCGTACGCGGCGTCGAAGGCCAGCGCGTGGCCATATTCCTTCACGGTGACGCCGCAGCCCGACGCGTTCATGACGATGGCTTCGACCTTGCCCTGCGAGGTCAGGCCTTCGATCAGCGGCCACCAGGCGTCGATGTTGCGGCGCATGTCGGCCAGGCCGCCGGCGCGGTCATTCAGGTGCGTGCGGATCGCGCCGCAGCAGCCGGCGTCGTCGGCCACCAGCGTCTGGATGCCGACGGCGTCGAGCACGCGCGCGGTGGCCGAGTTGACGTTCGGCATCATCGCCGGCTGCACGCAGCCCAGCAGCAGCAGCACCTTGCGCTTGTGTTCGTGCTGCGGCCACATCCGCGCGCGCGGGTGCGCGGCGGCCGGCACCTTGTTCTGCAGCGAAGCCGGCAGCAGCGGCCGCAACCGCTGGCCCAGCTTCATGGCCGGGCCGAACAGCGACGAGGTCAGGCCTTCCTTCAGCAGCCAGCGCAGCGTGCGCTCGCCGCGCGGCCGCTCGACGCGTTCTTCGACGATGCGGCGGCCGATGTCGACCAGGTTGCCGTACTGCACGCCGCTCGGGCAGGTGGTCTCGCAGTTGCGGCAGGTCAGGCAGCGGTCCAGGTGCAGCTGCGTGCTGCGCGTGACCGGTGCACCTTCGAGCACCTGCTTCATCAGGTAGATGCGGCCGCGCGGGCCGTCGAGCTCGTCGCCGAGCAACTGGTAGGTCGGGCAGGTGGCGGTGCAGAAGCCGCAATGCACGCACTTGCGCAGGATGGCTTCGGCCTCCTGGCCGTCTTGGGTGCCCTTGAATTCGGCGGCGAGGTTGGTCTGCATCAGGCCAGGCGGTACGACAGGATCCAGTAGTGGCCGTGCTCGATCCACTCGGCGTCGCGCGCGCGCGGGCCGAGCATGGCGACGGCCTCGTCGCGCGTCGGGAAGTTCTTCAGCACCTCGTGCGCCGAGCCGTCGTCGAGGGTGCGGTCCTGGTAGGTGTTGCCGTCGGCGTCGCGGCGCGTCAGCGGCGTGCTGTTGCCTTCGACATAGCGGTTGTCGAGCATGACCACGCGCGCGCCGGGTTCGAGCCGCGCGTGCAGCGTGGCCAGCCAGCCGGGCAGCCGCGCCAGCGGCACGTGGCTCCACCAGCAGCCGGTGAAGGCGCCGTCGAAAGTCTGGTCGGCGACCTCGGCCAGCGTGTAGGCGTCGACGGTCTCGAAGCGCACGCTGGCGGGCATGGCCTTGGCGCGCGCCACGTCCATGGTCTCGGGGTTCAGGTCGGTGGCCAGCCAGCTCTGCGCGTCGCGCGCGCCGGGCAGGGTCCACCAGCCGGTGCCGCAGGCGACTTCGAGCACGCGCCGGCCGGCGAAGACGCCCGGCAGCCAGGCCTCCATCGCACGCAGGTCGGTCTGCCGTTCGGGCTTGTGATAGACCCGTTCGTAGTAAGTGGCGCGGCGCTTGTAGTAGTCCAGCATGCTCACATTCCGGGGTAGAGACGGCCGCGGTTGAACACGCCGTCGGGGTCGAAAGCCGTCTTCAGCTGACGGTGGATGCGGTCCAGCGGCGCTTTCAGCGGCGCGAAGACGCCGGGGCTCTTGTCGCGGCTGCGGAACAGCGTGGCGTGGCCGCCGACGGCCAGCGCGCTGTCTCGCACCTGCACCGCCGGCGTGCTGGTGCACAGCCAGCGCTGCGCGCCGCCCCATTCGACGAGCTGCTCGCCCGACAGCTTCAGCGGCGGCGCCGTCTGCGGCAGCGACAGTCGCCACAGGCTGGCGCCCAGTGCCACGGCCTTCGCGGCACCGGCGAAGAACTCGTCGCCGTGGTCGCGCAGCCCGGCCCAGAAGGCAGCCGCCAGCGGCGCTTCGATGGTCTCGCCGCCGAGCCGCGCATGCGCCGCTTCCACGGCCGCCGCGGCACCGGCCAGGCGCAGCACCAGCGTGCCTTCCCACCAGGCGCTGGCCGACAGCGGCAGCGGCTGGCCGCCCCAGTCGTTGAGCCGCTTCAGCGCGGTGGCCTCATCCATCTCGAAGCGCAGCGTGCGGGTCGCCGGCGGCGCGGGCAGGACCTTCAGCGACACTTCGCAGATCACGCCCAGCACGCCCAGCGAGCCGGCCAGCAGGCGCGACACGTCGTAGCCGGCCACGTTCTTCATCACCTGGCCGCCGAAGCTGACGACCTCGCCGCGCCCGTTCAGCAGCGTGGCGCCGAGCACGTAGTCGCGCACGCTGCCCATCGCCGCCCGTGCCGGCCCGGCCAGGCCCGCGGCAACCATGCCACCGACCGTGCCCGCCGGCCCGAAGCGCGGCGGCTCGAATGGCAGGCACTGGCCGGCTTCGGCCAGCGCCGCTTCCAGCGCGATGAGCGTCGTGCCGGCGCGCGCAGTCACGACCAGCTCGGTCGGCTCGTAGCTGCTGATGCCGGCCAGCGGCGTCACGTCCAGCGGCTCGCCCTGCGGCGCCTCGCCGTACCAGGCTTTGGTCTGGCCGCCACGGATGTCAAGCACGGTTTTGGCCGCGCGCGCGGCGTGGACGCGGTCGACGATTGTCTGCAGCGCGGGATCAGCGAGTTGGTTCATGAGCCTCGATCATCCACCAAGCGCTCATAGCGCCAACTCGCGCAGAGCCTGCTGCAGGAACGCCGCCATCTGTGCCTTGCCCGGCAACTGCACCTGGTACCGCGACACGAACAGCTGATTGGCCATGCCGGCCAGCGCAAACTCCACCAGCTCGTGGTTCTTGGCGGAGCACAGCAAGATGCCGATCGGCGGCTCGTCGCCCGCGCTCATCTCGTGCTGGCGGTAGTAGCTGACATAGGCGTTGAGCTGGCCCAGGTGCTGATGCTGGAAGGCATCGTTCTTCAACTCGATGAGCACATGGCACTTCAGCACGCGGTGGTAGAAGACCAAGTCGACGAAGAAGTACTCGCCGCCGATCAGCAGGCGCTTTTGGCGAGCCTCGAAGCAGAAGCCATGGCCGAGTTCGAGCAGGAAGGTCTGCAGCTTGTCGAGCAGTGCGTCTTCAAGTTGACCTTCGCTGACCACTTCTTGGGACTTGAGACCGAGAAACTCGAAGACATAGGGATCGCGAATGAAGCTGTTGGCTGCTTTGGCAGGGCTGCGCGACCGGGCTTGCTCGTGCGTCAGACCCGCCAAGACCTGCTTGTCGATGGACAAACCACTGCGCTGGTAGTACTGGGTGGCAATCTGGCGTTTCAGCTCCCGTACCGACCAGTTGCCACGCAGGGTCTCTACCTCGTAGAAACTGCGCTGAAGCGGGTCTTCCAAAGCGATGAGTTCGGCAAAGTGGCTGAACGACAACCGGGCCAGCAGGGTCGAGGGCACCGCCTGTGCGGCACTTTGCGCTGTGTCGGCGGTGGCCGGCAATTTGGCCGACAGCGTCTGCCAAATGTCGGGCGGCAGCAACCCGCGCAACGATTCGGCAGACGGCGTCTGCCAAATCCGCGGATAGGTCAGATAGAACTGCCGGTACTGCCGCAGCGAACGTGCCGCGACGCCGGCCATGCCAGTCGCCTTTAGCCGCAGCGAGATGTTGTCCAGCAGCTGGGCACCATAGTCGGCGCGGTCAGACCCGCTTTGTTCGAACTCCGCGATATGGCGGCCGATGAACCAGTTGCGCAGTGTCAGGCTCAGATTGACGGCCTTGCTGGCTTGATCGAGCAAGGCTGCATGCGCCTGCTGGATCGCTGCGACCAGACTCTCGAAACTGAAGGCGCCGTCGCTCATCCGCCTTGGCCCCTGCCGCCGCGCATCAAAACCGCTCCAACCCAGGAAACGGCAGCAACCCCTTCTTCACATGCATCTTCCCGTACTCGGCGCAGCGCTGCAGCGTCGGGATCACCTTGCCCGGGTTCAGCGTGCCCTGGGCGTCGAAGGCGTGTTTCAGTGCCAGCATCTGGGCGTGTTCTTGCGGGCTGAACTGCACGCACATCGAGTTCAGCTTCTCGACGCCGACGCCGTGTTCGCCGGTCACGGTGCCGCCCAGCGCGACGCTGGTCTCGAGGATGTCGGCGCCGAAGAGTTCGCAGCGGTGCAGCTGGTCGGCGTCGTTGGCGTCGAACAGGATCAGCGGGTGCAGGTTGCCGTCGCCCGCATGGAAGACGTTGCAGCAGGCCAGGCCGTACTTCTTCTCCATCGCCTGGATCGCCAGCAGGATGTCGGCCAGGCGGCGGCGCGGGATCGTCGAGTCCATGCACATGTAGTCGGGGCTGATGCGGCCCGACGCCGGGAAGGCGTTCTTGCGCCCGCTCCAGAACCTCAGCCGCTGCGCTTCGTCGCGGCTGACTTCCATGCGCGTGGCGCCGGCGCCGGACAGCACGTCGAGCATGCGGTCGATCTCTTCGGCCACTTCCTCGGGCGTGCCGTCGCTTTCGCACAGCAGGATGGCTTCGGCCTTCAGGTCGTAGCCGGCGTGCACGAAGTCTTCGACCGCGGCGACCATCGGCTTGTCCATCATCTCCAGCCCGGCCGGGATGATGCCGGCGCCGATGATCGCGGCCACCGCGTCGCCGGCTTTGCGGATGTCGTCGAAGCTGGCCATGATGCAGCGCGCCAGCAGCGGCTTGGGCACCAGCTTGACCGTCACCTCGGTGGCCACGGCCAGCATGCCTTCGCTGCCGACCAGCACCGCCAGCAGGTCCAGCCCCGGCGCGTCGAGCGCGCCGCTGCCGAACTCGACCGCTTCGCCTTCGACCGTGAAGCCGCGCACGCGCAGCACGTTGTGCAGCGTCAGCCCGTACTTCAGGCAGTGCACGCCGCCGGAGTTTTCGGCGACGTTGCCGCCTATCGTGCAGGCGATCTGGCTGCTCGGGTCGGGCGCGTAGTACAGGCCGTGCGGCGCCGCGGCTTCGCTGATCGCCAGGTTGCGCACGCCGCACTGCACGGTGGCCGTGCGCGCGAAACGGTCGACAAGCACGATCTTGTTGAACTTGGCCAGCGACAAGGTCACGCCCAGCGCATGCGGCAGCGCGCCGCCCGACAAGCCGGTGCCCGCGCCGCGTGCCACCACCGGCACCGCCAGGCCGTGGCAGATGCGCAGCACGGCCGAGACCTGGGCCTCGGTTTCGGGCAGCGCCACCACCATCGGCTGCTGCCGGTAGGCGGTGAGGCCGTCGCATTCGTAAGGTACGGTGTCTTCGCCGTGCCACAGCAGTGCGTGCGGCGGCAGCACCGCGGACAAGGCGGTCACCACCTCGCGCTGGCGGGCGGCGCGGGCGGTGGCGGCGAGGGCGGGGTCCGCGGCGGGCGCGTTCATCGGCGGGTGTCCTGGCGCGCCGCGGGCAAGGGCGGCGCGACATGGACTTTACGACGCCGCGGCGGGTACGGCGCCTGCGAGCGCGGGTCGTTGGGTTCAGCCGACGCGGTCGGTCGCCTTCAGCTGCTGGCACTGCGGGTGCCGCGCCCACTTCGGCTGGCTGCATTGCTGCTGCATGCAGCGGTACAGCGAGAACTCGGTGCGCCCGCCGCACAGCGCGCGCGGATCGCTGGTGTCCGCACGGGCGGTCCGTGTCGCCGGCTTGCGCACGGGGGTTGGGGCGGCCTTGCGTGCCGGTTTCGGCGCCGGCGCCGGGGCGGCGGCCGCCGGCGCTTCTTCGGCCAGGCTGCTGGCTGCTGGCGGTGGTGTCTCGGCCGGGCTGGGTGCGGCGGGAGGCGGCACGGGCGCCGGTGTTGGCACTGCCGCTGCCGTCGGCGCTGGCGTTTGTGCCGGTGCCGGCGTGGGCGTGGGCACGGGTGTCACCTCTGCCGCCGGTGGCGCCGCAGGCTGCAGGCGGGCCAGCGTGGCAACGCTGCTCGGTGGCGCCGGGCTCTGCCACTGCCAGGCCGAATAGGCCAGCAGGCCGAGCACGGCCAGCGCAGAGCCGGCCCAGAGCACGGGCCGACGCTGCCGCGGCGGGTTGATCCGGGCCAGCGGCACACGGTCGACCACCAGTTCAGGCGCCCAGTCCGAGTTCGCAGCGGCTACCGGTGCGCTGATGGGCACTTCGGGCGGCCGGGCCGGCGGCTGTGGTGGCAGCGATGGCGTCTGCAACTGCGGTAACGGTAGCGGTTGTGGCTGTGGCTGTGGCTGCGGTAGCGGTAGCGGTATCGGTATCGGTATCGGCTGCGGTTGCTGCGGCTGCGCCTGCCGCGGCGGCGCCGGTGGCACCGATGCGATGGCTCGCTGGATCAACCGCAGCGTCTCGGCCTCGCCGGTATCGGCAGCCTCGTTGCCGCGCTGCGGCGCGCCGTCCAGCCATTCACGGAACTGCGCGACGGTTTGTGGCCGCTCGGCGATGTTCGGCGAAGCGGCGGCATCGAGCGTGCGCAGGAAGGCGTCGCTGTAGTGCCGGGGCAGGTCGTCGGAGAAGCGGCGCCGCAGCATCGTGGCCAGCGGCTCGGCCGTGGCCGGCTGCAGCAGCGGCGGCAGCATGCCGCTGATGCAGAAGCGCGCCAGCTCGGCCAGCGCGTGGAAGTCGGTCCAAGGCCCGAGCGCCGTCGCCGCGGAAGGTGACGCCTGTTCGGGTGCAAAGCCCGGGTCGACCGGGCGCAGCGGCGGGTCGCTGGCCATCGCGCGTTGCGCCGCGCCGGGCCCGAGCAGCAGCGCGCGGTCGTCGGCCAGCAGCAGGATCTGCGCCGGATGCAGCCCGCCATGCACGCCGCCGACACGCTGCCAGGCTTCCAGCGCGCCGAGCAGGCTGTCGACGAGGCTGCGCAGCGCCGCCTCGTCGGGCGGCCCGGCCATGTCGCGGCGCACTTCCAGCAGCGAACTGCCGGTGTACCAGGGCATGACGCGGTAGGCCGTCCCATGCGCCTGCTGCAGGTGCAGCACCCGCACCAGTGCCGGGTGATCGCAGCGCGCCAGCGTGCGCGCTTCGTCGACGAAGGCCATCAGGCCGCGCTCGAAGGCGGCGGTGCTGTCGCCGTCCAGCGGCGCCACCCGGCCGTCGCCGCCCCGCGCCGCCAGCCGCGCCGGCAGGTATTCCTTCACCGCGACCGGCAAGGCCAGGCCGTGGTCCCAGGCGCGGTAGACGATGCCGGTGCTGCTGCAGGCTACGGCCTCGTGCAGCTCGAAGGCATCCAGCCGGTGGCCTTTCGGCCACGGTGCGGGCGCCGGCAGGGCGCGCTGTGGCGCCTGGGTGACGAGCTCGCTGGGCTCGGCGCGTTCGGTGGTGGTGATGGGCTCGCTCATTCGCTGCCTGGACGTGAGGGCTGGGCACTGAACTTAGCCCCGCCCGAGCGTCAGGCTGTAAAGCGATGTTGTGATCCGGCCGCACAAGGCGCCAGGCGCAACAGGTTGGCCGATCGCCTTACGAACGCTTGCGACTTTGCAGCTTGGCGGAATCGGGCGTCGCCGCCGCCCCCCGAGTCGAGGGGCGCCGGCGGCCCGGCGTGAGACGGCGCGGAGACGGTGAGCCGACACCATGCGGCCAAGCCCACTCCAGCGAAAGACACCGATGATCCGCCCGCTTGCTGCCAACGCCATTCGCGCCCCGCTGGCGACCGCTCTTCTGGCCGCCGCCTTCGCGGCCGGTGCGCAGACCAGCACCGACGCCTGGGACGTGGCCCAGGGCAGCGTGGTCACCAGCGTTTCGACCGCGAGCCCCGCGGGCTCGCCGGCCGGCATGTTCGGCGCCGATGCCGGCGCCGCAGCGCCGTTTCCGGTGGAGCGCCTGAACACCGTGTTCGGCGACCTGCTGCCGGTGGGCACGGTGCACAGCATCGAATGGCACACCGCTGCGCCGATCTCGCTGACCGGCTATCACCTGCTGGCCCACGCCGACGGTGTCGATCTCGATGTTGACAACGGTCGCAGCTTCTCGCAGTTCAAGCTGTACGCCGAGGTCGGCGGCAACTTCCAGCTCATCAGCAGCGTGGACACTGCAGCGCTGTACAGCGCCGGTGGTCTCGACGTTCAAGGCAGTTTCGCAGCGGTCGGCGCGCAGAACTTCCGCGCCGAGTTCACGCAGGCCAGCGGGCTGTTCGGCAAGTCGGGGCCGCGCGTGGCGGAGCTGGACGCCATCACCGCCGCCGTGCCCGAGCCGGCCGGCTGGGCACTGATGCTGGCCGGCGGCGCCGCGCTGCTGGCCCGGCGCCGCCGCGGCTGAAGCGGCCGCGGCCTGGGGCACACTGCCGGGCCGATGCTGTACCTGCTGAGCCACCCCCACTGGGCCGCCCGCGACGACGCGGCGGCGGTGCAGCCCCTGCCCGTCACGGTGCCGGGCGCCTTGCTGCTGGTGCTGGCGGCACACGGCGACTGGCTCGACCGCGAACGCCTGGCGGCGATCTTCTGGCCCGACGCCGCGCCGGGCGACGCACTGCACCACCTGCGCATCAGCCTGCACCGGGCGCGCGCGCTGGCCGCCGGCTGGGGCCATGGCACCGCCTTGCAGGCCGAGCGCACGCGCGTGCGCCTGGCGCTGGCCAGCGACGTGGCCGCGCTGCACGCGGCCATTGCCGGCAATGACGCGGTGGCACTGCTGCGGCTGCGCCCGCTGCGCTGGCTCGATGGTTACCGGCTGCCCGCCTTCGGCGGCTTCGCCGAGTGGTGCGACGGCGAAGGCCAGCGCCTCGCGTCGGCCTGGCGCCAGGCCTGCGAGCGTGCACTGCCGCGGGCGCTGCTGGCCGGGCAGGTGGCCGCGGCGCTGGCGCTGTTCGAAACCTGGCAGGCCGACGGCGGCCAGGCGTTGCCGGGGCTCGATGGGCTGGACGGCGCGTCGCTCGGCGCCGAAGCGGCGGCCGCCTGGCGGGCCCTGCGTACGCGGCTGAACGGCACGGCGCCGCCGGGTGCCGGCGTGGCGCGGCCGGCGCCGCCGGGCCGGGCTGCCGAGCAGCAGCGCCTGCTCGGCAGCGATGCCGTCGCCGTCGTCGTGCTCGGCGAGCCGGGGGTCGGCAAGAGCACCTTGCTCGACAGTGCCTTCCCGACGGCGCCGCGCCTGCAAGGCCGCGAGGGGCTGGACGCGCTGCCGTACCGGCCGCTGCTGGAAGCGCTGCGCGAACAGCTGCCGCTGCTGCGGCGCTGGCTGGCCGAGCCGCAAGGCGGCATTGGCGCGCAGCTGGCGCCATACCGGCTGGATCTGGCGCGGCTGTTGCCCGAGCTGGCGCCGGCCGAGGCGCTGCCGGCGCTGGACGCCTGGACGGCGAAGGCCCGCCTGGTCGAAGCGCTGGCGCGCTGCTTCGAAGCCTTCGGCCCCGCGCTGCGCGTCGACGACTTGCAGTGGTGCGACCCGGCCACGCTCGAATGGCTGGCCTTGCTGGCGCACCGCGGCCGTCTGCGCTGGCGCGCCGCCGCGCGCCGCCATGAACTCGGCACGGCGGCCGGGGCCATGCTCGACGCCTTGCGCGCGGCGCGCCTGCTGGAAGAGCAGCCGCTGCTGCCGCTGACACGCGCCGGCCTGGCCGAAGCCTGCCACGCGCTGTGGCCTGACCTCGCGCTCGACGGGCCACGGCTGGACCGCCTCTACGCCGCCAGCGGCGGCAGCCCCTTCATCGTCAACGAGCTGGTCGCCGCCGGCGGCAACGTGCCGGCCGCCGACGCCTTGCCCGAACGCGCCAGCGAGCTGGTGCTGCGCCGGCTGCGCAGCGCCGGGCCGCGCGCGCGCCGTGTCGTCGAAGCGGCGGCGGTGTTCGTGCAGCCGGTGCCGGCTGAAGCGCTGGGGCTGGTTGCCGGTGCCGCCGGCGAAATCAGCGAAACCGGCGGTGAAGCTGGCGATGGCGACACCGACTGGCTGCCGGCCTGCGACGCCGCGCTCGGCGCCGGGCTGCTGCGCGCCGAAGGCCACCGCCTGGCCTGCGCGCACGACCTGATCCGCCACGCCACGCTGGCGGCGATCGGCCCGACGCGCGCGCCGGCGATGCAGCGCCGCGCCGCGCTGTGGCTGGCCGCGCAGCCCGAGCCCGACGCGCTGGCCATCGCCGCCCATTGGCGCGCCGCGCACGAGCCGCAGACGGCGCTGGCCTGGCTGCACCACGGCGCCGGGCAGCTGAAGGCCCGCGGCCGCTTCGACGAAGCGCGCGCGCTGTGGCGCCAGGTTGCCGACGCGTCGCTGGACGCCGCGCAATCGCTGCGCGCCCGGCTCGAGCTGGCCGGCGTCGACTTCTTCGACGACCTGGCCGGCAGCCGCGCCGCGCTGGAGGCGGTACGCACGCAGATCGGCGCCGTGGCGGACGACCTGCAGCGCGACCAGATCGAAGGCCGCGTGCTCGCCGCGCTGGTCGACAACCGCGTCTTCGCCGGCGACCTGGCGCAGGCGCGCCAGCATGCGAAGCGGCTGCGCAGCCTGCTGCCGCGGCTGGCCGAGCACGAACGCATCGACGCCATCGAGGTGCTGATCGAACTGGCGATGCGCGAACCCGACATCGATGCCTGCTGGGCGCTGCTGGCGCAGCTGCGCCGCGCCGCGCCGCGGCGGCCGTCGCTGCTGAGCTTCGAAGGCCAGATCCACTGGTTCAGCGGCAACGTGCGCGCGGCGCGCGACGCGCTGCGCCAGCTGCTCGCGGCGCACCCGGACCATTGCGCCGGCATCACGATCGAGAACGACCTGGCGGTGATGCTGCATGCCTTGGGCGAGCTGGCCGAGGCCGAAGCCATGGCGCGGCGCAGCCTGCAGAGCTGGAAGGGCGTCGCCCACACCGAGACGCTGTCGCTGCTGGTGCTGGGTTCGGTGCTGACCAGCGCCGGTCGCCATGCCGAAGCCGACGCCGCGCTCGGCCAGGCGCTGGCGCTGGCGCGCGAGCAGGCTTCGCCCGGCTTCGAGGCCGAAGCCCAGGTGCGGCGCGCGCGGCTGCTGCTGCAGTGCGGGCGTTATGCGCTGGCGCGGCAGGCGCTCGACGCGGCGGCGCCGCTGCTGGCCGCCAGCGCCGAGCCGCTGCGCGTGTCGCAATACGCGGCCACGCGCTGGCTGGTGGCGTCGGCGTCGGGCCAGCCGCCGGACCCGGCGCTGCACGGCCGGCTGCACGCCATCGGCAGCCGCAGCGCGCACCCCTGGGTGCAGCTGCGGCTGGTGCGTGTCGACATCGAGCAGGCGCTGGCCGACGCCGACGCGGCGCGGGCCGCGGCCGCGGCCGAGCGCATGGCGGCGATCGCGCGCGACGCCGGGCTGCTGGAAGCGCTGGCCGAGGCCCTGCTGCTGCGCGTGCGCGCCGGCTGCCTGCTCGGCGAAGCGGCCGCTGCGCTGCGCGCACCGGCGCTCGAAGCGCAGACGCTGGCCGCCGCGCAAGGCCTGGCCGACGCCGCCTGGCGCGCCGCCGCGTGGCTCGACGCCATCGACGGCCGCCGCACCGAGAGCGCGGCCACACGCGCCGCGCGGCGCGTGCTGCAGGGGCCTGCGCGGCCGGCGCTGTTCGACGCCGCGGCCGCTGCGCGGCGCGAGCCGGGCGTCGCCATGCCGATGCCCGGCCGGACACCCGTCCCGCGAACCAGGGGTGCGGACAGCGGCGGATGAGACGGTGCGGAGACGCTGCCTGCGCAGACTCCGTGGCGTCTCATCAAGGAGGTTTCATGCACAAGTTCGTCTCGATGCTGGGCTCGCTGGCCGCCCTGCTTGCCGCAGCGCCATCGCACGCTCAGGTCGCGTACTTCGACGCCGCCACCGACACCATCCAGATTGCCGGCCAAACCCAACTGGGTACCGCGGCCACCTTCGAGGCGCGTGTGTTGCTGCTGCCCGGTGGTGGCGGCACCGTCTACTTCGAGCAGGCCGACGGCCGCGAGCACAAGCAGCTGGCGCTGTCCGAGACCAGCGTCGGCGGCATCGGCTTCACGCTGCCGACCAACCAGACCTCGCTCAACGCCGATGTGGCTGTCTCCACCGGAGTCTTCCACCACATTGCCTTCGTGCGCGACGGCGGCGAGGAACGGATTTACCTGGATGGCCTGCGCGTGGCGCGGCGCACCGTGCAGGGCGACATCGACGACGACAGCAGCACGGCACCGGCCGTGGGCGCGCAGATGTTCCAGAACACGAGCTTCATGACGCAGTCCTTCATCGGCTTGCTGGACACCTTGCGCATCTCCAACGTCGCACGCTACAACGGGGCCAGCTTCACCGCACCGACGGGTGACCTGGGCAGCGACAGCGACACGCTGCTCCTGTACAACTTCAATGCCGCCGAGCTGGCCGGCAACCAGTTGGCCGACCTCTCCGGCAACGGTCACACGGGTACCCTCGGTGCGGGCTTCGCCGGAGCCACCGCGCCCGAATTGTTGAGTGCCGTGCCCGAGCCCGACAGCTGGGCCCTGATGCTGGCCGGTGCGGCCGCGCTGGCGCTGCGCTTGCGCCGGGCCAGCAAGGTTAACCCGAAGCCGAGAGGACATCGCATGTCGCGCTCGATGACGGCTGCCGCGGCCTGTTCCCTGCTGGCCCTGGCCGCGCCGGCCTTCGCCGACGTCACATCGGAGCCCGCGCCAACCGGGCAGATCAATGCTGTGAGCTTCTTCGGCCAGGCCGCGGTGCTGGCGGGCGTGCGTGTCACGGCCAGCTTCACCGACGGCACGACGTCGAGCGCGCTGTTCACGGCGGACACGGGCGCCGTGTTTGCGCAGACCTCGCTGTTCATCGTGACCGCGCGCGACCTGAGCAGCCGCACCACCTTCGAGGTCATTGCGCCGAAGGTCGGCACGAGCCTGCTCGGCATCCGCTTCGACGGGCTCGGCGACGGCGCCGGTGCCGCCGCGTTCGACCGACTGTCCGCCAACATCGGTGGCGCCGACACGCAAGGATCGAACGATGGCAGCGACCTGTTCGCCGACTTCACGAGCCTGCCGAACAGCGTCAAGAACGGTGCCAGCTTCGACGTTGTCTACCGCAACGCGCTCGGGCTGAACGGCGCGGCACCGGCGGGCGACCTGTTCCGCAGCGTCGAGCTGCGCTTCCATTTCCAGAACCTGCCGGCGTTCGGCAACGGTGAGGGCCTGGCCGGCGGTCAGACCTTCTCGATCGTGCCTTTCGACATGGACATGGACAGCGTCAGCTACATCAGCAGCGTGCCGGAGCCGGGTGCGGCGTTGCTGATGTTCGGTGGCGGGCTGGCACTGCTGGCGCGCCGGCTCAGGCGCCCCCGGTGAACACCGTCAGCACGCCGGTGTAGCCGTACAGGTGGTGGCGTGCGATCTCGCCGGCGGCGAAGAAGCCGACCAGCGGCACGTCGCCCAAGGCGTGCTGCACGATCTTCAGCTCGGCCGACGGGCCGCCGAAGTGGGCGCCGCCGCGGCCGGAGCAGCTGACGTAGATCGCGCCCTTGACGCGGCGGCCGGGCCCGGGTTCGTGCGCACCGGCCGACGCGCCCAGCGCCGCCAGCTCGGCCGGCGCGGTTTCGACTTCTTCGCGGATTTCGCTGCAGATGCGCACCAGGTCGCGCCGCGCCGCCTTCACGTCGCGGGCGCAGAACGCCAGCCGCATGCCGGGCGTCACCATCTCGGCCACCGCCACCGCTTCGCGGCCCGGGTCCAGGCCGATCAGGTGGCGCACGCGCACGTCGGAGCCGAACTGGCCGCCGCGGGTGAAAGCCTGGTCGTGCGCGTCGGACAGGCCCACCAGCGTGGCGCGCAGCTTGGGCAGCGCCGTGCGCGGGTCTTCCAGGCTGTCCAGCTGCAGGTCGCGCAGCAGGCAGGGCAGGGCCGGCTCGCCGTCGAGTTCGACGACGATGTTGCGTTCGGCCTTGGTGACGCTGCGCACCGGCCCCACCGGCTGGCAGCCCTGCGTGACACGCGACACCAGCGCCACGTCTTCGCTGAAGGCCACGCCCGACAGGCCGCCCTGCCAGACACCGTCGGCCAGATGCACGATGCCGGTCCGCGACGACGCCAGGCCGCCGAACAGATAGCCCGACGCGGTGCGGTCGCTCAACTCGGCGATCAGGTCGGCCAGATCGGCCGTGGACGGATCGGCGTGCACGAGCGCGCTGAAGGCGTTGATGCGGCGCAGCGGCTGCGCACCGGAGAAGACCTCGAAGCGGCCGGCCGGCAGGTCGGCCAGCATCAGCACCAGCGCCGGCTCGCCCATGTATTCGACGCCGCTGGCCGCCACGCCGACGCCGACGCTGCCGACCCAGGCCACGCCGGGCCAGCGCGCCTGCAGCGCGGCCAGCAGCGCGTGCGCGTGCGGCGCGTAGGCGTCGGTGAAGTAGACGAAGCCCAGCGTCAGCGGCCCGCCGCCGCCGGCCTCTTGCGCGGCCCGCTGCGCGTCGACCTGGGCGGCGGCCAGCGCCAGCGCCATGCGCCAGTCGGGATGCGTGGCATGGCCGCTCAGGAAGCCGGGCATGGCAAGGCCTTTCAGCCGCGCTTGCCGCGCGATGCGGCGGCGGCGCGCGCGGCGGCCTTCACCGGCGCCGTGACGGCCTTCTTCAGCGTCTGGCCGGCGGTGTCGAAGGACTGCTTGACGACGGCGCCGGCCAAGGCCTTGGCGGCTTCGGCGCTGCTGTCTTTCATGGCGCTGGCGGCGAGTTCGGTGAACTGCTGCGTCAGCGCGCCCCACCATTGCATCGGGTCGACGGCGCCCGGCGCGGCAGCCGGCGCCGCCGCCTTGCGCGTGGCCTTCGGGGCCGGTGCCGGCGCTTCGGGAGCTGCCGGCTCGGGCACGCTGAGCTTCATCGACTCGCGCAGGTCGGCCAGCGGCAGGTTCATGGTCTTCAGCGTCGACAGCGTCATGCGCTGCACTTCCAGTGCCTGGATCGTGGCGCCGAGCATGCGGGCGTTCTGCTCCAGCCAGAACTGCACCGTGCGCAGCTCGCCGATGCGCTTTTCCAGCTCTTCGAGGTTCAGCGTCGGCGCGATCCACTGGCCCATGCTGGGCATCCCGCCGCCGGCGTTCTTCAGCAGCCCTTGCAGGAAGTCGAAGCCTGGAACCATCTTGGTGAAATCGGTCGCACCGGCCATGCGGGAGTCTCCTCGTGTCTGGGTCTGGGGGGTCATTGTGCGCCTGGGCGCGGCCGTGCGTGCGGCCGCCGTTCCCCTCACCAGACGACACGCTCGACCCGGAAACCGCGCGCCGCCAGCAGCCGCGGCAGGCCGGCCGGGCCCGTCATGTGCAGCGCGCCGACGGCGGCGAAGACCGGCTTGCCTTCGCGGTGCAGCGCCTCGATGCGCTCGGCCAGCGCCGGGTTGCGGTCGTCGTTGAGGGCGCGCATCGCGGCGCGCTCTTCGTCGTTGCGCACGCAGTCGCACCAGCGTGGGTAGTCTTCCAGCGTGGCCAGGTCGCCGTGCTCCCAGGCGCGCGCCAACCGCGTCATGACGCTGCGGCCCTGGCCCGATTCGAGCTGCTCCAGCGCCTGCTCGATCAGCGCCAATCCTGCGGCTTCGTCCGGCACCAGCACCTTCTTCTGCAGCGCCACCGACTCCAGCGAGACGACGCGGCGGCCGTCGGCCCGCGCGCCGCGGGCCAGCGCCTGCTCTTGCGCGTAGCCGGGGTCCAGGCCGACCCAGCGCGCCTCCAGCATCGCCAGCACCGCCGCCTGCATGGCCGGGTGCATGGCGCTGAACGCAGCTTCGGGCAGGCAGGCGGCGGTGATCTGCCGCGCCAGACGCGCCTGCAGCGCGGCCGGCAATGGGGCCGCGGTGGGGTCGGCGGCGGCCAGGTCGCGCTGCACCCCGGCGTCGCCGGGGTCGATCTCCAACGCCAGCACCGCGCTGCCGGCCAGCGCCGCGGCCACGCGCGGGCCGGGCGACACCCACTCGGCCCGCCCGACGTGCAGCGTGCCGTACAGGTAGGACGTGCGGCCGTCCCGCTGCAGCCGCCACAGCAGGCCGCGGTCTTGCGCCTTCGCGGCCTGCAGCTGGGCCAGGCTGGGCTGCGGCGCGGCCGGCGGGCAGGGGGCGGCCGGCGCGGCCGACCAGCAGGCGGGCAGTGCCGCGATGAGAAGGCGGCGGATCGTGCGCAACAACATGCACGCACGATGCCACGAAAGGCGCGACGCGACAGGCCCCTAAGGTGTTTCGACCCGCGCCAGGTTGTCCTCGGAGTTGCGGTCGATGCGCTTGTTGTACGGGTCCACGCCGACGAACTTCGGCACCTGGTCGACCGTCAGCGTGACAGTCTGCTTGCCGCTCTTCAGGCGCCGGCGCTCGAACAGCAGCACCGACTTCGCGCTGTAGCCGGGCCGGCCGGGCTCGGCGGCGAAGACGCCGATGTCGAATGGCTCGTCGAGCGGGGCTTCGCTCTCCTTGCCGTGGCCGTCGGCGTAGAGCTTCTTCGCGTCGATCTCGAAGCTGACGTCGAACTTGCCGTCGGCGCGCTTCACGCTCGTCGCGTGGCTGGCCTTCATGTCGAGCAGCGTGATGCGCTCGAACAGGTCGGTGATCAGCGCGTCGTGCTGCGGGCCGGCTTCGGCGCGCAGGATGCGCAGGAAGTCGCCCGTGTTCGGGTATGGCGCGCCCTTGAACGCGAACTGCCGCAGCAGCCGGGCCAGCGCCCGGTTCACCACCGCTTCGCCGACCACTTCCTTCAGCCAGTACATCGTCAGCGAGCCCTTTTCGTAGTGGATGTACTTCTGCTCTTCGACGCGGGCCAGCGGCAGCTCCTCGACGACTTCGCCGCCGCGTGAACGCAGGTAGCGGTCGAGCTCGTACTTCAGGAAGCGGCGCATCTGCTCCTTGCCGTAGATGCGCTCCATCACCAGCAGCGCCGAGTACTGCGCGAAGCTCTCGACCAGCATCGAAGCCCCTTGCTGCTCGCTCGGCAGGAGCTGGTGGCCCCACCACTGGTGGCCGATCTCGTGCGCGGTGACGTAGGTGACGACGTCGATCTTCTGCTCGTCGGCCAGCTTGCTCAGGAAGCCGATGTCCTCCGAGTACGGGATCGTGTTCGCGAAGCTCTGCGCGAAGCGCGCGTAGCTCGGGAATTCGAGGATCCGCGCCTGGCGGAACTGGTACGGGCTGAACTGCTCGTTGAACAGCGCCAGCGACGCCTTCATCGCCTTCAGCATGCGCTCGACGTTGTACTCGTGGCCCGGGTGGTAGTACACAGCCAGGTCGATGGCGCCGAGCTTGTCGCGCCGCACGTCGTAGCGCGCCGACTGGATCGAGAAGAAGTGGCTGATCGGCGCGTCGGGCTTGAAGTGCGCCGTGCGGCGGCCATGGGCCGTGCTGTCCGACAGCGTGTAGCCGGGCGCGATCGGCGTCTGGTCGGCGTCGGTCGTGACGGTGATGTCGGCGTCCACCCAGTCGCTGTCGCGGCGGAATTCGTTGAACTGGCGGCCGCTCTCGTCTTCCAGCGTCGGCGGCCGCAGGTCGGCGGGCAGGCCGTACTTGCGCCGCTTGGCGCGGTCGCTCAGCAAGCCCTGGCGCGACATGCCCAGGATCGGCGTCAGTTCGGTGTTGTCGACGAAGCTGCCGTTGGCGACCAGCCGCGTCAGCGGCGCACTGTTCGGGAAGCCGCGCTCCTGCAGCGTGGTCTTGAAGCTCATCAAACGCAGCTCGCCCGGCTGCAGCGCCGGCTGCAGGCGGTAGATGCGGTACGGGAACTGCCGGTATTCCTTCTCGAGCACCGCGCCGCTCATCGCCAGCTGGTCGATCTTCAGGCGCTCGTCCCAGCTGACGTGCAGCTGGTCGATCGGCTGGCCGGTCTTGTTCTCGATGCGGTAGCTGCCCGTCGTCACCGCGCGGGCTTCGTGCGGGAACAGCTGCACGTCGAGCGTCACCGCGGTGATGCGCGGCAGCGGCAGCTTCTCGAAAGGCAGCAGCTCGCGTTCGGCATCGGCCAGCGCCTTGTCGTGCTCGGGCTGGGTGATGTAGCGGTTCAGCACGTTGGTGTTGTAGAAGATCCAGCCGCCGCTGCCCAGCCACAGCACGAGGCCGGCCGCGCCCAGGGCACCGGCGCCGCCGCGCAGCTTTTGCGGCAGCGCCGCCAGCCGCGGCCGCAGCGTGCTGACCGCGCCGCGCCGCCACAGCGCGTAGGCGGCCACCGCGAGCACCAGCGCGAAGGCGCTCCAGTAGAACAGGAACCAGGCCTGGCCGATCCAGAAGCGCGCCATGCCGTTCATGTCCGACAGCGGCACGGCCGGGCTGCCGCCGTAGTTGTAGAGGTTGTGCTCGAAGCCGGCGGACGCCAGCGCAACGGTGGCCACGACGTAGACCAGCATCACGCCCCAGCCGATGAACTTCTGCGGCACCAGCACCTGCACGAACACCGACAGCACCGCCAGGTGCATGGCGCCGATGACGGTGGGCATCACGAACCACAGCAGGTAGGCGCCGATCTCGAAGTGCGTGTAGCCCTTGGCCAGCTGCACCGCCATGCCGGCCAGCACGGCGACCAGCGACGTGGCGGTCAGCACCATCGCGATGGCCGCGATCTTCGGCACCAGGTGCGTCCAGTCCGGCGCCGCGGTGGCGTCGACGATTTCGTGCAGCCGGCGTTCGCGGTCGCGCCAGACGAGTTCACCGCTGTAGTAGATGGCGATGATGATGGGCATGATCGTGAACGCGCCCAGCAGCGCCTGCACCATCAGCCGCGTCGCCGGGTAGGAGCCGCTGCCGTAGATCTCGCCGGTGTAGAAGACCGACGCACCGGCGTTCAGCACGCCGATGCCGAGCAGCACGAAGAACGCCGGGCTGCGGAAGACGAATCCCATGTCGAAGCGCGCCAGCGCACGGAACTGCACCCAGCGCGTCGCAGCGTCGGTGCGCGGCGCCGGCAGCGGGCCGCTGCGCGGGGCTGGCGGCGTGTCGGCTTCGGCGGCCTTCGGCGCGGCGCTGCCGCTGCGGGTCTCGAAGCGGAACAGCCGCCAGGCCAGCGCGAACAGGCCGCCGGCGATGGCCAGCCACAGCGCGCGGTTGGCCAGCAGCAGGCCGCTCAGTTCGGGCAGCCGCGTGTTGCGGTCGGCGGCGGTCCAGTACTTCGTCATGATGTTCAGCGCCGACAGGCCGAACGGGTCGCTCAAGGCCGAGACCGTGTCGTGCTGCAGGTCGCGCAACAGGCCGCGCGTCACGAAGAACAGCACCAGCAGGCCGACCGCGCCGACGTAGGTCCACATCATCGACCGCGTCGCGGTGGCCAGCGCGAAGAACGCAGCGGCCGTGATCAGCAGCGACGGCAGGCCGAACACGAACAGCGCGTAGACGTAATGCCCGGGCCGGAAAGGGCCGACCTTCTCGGCGTCCAGCCAGGGCATGAACGAGCCGATCGCGATGGCCGCCGGCACGGCCGCCAGCACCAGCAGGGCGGCCGCGCTGGCGCCGCTGAAGCGCCCGGTGAGATAAGCGCCCTTGCCCAGGCGCGTGCTGCGCAGGATGGGCGCGAAGCCGGTTTCGTCGTCGCGCAGCACCGTGCCGGCGACCATCGCGACGACGATGAAGACCGCGAACACGCTCAGGATGCCCAGCGTCTGCACGATGGCGAACGGCGAGTTCACGTTGACGTTGCCGGCGGCGCCGATGCGGATGTTGTCGGACGTGACCGAGCCGAAGGCGAGCAGGAAGAAGATCAGGCAGCCGACCCAGAACACCGGGCTCTTGACCTGGTAGCGCCATTCGAAGGCGGCAATCGATGCAAACACGATCAGGCCGCCTTCAGCGAAGAAGCCGGCGCCGCGGCCTGGCGGTGCAGGTGCAGCGTCGAGAAGTACACGTCCTCGAGCCCCGCCTCCACCGGCGCGAAGCCGATGCCGGGCGACACGTCGGCCAGCACGCGGATGACGGTGCGGCCGCCGCGCAGCCGCGTCGCGATGACCTGGTGGCGCGTCTTCGCGGCATCCAGCTCGTGCTTGTCGATGCTGGCCTGCCAGATGCGGTCTTGCAGCGAAGCGATCATCGCCTGCGGCGTGCCGGTCTCGACGATGCGCCCGCCGACCAGGATGGCCATGCGCGGGCACAGGTCGGTGACGTCGTCGACGATGTGCGTCGACAGGATCACGACCACGCTCTCGCCGATCTCGGACAGCAGGTTGTTGAAGCGGTTGCGCTCTTCGGGGTCCAGCCCGGCCGTCGGCTCGTCGACGATGATCAGCCGCGGGTTGCCGATCAGCGCCTGCGCGATGCCGAAGCGCTGGCGCATGCCGCCGGAGAAGCCGGCCAGCGTCTTCTTGCGCACGTCCCACAGGTTGACCTGGCGCAGCAGCGCCTCGACCGTCTCGCGCCGCTCGCCGCGGCCGGCTACGCCCTTCAGCACGGCCAGGTGGTCGAGCATGTCGATGGCCGAAACGCGCGGGTAGACACCGAAGTCCTGCGGCAGGTAGCCGAGCGTGGCGCGCAGCTCGGCGGGTTGTTTCAGCACGTCGATGTCGCCGAAGCGGATCGCGCCTTCGCTCGGGATCTGCAGCGTCGCCAGGCAGCGCATCAGCGACGACTTGCCGGCGCCATTGGGCCCGAGCAGGCCGAACATGCCGGCAGGGATGTCCAGGCTCACATCGTCGAGCGCGCGCACGCCGTTCGGGTAGACATGGGTCAGTTTCGAGATCGACAGCATCGCGCCGGCTCCACGGGGTTCATCGTGGAGCGCAATTTACCGATCCTGCCGGGGCCGGCCAGCGCGTTGCGACGAAGCGGCCGATCGCTGGTATGGGTGGGCCGGCAACGTGGACGGGTGGATTGATCTTCGGCCGCGATAGGGCGACGATTCGAGGGCCGAAGAGGCAGTGGAGGCTCGAAGTGGCAGGACAACCGACCGAGAATCGGAAGAGACGTTTTCGCGTCGCCCTCTCCTTTGCAGGAGAGAAGCGCGCGTTCGTCGCCCAGGTCGCAGCGCTGCTGGCGCGGCGCTTCGGCGAAGACGAAGTGCTGTACGACAAGTACCACGAGGCCGAGTTCGCGCGGCACGACCTCGGCATCTACCTCCCCAAGCTCTACGGCGAGCAGTCCGACCTCATCGTCGCGGTGCTCAGCAAGGACTACGACCACAAACGCTGGACCGGCTGGGAGTGGCTGCAGATCCACGGCCTGCTGACGAAGGCCGATGGCCGCCGCGTGATGCCTTGCCGGTTCGACTTTGCCAGCGTCGACGGCCTGAGCGCCGCCGCCGCTTTCGTCGAGCTCGACGACAAGTCGCCGGAAGTGGCTGCCCGCTTGATCCTCGAACGGCTGGCGATCAATGAACAGCGGCCGAAGGACCACTACATCCGCCCCGCGATGGCCGAGGTGGCGCGCCCGCCGGCGCAGATCCCGAACAACCTGCCGCGTCCACAGCCCTTCTTCGGCCGCGCCGAGGAGCTGAAGAAGATCGCTGCCGCCCTCGGGCCCGACACCCGCGGCTGGGGCGTGCTGATCGACGGCCCCGGCGGCATGGGCAAGACAGCGCTCGCCGTGCGCGCCGCGGAAATGGCGCCGGCCGACCGTTTCCAGCGCATCGTCTTCCTGTCGTCGAAGGAGCGCGAACTCAGTGCCGACGGCCAGCGCGAACTTGGCCACTTCGTGCTGCCGGGCTATCTGGAGATGCTGAACGCGATTGCCCGCGAGCTGGAGCAGCCGCAACTGACCAAGCTGGCCGAGGACGAGCGCAGCGAAGCGATCCTGCGCGCGCTGCGCGGTGCCGGCGTGCTGCTCGTGCTGGACAACCTGGAGTCGCTGCCGGCGCCGGACCGCGACCAGCTGTTCGCCTTCCTGAACCGGCTCCCCGGTGGCTGCAGCGCCATCGTCACCAGCCGCCGCCGGGCCGATGCGAGTGCCATCGCCATCCGTCTCGACAAGCTCGACTGGCCGGCTACCGAGGAACTGCTCGACGGGCTCGCCCAGCACGACGAGCGTCTGCGCCAGGCGCAGCCCGACTGGCCCGCGCTGTACAGCGAAACCGGCGGCAATCCGCTGCTGATGCGCTGGATCGCGGGCCAGCTCGGCCTCGGGCGCTGCCGCACCATCGCTGCGGCGCTGGCGCTGTTGCGCAGCGCGCCGGCGGGCAACAACCCGCTGGAGTTCATCTTCGGCGACCTGCTCGACACGTTCACCGACAACGAAACCAAGGTCCTGGCCGCGTTGTCCCACTTCACGACGCCGATGGCGGTGAAGTTCATCGCCGAGCTGGCGGGCCTGAATGAAGTCGCCGCCGAAGGCGCCCTCGGCGATCTGGCGAGTCGCTCGCTGGTGCTGCCGGACATGGAGGAACGCATCTTCGTTCTCGTGCCGATGGTTGCCGATTTTCTGCGGCGCCAGCGGCCTGAAGCGGTCGCCGAAACCGGGGGTCGGCTGGAGCAACGCGCCTACGCCTTGATCGTTGAGAACGGCCATGACAAGCACGAGCGCTACCCGCTGCTCAACGCCGAATGGCCCAGCGTGGCGCCGGCATTGCCGCTGCTGGTCGCCGGCACGAATGCGCGCGTCCAGACGGTGTGCGGGGCCTTGCATACTTTCCTGGACTTCACCGGTCGCTGGGATGAATGCCTTTGGCTCGAACAACAGGGCGAAGCCCGCGCGCTGGCCGCGGGTGATCAAGTAGGCGCCGGCTGGCGAGCCGTGATGGGCGGCCATGCTCGCAGACTCCGCGGGCACGCGGACCTGGTGCTCGCGGCCGCCGACCGAGCGGCTGTGCATTGGCAGGCGGCGGGGGTTGGCGCCCGAGAGCGCGGCGTGGTGATGCAGCTGCGTGGGATCGCCCACTTGTTGAAAGGTGATCATGCGGCGGCCCTCTCCGTCTACCGCGAGGCTCTGGCGCTACATCGCGGCGTGGCTGCCGAGAGCGTGGACGTTGCAATCGTCCTGAACTGGCTTGCCAACACTGAAATGAGTTCGGGTGACTTTGACGCGGCCGAGCGGGACTATGACGAGGCGTTGCGTATGGCCCGCTCGATGGGTTACGCGGAGGGGGTGGTCAACAACCTGGGCAATCTCGGCGGTCTGGCGCTCCGGCGGAGTGATTGGTCGCGCACCGAGTGCCTGGCCCGCGAAGCGCTGGCTTTGGCCGAGGCGCTGGGTCGCCAGGAGCTGATCGCGTCCAACAATGGCCGTATCGCCAAGGCCTTGGCGCGGCAAGGCAAGGCTGCCGACGGGCTGCCGCATGCGCTGCGTGCGGTAGAGCTCTACGCTCGGCTCGGTTCGCCCGACCTCGTATGGGCTCGCACAGTAGTGAAGGAGTGCGGCGGCTAACCGCCACAACTACACGTTTCAGGCGCCAGCCACCGCCACCACCTTCTGCTCAATCGCCCCGAACAAGCTCGCCCCGTCGGCCCCCTTCATCTCGATCCGTATCGTGTCCCCAAAGCCCATGAACGGCGTCACCGGCGCCCCGCTCTCGATCGTCTCGATCGCCCGCTTCTCGGCAATGCACGAATAACCGCGCGCCCAGTCCTTGTTGCTGACCGTGCCCGAGCCGACGATGCTGCCGGCGCGCAGGTTGCGCGTCTTCGCGACATGCGCGATCAGCTGGCCGAAGTGGAAGGTCATCTCCGGCCCGGCGTCGGTGTAGCCGACGCGCTGGCCGTTCAGCACGCTTTCCAGCGCCAGGTGCACGCGCCCGCCCGACCAGGCGTCGCCCAGCTCGTCCGGCGTGGCCGCCACCGGGCTGAAGGCGGTGGCCGGTTTGCTCTGCAGGAAGCCGAAGCTCTTCGCCAGTTCGGCGGGGATCAGGTTGCGCAGGCTCCAGTCGTTGGCCAGCATCACGAGGCGGATGCCTTCCAGCGCCTGGTCGGGCGGCGTGCCCAGGGCCACGTCGCCGGTGATCACGGCGACTTCGGACTCGAAGTCGATGCCCCAGGCTTCGTCGGCGAAGACGGCGTCGTCGTGGGCGCCGAGGAAGTCGTCGCTACCGCCCTGGTACATCAGCGGGTCGGTGTAGAAGCTTTCGGGCACTTCGGCGCCGCGCGCCTGGCGCACCAGCTCGACGTGGTTGATGTAGGCCGAGCCGTCGGCCCACTGGTAGGCGCGCGGCAGCGGCGCCATGCATTGGCGCGGGTCGAAGCTGAAGGCGTGGCGCGCCTTGCCGCCGTTCAGCGTGGCGTACAGGTCTTCGAGCTGCGGGCTGAGGAAGTTCCAGTCGTCCAGCAGTTGCTGCAGGCGCGACGCGATGCCGGTGGCGAAGTGCGCCTGCGCCAGATCGCGCGAGACGACGACGAGCTGGCCGTCGCGCGAGCCGTCTTTGAGGGTGGCGAGTTTCATGGTGGCAGTATTGTGCTGTGCCACAAGCCCCCGCCCTCCTGCCGCGCCTGACCGTGCCCCGACGCTGGCGCGTGCTGCTCGGCCTGCTGCTGCTGGTGCTGTGGCTGCATGCGCTGCTGCTCGGCTTGTTGCCGTTCGGCGTCGGCGGCGGTTGGCGCGGCGACGTCAAGCACCCGCTGCAGGTGCGGCAGATCGTGCTGCCGGCGCCTGAACCGGTGCCGCAGCCGGCACCACCACCGCCGGTCGCCGAGGCGCCGCCGCCACCGGCCGCCGTGGCCCGCGCTGCCAGCCAGCCCGAGCTGCCGGTACCGGCGCCGGCGCCTGAACTGGCCGCGCCGGAGCCCCTGGCCGCCCCCGAACTGCCGCCGTCGGCGGCCGCGCCGCTGGCCGCGCTGCCGCCGCTGTCGGCTGCCGAAGGCGGCGGGCAGACCCTGCCGGTCTACCCGACGCGCCTGCCGCCGGCAGCGCTGCTGCGCTACGACCTGAAGCGCGGCGCGCTCGGCGGCACCGGTGAACTGGCCTGGCGCCCGGCCGACGGCCGCTACCAGCTGTCGATGGAGGGCACGGCGTTCGGGTTGAACGTCATCGGCTGGGTCAGCCAGGGTGGCTTCGACGCCGCCGGCATCGCGCCCGAGCGCTTCGTCGACCGCCGCCGCGGCCGCGACCTGCGCGCCGCCAACTTCCAGCGCGACAAAGGCCGCATCACCTTCTCCGGCCCGCAGGTCGAGTACCCTTTGGTGGCCGGCGCGCAAGACCGCTTGAGCTGGATGCTGCAGTTGCCGGCCATCGTCGAAGCCGAGCCGGCGAAATTCGTTCCCGGCGTTCGCATCGCGATGTTCGTCGTCGGCGCGCGCGGCGATGGCGATGTCTGGACCTTCAGCGTCGAGGCCATGGAAGGCCTGGAGCTGCCGGCAGGCCGGGTCGAAGGCGCGCTGCGCCTGCGCCGCGAGCCGCGCAAGCCCTACGACACGCTGGTCGAGGTCTGGCTCGACCCGGCCCGCTCGCACCTGCCGGTGCGCGTGCGCATGAGCGTGCCGCAGACCGACGACGCCTATGAATTCCTGTTGCGCGAATTCCAGTCCCTGTAGCCCCCTCGGGCGGGGGCTGGCTTGAAATTCGCTTCGCTGCACCCACCTGCACGGCAGAGAGGTGGCTTCATGCAAATGCTTTACAACTCGGACAACTTCGTCGTCGTGCAGTTCGACCTGCCCACCGAAGCCGGCGAGCTGACGCGCGGCGGCTACGAGATCGTCGACAAGACCGCCCGGCGCGAGATCTTCATCGAAGGCGCGGTGGCCGAAAGCTTCAAGCTCGGGGTGCAGGCGCTGGTCGACAACGAGGCCGCGGCCGACGGCTTCGACGATTTCATCGAAACCTATGCCTTGCTGGCGCAACAGCCTTTGACCCTTCACTAAGGCGTTGCCCTAAGGCCCTTGTATCCCGGCCCGGGCTGGGCCAAGATCGTGCGCATCCGTCGGGACCAAGGATGCGCGATGCCGAAAGGGCATGCCGAAGCCAGAGGAGTGCTGTCGCCAGGCCTGGCGGACGCGCCCGTGCTCGACACGCTGTGCTCGCATTTCGTGCTGACGCTGACGCTGCGTCAGGCCGGCCGCTTCAACCTGCGCCGCGACTGGAACAGCCTGCTGTCGCTGACCGGCCGCCATCTGGTCTGGCCGGTGCCTGTGCTCGGCCGCGTGCGCGCCTTCCTGAACCAGCGCTGCCGCGGCAATGCGCAGTGGCGCGGCCATGAAACGCTGAGCGACGACGCTTTCATCCAGCGCCATGGCCCGTGGCGCGGCCCGTACGAAGAAGGCACGCTGTTCTTCTACATCGACGAATACATCAAGGACGCGCCGAAAGATCTGCTGGCCGTGCTCGGCGCCACTTGCGAATGGCTGGAACGCCGGCTGAAGAAGCAGAACACGCTGGTGCAGAAGAACATCGACGCGCTGGCCGGGCTGCTGCAGCTGAACCCGGCCGAACGCGCCTTGCTGCTGTACGGCACGCTGGCGCGATACCAGCGCGACCTGCGCGGCCTGCTCGTCGAGTTCAAGGTCAGCAACGCGCAGGAGGCCTATGCGGCCATCGCCGCGGTGGCCGGCGTCGACGCCAGCGACGTGGCCGAAGCGCTGCGCGCCGGCTCGCGGCTGGAACGCATCGGCATGATCGAAAACCTGATCTCCGAGCAGAACATCACCGACCTGGCCGACCTGATGAAGGTCAGCGAACAGCTGCCGCCGGTGCTGATGCGCGAATACCGCGGCCCGAACGACCTGATGGCGGTGTTCACGCGGCCGGCCAGCAAGAGCGAACTGGCGGTCAGCGACTTCAGCTTCGTCGACGAAGACGCCCAGGTGCTGACCGCCCTGCTGAAGAACGCCGACGAGCGCAAGGAAGCCGGCGTCAACGTGCTGCTCTACGGCCCGCCGGGCACCGGCAAGACCGAGCTCGCGAAGGTCTGCGCCAGCGCCGCCGGGCTGGAACTGTATGAGGTGGAATATGCCGACCGCGACGGCAACAGCCTGTCCGGCCGCGACCGTTACCGCAGCCTGCAGATCAGCCAGGTGTTCCTGAAGGGCAGCCCGGGTGTGGCCTTGCTGTTCGACGAGGTCGAAGACGTGTTCCCGCCGATCAGCAGCGAAGCCGCGCAGCTGATCGCCCGGCTGGACAGCAGCGACGCGCAGCCGTCGGGCAGCGTCAGCGGCAAGGCCTGGGTCAACCAGATCCTGGAAACGAACCCGGTGCCGGTGATCTGGGTCACGAACCGCATCGAGCAGATCGACCCCGCCTTCCGGCGCCGCTTCCAGTACCACCTGCTGCTGAAGTCTCCGCCGCCCGGCGCGCGTGAAGGGCTGGTGCAGCGTGCGCTGGCGGGCGCGCCGGTCAGCGAAGGCTTCGCCGCCAAGCTGGCCGAACGCCGCGCGCTGACGCCGGCGCAGATCCGCACGGCCGTGCGCTTCGCCAAGCTGGCGCGTGTCGACGCCGACGGCGAAGCCTACGAAGCGCTGATCCAGCGCCAGCTGGCCAACGCCGACCGCGCCCTGGGCACGTCGGGCGCCGAACGTGCGGCGCGGCCGGTGGTGACGGCCTACGACCTGAGCCTGCTGAACGTCGAATGCCGCTTCGAAGTGCCGCGCATCATCGAAGCGCTGAAGCGCCGCGGCCACGGCACGCTGTGTTTCCACGGCCTGCCCGGCAGCGGCAAGTCGGCGCTGGCCGAACACATCGCGCAGGCCCTGCAGCGGCCGCTGACGATCCGCCAGACCAGCGACATCGCCAGCAAGTACGTCGGCGAAACCGAGCAGAACATGGCGCGCATGTTCGAAGAAGCGCAGACCGAAGGCGCGGTGCTGCTGCTCGATGAAGCCGACAGCTTCCTGCGCAGCCGCCGCCTGGCCGAGCGCCGCTACGAAGTCAGCGAGGTCAACGAGATGCTGCAAGGCATGGAGCGCTTTGCCGGCATCTTCATCTGCACGACGAACCTGTTCGAAGACCTGGATGAAGCAGCGCTGCGGCGCTTCACCTTCAAGATCCGCTTCCATGCGCTGACGGCCGAACAGCGCGTGCGCATGTTCGTGGCCGAAGCGCTGGGCGGCGACGCCGCGCGGCTCGAACCCGAGCAGCGCCAGCGTCTGGCCGCGCTGGACCAGCTGGTGCCGGGCGACTTTGCCGCCGTGCAGCGGCAGGTGGAGATTCTCGGCGCGGCCTTCGAAGCCGATGAATTCCTCTCGCAACTGGAGGGAGAGCACCGCGTCAAACCCGAGGTCCGGCAACGCCGCGGGGTGGGCTTCGTGCGATAGTCTGCGCCGATGAACGAAGCGCGGGTTGGCGATCCCCTGAACGACATTTCGGCGCTGCTGTGGGTGCTGGCCGCCGTTGTCGCGGTGCTGTCGGCGCACATCGCGGTCGGCTACGCGCGGCAGAGCCAGCGCGCGGTGCTGCCGCGCACGCGCCGGCTGTGCGTGGCGGCCGCCGCGGCCACGTTGGGCACCGGCAGCTGGTCGGCGATGCTGCTCGGGCTGTCCAGCCAGGGGTTGAACTACTCGCTCGGCTACCTCGGCACCGGGCTGGCCGGCGCCTGGGCCACGGTGGCGCTGGCGACGGCTGCTGCCTGGGTGCTGCTGCTGCGCTGGCCGCGGCCGGCGATGCTGGTGCTGGCCGGTGTGCTGATCGGCGGCGGCGCGCTCGGCGCGCAGATGCTGCTGGTGCGTTCGGCCGGTTTGCTGCCCGGCGTGCTGTGGCAGAAGGCGGCGCTGGCCATGGCCGCGCTGGTACCGGCGCTCGGCGCGGGGGCCGGGCTCTGGATGGCCTTTCTTCGCGAAGGGCGCAACAGCCGCGGGCGCCAGGGCTGGCGCTGGGGGGCAGCGGCGGTGATCGGCCTGTCGCTGATCGCCGGGCAGGAACTCGCGATGTCCGCCGCGCGCATGTCGTCCCAGCGCTCGTCGGCCTACGAACACCAGGTGCCGGCACTGGCGCTGTGCGCCTTTGCCGGCCTGGGCGTGCCGATCCTGCTGATGCTGCTGCAGATGGATCTGCACCTGCGCCGCATCGCGCGCGACGGTGGCGATCCGGCCGCGCCGCGGCGGCGCCGGCGCTCGCGGCGGCAGCGGCCGATCCTCTGAATGCCGACCGGCGGCCGCTGGGAGATCCGCCTGCTGGGCGGGCTGCAGGCGCGCAACGGCGACGTCGTGCTGACGCACCTGCCGAGCCGGCCGATCGCCGCGCTGCTGGCCCGGCTGGCGCTGTTTCCGCAGCGCGAACACGCACGCGAAGAACTGGCCGAGCTGCTGTGGCCCGGCAGCGAGGCCGAAGCGGCGCGCAACCGGCTGCGCCACGCGCTGTCGACCTTGCGCACGCTGCTCGAACCCGCCGGCACGCCGCCCGGCACCGTGCTGCTGGCCAACCGCTTCGGCGTGCGGTTGCACGCGGCCGCCGTCGACTGCGATGCCGTGCGCTTCGAGCAGCAGCTGCGCGCCGGCGACGAAGCCGCCGCCCGGCACCTGTACCGCGGCGAGCTGCTGCCCGGCTTCTACGACGAGTGGGTGCTCGACGAACGGGCCCGGCTGGCCAACCTGTTCGAGCGGCTGGACGAACGCCCGGCGCCGCCGCCACCGCGGCGGCGGCCGCCCGATGACGACGCGGCGCGGCACAACATACTCAGCTATCCGAGCGCCTTCTTCGGCCGCGACAGCGAGCTGGCGGCGCTGCTGCTGGCGCTGCAGGAGCAGCGGCTGGTGACGGTCAGCGGCACCGGCGGCTGTGGCAAGACACGCCTGTGCGCCGAGGCGGCGGCGCGCGCCGCCGGCTTCGACAGCGTCAGCTTCGTCGCGCTGGCCGAATGCCGCGAAGCCGCGCATCTGGCCGACCATGTGCGCGCCGCGCTGCGGCTGCAGGCCGGGCCGCTGCCGGCGCTGGAGCAGGTGGTGGCGCACCTGGCCGGCCAGCGGGCGCTGCTGGTGCTGGACAACGTCGAGCAGCTCGTCGGGTCCGACAGCGACGCGCTGCTGTCGCAACTGCTCGAACGCCTGCCGCAGCTGCACCTGCTGCTCAGTTCGCGGCGCGCGCTGCGCCGGCCCGATGAACACGAACTGATGCTGCTGCCGCTGCCCGTGCCAAGCGCCGAGGCCGGTGCCGCGGATGCGTTGCGCAACCCGGGGGTGGCCTTGTTCGTGGACCGGGCCCGCCATGCGCGCGCCGACTTCCACATCCATGCGCGCAACGTCGCCGGCCTGGTCGACCTGTGCCGGGCGCTGGACGGGCTGCCGCTGGCGATCGAGATCGCCGCGTCGCGGGTGCGCGAGTATTCGCCGCGCGCGATGTGCGACGCGCTGGCGTCCGGGCTGGCGGTGCTGGCGCGCACCGGGCCGCGCGCGGCCAAGGCGCCGCGCCACGCGTCGCTGAACGCGGCGCTGCAATGGAGCTTCGGCTTGCTCGGCGCGGCGCCGAAAGAGGTGCTCGCCGCGCTGACCGTGTTCCGCGGCGGCTGGACGGCCGAACAGGCCGGCGCCGTGGCCGGCGTGGCCGGCTGGCGCGAAGCGCTCGACGAACTGGTGCGCGACTCGCTGGTGCGGCGCGAAGCCGCCGATGGAACGGCGCCGCGGCTGCAGATGATGAGCAGCGTGCGCGAGTTCGTGCGCGAAGGCCTGTCCGAAGCCGACGCCGCCGCGCTGCGCCGCCGCCACCGCGCGTTCTTCCTGGCCGCCGGCCGCGCGCTCGACGCGCACCATGACGTCGCCGACGAGGCCGATCTGCCGAACTACATCGAGGCCATGGCCAGCGCGCTGGCGGACGGCGAGCCGGCCACCGCGGTTGCGCTGGCGCTGGCGCTGCGCGAGCAGTGGGCGGCCAGCCCGGCCGCGCCGGAAGCCATCGACGTGTTGCGCCGCATCGCAAGGGCGCTGCCGGCGCCGGCCCCCGGTGGCGTCGAACTGCGCTGCGTGCTGGCGCGTTCGCTGGTGCAGGCCGGGCACGCTGACGAAGCCGAGGCCTGCGCCGGCGCCGCGCTGCAAGGCGCCGGCAACGACGGACCGCGTCGCGTCGAGGCCTTGTTCGCCGCCACGACCGTGCGCTGGCTGCGCCACCGCGATGGTGGCGCCGTGCTGGAACCGGCGCGGCAGACGCTGGCGCTGGCGCGCACGCTCGGCGACGAACGGCTGTGCGCCCGCGCGTCGATGCTGCTGGGTGCGATCACGCTGATGCACAGCGGCGACGCCGAGGCGGCGGCCGCGCTGTTCGCCGACGCGGAAAGCACGTTCGGCCGCCTCGGCGACCGGCGCGGTGCGCTGTCGGCGCTGCCGGGCCGCGTCAGCTGTCTGCAGGCGCAAGGCCAGCACGAAGAGGTCATCGCGCGCGCCGCGGCCGGCGAGCGGCTGGCCGCCGAACTGCGTCATGTCGAACCGCAGCTGCTGCTGCTGAACCGCCTGAGCGTCAGCGAGGAATCGCTGCGCCGCTTCGGGCCGGCGCTGGACGCCTGCCGCCGCCTGGCGCGGTTGGCGCGCCGCCACGGCATGGCCTATCACGTCGCCTACGCGCTGTGGAACCAGTGCCGGCCGCTCGTGCGGCTGCGCCAGGCAGAGACGGCCGCGCGGCTGATGGCCTTCAGCCGCAAATACTGGATCGACCAGTTCGGCGCGCTCGACGCCGACGACGAAGCCTACGTCGAACGCGTGCGCCGCGTCGGCGTGGCGCTGCTCGGCGCCGAGCGCTGGCAGGCGCTGTGGGCGCAGGGCCTGGCGATGAGCACCGGCGAAGGGCTGGATCTGGGCTGCGGCTGAGACGGCCAAGCCCCGCACCGTCCGGCCGGGCGGTCATTCAACCTAGAAACCGCAGTTGGACGCGCTCGAGTGGGCTGCGCTGCGGCGCGCTGGCAAGGCGCGACGACGACGCGGGGTACTCCCCCGCTAGGAGGAGCAACGCCGCCAGCGCGTCGCAGCGCGGCCCAATCGGGTGCGTAGCGCTCTCACCCAATCGATGAAGGTTGCCGTGAGTACCAGCCGCAGATTTCATGCGGAGGCGCCAGCGGAGGCAAGCGGTCAACTGCGGTATCTAGGTTTAACGATCGACGGACACCTCCCGCGCATGCTGCGCCGGCCTACCCAAGGAGGAACCGACGATGAAATCCAGGCTTGTACTTTCGTCCCTGCTGGCCAGCGCAGCCGCTTTCGCAGCCGGGCCCACGCCGAGTGCGGCCACTGGCACGCTGACCGCGAACCAGCGCCAGTACGTCCCGCAGGGTTGCGTGCACAACGGCAATACGGCGGTCTGCACCTTCGTGCTTGTGAACCAGGGCCAGCTGGCGAACCTGCTGGCCTGGGGCTGGGGCAACGAGCTGCAAGGCCTGCAGTTCGTCGACAACGCGCATGTGCCGCACGGCGCCGCCAGTGCCTACTTCGTCGACCGCTTCGGTACGCGGCAAGACCGTATCGTGCTGCAGCGTGGCGAGCAGGGCACGCTGCAGGTGGAGCTTCCGAACGTCGACCCCGGTGTCACGTCGGGGCTGTTCACGTTCGGCAACCAGATGGTCGCCGGCATCGCGGTCGGCCATGCCGCGCCGGTCAACATCGCCCGGCCGGCAACGATGCCGGCGCCGGCGGCGGTGCCGCAGGCCCCGCTTCAGGCCCAGGGCCTGGCCCAGGCGGCGGCCATGGTGCAGCCTGTCGGCGTGGTCGGGGTGCAGGCGGTCGGCGCGGTCGGGGTGCAGCCGGTCGGCGCGGTCGGGGTGCAGCCGGTCGTGGCCTACGACCGGGTCAGCGCGGCCGGCGCCAAGGTGGCGAATGCGGCCGGCACCGTCAACTCGACGGTGCAGGTGGCCGCCGACACGATGAAGGCGGTCGGCCAGATGAAGGACACGCTCAAAGGTCTGTTCGGCAGCCGCCAGACCGCCGCGCCGGCGCCGGCCGCCAGCCAGGCCCAACCCTAGGAGGCACACCATGAACCAGCACTCGCTTCATTCGCTCCATGCGCTTTTCATCGCCGTGGCCATCGCAGCGGCCCCGGTCGCCGCCCACGCCGTCAACGTGCTCACCGGCAGCCACGACGGCAACGCCGGTGGCGACGGCTTCGACACGACGCAGAGCGATCTCTACGTCGTTGCAGCCAACGCATCCTTCAGCGGCAATTCGTTCAACGGCTTGTTCGACGGCAGCGCCTCGCTGCTCGTGCGCGGCGGCTCGTTCGAGGACAACTTGAACTGCGGGGTCCAGGTGATCACGTCGACGGACTCGTTCGTCGTCGTCTCCGGCGGCTCGTTCAGCAACAACCTCGCCGGGCTCGACGTGTATGGCGCGCGGCTGTCGATCAACGCCGGCGACTTTTCCGGCAATGGCGCCTACGGCCTCGAAGCGCACAGCCCGACCCGGGTCAACGGCGGCAGCTTCTCGAACAACGGCTCATTCGGCATCATGACCTTCGAGTCGGTCACCTCGGTCTACGGCGGCAGCTTCGCCAACAACTTGGGTGCCGACTTCGCCGCCGGCGGCGCGACGATCCAGATCTTCGGTACCTTCGACCGCTACGGCAGCTTCAACGGCAGCGGCAGCTTCAGCGGCACGCTGGCCCGCGGCACGGCGGCGCAGACCTTCACCTTCACGACCTTCTCCGGCGGCAGCATCGTGCTCAGCGACATGGCGCTGCTGAGCGCGGTGCCCGAACCGGGCGCGCCGTGGCTGCTGCTGGCCGGCCTGCCGCTGCTGGTGCGCCGGGTGCGCAAAGCCCGGCACCTCGGTTGGGCGGTGCCGGCGCTGCTGGCGGCGTGCAGCGGCGGCGGCAGCGACAGCGAGCCACCGGCCGACAGCGCCGCTCTGGCGCTCAGCGGCACGGCGGCCACCGGCGCCGCCATCGCCGGCCGCACGGTCGACATCAAGTGCGCGGCCGGCACGGCCAGCACCACGACCTTGGCCGACGGGCACTACAGCGTCAGCGTCGCCGGCGGCAGCCTGCCTTGCGTGGCGCGCGTGACGGCGGCCGACGGCAGCGTGCTGCACACCGTGGCGGCCGGCTCGGGGCTGGCCGCCACTGCCAACATCACGCCGGCGACCCAGCTCGTCGTGGCCAGCCTGGCCGGCGTCGACCCGGCCGCGTTCTACGCCGCCTTCAATGCCACGGCGGCCGGCGCTGCCGCCGTGGCGACGGCGCAGTCCGCGGTGCTGGCGATGCTGAAGGACGCCGGCATCGACCTCAGCGGCGTCGGCGACCTGATCACGGCCACGCTGGTCGCGAAGACCGCCAGCAGCGCCGGCAACGCCTACGACGCCGGCCTCGATGCGCTGGCCAGCACGCTGGCCGACAGCGGCACGTCGTTGGCGACGTTGACATCGGCCGTCGCCGGCACTGGCACCGGCATTGGCAGCAGCGCGTCGCTGCCGCCGGAGATGCTGCTCGAGCCAGCCGCGGCCAACTGCGCGGCGCTGCGCAGCGGGCGCTTCCGCTGGGTCTCGCCGCGGGCGCACGGCACGCTGGCCGACCAGATCGACCTGGTCACGATCAACGCGCGCACGCTGCTCGTCACGCGCGGAGACGGCAGCAGCGAGACATGGGTCGCCAGCGGCGCCTGCAGCTTCAGCGGCGACGGCGGTCGCCTGGAGGTGGCGGTTTCGCCGGCCGGCGTGCTGCTGGCGCGCAGCACCAGCGACAACGGTGTGTCGTACCGCACGGGGCTGGCCTTTCGCGAGCAGACGCACACGCTGGCCCAGCTGGCCGGCAGCTGGAACTTCATCGGCATGCAGCTGAACGCCGCCGCGACGGCTTTCACCGGCGTCGCCGGCAGCGGCGCGCTCGACGCCGCCGGCGTGCAGAGCGGCGTCTCGTGGTGCCAGAACGACACGACGTGGAGCGTGAAGACGGCCGACTGCCATGCCGTGACGACAGGCCTGCCCAGCCTGGCCGTCGACAGCAGCGGCGGCTTCGCTGTGGTGGACGCCGCCAGCGGCGCCGTCAGCGGCCGCGCGTTCCTGTACCGCGCCGGGCCGCTGGCGCAGAGCAGCCTGATGCTGGCGCTGATCAGCGGCGACGGCAGCTTCCAGCTGCGCACGAAGCAGCGCGTGAATGCGCTGCCGGCCGTCGGCGCCGTGACGACGAGCTGGAACCTGTACATGAACAACCAGATCGCATCGACGCAGACGCTGGCCTCGAGCTCGACCGTCAGCACCATCGTTTCCGTGGACACGGCGGCCGCCAGCTGGCTGCGCATCCAGAAGAACCTCGGCGGCAGCAACGACCACAACGAAACGGTGTTCGCGAACAACCCGCGCGATGGCTACAACCTGCGGCCCGCGGGTTCTTCGACGGCACCGAACGGCACGGTCGTGACGTTCAACGAATGGACCAGCCTGCCGATGGCCGGCATGGGCGTCAGCGCGCTGATGCTGCCGAGTCCGAAGATCTTCGCGTTCGCGGCTTCGCAGCCTTGAGCCTAGTTGTGCAAGGACGACAGGAACTGCTTCAGCTCCGGTGTCTGCGGGTTGCCGAACAGCTCGGCCGGCGGCCCCATCTCGTGCACGCGGCCCTGGTGCATGAAGATGACGCGGTCGCCGACCTTGCGCGCGAAGGCCATCTCGTGCGTCACCATCAGCAGCGTCATGCCGTCCTGGGCCAGGCTTTCGACGACGCGCAGCACTTCGCCGACGAGCTCGGGGTCGAGCGCGCTGGTGATCTCGTCGCACAGCAGCACCGCCGGCTGCATGGCCAGCGCGCGCGCGATGGCCACGCGCTGCTGCTGGCCGCCGGACAGCTGTTCGGGCATGGCGTCGAACTTCTCTGCCAGCCCGACGCGCTGCAGCAGCTTGCGCGCCTGCTCGACGGCTTCGCTCGCGTGGGTCTTCTTCACCAGCGTCGGCGCCAGCATCACGTTGCGGCCGACGCTGAGGTGCGGAAACAGGTTGAAGCTCTGGAAGATCATGCCGACGTGCTGGCGCAGTTCGCGCATGACCATCGCGCTGTCGTGCAGCAGCGGCTTGCCATCGACCGTCAACGAGCCTTGCTGGAAGACTTCGAGGCCGTTGATGCAGCGCAGCAGCGTGCTCTTGCCCGAGCCGCTCTTGCCGATGATGGCCACGACTTCGCCGCGCAGCACGTCGAGGTCGATGCCTTTCAGCACCTCGTTGTCGCCATAGGACTTGCGCAGCGCGGTGATGCGGACGATGGGGGCGGCGTCAGCGGCGACGGGCATTCATTTTCCTTTCCAGGGCCTTGGCGTAGAAGCTGACCGGGAAGCACAGCACGAAGTACAGCAGCGCGACGGCGCTGAACACGGCGAAAGGCCGGAAGGTGGCGTTGGAGATCATGCTGCCGGCCTTGGTGAGCTCGATGAAGCCGATCACCGAAGCCAGCGCCGTGCCCTTGATCACCTGCACCAGGAAGCCCACCGTCGGCGGCACGGCGATGCGCAGCGCCTGCGGCAGGATCACGTGGCGCAGCTGCTCGCCGAAGCTCAGGGCCAGGCTTTGCGCCGCCTCCCACTGGCCTTTCGGGATGGCCGCGACGCAGCCGCGCCAGATCTCGGCCAGGAAGGCGCTGGTGTACAGCGTCAGCGCCAGCGCCGCGGCGACCCACGGCGACGTTTCGACGCCGAGCAAGGCGATGCCGAAGTAGGCCAGGAACAGCTGCATCAGCAGCGGCGTGCCCTGGAACAGCTGCACGTAGACGCCGACTGCGCGTTCGACGAAAGGCCGCTTCGTCAGCCGCGCCACCAGCAAGGCCGCGCCGACGAGGCCGCCGCCGACGAAGGCGATCAGCGACAACACCACCGTCCAGCGCGCGGCCAGCAGCAGGTTGCGCAGGATGTCCCAGAGGCTGAACTCGACCATTCCGTTATCGCCCGAAGAAGTAGCGCGGGCCGAGCCAGTTCAGCAGCTGGCGCAGCGCCACGGCCAGCAGCAGGTAGATGCCGGTGGCGATGAAGAACGATTCGAAGTTGCGGAAGTTGCGGCTCGAGATCAGGTTCGTCGCGTAGCTCAGCTCCTGCGTGCTGATCTGGCCGCACACGGCCGAGCCGAGCATCACGATGACGATCTGGCTGACCAGCGACGGCCAGACCTTGCGCAAGGCCGGCGGCAGCACGACACGGCTGAAGATCTGCCAGCGGTCCAGCGCCAGGCTCTCTGCCGCTTCGATCTGGCCGCGCGGCGTGGCGTCGAGCCCGGCGCGCACGATTTCGGTGGCGTAGGCGCCGAGGTTGACGACCATCGCGATGATCGACGCCGTCTCGGGCGAAAGCCGCAGCCCGGCCGCCGGCAGGCCGAAGAAGATGAAGAACAGCTGCACGATGAACGGCGTGTTGCGGATCAGCTCGACGTAGACGCCGACGACCCACTTCAGCCAGCCCGGCCCGCTGGAGCGCACCCACGCGCAGGCCACGCCGACGACCATGCCGATCAGCGTGGCAATGGCCGTCAGCCCCAGCGTCCAGGCCACGCCTTTGGCCAGCAAAGGCCATTCGGCGAGCACCGCGCCGAAGTCGAACTGCATGCGGCGGGCCGGCTTATTCGGGCAGCGTGCCGGCCGGGCGGCCGAGCCACTTCACGGCCATCTTGTCGATCTCGCCGCTGGCCTTCGCGGCGGCGAGGATCTCGTTGACCTTCAGGCGCAGCTTGTCCTCGCCCTTGGCCACGCCGATGAAGTTCGGGCTGTCCTTGAGCAGCAGCTTGAACTCGGTGCCCAGGCTCGGGTTCTTCTGCATCAGCGTGCCGGCCACGGCCACGCCGGTGGCGATGACCTGGGTCTGCCCGGCGGCGAAGGCGGCCACGGTGGCGTTGTTGTCCTCGAAGCGCTTGACGTCGACATTGGCCGGCGCCACCTTGCCGAGTTCCTGGTCTTCCATCGCGCCGCGGGTCACGGCCACGCTCTTGCCGGACAGGTCGGCAAAGCTCTTGATGCTCAGGCTCTTCGGTGCGAACACGGCCTGGAAGAACGGCGAATAGGCGGCCGTGAAGTCGATGACCTTCTCGCGCTCGGGGTTCTTGCCCAGCGTCGAGATCACCAGGTGGGCCTTCTTCGTCTGCAGGTAGGGAATGCGGTTGGCGCTGATCACCGGCACCAGTTCGACCTTCACGCCGAGCTTGGCGGCGATCAGCTTGGCCATGTCGATGTCCAGCCCCTGCGGCTGCAGGTCGGTGCCGACGAAGCCGTAGGGCGGGTAGTCGGTCGGGATCGCGATCTTGATTTCCTTGGCCTTGACGATGTCGTCGAGTGCCGTCTGCGCGCCGGCCACGCCGGCCAGCGAAGCCAGGGCCAGCGCTGCGGTGGCGCGGGCGATCAGGCGTTTGGAAGGGGTCATGAAAGAGGTCTCCGTGATCAGCAACAGATAAGTCCGAGCCGGTGCAAGCGCACGAACCGTGCCAGCGGATGCACCTTGCCGGTGCACCAAGGCTGGGCCTGCATTCTCTACAATCGCTGCCATGAACGCTCGTCAATCCGCGTACACGCGCGGCCAGGCTTTGCCGGCCATCCTGCAGCAGCGCATTGCCATCATCGACGGTGCGATGGGCACGATGATCCAGCGCTACAAGCTCAGCGAGGCCGACTTCCGCGGCGAGCGCTTCCGCGATCACCCGAAGGATCTGAAGGGCAACAACGACCTGCTGCAGCTGACGCGGCCGGACGTGATCCGCGAGATCCACGCCGGCTACCTGGCGGCCGGCGCCGACATCATCGAGACCAACACCTTCGGCGCAACCTCGATCGCGCAGGAAGACTACGCCTTAAGCCACATCGCGCGCGAACTCAACGTCGCCGCGGCGCGCATCGCCCGCGAAGCCTGCGACGCCGCGAGCACGCCGGACAAGCCGCGCTTCGTGGCCGGCGCCCTCGGCCCGACGCCGCGCACCGCCAGCATCAGCCCCGACGTCAACGACCCCGGCGCGCGCAACACCAGCTTCGACCAGCTGCGTGCCGCCTACCGCGAACAGGCCGAAGGGCTGCTCGAAGGCGGTTGCGACCTGTTCCTGGTGGAAACGATCTTCGACACGCTGAACGCCAAGGCCGCGATCTTCGCGCTCGACGAGTTGATGGACGAGACCGGCGAACGCCTGCCGGTCATCGTCTCCGGCACCGTCACCGACGCGTCCGGGCGCATCCTGTCGGGCCAGACCGTGGCCGCGTTCTGGCATTCGGTGCGCCATGCGCGGCCGCTGGCGGTGGGGCTGAACTGCGCGCTGGGCGCGACGCTGATGCGGCCCTACATCGAAGAGTTGGCCAAGGTGGCCGGCGACACCTTCATCAGCTGCTACCCGAACGCCGGCCTGCCGAACCCGATGAGCGAAACCGGCTTCGACGAGACGCCGCCGGTCACCGGCGGGCTGATGGAAGAGTTCGCGAAGAGCGGCTTCCTGAACATCGCCGGCGGCTGCTGCGGCACCACGCCCGAGCACATCGCCGAGATCGCCCAGCGGGTCTCGGCCTACCGGCCGCGCACCCGGCAGGATCCGCTGTTCGCCGACCTGCTGGCCGCCTGACGCGCCGCTGCCGCGCGGCATGAACACGCCGCCCCCGCCGCCGGACGAGTACCAGAAGACGGTGCTGATGCCGCGCCGCGACATCGGCAGCGAGCTGCCGGTGGGGTATCGGCTGCAGGAATTCGTCATCGAAGGCCTGATCGGCGTCGGCGGCTTCAGCATCGTCTACCGCGTGCGCGACACGCGGCTGGACCGGCTGGTCGCGATCAAGGAGTACATCCCTGCCGCGCTGGCCACGCGCGGGCCGCATGGCGAGGTGATGGCGCGCTCGCCGAACCACCGCGAGCACTTCGACCTCGGGCTGCACAGCTTCATCAACGAAGCGCGGCTGCTGGCGTCGTTCGACCACCCGGCGCTGGTCAAGGTCTACCGTTTCTGGGCCGACAACGGCACCGCCTACATGGTGATGCCGTACTACCAGGGGCTGACGCTGAGGAAGTGGCTGGCCAACCTGGGTGCGCCGCCCAGCGAAGCCTGGCTGCGCGTGCTGGCCGAGCAGCTGCTCGACGCGCTGGAAGCGCTGCACGGGCAGAAGTGCTTCCACCGCGACGTGGCGCCCGACAACGTGCTGCTGCTGCACGACAAGCACGCCAGCGCCAGCTTCCTGGAACAGAAGCCGCGGCCGCTGCTGCTGGACTTCGGCGCCGCGCGCCGCGTCATCAGCGACGCGACGCAGAACCTGACGGCGATCCTCAAGCCCGGCTATTCGCCGGTCGAGCAGTACGACGGCGAGGTCTCGATGCGCCAGGGGCCGTGGACCGATGTCTACGCGCTCTGCGCGGTGCTGTACGCGGCGGTGGTGGGCAAGGTGCCGCCGTCGTCGATCGCGCGGGTGGTGAAGGACGACCTGGTGCCGGCGCTGCAGGCCGGCGCCGGCCGCTATTCGCCGCCTTTCCTGGCCGCCATCGACGCCGGGCTGTCGATCTGGCCGCAGCAGCGGCCGCAGAACATGGCCGCGTTGCGCGCCTGCTTCGCGGCGACCAGCGTCGTGGCGCCGCCGCTGCCGGCAGCGCCCCCGCCACCACCCTCACCGCGCAGTGCCTGGCGCACGTGGCTGGCGGCGCGCTGGCCGCGCTGGTTCGCGTAACTAGCTTTCCGCCACGCCTTCGGCCAGCGCCCGCTGCACCACGCCGCCGAGCTGCTCCAGCGTGTACTCCTTCTGCATCACGTAGCGCACGCCGGCGCGCTGCACTTCGGCGCGCAGGCTGTCCGAGACATAACCCGAGGTCACGATCACCGGCAGCCCGGGGCGGATGCCGCGCAGCTCGCGCGCCAGGTCCAGCCCCGACAGCTCGGGCATGTTGAAGTCGGTGACGACGACGTCGAAGATGCCCGCGTCGGCGCGCAGCCGGGCCAGCGCCTCGCGCGGGTCGGCCAGACAGGTCACGCGGTAGCCCGAGCGCTGCAGCAGGCTTTCGACCATCAGCCCCATCACCGCGTCGTCGTCGACATACAGCACATGCTCGCCACGGCCGGGCGCCACGGCCGGTGCCGCCGCGGGCGGCGGCGGCGCCGCCACCGGCTCGGCGAGCGGGAAGTACATGTCGAAGCTGCTGCCCTCGCCCGGCGCGCTGCGCAGCGTGATCGCGCCGTGGTGCGACGCGACGATGCCATGCACCACCGACAGCCCCAGCCCCGTGCCTTGGCCCACCGGCTTGGTCGTGAAGAAGGGCTCGAAGGCGCGTTGGCGCGTCGCCTCGTCCATGCCGCAGCCGTCGTCGGCGACCCAGACGTGGGCGTGCGGGCCGGGTGTCAAGCCCGTCAGGCCCGCCAGGCCGTCCAGGCGTTGCGCCATCTCGGCGTCGACGACCACGGCGTCCAGCCCGATGACGATGCGCCCGGTGCTGCCGCGCAGCGCATGCCAGGCATTCGTGCACAGGTTCATCAGCACCTGCTGGAATTGCGTCGCGTCGGCGCCGATGTGCAGCGGCACGTCGCTGAAGCGCGCCTCCAGCTCCACCAGCGTCGGCAGCGTCGAGCGCAGCAGTGCCATCGTCTCTTCGAGCAGCGGCCGCAGCGGCTGCACCACCAGCGCCTGCGGCTGGCTGCGGCTGAAGGCCACGATCTGCTGCACCAGGCTGCGCGCGCGGTCGCCGGCCTGGCCGATCTGCGCCAGCCGGTCCAGCGCCGCGTGGTCGGTGCCGAGGTCTTGCCGCAGCAGCGCCACGTTGCCCAGGATCGCGGCCAGGATGTTGTTGAAGTCGTGCGCTATGCCGCCGGCCAGCGTGCCGATGGCTTCCATCTTCTGCGACTGGCGCAGCTGTGCCTCCAGCACCGCTCGCCGGGCCTCGGCCTGGTGGCGCTCGGTGACGTCGGTGACCATCGCCAGCACGCCGGCGTGGCGGCCGTCGGCGTCGGTGATCGCGCTGGTCGACAGCGTCGCCCACAGGTCGGAGCCGTCGCGGCGGCGCAGGCGCAGGGCGGGCTGCTGGCGGCCCGGGCCTTCGATCGGCGTGTGCCCGCCGTCGTCCATGAAGTCGCTGAAGGGGCGGCCCAGCATCTCGTCGGCGCGGTAGCCCAGCAGCTGCTGCAGCTTCGGGTTGACGAAGCTCGTGTGGCCCTTGGCGTCGACCGTCCAGATGCCTTCGTCGGCGGTCTCGACGATGCGGCGGTAGCGCTCGGCGCTGACGCGCAGCTGCCGCGTCATGGCGCGCGCCGTGGCGTGCGCGCGTTCGCGTCCGGTGACGAGCAGCCAGGTCAGCAGCGCCAGCGCCGCGCTCAGGCCGCTGCCGGCGATGGCGATGATGCGCGCCGAGTCGCCGCTGTAGTGGCGCTCGAACTCGGGCCGGCTGCGCACCGACAGCGTCCAGGTGTGGCCGGCGAAGCCGATGTACTCCTGCGCTTCGAACAGTGCCGGCCGGCTGTCGGCCGCACTGGCCACGGGCGGGTACATCAGCGTCGCGTCGCCGATCTCGACGCCGTCGTAGATGCGCACGGCCAGGCCGGGCGTGCCCTCGCCGTACAGGCTGGACATCAGGTCGCCGACGCGGAAGCTGGCGATGACCCAGCCGAGCAGGCGCGCCCGCCGCGTGGCCACGGTGTCGGCGGCCTGGCCGCGCTGGTACACCGGCATGAACATCAGGAAGGTCGAGTCGGACGCCGGTGCTTCCTGCGCGGTCGGGCGCAGCCGGTCGGTGATGGTCACGCCGCCGGAGTCGCGCGCGCGCAGCATCGCGGCGCGGCGCACCGGGTCGGCCAGCGGGTCCAGGCCGAGCACGCCCAGGCTGCGGCCGTTGGCCGGGGCGGCGTAGGTCAGCGGCGCCACGCTGTCGCGCGGGCCGGCCGGACGCACGTCGTAATCGGCCACGCCGCCGGCGCGCTGTGCCGCGACGTGGGCCGGCACCTGGGCGGCCTGCAGCAGCGGTGCGTAGGCGATCAGCCGCAGGCCGGCGAAATCGGCGCCCGACAGCAGCGCGTCGACGTAGACCGCGAAGTCGTCGCGGCCGACGCGCTCGGAGGCTTCGAACAGGCCGCGCGTGCCGCGCAGCATCTGCTCGTAGCTGGCCATGCGCTGCTCGATGCGGGTGGCCGTCTGGCGCAGGCCGAAGTCGAAGTTGTCCTGCAGCAGCCGCGCCTGCGTCTGACGTTCGTGCTGCCACAGCCAACCGGTCAGCGCCAGCGACAGCGCTCCCACGAGCAAGGGCCAGAGCAGGGCGGTCGGGCGTTTCAAGCGCGGCCTTCTAGAAGCGCGTCATCGTGCGCGCCAGCTCCGGCTTGAAGTATTTTTCGAAGATGCGTTGCACGGTGCCGTCGGCGCGCATCTCGTCGACCAGCGCGCGCCAGGCCGCCTGCTGCGCCGGCGGCAACGACTTCTTCGACATGATCAGCCCGTGCGGCACCGGCGGGTCGTCGAATTCGACGATCAGCGTCTGCTCGCGGATGCGTGCGTTCTCGAGCATCGGGTAGTCGAAGGGCTCGATGATCATGGCCTGCACGCGCTTGTCCAGCAGCACCTGGTACAGCGGGTCCAGGCTGCTGGCGAAGTCGACGCGGCGCTGCGCGTCGAGCTGGTCGACCAGGCGGTTGGCCGTGGCGCTGTAGCGGAAGCTGCGGATCACGCCCAGCCGCAGCGCCGGGTTGGCCTCGAAGTCGGCCAGCTTCTGCACGCCGGCGTCCTTGCGCACCAGCAGGTAGTACTTGTTCGAGAAGTACCACGCGAAGGCGGCGAAACGCTCGCGCGCTTCGTTCGTGATGCCCGACAGGCTGAAGTCGAGCGCGCCGGATTCGATGAGCTGCCAGATGCGCGCGCGGGGCATCAGCACGGTGCTGAACTTGCAGCCGCTGCGGCGCGCCAGTTCGTCGGCGAAGTCGCGGTCGATGCCTTCGCCGGTCTGGCTGGCGTAGAGCAGGCCGTGCTCGTGCAGGCCCAGGCTGAAGGGGCGCGAACAGTCGGGCTTGTCGGCCGCCAGGCACAGCGCCGCGTGCGCGAAGGCTGCCAGCGGCAGCAGTCGACGAAGGATTCGCATCGGCCGGAATTTACCGCGGGAAGCGGCTCCGGAGATGGCCCTGCCGACGTTCAGGGAGCGCTGCACAGGCAATGCGTCATGGCGGCAAACGGCTTGTGGCCGTCGCCGATGTCGGCCAGCCACGACAGGTCTTGCCGCACCTCGCGCAGCAGCGCCGGCGGCACGCCGGCGAGCAGGCCGAAGCCGTCGAACTCGACGCCGAAAACCGAGGCCAGCGTGCCGCCGAAGAAGGCCAGCAGGCGCTCGGTGCGCCCGGGTTCCTGTTCGATGTATTGCACCCGGTAACCATCGGCCAGCTTGGCGCGTTTGGCGGCGGCGACGAGCGCGTCGCCGAGGCTGCCGGTGCGGTCGACCAGGCCGCGTTCGAGCGCCTGCGTGCCGGTCCAGACGCGGCCTTGCGCGACGGCGTCGATCTTGTCCGGCGTGGTCTTGCGCGCCGCCGCGACCTTGGCCGTAAAGTCGGCGTAGACATGGTTGATGCTGGCCTGGATGACGCGCGCCAGCCGCGGGTCGAGCCCGCGCCGCATGTCGTAGGCACCGACCAGCCAGCCGGTGCCGTAGCCGCCGGTGTGCACGCCGATCTTGTCCAGCGCGCGCTCGGCCGTGGGCAGCATCGCCACCACGCCGATCGAGCCGGTGATGGTGGTCTCTTCGGCGATCACCTCGTCCGCGGCCATCGAGATCCAGAAGCCGCCCGAGGCCGCCAGGTCGCCCATCGACACCACCACCGGCTTGCCGGCCTGGCGCGCCAGTTCGAGTTCGCGGCGCACGAGTTCGGAGCCGAAGGCGCTGCCGCCGGGCGAGTCGACGCGCAGCACGATGGCCTTGACGCGCTCGTCTTCGCGCGCGCGGCGGATCAGCTCCGACGTGCTCAGGCCGCCGACGCTGCCGCCGCCGGCCTGGCCGTCGACGATGCTGCCTTCAGCGACGACGACGGCGAGCACGTCCTTGCTAGCGGCCGGCTTGACGCGCGCCAGATAGGCCTCGAACGGGATCTGGCGGAAGCTCGGGCCGTCGCGCGCGCCGCGTTCGACCATCGTCGCGCGCAGCTCGTCGCGGGTCTTCAGCGCATCGACGAGCTTTTCCTTCAGCGCCAGCCGGGCCATGTCGCCGTCGGCGGCGGCCAGCCGTTCGGGCAGCTGCGCCAGGGCCTGGTCGATGCTGCCGGCGGGCAGCTGGCGCGCCTTCTCGACGCCGGCGGTGTAGCGCGCCCACATCGTGTCGTAGAGCAGTCGGTCGGCTTCGAGCGTCGGCTTCGACGGGCCGTTGGCGACGAAGGGTTCGTTGGCGCTCTTGTACTGGCCGACGCGCAGCACGTGGGCGGTGACGCCGACACGGTCGAGCGCGTCCTTGTAGTAGTTGCGGTAGCCGCCGAAGCCTTCGATCTGCACCTGGCCCATCGGGTGCATCCAGACTTCGCTGGCATGGGCGGCCAGGTAGTACTGGCGCTGGTCGTAGGCCGAGCCCCAGGCCACGACCTTCTTGCCGCTGGCCTTGAAGCGCTCGATCGCCGCGGCCACCTCGCGCAGGCTCGGCAGCCCGGCGCCGGCGAAGTCGTCGAGCACCAGCACGGCGCTGCTGATCTTGGCGTCGACGGCGGCGGCGTCCAGCGCCGCCAGCACGTCGCGCAGCCGCGTCTGCGCCAGGCTCTGGCCACGCGCCTGGCGCAGTGCGTTGTCGGTCAGGCTGCCGCTGAACTGCTCGCGGATCGGGCCGTGCAGCGCCAGCACCAGCGCCGTCTTGTCCTGCAGCGGCGGCCCGCTGCGCGCGAACATCCACACGATCGCAGCCAGCAGCAACAGCAGCAGCAGCAGGTTCAACAGCGCGCGCCGGCTGGCGTCCAGCAACCACCACAGCCAGCGCAACGCGCCGAGCAACTTGCCGCCGAAGCCAGACTGCGCCATCGAGACTCTCCACGCGGATATCCGCCAGCCGCCAAGCCTAACCCGTCTTGGTCGCAATTGAGATACTCCGGCCCCATGCAGGCCATCCTGGCGGTGACGATTCCCTTCTTTGCGCTGGTGCTGGCCGGCTACCTGGCCGGACGCCGCCACGTGCTGCCGGAAAGCGCGATCCCGGGGCTGAACGCCTTCGTGCTGTACTTCGCGCTGCCGTGCCTGCTGTTCCGCTTCGGCATGAACACGCCGGTGCTCGAACTGCTGAACCCGGCCGTGCTCGGCACCTGGCTGCTGGCGGCGCTGCTGATTGTCTTCGTCACCATCGCCACATCGCTGAACGCACGCGTCGGCCTCAAGGACGCGGCCTTTGGCGCGCTGGTGGCGGCGTTCCCGAACACCGGTTTCATGGGCGTGCCGCTGATGGTGGCGTTGCTCGGGCCGGCGGCGGCCGGGCCGGTGATCTGCGTCGTGCTGGCCGATCTGTTCGTCACCAGCTCGCTGTGCATCGGCATCGCGCAGGCCCACGAGGCGTCGGGCCACGGTTCGCGCACGGCGGTGCTGCGCGCCTTGCGCGGCGCGTTGTCGAACCCGCTGCCGTGGGCCATCCTGGCCGGCGCGTCGTTCTCGGTGATGGGGCTGCAGCTGTCGGGGCCGCTGGACGTGATCGTGCGCATGCTCGCCGACGCGTCGACGCCGGTGGCGCTGTTCACGATCGGCACCGTGCTGTGGCGCGCCGGCCAGCACGCGCACACGCGCACGGCGCTGGCCGACTACGTGCCGGTGGCGCTGGTCAAGCTCTTCCTGCACCCGCTGCTGGTGCTGGCGCTGGGCAGCGCGGCGCGCCATCTCGGCGCCGGCCTGTCGGGCTACCAGCTCACGGTGCTGGTGCTGGCGGCGGGGCTGCCGAGCGCCAGCAACGTGTCGCTGCTGGCCGAACGCTACGGCGCCGACAACGGCCGCATCGCCCGCATCGTGATGAGCTCCACCGTGTTGGCCTTCGCCAGCTTCAGCCTGCTGGCCTGGGCCTTCGGCGCGCAGCCGCGAAGCTGAGGGTTCAGATCGCCAGCGGGTCGACGTCCACCGCCCAGCGCAGCAAGCCCTTGTGCCGCGCGCGCAGCGGGTGCAGCTGCGGCAGCCAGCCGGCCAGGAAACGCTGCAGGGCCGGGCGCGACGCCGATTCCAGCAGCATCTGCAGGCGTTCGACATCGGCCACGCGCGACACCGTCGGCGGCACCGGCGGGTAGACGCCGATGCCGGGCGTGTCTTCGGCCAGCGCCGCGGCCTCGGTCAGGAAGGCCGCGGCTACGTCGGCCGTCTTCGCCTCGGCGCGCAGCAGCGCCAGGTGGCTGAACGGCGGCAGGCCGGCGCTCAGCCGTTCGGCGAGCTGGCTTTCGGCGAAGGCGATGTAGTCGTGCGCCTTCAGCGCCGCGAACAGCGCGTGCTGCGGGTGCCAGGTCTGCACCCACATCTCGCTGCGCGCGGCCTGTTCGGCGTCGCGGCCGGCGCGGCCGGCGGCCTGCATCAGCAGCGCAAACAGGCGCTCCGGTGCGCGGAAGTCGCTGGCGAACAGCGCCGCGTCGGCGTTCACGCTGGCCACCAGCGTGATGCGGCGGAAGTCGTGGCCCTTGGCCACCATCTGCGTGCCGACCAGCACGTCCACCTCGCCGGCATGCACGGCCGACAGCTGCGATTCGAGCGAGCCGACGGCACGCGTGCTGTCGGCGTCGATGCGCGCGACGCGGGCGCCGGGCAGCAGCGCGGCCAGCTGCTCCTGCAGCTTCTCGGTGCCGCGGCCGATCGGCGAGATGTCGAGGTTGCCGCAGTCCGGGCAGGCGCGCGGCACGCGTTCGGTGAAGCCGCAGTGGTGGCAGCGCAGCGTGCGGTCGAGCTTGTGGAAGACGCGCCAGGCGCTGCAATGCGGGCAGCCGCTCTTCCAGCCGCAGGCGCCGCACTGCAACACCGGCGCATAGCCGCGCCGGTTCAGCAGCAGCAGGCTTTGTTCGCCGCGTGCGATGCGTTCGCCGATGGCCGCCAGCAGCGGCGGCGCCAGCGCCGGTGCGTCGACGCCTCTTTCGCGCGGCAGCTTGCCCATGTCGAACAGGCGCACGCGCGGCATCGCGCCGCCGCCGATGCGCTGCGCCAGGTCCAGCCGCCGGTACTTGCCTTCGCGCACGCGCTGCCAGGTTTCGAGCGACGGCGTCGCCGAGCCCAGCAGCACCGGCACGCCGGCGTCGACGGCGCGCCAGACCGCCAGGTCGCGTGCCGAATAACGCGCGCCTTCCTGCTGCTTGAACGACGGGTCGTGTTCTTCGTCGACGACGATCAGCCCCAGCCGCGGCAGCGACGCAAACACCGCCAGCCGCGTGCCGAGCACCAGATCGGCTACGCCCAGGTGCGCCAGCATCCAGTTCTTCAGCCGCTGCGCCGGCGTCAGCGCGCTGTGCAGGCTGGCCAGCCGCCGGCCCGGGAACCGTTCGGCGAAGCGCGCTTCGAGCTGCGGCGTCAGGTTGATCTCGGGCACCAGCACCAGCGCCTGGCGGCCGGCGGCCAGCGCCTGCGCGGCGGCGTGCAGATAGACCTCGGTCTTGCCGCTGCCGGTGACGCCGTACAGCAGCGCCGGCGTGCTGCCCTGGGCCAGCGTCGCCAGTGCCGAGGTCTGCTCATCGGTCAGCGCCGGCGCCGCCGGGGTCTCCGGAGCAGCGCCGGCTTCGAGTGCCGGCAGCCGCTGCAGCTTGGCCACGCGCCGCGCCAGCCGCGTGTCGTCGAGCTTGCGCAGTTCGGGCGGCAGCACCGCCAGCGCCAGCTCGCCGGTGCCGCGCTGGTAGTACGCGGCGGCGAAGTCGATGAGGCGCCGCCACGCGTCGCCCAGCGGTGGCAGCGCGGCCAGCGTTTCGGCCACCGGGCGCAGTTGTTCGTCGCTGGCGGCGCTGTCGCCGCTGCGGTGCCACACGATGCCCGGCACGTCGCGCCGGCCCAACGGTACGCGCACCAGCGTGCCGGGCGCGAGTGCTTGTTCGCTCTGGTAGTCGAGGATCGCGCCGACGGCGGCGTGCTGCGGTGTCTCGACCGCCACCGCGATGCGGCCCGCCCCGCTCACCCGCCACCTGTGACAAGTTGCACGCGAAAGCTAGGTTTCACCTCAAGGAGCGGCCCCAAGTCCATGATTGAAAAGGGTTTTCGGGGTAACCCACAAGTTCTGTGGATAACTTTGTGGGGAACCTGCGCCCAGCGCCGCCAAGTGCTTGATTCTGCGAGCCCGGGCGTGCTTTGCGCGTTTTCGGAGCAGCTACGCAGAGTCAGCAAAATCAAGCACTTAGCACAGATCAGGGCAAGCACGGATGGCGCATGAAGAGTCCGCAAACTGCGCTGCGCCGCAGCATTCATTTTGGGGATAAGTCAAGGCCTGAGCGCTCACTTACTCGCTTGACGCTGGCGCCGCGAGTGGGCATGCACTGTCTCCACCAGCGCCGCCACGTGCTCGGGCGGTGTGTGCTGGTTGATGCCATGACCGAGGTTGAAGATGTGGCCGTCCCAGCCGCCGTCGGCCCGCTGCGGCGGGCCGAAGCTTTCGAGCACGGCCACCGCTTCGCGCGCCACGGCTTCCGGCGGCGCGAACAGCACGGCCGGGTCGAGGTTGCCTTGCAGCGCCACGCGGGCCCCGACGCGGGCCCGCGCCTGGCCCAGGTTCACCGTCCAGTCCAGGCCGACGACATCGGCGCCGACCGCGGCGATCTCGTCCAGCCACGGGCCGCCGCCTTTGGTGAAGACGATGACGGGCACGGCGCGGCCGTCTTTCTCGCGCTGCAGGCCTTGCACGACGCGCCGCGTGTAGTCCAGGCTGAAGCGCTGGAAGGCGCCGTCGGCGAGCACGCCGCCCCAGCTGTCGAACAGCATCACGGCTTGCGCGCCGGCGTCGATCTGCGCGTTCAGGTAGGCCGTCACGGCTTCGGCGTTGATGGCCAGGATGCGGTGCATCAGGTCGGGCCGCGCGTACAGCATCGTCTTGACGAGGCGGTAATCGTCCGAGCCCGAGCCTTCGACCATGTAGCAGGCCAGCGTCCACGGGCTGCCGGAAAAGCCGATCAGCGGAACGCGGCCATCCAGCGCGGAGCGGATCGAGCGCACGGCGTCGAAGACATAGCGCAGCTTGTCGAGGTCGGGCACGCGCAGCGCCGCCACCGCGGCTTCGTCGCGCAGCGGGTGCGCAAAGCGCGGGCCTTCGCCGGCGCCGAAGCTCAGGCCCAGGCCCATCGCGTCGGGCACGGTGAGGATGTCGGAGAACAGGATCGCCGCGTCCAGCGCGTAGCGCTCCAGCGGCTGCAGCGTCACCTCGGTGGCGAACTGCGGGTTCGTCGCCAGGCCCATGAAGCTGTTGCCGGCCTTCACGCGCGTGGCCTTGTACTCGGGCAGGTAGCGGCCGGCCTGGCGCATCAGCCACAGCGGCGTGTGCGTGGTGGGCTGGCGCAGGCAGGCCCGCAGGAATTGGTCGTTCTGAAGGGCGGCGGGCATCGTCGAATTATCGCTGCGCCAACCAGGCCGACAGCGTGGCTTCGGCGTCGCCCTGGACGGCCTGCCACAGCAGTTCCGGCGGCACGACGCGGGTGCCCGGCGCGGCCTGCGGCAACGCCCGCGCGAGCTGCACCACCAGCGCCGCCAGCTTGACGGCGCGCACCGGCTGCTCGGCAGACGGCACCATCCAGCTCAGCTGCGACAACCACCAGCCGGCGAAACGTTGCAGCCGCGAGCCACCGGCATCGGCGGCCGCGGCCTGCGCCGTGCGCAGGAACAGCAGGTGTTCGAAGCCGAGCGCGGCAACCTCGTTTTCGGCGACCGACGCAAAGCCGGCCTTCAGCGCCTGCGGCAGCAAGGCCGGCGCATGCGGCACGACGACGAGCAGGCGGCGGACGCCACGCCGGTGCAGCGCGCCGGCCAGGGCTGGCAGATCGGCCGGGCCGGGCTGGAAGAAGGCTTCGTCGCGGCCGTTGGCATGGCGCGCGCGTTCGAAGACCAGGAAGGCGACCTCGGCGCCGAGCGAGCCCGGCGCGTCCTGCAGTGCCGCCAGCGGCAGCGCGTCGAAGCCGCGCAGCGCCGAGGTCAGCGGCCCGGCCACGACCGCCGCCACGCGCTGGAAGCGGCCGGCCGCCAGCGCTTCGGCCAGCAGCGCCGAGCCCAGCGTGCCGCCGGCGCCGACGACGATGGCGCGCTGCAGCGGCCGCAGCGCTTGCGCAGCAGCCTGTTGCGCGCCGCCGCGCAAGGCCTGGGTGACGAGATCCATCGGAGAGAAACAAGGCAACAGAGCTTGAAGGCGCATTGTCGTCCCCCACATGGGGTACGCGGGTAGCATCGCGCCCGCTGCCACGGAGGACTGCATGAGCTTGAAGACCTGGATCGCCGCCTTGAGCGCCGCACTCGCCTTGTCGGGCTGCGGCTACAACGACTTCCAGCGCCTGGACGAGCAGGTCAAGGCCGGCTGGAGCGAGGTGCTGAACCAGTACCAGCGACGCGCTGACCTGATTCCGAACATCGTCGCCACCGTCAAGGGCGAGGCCAGTTTCGAGCAGGAGACGCTGACCAAGGTGATCGAGGCGCGCGCCAAGGCGACCAGCATCCAGGCCACGCCCGAGCTCGTCAACAACCCCGAGGCATTCCAGAAGTTCCAGGCCGCGCAAGGTGAGCTCACCGGTGCCTTGAGCCGGCTGATGGTGGTCAGCGAGCAGTACCCGAACCTGAAGGCCAACGCCGCGTTCCAGGACCTGCGCGTGCAGCTCGAAGGCACCGAGAACCGCATCACCGTGGCGCGCAACCGCTACATCAAGACAGTGCAGGAGTACAACGTGCTGGCGCGCAGCTTCCCGACCAACCTGACAGCGATCGCGTTCAGCTACTCGGTCAAGCCGACCTTCACGGTGCAGAACGAAGCCCAGATCAGCGTGCCGCCGGCGGTGAGCTTCGACAAGCCGGCGTCGAAGTAGGCGCGTCGATGCGCCGGCTGCTGCTGCTCCTCTCGCTGCTGCTCGGTGCAGCGGCGTGGGCGCAGGACGTGCTGCCGGTGCCGCCGCTGTCGGGCCGCGTGATCGACCAGACCGGCGCGCTGACGGCGACACAGCGCACCGCGCTCGAGGCCAAGCTGGCGGCGTTCGAAGCCCAGGCCGGGCCGCAGATCGTGCTGCTGCTGGTGCCGGCCACGGCGCCCGAGGACATCACGTCCTATGCGCAGCGCGTTGCCGACACGTGGAAGATCGGCCGCCGAGAGGTCGGCGACGGGGTGTTGCTCGTCGTTGCCAAGAACGACCGCAGCGTGCGCATCGAGGTGGCGAAGGCGCTCGAAGGCGCGGTCCCGGACCTCGCTGCGCGGCAGATCATCGACGGCGCCATCGTGCCCGCGTTCCGCGCCGGCGACTATGCCGGGGGCCTCAACGCGGCCGTCGACCGCCTGCAGGCGCGAATTCGCGGCGAAAACCTGCCTGCGCCGCAGCCGCGTGGGGCCGCCCGCGGCATGTCGCAGATCGGCGACCTCGGCCTCATGCCTTTCATCGCCATCCTCGTCGTCGGCTCGCTGATCGCCCAGGTGATCGGCCGCAAGGCCGGCGCGCTCGTCACCGCCGGGGTCGCGGCCGGCCTGGCCTGGTGGCTGACGGCGAGTCTGCTGCTGGTGATCGGCGCCGCCGTCGCTTCGGTCGTGCTGGTCGGCGTCGTCGGCCTGGGCAACGCGCTGCGCCTGTTCGGCGGGGCCCGATTCGGCGGTGGCGGGGGGTTCGGCGGCGGCGGTGGTGGTGGCTTCTCGTCGGGCGGCGGCGGCGACTTCGGCGGCGGCGGTGCGTCCGGGCGCTGGTAGATGATGAAGCTCGCACGCCTGGTCCGCCACCGCTGGCACGATCACACCGACGCGCGGCGGGCTCTCGGCGACGCCGCGTTCGAGCGCCTGCAGCAGCGGGTGGCGGCGAGCGAGCGCCGGCACAGCGGCGAGATCCGCGTCTGCGTCGAAGCCGGGCTGCCGTTGTCGCATCTGTGGCAAGACCACGGCGCACGCGAGCGTGCCGTCGTGCTGTTCGGCCAGTTGGGTGTCTGGGACACCGAATACAACAACGGCGTGCTGATCTACCTGCTGCTGGCCGAACACGCGATCGAGATCGTCGCCGACCGCGGCCTGGCGCGGCGGGTGCCGGCGACGACCTGGGAGACGCTGATCGGCGGCATGCGCGAAGCCTTTCGTGCCGGTCGCTTCGAAGAAGGGCTGGCGCAGGCCATCGACGCCGTCGACGCGCTGTTGCTGCAGCACTTCGCGCTCGCCGAAGGCGAGGTCAACCCGAACGAGCTGCCGGACCGCGTCGAGCTGCGTTAGCTACAGGCTGACCTTGCAGGCGGTTTCGGACGCGCTCCAGTCGGCCAGGTTGCCGCCGAGCACGACACCGCGCCGCACCGCGGTCATCTCGGCGACGATGGACATCGCGATCTCCGGCGGCGTCTTGCCACCCAGGTTCAACCCGACCGGGCCGCGCAGCTGGTTCACCTCGGCCTCGCTGACATCGAACTCCAGCAGCCGCTTGCGCCGCGCTTCGTTGTTGCGCCGCGAGCCGAGCGCGCCGACGTAGAACGCCGGCGTCTTCAGCGCTTCCATCAGCGCCAGGTCGTCGAGCTTGGGGTCGTGCGTGACGGCCACGACGGCGCTGTTGGCGTCGAGGTTCATCGCGATCACCAGGTCGTCGGGCATCAGCCGGCTCAGCGTCACGCCTTCGATGGCGGCCCAGCCTTCGTGGTACTCCTCGCGCGGGTCGCAGACGGTGACGTGGTAGTCGAGCATCACCGCCATGCCGGCCAGGTAGCGGCTCAGTTGGCCGCCGCCGACGATGACCAGTCGCAGCCGCGGGCCGTGCACGGTTTCCAGCGTCTGGCCGTCGAAGCGCAGCGCGTCGCCGTCTTCGCAAGGCGTCAGGGAGACCAACCCGGTGGCCAGTTCCAGCCGCCGCCGCACGACGCGGTGTTCTTCGATCGCCGCCAGCAGCTCGCGCAGCAGCGACTGCGCCGACAGCGGCTCCAGCACGATCTGCACCGTGCCGCCGCAAGGCAGGCCGAAACGCTGTGCCTCTTCGGCGCTGGCGCCGTAGGTCGTGCTCTGGGGCATGCGTGGCGCCAGTTCGCCGCGCTTCACGCGGTCGATCAGGTCGTCTTCGATGCAGCCGCCCGACAGCGAACCGGCCACCTGGCCGTCGTCGCGGATGATCATCAGGCTGCCCGGCGGGCGCGGGCTGCTGCCCCAGGTGCGCACCACCGTGCCGAGCACGACCCGGTGGCCGCGGTTCATCCAGTCCATCGCGGTGCGGACGACTTCGACATCCATGCTGTTCATCGTGCGCGGTCCTCGCCAACGTCAAGCCGGCAGGTTGCCACAGCCGCCGGCCCCTTGCACGGCCGGGGTCGGTTGTTCCCTGACGGCACAGTCAGATCGGCTTGCAAGGCCCGCCGAACTTTTCCTTCAACGGCTCGTGGCCGAGCGGCGGGAATTCGATCGTCGCTTCAGGCACCGCGTGTTCGGGGATGTGGTCGAGCAGGTGGCGGATCAGCGTCAGCCGGCCGCGCCGCTGGTCGTTGAAGTCGACCAGCGCCCACGGCGCATGGCGGGTGTGCGTGGCGGCCAGCATCTTGTCGCGCGCACGGCCGTAGTCGGCGTACTTCTCGCGCGCCTGGATGTCGATGGACGACAGCTTCCAGCGCTTCAGCGGGTCCGACAGGCGTTCGGCGAAACGCTCTTCCTGCTGCGCCTGGTCGACCGTGAGCCAGTACTTGAAGAGCAGGATGCCGTCGTCGACGAGCATCTTTTCGAACACCGGCGCCTGCTTCAGGAAGGCCTTGGCCTCGGCTTCGCTGCAATAGCCCATCACGCGTTCGACGCCGGCGCGGTTGTACCAGCTGCGATCGAAGAGCACGATCTCGCCGGCCGCCGGCAGGTGCCGCACATAACGCTGGAAGTACCACTGCGTGTGCTCGCGCTCGGTCGGCTTGGGCAGCGCGACGGTGCGGCACTGGCGCGGGTTCAGCGTCGACGCGATGGCGCCGATGACGCCGCCCTTGCCGGCGGTGTCGCGGCCTTCGATCAGCACCATCAAGCGCCGGCCTGTGTGCTGCAGCCAGCGCGCGACGTCGTTCAACTCGAGTTCGAGCGCGCTGAGCTTGTCGAGGTATTCGGCCTTGCCGAGCTTGTTCTTGGCCATCGTGCCGCGAGCGTAGCGGCAGTTCGGCGGGTCGGCCTCAGGGCCGACCCGCGAAAGCCGTGCCGGCTCACCAGAAACAAAAGGTGTTGATGTTTCTCCTTCGAACGCCGGGCGCTGCCAGGTGCCTGGAATGCTCATGAGAAACAAATGCCTTCACCGCAGAGGGGCTGAGGGCGCAGAGGATTCGCAGAGATGGTGCGGGCCTTCTCGGCGCACCTCTGCGTTCTCAGCCCCTCTGCGGTGAAGGTATTGAAGTTTCTCCACCGAACGCCGGGCGCCAGCGGGGCCTGGGATGCTCTCAGCAGGCGGCGAGTTCGCCGCGCAGGCTGCCGATCAGCTCGTCGAGCTTGTGCAGGTCGGCGCGCCGTTCCTCGAGCAGGCGCTGCACGCCGTTCTTCGCGCCGGCCACCCAAGCGGCCTCGAAGCTGTGGTGCGGGACGATCTCGTCCACGCCCTTCATCGCTTCGAGTTCCAGCGCCATCGCGACGAGCTGGCCGCCCAGCGCGGCATGCGCCAGGTCCACCACGCTCAGGCCGACGGGCTTGTCGGCGCAGTCGTCGCGCAGCCGGGCGGCGCGTTCGGCGCCGAATGCGTCTTCGAGCGCATCGTCGGCCAACGAATTGCCGACGAAGGCCGGCTCGTGGCGTACCAGCGCCGCGACGAGCGCGCGCCCCGCGTCGCGGGCCACCGCACCGCCCAGTTCGGGCAGCCGCGGCAGGTCCAGTTCCTCGAACAGCGGGTAGCGCATCAAGGCCTTGACCGCCAGCACGAAGCGCGAGCATTGCCGCGCGCTGCGCGGCATCAGCCAGGTCGCCAGGTTGACGTAGTAGCGGCGAATGCGCGTCAGCGCTTCGCTATCGACGCCGCCCGGGCCGACCAGCGCCGGCAGCCCGCTGCTGGCACCGTCGAGGTTGATGTTGACGAAGTGGTGCCAGGTGGCGTCGGTGACGACGCGGCCGACGTTGGCCCGATGGCCGTCGTAGGCGGCGATGGCGCCGAACAGCTTGGGTGTCAGGCCGAGCTTGGCATCGGGCCGGGCATGGCGGAATCTCCCTGGACAGCCGGCGAGCGGCGCCGGACCGGTGCCCGATGGAGCACAGCGCGACCTTAGGGCGGCGGCGGATCAGGAGAAACCCCAGGGCTGTGGATGCCCCGCAATGTTCCGCGGCCCTTTCGGGCACGGCCAAAACGACAAAACCCGCCGGGTGCTGCCACCGGGCGGGTTTGCGTGAAAGGCGCGCGGCCTTACTTTCCGCCGCTGTGACAGCAGACGCCCGGCAAGGCCGCTCCTTTCAGTCCCCTGGCTGTTCGTCACCCGGTTCGGGCGCCACATCAGGCACCTGCGCGAGCGCACGCGCGAAGCTGGCTTTCGAAGCCCGTTTCGCCCGCGATTCCAGGTAGTCCTGCGCGCCCAATGCCGCCAGCTTTTCAGCCAACGCCGTGGCGATCAGTTGATTGACCGAAACGCCTTCCTTTTCGGCATAGGCGCGAGCATGACGATGCAAAGACTCGGGCAGGCGGATGCTCATGGCACTCATCGTGGATTCTCCTGGCGTTGGCTCATGAATTCGGCCGGCGTGATGGCGGGCATGCCGAGCGAGCGTGCCGCTGCGAAGTCGCGCACGTTGTGGGTGACGATGAAGTTGCAACCGCCGTTGGCGGCGGCTTCGAGAACCATGTCGTCCTTGGCGTCCGGCAACTTCGGTCGCCACAAAAAATGGATGTCCTGACGAATGGCGGTTGCGCACAGATAGTCGAGCACGTCGCCAACGGCTTCGCTCGTCAGCGGCACCATGCCTTCGCGCAACAACACGGCTTCGTATTCCATGACCAGGGGCACAGTGACCAAATGCTCGAACAAGCCGGCACCAATGGATGACAGCAAGGCGAAAGACCAGCCTCGACGTGAACGCAGGCCCGCGACCAGCACATTGGTGTCGATGACGATCCGAGGTGGCTCACTCACGGTATTGCCGATGGTACCGCAATGCGGTGGTTGCCTGTGCAGCGGTGGCACAGATGACAAAAACCCGCCGGGTGCTGCCACCGGGCGGGTCTGCGCGAAGGGTGCGGTGCCTTACTTGCGCCGCAGCTTCTGGATCGCCGCCAGCTGCGCGGCCATCGTCGCGAACTCGCTTTGCGCGGCCGCCAGGTCGATGTCGCTCTTGGCGTTGCGCATCGCTTCTTCGGCCAGCTTCTTGGCTTCGGTGGCCTTGGCTTCGTCGAGGTCCTTGCCGCGGATCGCGGTGTCGGCGAGCACCGTCACCGTGCCCGGCTGCACTTCGAGAATGCCGCCGGCGACGAAGACGAACTCTTCTTCGCCGCCATCGGCGCGCTCGATGCGTACGGCGCCGGGCTTGATGCGGGTGATCAGCGGCGTGTGCCGCGGCAGGATGCCGAGCTCGCCGTTTTCACCCGGCAGCGCGACGAACTTGGCCTCGCCCGAGAAGATGTTCTCCTCGGCCGAAACCACGTCGACGTGGATGGTGTTGGCCATGCCGGCTCCTTAGTTGATCTTCTTGGCCTTCTCGAAGGCCTCGTCGATCGTACCGACCATGTAGAAGGCCTGCTCCGGCAGGTGGTCGCATTCGCCGGCGACGATCATCTTGAAGCCGCGGATGGTTTCCTTCAGCGGCACGTACTTCCCCGGGCTGCCGGTGAAGACTTCGGCCACGTGGAAAGGCTGGCTCAGGAAACGCTGGATCTTGCGCGCGCGGCTCACGGCCAGCTTGTCTTCCGGGCTCAGCTCGTCCATGCCCAGGATGGCGATGATGTCGCGCAGTTCCTTGTAGCGCTGCAGCGTCGACTGCACGGCACGCGTCGTCTCGTAGTGGTCCTGGCCGACGACGTTCGGGTCGACCTGGCGGCTCGTGCTGTCCAGCGGGTCCACGGCCGGGTAGATGCCCAGCGACGCGATGTCGCGGCTCAGCACCACGGTGGCGTCCAAGTGGGCGAAGGTGGTGGCCGGGCTCGGGTCGGTCAAGTCGTCCGCGGGCACGTAGACGGCCTGGATCGACGTGATCGAGCCGACCTTGGTCGACGTGATGCGCTCCTGCAGCCGGCCCATTTCTTCGGCCAGCGTCGGCTGGTAGCCCACCGCCGACGGCATGCGGCCCAGCAGCGCCGAGACTTCGGTGCCGGCCAGCGTGAAGCGGTAGATGTTGTCGACGAAGAACAGCACGTCGCGGCCTTCGTCGCGGAAGCTCTCGGCGATGGTCAGGCCGGTCAGCGCCACGCGCAGCCGGTTGCCCGGCGGCTCGTTCATCTGGCCGTAGACCATCGCGACCTTGCTCTCCGCCAGGTTCTCGAGGTTCACGACGTTCGAGTCGGCCATCTCGTGATAGAAGTCGTTGCCCTCGCGGGTGCGCTCGCCGACGCCGGCAAACACCGACAAGCCGCTGTGCGCCTTGGCGATGTTGTTGATGAGCTCCATCATGTTCACGGTCTTGCCGACGCCGGCGCCGCCGAACAGGCCGACCTTGCCGCCCTTGGCGAACGGGCAGATCAAGTCGATGACCTTGATGCCGGTTTCGAGCAGTTCCTGGCTCGGGCTCAGCTCGTCGTAGCTCGGCGCCTTGCGGTGGATCGACGCGGTCAGCGTCTGGTCCACGGGGCCGCGTTCGTCGATCGGGTTGCCCAGCACGTCCATGATGCGGCCGAGCGCGGCCTTGCCCACCGGCACGGTGATCGCGTTGCCGGTGTTGCTGACCATCAGGCCGCGGCGCAGGCCGTCCGACGAGCCCAGCGCGATGGTGCGCACGACGCCGTCACCGAGCTGCTGCTGCACTTCCAGCGTGAGTGCCGTGCCTTCGAGCTTGAGTGCGTCGTAGACCTTGGGCATGGCGTTGCGCGGGAATTCCACGTCGACCACGGCGCCGATGCACTGAACGATTTTTCCTTGATCCATGGCGAATTCCTTCAAGAGTCGAATGTCGTGTTACTTCGCCGGCGCGCCGGCGAGCTCGGCCACCGTGTGTTTGGCAAATTCTTCGTAGAGCCAGCTCATCCGGGCGTCGTCCTGGCCGCCGGCGAGACCGCCGAGCGCATACGACGCCGCCACCTTGGCGCGCTTCAGAACCTTGCCGTTGGCGTCCTTGACGCTGACAACCCCTTCGACGTTGTCGTTGCCGGCCATGAAGCCAAACATGATCGCCGTGAAGTTGGATCGGGTGCGGAAGCTGGTGATCTCGATGTCCAGAACCTGCGAAGCCTCGGCCTTCACCAGGTTCTGGCCATTCAATGCACGCTCGATGGTGGTTCGCAGGGTTTCCTGGTTGAACTTCAGGTTGTCACCGACGAGCTTCTTGGCGTCGTCGCTGAGGGAGAGGTTGACCGACTTCACGGTGCGCTCAATGGGGGCCGTTGCCGTTGCCGCCGGGGATGCGCCGGCGCTGGGCGTGTCCATGCGAGTCACGCCAGAGGCGCAACCGCCCAGCACGGCGACAGACAACAAAACGGCGGCCAACTTGATCGATGCTTGCATTGCAGGTTTCGTTTTTGGGTGGAAGATATTCAACCGCTGATGGCCGCAGCGCCGCCGACGATTTCACTCAATTCCTTGGTGATCGCCGCCTGACGCGTCTTGTTGTAGATGAGCTTGAGCTCGCCGATCAGCGTGCCGGCGTTGTCGGTGGCGGCCTTCATGGCCACCATGCGGGCCGACTGCTCCGACGCCATGTTCTCGGCCACCGCCTGGTAGACCAGGGCTTCGATGTAGCGCGTCATGAGGTCGTCGATGACGGTCGGCGCATCGGGCTCGTAGATGTAGTCCCAGCTGTACTGCTTCTTCTCGGCCGCGGTCTGCTGCAGCCGCGTGCCGTCCAGCGGCAGCAGCTGCTCCACCGTCGGCTCCTGCTTCATCGTGTTGATGAAGTTCGTGAAGCACAGGTAGACGGTGTCGAGCTGGCCGGCCACGAAGGCGTCGAGCATGACCTTCACCGGGCCGATCAGCTTGTCGAGCTGCGGCGCGTCGCCGAGCTGGATGGCATGGCTGACGACGTTGGCGCCAACGCGGTTCAGGAAGCCGAAGCCCTTGTTGCCGATGGCCACCGCCGAAATGCTGCCGCCGGCGGCCTGCACTTCCTTCATCTTGTTCGTGACGGCGCGCAGCACGTTGGTGTTCAGCCCGCCGCACAGACCCTTGTCGGTGCTGACGACGATGAAGCCTACGGCCTTCGTCGCGCCGCCCGTCTTTTGCACGTCCCGCATGTACGGCGACCGGTACTCCGGGTTGGCTTCCGACAGGTGCGCCGTGATGTTGCGGATCTTGTCCGCGTACGGGCGCGCCGCGCGCATGCGCTCCTGCGCCTTGCGCATCTTGCTGGCGGCGACCATTTCCATGGCCTTGGTGATCTTCTTGGTGTTCTCCACCGATTTGATCTTGCCGCGAATCTCTTTGCCGACCGCCATGGTCCTGGCTCCCGGTTAGGCGAAGGACTTCTTGAACGCGGTGATCGCGTTGCCGAGTTCTTCCTCGGCCGACTTGTCCATCGCCTTGTCGTTCTCCAGCTTGGCCAGCAGTGCCGCGTGGCTGGACTTCAGGTGCTGGTGCAGGCCGTGTTCGAAGCCGAGCACCTTCTTCACGTCGATGTCGTCGACGAAGCCCTTGTTCACCGCATACAGCGTGGCCGCCATCAGGCTGATCGGCAGCGGCGAGTACTGCGCCTGCTTCAGCAGTTCGGTGACGCGCGCGCCGCGGTCGAGCTGCTTGCGCGTGGCCGCGTCGAGGTCCGACGCGAACTGCGCGAAGGCGGCCAGTTCACGGTACTGCGCCAGGTCGGTACGGATGCCGCCGGACAGGCTCTTGATGAGCTTGGTCTGCGCCGCGCCACCGACCCGCGACACCGAGATGCCGGCGTTGATGGCCGGTCGCACGCCGGCGTTGAACAGCGCGGTTTCCAGGAAGATCTGGCCGTCGGTGATCGAGATCACGTTGGTCGGCACGAAGGCTGACACGTCGCCGGCCTGGGTTTCGATGATCGGCAGCGCCGTCAGCGAACCGGTCTTGCCCTTGACCTCGCCGTTGGTGAACTTCTCGACGTAGTCGGCGTTCACGCGGGCGGCGCGTTCGAGCAGGCGGCTGTGCAGATAGAACACGTCGCCGGGGTAGGCTTCGCGGCCCGGCGGGCGGCGCAGCAGCAGCGAGACCTGGCGGTAGGCAACGGCCTGCTTGGACAGGTCGTCGTAGACGATCAGCGCGTCTTGGCCGCGGTCACGGAAGTATTCGCCCATCGTGCAGCCGGAGTAGGCCGACACGTATTGCATTGCCGCCGATTCCGAAGCGCTGGCGGCCACGACGATGGTGTATTCCATCGCGCCAGCCTGTTCCAGCGAGCGCACCACGTTCTTGATCGACGAAGCCTTCTGGCCGATCGCAACGTAGACGCAGGTCATGTTCTGACCCTTCTGGTTGATGATCGCGTCGATCGCCACGGCGGTCTTGCCGGTCTGGCGGTCGCCGATGATCAGCTCGCGCTGGCCGCGGCCGACCGGCACCATCGAGTCGATCGACTTCAGGCCGGTCTGCACCGGCTGGTCGACGCTCTTGCGCGCGATCACGCCCGGCGCGACCTTTTCGATGACGTCGGTCATCTTCGCGTTGATTGGGCCCTTGCCATCGATCGGCTGGCCGAGCGCGTTGACGACGCGGCCGAGCAGTTCGGGGCCGACCGGCACTTCCAGGATGCGGCCCGTGCACTTCACGGTGTCGCCTTCGGAGATGTGCTCGTACTCGCCCAGGATGACCGAGCCGACCGAGTCGCGCTCGAGGTTCAGCGCCAGGCCGTAGGTCGGCTGGCCGCTGGCGGTGGGCGGGAACTCGAGCATTTCGCCGGCCATCACGTCACTCAGGCCGTGCACGCGCACGATACCGTCGGTGACCGAGACGACGGTGCCCTGGTTCTTGATGTCGGCGGCTGCGCCAAGACCTTCGATGCGGGTCTTGATCAGCTCGGAAATTTCTGCAGGATTCAGGTTCATGTGTCTCTCCGAAGGTTCACGCCGTCAGCGCTAGCTTCATTTGTTCAAGACGGGCCTTGACCGAGGTGTCCAGCACCTCGTCGCCGACGGCAACGCGGATGCCGCCGATCAATTCGGGGACGATCTCGACCGTGGCGTTGAGCTTGCGGGCGAAGCGCTTTTCCAGCGCCGCCACCACCTCGGCGAGCTGGCCGTCGGCGATCGGGAAGGCGCTTTGCACCACCGCGTCCGAGACGCCGCTGCTGGCGTTGACCAGGGCCTGGAACTGCGCCGCGATCTCCGGCAGCGCGGCCAGGCGGCCGTTGTCGATGATGGCGCGCAGCAGGTTGCCGACCTTGGCGTCGAGGCTGCCGCCATTGTTTCCAGCGATGCCGGAGACGACCTCGAACACCTGGGCCGCAACGGCCTTCGGGTTGTCGGCGAACTGGCGCAGTTCGGCGTTGGCGGCCACGGCAGCCAGCGCGTCGACCTGGGCTTTCAGCGCCGGCGCGTCGGCGCCGGCGGCCTGGTACAGCGCTTCGGCGTAGGGCCGGGCGATGGTCGCAAGCTCGGCCATGGCTTAGAGCTCCGCTTTCAGGCGGCCCAGCAACTCGGCGTGCACCGACGCGTTGACTTCCTTGCGCAGGATCGCCTCGGCGCCCTTGATGGCCAGGCCAGCCACCTGCTCGCGCAGCGCTTCACGCGCCTTCACGGCTTCCTGCTCGGCTTCGGCCTTCGCGGCGGCGATGATCTTCGCGCCTTCTTCGGTGGCCCGGCCCTTGGCCTCTTCGACCAGTTGCTGCGCCAGGCGCTCGGCATCGGCCAGGCGCTTGGCGGCGTCGTTGCGGGCAGCGGACAGCTGGGCCTCGACGCGCTGGTTCGCGGCGGCGAGGTCGGCCTTGGCCTTGTCGGCGGCGGAAAGGCCGTCGGCGATCTTCTTCGCGCGCTCGTCGAGCGCGGCGGTGATCGGCGGCCAGATGAATTTCATCGTGAAGCCCACAAGAAGCAGGAACACGATGATCTGGACGACGAGAGTACCGGTGATGCTCACGTTATTGCCTCAATCACGGTGACGGGAATGGATGACGGAGGCACGGCATGCGCCCCCAGCGTTCACGGCCCGGATTACTTGGCGCCGACAGCGGCAACAGCGGCGGCGATCTGGCCCAGGAACGGGTTGGCGGTGGCGAACCACAGCGCGACGCCGGTGCCGATGATGAACGACGCGTCGATCAGGCCGACGAGCAGGAACATCTTGGTTTGCAGTTCGCCCATCAGCTCGGGCTGGCGCGCGGCCGACTCGAGGTACTTGCTGCCCATGATGCCGATGCCGATACAGGCACCGAGCGCGCCGAGACCGATGATCAGGCCGGCGGCGAGGGCGACAAAGCTGATGACTTCCATGATGACTCCTAGGGGATCGAGGTTGTGTAAAGGGAAACGGGAAAAGGAAAACGCGAAAGGGAACTACAGCGTCGCGTCAGTGCGCGTCATGGGCCTGGCCGATGTACACCAGCGCCAGCATCATGAACACGAAGGCCTGCAGCGTGATGATCAGGATGTGGAAGATCGCCCACACCAGGCCGAGAACGACGTGGCCGATGGCCAGGCCGATGCCCATCGCCGACAGCGACCAGGCACCGCCCAGCAACGCGATCAGCAGGAAGATCAGTTCGCCGGCATACATGTTGCCGAACAGCCGCATGCCGTGCGAAACCGTCTTGGCGACGAATTCGACGAGCTGCATGGCCAGGTTCACGACGCCCAGCAGCACGGCGAAGGCCGGGTTCTTGCTGGTGCCGAACGGCGCCGTGACGAGTTCATGCGCCCAGCCGCCGACGCCTTTGATCTTGATGTTGTAGATCAGGCACACCAGCAGCACCGACACCGACAGGCCCATCGTGATCGACAGGTCGGCCGTCGGCACGACGCGCAGGTAGGCGTGGTGCGGGTCGCCGCCGCTGGCGCCGGCGTACCACTGCCAGATGACGGGCAGCAGGTCGACCGGCAGCAAGTCCATCGCGTTCATCAGGAAGATCCAGACGAACACCGTCAGCGCCAGCGGGGCCACCAGCTTGCGGCTGGTGGCGTTGTGCACGATGCCCTTGGCCTGGCTGTCGACCATCTCGATCATGATCTCCACCGCGGCCTGGAAGCGACCCGGCACGCCCGACGTGGCCTTGCGCGCAGCCAGCCACAGCACCAGGCAGCCGACGATGCCGAGCACGATGGCGAAGAACATCGAGTCCCACGCGACGACGGAGAGATCGAACGGGCCGACCAGCTCCTTGTTGCGCGCATGCGTCAGATGGTGAACGATGTATTCACCGGCGCTTGGACCCTGTTCCGCTGCGGTGTGCGCTTCAGCTGCCATGTTGCTTGTTCTCGTTCAATTCAACCCGACCGGCGGCCGCGCCACAGCAGCGCCACCGCATAAACCTTCATGCACAGCACCAGGCCGACCAGCAAGGCCGGCCAGCTCAGCGGCTGCACGAGCTTCGGGGCCAAGACCAGCATGACCACCGAAACCATGATCTTCACCGACGCCCATAACAAGACGCTGACGGCGCTGGCGCCGGGCGACATGCTGCTGAGCGGACTGGTCATGCCACGTGCCATCAAGGCCCCCGGCACCACCACCACGGCCGCGCCATACAGCACCGACCACGCCAACTCCTGCCTCGCGGTGAACAGCACTGCAAGCAATGCCGCCACCGCCCCCACTGCGGCCTGCAGCCCGATCACGCGCCACGGCGATAGTGGCGGTTCCTTGGCACGCAGGGCCTGCGCTTCCTCCCGGGTCAGCGCCTTGAATTTCGACTCGGCTGCCCCATCTTCTTCATCGGCCCAACTTCCGCTGCGGTCGGTGCGCAAATTTCGCTCGATCGCCATGGGTCGGGTTTGAGGACGGGTGCAGCAAAGCCTTGGAATTATACGAAGAAACCCGAGGCTGCCCGAAACACAGCCCGACGGCACGCCAGGACATCGCCGGCCTGGGATGATGCCAGCCATGGCTGACACCACCACCCGCACCGCATGGGCCGCCGCCGCGAGCGCGCTGCTCGCCTCGTGCAGCAACGTCAATCCGTACTACGACGCGAGCCGGCCGCACCACCGGCCGGGCGGCTTCCAGAACAACTACACCGAGTTCCAGCCCAAGTCCTTCAGCTCGCTGCTGCGCTGGCGCTTCGATGCCTGGCACGACGGTCTGCCGCTGCCGCCGCGCGAGGCCACGCCGGTGCTCGCGCCGGACCTGGCCTTCCTGCGCGCCAACCAGGGCGCGGCGATGCAGCCGTCGGTGACGTGGATCGGCCATGCCTGCGTGCTGGCGCAGCTCGGCGGCCTGAACGTGCTGACCGACCCGCTGTTCAGCGAGCGCGCATCGCCGCTGTCCTTTGCCGGCCCGAAGCGCGCGCAGCCGCCGGGCCTGGCGCTGGCCGAGCTGCCGCACATCGATCTGGTGCTGGTCTCGCACAACCACTACGACCATCTCGACGAAGCCAGCGTGCGTGCACTCAACGCGCAGCCGGGCGGGCCGCCGCTGTTCGTCGTGCCGCTGGGGCTCAAGCCCTGGCTGGCCGAGCGCGGCATCACGAATGCCGTCGAGCTCGACTGGTGGCAGTCGCAGCGCATCGGCGCCGTCGAGGTCGTGCTGACGCCTGCCCAGCACTGGTCGGCGCGCGGGCTGAACGACGCGATGCAGACCTTGTGGGGCGGCTTCGCGGTGTTCGCGCCCGACCTGCAGCTGTTCTATTCCGGCGACACCGGCTATTCGAAAGACTTCGCCGACATCCGCGCCCGCTTCGCCGACCGTCAACAGGAGGCGAAAGGCGGCGGTTTCGACATCGCGCTGCTGCCGATCGGCGCCTACGAGCCGCGCTGGTTCATGGCGCAGCAGCACGTCAACCCCGACGAAGCCGTGAAAATCCACCGGGATCTGGGTGCCAAGCGGTCGCTGGCCGTGCACTGGGGAACTTTCGAACTGACGGATGAGTCGCTCGACGAGCCGCCACGGGCGCTGGCCGAAGCGCGGCGGGCGCACGGTGTGGCTGACAATGCGTTCTTCGTGCTCGCGGTCGGCCAGACCCGCGTGCTGCCGCGGCGCTGAACTTTTCCTGGGCTTGGCCGATGTCGCTGTTCCGCTTTCTGCTGCTTCTCGTTGCCGTTGCGCCGGCGTTCGCAGCCGTGCCTGGTGCGGTGGTCACGACGCCGCAGGTGCGCGCCGAACTCGTCGCGCATGCGCCCGAAGGCGTGCTGCCGGGCAAGCCCCTGTGGCTGGGCCTGGCGATCCAGCACCAGCCGCACTGGCACACCTACTGGAAGAACCCGGGCGATTCCGGCATGCCGACCTCGCTGCAGTGGACGCTGCCGGCCGGCGTGACTGCCGGCGACATCCAGTGGCCGACGCCGCAGAAACTGCCGATCGGCCCGCTGCTGAACTACGGCTACGAAGACCAGCTGCTGCTGCCGGTGGCGCTGACCGTGCCGGCCGGCTTCAAGGCCGACAAGCTCGACATCACGTTGCATGCCGACTGGCTGGTGTGCAAGGAAGTCTGCATCCCGGAGTCGGGCGAGTTCGCGATCAGCGTGCCGGCGCGCGCCGCCACCGCGGGCAACGCCGCGCTGTTCCGCGCCACGCAGGCGGCGCTGCCGCGGCCGCTGCCGGCGGCCAAGGCCAGCGCCGATCTGCAAGGCGAGACCTTGGTCGTGCGCGTCGCCGGCCTGCCGGTGGCCTGGCAGGGCAAGAGCCTGGGCTTTCTGCCGGAAACGGCGGGGGTCCTGCAGAACATCGCCGAGCCCGCGGCGGCGTGGAACGGCGGCGAGTGGACGGCCAAGCTGCCGGTCGACCCGCAGCGCAGCGCCGGCCCGGCCGTGCTGCCGGCCGTGCTGACGCTGCCTGGCCAGGCGGCCGGGTTGCAGGTCGACGTCAAGATCGCGACGGCCTGGCCGGCGCTGGCGGCGCCGCCGCCGTTGCCGTCATTGGGCGACGCCGTCGTGACCGCGCCACCGCCCAGCCCCGTCGGCTTGTTCACCGCGCTGGCGCTGGCACTGGCCGGTGGCCTGTTCCTGAACCTGATGCCTTGCGTGTTTCCGGTGCTGTCGCTGAAGGTGCTGGGCTTCGCGGCGCAGGCGCACAACCGGCGCGCGCTGCTCGCCGGCGGGCTGGCCTATCTGGCCGGCGTGGTGCTGTCGTTCGTGGCGCTGGCCAGCTTCCTGCTGGTGCTGCGTGCCGGCGGTGAACAGCTCGGCTGGGGCTTCCAGCTGCAGTCGCCGGCCGTCGTGGCGCTGCTGGCGGCGCTGTTCACGCTGATCGGGCTGAACCTGTCCGGCGTGTTCGAGTTCGGCTCGATGTGTCCGCACGTCTGGGCGGCGGCGCGCGCCCGGCATCCGCTGGCCGATGCGCTGCTGACCGGCGTGCTGGCGGTGATCGTGGCTTCGCCCTGCACGGCGCCGTTCATGGGCGCGTCGCTCGGCGCCGCGCTGACGCTGCCGACACCGCAGGCCTTGCTCATCTTCGCCATGCTCGGCGTCGGCATGGCGCTGCCCTATCTGCTGGCCAGCGCCTGGCCGGCGCTGGCGCGCTGGCTGCCGCGCCCGGGTGCGTGGATGGCGCACTTCAAGGCGTTGATGGCGTTCCCGATGTTCGCCACCGTGGTCTGGCTGGTCTGGGTGCTGGGGCAGCAGGCGGGCATCGACGGTGCCGCCGCGTTGCTGGCCGCGCTGGTGGCGCTGGCGTTCGTGGCCTGGGCGCTGGGTTCGCCGAGCTTGCGCCGCAAGGCGCGCTGGGGCTTCGGCGTGGCGTCGCTGGTCTTGTTCGTCGTGACGCTGGTCTGGACGCTGCCGGCCCTGCACGAAACGCCGGCCAGCGCGGCGCACGCCGAAGCCGGCTGGGAGCCCTGGAGCCCGGCGCGCGTGGCCGAACTGGCGGCGCAGGGCCGGCCGGTGTTCGTCGATTTCACCGCGGCCTGGTGCGTGACCTGCCAGGTCAACAAGCGCACCACGCTGAACCGCCCCGAAGTCCAGGCTGACTTCGACCGGCGCAGCGTCGTGCGGCTGCGCGCCGACTGGACGCGGCGCGACGCCGCCATCACCGCCGAGCTGACGCGGCTCGGGCGCAGCGGCGTGCCGGTCTACGCGCTCTATGCCCCGGGCGCAACAGGGCCAAAGGTCTTGAGCGAAATTCTCAGCGTCGGCGAGATGCGCAAGGCATTGGCCGGCCTGCCCTGAAGACACTGCCAGGAGAGCGCCATGAAACGACTGTTCGTGCCTTTGTTGTCCGCTCTGGCCACCGGTGCCGCGCTGGCCGCAGCCAGCATCGGCCAGCCGGCGCCGGCCTTCACCGCGGTCGACACCTCGGGCAAGGTCGTGTCGCTGGCCGACTTCAAGGGCAAACACGTCGTGCTCGAATGGGTCAACCCCGGCTGCCCGTACGTGCGCAAGCACTACAACAGCGCCAACATGCAGGCCACGCAGAGCGCGGCCACCGCCAAGGGCGTGGTCTGGCTGTCGATCAACTCGACCTCGACCGACGCATACGACTACAAGGCGCCCGCCGACATGGCGGCGTGGATGCGGCAGCAGAAGGCCGCCTCGACGGCAACGCTGCTCGACGCCGACGGCAAGGTCGGCCGCGCCTACGGTGCGCGGACGACGCCGCACATGTACGTGATCGACCCCGCCGGCCGGCTGGTCTACGCCGGCGCGATCGACAGCAAGGCCACGTCGAACCCGGCCGACATCCAGACCGCGACGAACTACGTCAACCAGGCGGTGACCGAGTCGCTCGCCGGCAAGGCCGTCAGCGTGGCGACATCGCAGCCCTACGGCTGCTCGGTGAAGTACGGCTCGGGCGCCTGATCACGGCAGGCGCAGGTACTGCGCCGCCAGCGCCTTGAAGGCCGTGGTGTCGGCCGGCCGGCCGGTCTCTTCTTCGATGATGGCGGCCACCGCGTCGGCCTGGCGCGCGGCTTCGGCCGCATCCAGGAAGAGCAGGCGCGAGCGCCGCGCCAGCACGTCTTCGACCTCGCGCGCCATCTCGTAGCGCACGGCGAAGCGCACCATCGCTTCGCTCAAGCCGCCCGTGCCGTCACGCCACAGCCAGCGCTGGGCGCCGGGCAGGCTTTGCAGCAGCGCGGCTTCGCTGCCGTACAGGTGCTCGCCCGGCGGCTCGGCCAGCGGCCGCCCGGGCGCGCTGCCGAGCAGCGGCAGGCGTTCGGTCACGCCGCCGGGCCGGCGTTCGAGCAGGCCGCGCGCCATGCAGCGGTCCAGCACGTCTTCGGCCATCGCGCGGTAGGTCGTCCACTTGCCGCCGGTGACGGTGACCAGCCCCGAGCGGCCGACGATGACCGTGTGCTCGCGCGAGATGGCCTTCGTGTTGTCGGCATCCTCGCCCGACGGCTTCACCAGCGGGCGCAGGCCGACCCACACCGAGCGCACGTCGCTGCGCTGCGGTGCCAGCGCCAGATAACGCCCGGCTTCGCGCAGGATGAACTCGACCTCTTCCTTGAACGGCGCCGGCTCGCGCGCCAGGTCGCCGCGCGGCGTGTCGGTGGTGCCGAGGATGGTCTTGCCCAGCCACGGCACGGCGAAGAGCACGCGCCCGTCCTCGGTCTTCGGCACCAGCAGCGCGTGGGTGCCGGGCAGGAAGCGGCGGTCGACGACGAGGTGCACGCCCTGGCTCGGCGCCAGCATCGGCGGCCGCGACGGCGTGCCGGCGTCGCGGTCCATGTCGCGCACGGCATCGACCCAGACGCCGGCGGCGTTGACGACGCAGCGCGCACGCAGCGTCGCTTCGGCCCCGCTTTCGGCGTCCTGCACGACCAGCCCGCGCACCTTGCCGCCTTCGCGCAGCAGCTGCGTCGCGGCGCAGTGGTTGACGACCAGCGCGCCGTGCGCGGCGGCGGTGCGCGCCAGCAGCAGGGCCAGCCGCGCGTCGTCGAACTGCCCGTCCCAGTACTTCACGCCGCCGTGCAGGCCGCGCGGCTGTACGCCGGGCAGCAGTTCACGCACCCGCTGGCTGCTCAGGAATTCGGTGTCGCCGAGGCCGCGCCGGCCGGCGAGCGCGTCATAAGCCTTGAGGCCGATGCCGTAGAAGCTGCGCTCCCACCAGTGGTAGCCCGGCATCACGAAAGCCAGGCGCTGTGCGACATGCGGCGCGTTGGCCAGCATCGCACCGCGTTCGGCCAGCGCTTCGCGCACCAGACCGATGTCGCCTTGCGCCAGGTATCGCACGCCGCCGTGCGCCAGCTTGGTGGCGCGCGACGAGGTGCCCTTGGCGAAGTCGTGCGATTCGACCAGCACCACCGAGAAGCCGCGCACCACCGCGTCCAGCGCCACGCCCAGGCCGGTGGCGCCGCCGCCGATGACGGCCAGATCCCAGGTGCGCGGCTCTTGCAGCCGCGCCAGCAGCGCAGCCCGGGCCAGGGCCGCCGTGCTCACGCCCGGGCGAAGTTCACCGGCAGCCCCGGTACGTCCACGCGCAGGCTCAGCACGCAGCCGGCCAGCGGCTGCTCGGCCAGCTCGGCCGCGGGGCGCTTCTCGCGCCCCGTCGTGACGAACAGCGTGCGCTGGTCGGGGCCGCCGAAACAAGGCATGGTCGGGCAGCGCACCGGCAGCTTCACTTCCTGCAGCTGCGTGCCGTCGGGCGCCAGGCGCAGCAGGCGCTGGCCTTCGAACATCGCCACCCAGTAGCAGCCTTCGACGTCGACGGCGGCGCCGTCCGGCCGGCCGCCATAACCGGCGAGATCCTGCCCCGGCACCTTCTTCGGGAAGCTGGCGAAGACGCGCCGGCGCGACAGCGAACCGTCGGCGCCGTCGAAGTCGAACGCGACGACGCGGTGCGCATGCGTGTCGCTCCAGTACATCGTGCGGCCGTCGGGGCTCCAGGCCAGGCCGTTGCTGACGCTGATGTCGCCGGCGACGCGGTCGAGCTGGCCGCCGGCCCAGCGGTACAGCGCCGAGCGCGGCGGCTCGCGCGGGTCGCAGATCGTGCCGACCCAGAAGCGGCCGTGCACGTCGGCCTTGCCGTCGTTGAAGCGCTGGTCATCAGTGTCGTAGGGCGCGGCGGCGAGCAGCTCCTGGCTGCCGCTGGCCGGGTCGAAGCGCACCAGGCCGCTGCGCAGCGCCAGCAGCAGCTGGCCGCCGGGCAGCGGGGCGCAGCTGCCGACATCGGTGTCGAAGGCCCAGCTGTCGTGCGTTGCCGTGGCCGGCAGCCAGCGGTTCAGCTTGTGGCCGGGGATGTCGCACCAGTACAGCGCGCTCTGCTCGGGCCACCAGAACGGAGACTCGCCCAGCAGCGAAGGCGGCACCGGCAAGGCCTGGATGTCCCTCATCAGACCGCCGCCACCTCGAGCTTCATCCAGGCGTCGAAGCGTTCGCCGGCCGCGACGCTGCGCAGCCCGTGCGCGGCCGGCTCGGCCATGTGCAGCGCGTTGCTGACATGGCTGACCGGCTCGACGCAGTAGTACGGCTTGGTGTCGGGCGTGAACACCACCAGGTAGGGCAGCGACGAACTTAAGCGCAGCGACAGCTTCTCGTCGCGGATGCGCGCCGGCCCGCGCCAGCCTTCGAAGCAGTTGTCGAAGGCCAGGTGCGCGACATCGCCGTCGATGCCGGGCTGCGGCACCTTGCGCGTCGGCAGGCCGCTGGCGTCGGACTCCCAGCGCTCGGACAGCTCGATGTGCAGCCGGCTGCGCGGCCGCTTCGGGAAGTACGGGTGCCAGCCCAGGCCCACCGGCTGCGCCGCCGCGGCGGTGTTGTGGAACACCAGGTGCACCTCCAGCGCCGTCGGCGTCAGCACGAAGCGCTGCTGCAGCTCGAACGGGAAGGGCCAGTGCGCGTCGGCGGTGTGCACCAGGCGCAGCTCGGCTTCGCTGCCGCCCTGGCTGGCCACGGCCCACGGCTTCTGCCAGGCCACTCCGTGCACCGAATGCGGGTTGTCGTCGAAGTTCGGCGCCGTCGTGTAGTCGGCGCCTTGCCAGCGGAAGCGCCGGTAGCCGAGCCGGTTCGAGTACGGTGCCAGCGGATAGCAGCCCGACAGTCGCGAGCTTTGCAGCGCGTCGGGGTCGCCGCTGCGCAGCACCGGCAGCTCGCCGAGCCAGAGGCCGGCGATGCTGCCGCCGAGGTCGGGGCGAAGTGCCAGGCGCAGCTCGCCGGCGCGCAGTTCGAGAGAGGTTTGGGTCATGGGGATCTCAGTACCGCGTGGTGCCGTCGTTGAGGTCGACGCGCAGGTAATGCGCGCCGGGGATGGGGTTGAAGTAGTACGGCGGGATCGGCTCGAAGCCCAGCGTTCCGTAGAGGCCGCGTGCGGTTTCCATGTCGTCCAGCGTGTCGAGCAGCATGCACGAGTAGCCGGCTTCGATGGCCCTGTCGATCAGCGCCTGCGCCAGCCGCCGGCCCAGGCCGAAGCCGCGGAAGGCGCGGCGCACGTACAGGCGCTTCATCTCGCACGCATTGGCGTAGTCGGCATCGGGCAGCGCGCGCATCGCGCCGCAGCCGGCGAGCTGGCCGTCGACATGCGCCAGCAGCAGCGCGCCCGAAGGCGCCGCGTATTCGCCCGGCAGCGCGACCAGCTCGGCGTCGAAGTTCTGGAAGCAGAGGTCGACGCCGAGCCCGGCCGCGTATTCGCGGAAGATCTCGCGCGTGGCGCCCAGCAGCGCCGGCGAGTCCGGTTCGACGAGGCTGATTTCGGGGGCGTCCACGCCGTGTGCTTCGGGCGGCTTCAGCCACCCATCGAGACGACCCAGCCCACCAGCCCGGCGCAGGCCGCGCCGAGCAGCAGCGCCAGCGTGCGCGTCAGCGCGGTGTCGGTGGCCGCCGGCGTGCCGGCCGGCAGCGCCTTGTCGCCGCTGAGCATGGGCCGCAGCAGGTTCTTCTTCTTGCCGTACAGGTAGTACAGCACCGCGGCGATGTGCAGGCACACCAGTGCCAGGATGATCCAGCGGCCCCAGTCCTTGTGCCAGGCCGTCGCGCTGTTGGCCGTGGCGCCGCTGACGAAGCGGTTCAGCGGCCCGGTGTTGGCGATCTCGTCGTCGGCCACCAGGCCGGTGCCGACCTGGACCGCCAGAAAGCCGATCAGCGCGAACACCGAGAAGCTGCCCAGCGGGTTGTGGCCGACGTCGAGGTGCTCGTCGGGCCGCGTCTGGCCGCGCAGGTAGCGCAGCACCGTGCCGGGGCTGTAGATGAAGTTCGAAAAGCGCGACCAGTGCCCGCCGATCAAGCCCCAGACCAGCCGGAACAGCAGCAGCGTGAAGACGACGTAGCCGCAGCGGAAGTGCCAGACGATGAGGCCGCCGCCGATCTGGCCGGTGACCACCGAGCCGACGATGGTCAGTGCCAGCACCCAGTGGAACAAGCGGGTCGGCAGATCCCAGACGCGGGTCTTGCTTTCGGTGGCAGCGTGCGGCATCGACATGTGGGCGTATCTTGGGCCGGGGTGGTCAGGTTCGCAACCATAACGCGAACCGCGGCGATCCCGGTTGGGAATCAGTGGTTGACCGTGCCGCTCAGGAGTTTCCCTGAGCGCGGAAGCATCGCGCGGCGCGTTTCGTAAACTGGCCGTCGGCGACGACAATGCCGCCGTCCCTGTCGATGCAACCACCCCCTCTCGGAGATCACGCATGAAACGTTTGCTTCTCACTGCCGCCGCTGTCGCGGGCCTGATGACCGCCCTGCCCGCCGCCGCGCAGTTCCAGAAGCCCGAGGACGCGATCAAGTACCGCCAGAGTGCATTGACCGTGATGGCCAACCACTTCGGCCGCATCGGCGCCATGGCCCAGGGCAAGGTGCCGTTCGACGCCAAGGCGGCGGCAGACAACGCAGCCATCGTCAGCGTCATGGCCCATCTGCCGTTCACGGCCTTCGGCGAAGGCACCGACAAGGGCGCGCCGACGCGGGCCAAGCCCGAGGTCTGGAAAGAGGCGGCCAAGTTCAAGGCCGCGCAGGAGAAGATGGTCGGCGAGGTCGCCAAGCTCGACGCTGCCGCCAAGGCCGGCAACCTCGATGCGATCAAGGCCGCGGCCGGCGCGGTCGGCGGCTCCTGCAAGGCCTGCCACGACGACTTCCGCGCCGAGAAGTACTCGACGAACTAGGCTGCAAAGCCGAGCACGACCCTGCGGGTCATCGCGCTCTTCTTCTGGTGAACGCATCACGTCCGCTACGCGGACATGAGCGTTCCCCGAAGGCATCAGCCCGGGCCTTCGGCCCGCTCGGCAAAGCCGAGTACGACCCTTCGGGTCATGGCTGATTTTTTCTCGATCTTGGTGACGACGACACGGCCGATCTCGGCCGTGTTGCTGACGTGCGTGCCGCCGCAGGGCTGCAGGTCCACGCCTTCGATCTCCATCACGCGAATGCGGCCCAGGCCGCGCGGCGGCTGCACGCTCATGCTGCGCACCAGATGCGGGTTGGCGTCGAGTTCGTCTTCGCTGATCCAGCGGTGGCCGACCGCATGCGCTTCGGCGACCAGGCGTGCGATGCCGGCGCTCAGCGCTTCCTTGTCCAGCGGCTCGTTCATGTGGAAGTCCAGCCGCGCATAGGCGGCGGTGATCGAGCAGCCGTCTACCGGGTGCGGCACCAGCGCGCACAGCAGATGCGTCGCGGTGTGGAAGCGCATGTGCGCGCGGCGGCGTTCGGCGTCGATGCGCGCCGTCACGCGTTGGCCCGGTTCCAGCCATGAAACGTCGCTGCCCGGCGCCGGCACGTGCAGGATCGCGCCCGGCTGTTCCTTGTGCTTGCGCGTATCGGCAATGACGACGCTGCGGCCGTCGGCGGCCGTCAGCGTGCCGCTGTCGCCGGCCTGGCCGCCGCCGAGCGGATAGAACACGGTGCGGTCGAGCACGATGCCTTGTTCGTCGACCGAGATCACGCTGGCTTCGCAGCTCAGCAGTGTGGCGTCTTCGCGGAACAGTTCTTCTGTGGTCATGTTGACTCCAGCGTCACGTCGCCGCCCGGCGTGCGCAGCGTCGCGCGCAAGGCCGGGCCGGGGCCCGAGGATACGGCGACGCCGCGCAGGCGCAGCACGTCTCGGGCACGGTCGGGTACGCCGTTCAGCGCCAGCGACTGCAGGCTCAGGCCCGAGTCGGGCATGGCTTCTGTCGGGTGCAGGCCGCGCCACTGGATCAGCGTCGGCAGCGCGCCGCCGCATTCCAGGCCGCCGTCTTCGCGCATCAGGATCTGCCAGGCCAGCAGGCCGTGCGCCGTCTCGCGGCTGGCGCTGACCGGGTCACCCGGCTTCAGGCCGACGGTGATGAGCCCCCAGCGGTGCATGTCGAGCATCGTCGAACGCGCGACGACGTGGATCAGCCGCGGGCTGCCGCTGAAACCGTCCAGCCCGAACCAGCGCGCGCGGCCGGGCGGCGGCGCCGCCGGGTCGATGGCGATGATCTCGAGGTAGGCGTCGGCGAAGGCCGCGCTGCTGATCTTCAGCAGCCGGTTGTGCGTGCCCATCAGCGGGTGCTGGCCGCCCGGGCCGGGCGTGACGCCGAGCGTGGCTTCGCACCAGGCCACGCCTTCGGCCAGCGACGCCGCGGCGACGACCAGGTGGTCGACGGCCACAGCGCTCAAAGATCGACCTCGCCCTGGATGCACGGCGCGATATCGCCGCCCACCCACACCGTGCCGTCTTCGCGCAGCAGATGCACGCGCCCGGCGCGGCGCAGGGCCGTGCCTTGCGCCGCCACGTAGGCCGGCGGCGCCAGTTCGGCGCCGATCAGCCACTGCGCCAGGCTGGCGTTCAGGCTGCCGGTGACCGGGTCTTCGTAGTTGCCGCCGCCGACGAAGGCGCGCACCTCGAACTGCGCGTCGTGCCCGGCCGGGTGCGGGCCGATGACGCCGAGCTTGATGTCGCCCAAGGCCGCCCAGTCGGGCTTCAGTGCCAGCACCTGTGCGGCCGAGCGCAGCATCACCGCGCACCAGCCGGGGCCGTTGTCCACCCACTGGTTGTGCACCAGGTCGGCCAGGCTCAGCCGCAGCGCGCCGGTGATGCGCGCCAGCAGCGCCGGCTCCAGCGGCCCGCTGCGGCGCACCGGCGGCGCCGCGAAGGCCAGCCGCTCGCCCTGCCGGCGCACACGCACCAGCCCGGCGGTGCATTGCTGGACCACGGTGCCAGGCGTGCGCGGCGTGCCGCCGGCGGCCAGCCAGGCCCAGCAGCTGCCCAGCGTCGGGTGGCCGGCGAAAGGCAGCTCGCCGCCGGGCGTGAAGATGCGCACGCGGTAGTCGGCGCCGGCGTCGGTGGGCGGCAGCAGGAAGGTCGTCTCCGACAGGTTGGTCCAGCGTGCGAACGCGGCCATCGTGTCGTCGCTCAGGCCGTCGGCGGCATGCACCACGGCCAGCGGGTTGCCGCGCAAAGGCACGGCGGTGAAGACATCGACCTGATGAAAGCGGCGCTTCATGCCAGGGCCTCCTTCAGCACGCGGCCGAGCGCCGCCAGTCCGGTTTCGATCAGCGCCGGCGACACCGTGACGAAGCTCAGGCGCAGCGTGTTGGCATGGCCGCCGTCGGCGAAGAACGGCGCGCCCGGCACGTAGGCCATGCCGGCATCCACGGCCTTCGGCAACAGCGCGGTGGCGTCCAGAGACGGTGGCAGCTCGACCCAGAAGAACATGCCGCCAACCGGCACGTTCCAGCGGCAGCCGGCCGGCATGTGCTGTTCCAGCGCGGCGCGCATCGCATCGCGCTGGGCGCGGTAGCGGGCGCGGATGGTCGGCACGTGCTCCTTCAGGAAGCCGTCCTTGATGACCTCGTGCACGACGCGCTGGTTGAAGCCCGGCGTGTGCAGGTCGGCGGCCTGCTTGGCTTGCAGCAGCTTCGGGTACAGCAGCTTGGGCGCGATGACGTAGCCCAGGCGCAACCCCGGCGCCAGCACCTTCGAGAACGAGCCCAGGTACACCGCCTGGTCGCCGAAGCGGGCGCTGATCGGCGCCGGCGGCGGCGCGTCGAACCAGAGGTCGCCATACGGGTTGTCTTCGACCAGCGGCAGCCCGAGGGCCAGCGCCTTGTCGGCCAGCGCGCTGCGCCGTGCCGCCGACAGGCAGCGCCCGCTCGGGTTCTGGAAGTTCGGCAGCAGGTACATGAAGCGCGCGTCGCGGGCCGCATCCAGCGCCGCCGGCAGCGGGCCTTCGCCATCGCCGGCGATGGAGACGAACTCGGCCTCGTACGGCGCGAAGGCCTGCAGCGCGCCCAGGTAGGTGGGCGATTCGACGGCGACGTGGCTGCCGGGGTCGATGAGCGCCTTGCCGACCAGGTCCAGCCCCTGCTGCGAGCCGGTGGTGATCAGCACCTGCGACGCGTCGGCCTGCAGGCCGTGCGTGGCCATCTCGGCGGCGACCCATTCGCGCAGCGGCGCGTAGCCTTCGCTGGCGGCGTACTGCAGCGCTTCGCGCGGGTTGTCGCGCAGCACGCGGGCACTGGCTTCGGCCATCGCGGCGATCGGAAAGCTGTCGGGCGACGGCAGGCCGCCGGCCAGCGAGATGATGCCGGGCCGTTCGGTGATCTTCAGGATCTCGCGGATCGTCGACGGGTTCAGCCGCTCGGCGCGGCGGGCCAGGGTCCAGGTCATCATCAGCTCCAGGTCAGGTCAAACCAGATCATGCGGCGCGTGCCGTCGGCATCTTGCGCCCGATGAACACGACGCCCATCACGGCCAGCGCGAACACCAGCGTCAGCGGCTGCAGCCGTTCGCCGAGCACCGGCACGGCGAAGAGCAGGGCCAGGAACGGCTGCAGCAGCTGCACCTGGCTGACGCGCATCACGCCGCCCAGCGCCAGGCCGCGGTACCAGGCGAAGAAGCCCAGCCACATCGAGAACAGCGAAACATAGCCGAAGCCGAGCCAGGCGCCGGGGCCGATGGTCGCGCGCAGCGGCGCCTCGGGCCACAGCCATAGCGCCACCGGCGCCGTCAGCGGCAGCGTGATGACGAGAATCCACGAGATCACCTGCTGCGCCGGCAGCACCGCCGAGACCCGCGCGCCGGCGACATAGCCCACCGACGCACTGGCCACCGACAGCAGCAGCAAGCCGTCGGCGGCGCTCAACTGGCCGCTGCCCGTCCACGCCGCGAAGGCCAGCACCAGGGCGCAGCCGAGCACGGCGCAGATCCAGAAGCCGTTCGACGGCCGCTGCCGCAGCGCCAGCGCGGCGACGATCGCGGTGCCCAGCGGCAGCACGCCGGTGATTACCGCGGCATGCATCGCGTCGACCTGGCGCAGCGCCAGCGCCGCGAACAGCGGGAAGCCGACCACCGTGCCGGCGGCGCAGACCAGCAGCGCCGGTACGTGCCGCCAGCCGGGCCGCGGCGCGCGCACGGCGAGCAGGTAGACCACGCTGCACAGCCCGGCCACCGCGGCACGGCCGGCGGTCACGAAGCCCGGCGGCAGCTGCGGGTCGGCGGCGTCGCCGACGGCCAGGCGCGTCATCGGCAGCGTCATCGCGAAGATGGTGACGCCGAGAACGCCGAGAAGAAGGCCGCGGCCCTGTTGATCCATGCGGCCAGTCTAGTCGACGCAAGCAGCACAGTAGCAGTACACTGATCCATACAGACTGCCCCGGTGTACTGGTTGCCGTGCCAATACAGATGCGATGAATGCGATGACTGAAGCACCACCCGAGGCCCGGCTACTGGCACGCGCTGCCGGCGCCACGATGAGCGAACAGTTGGCACAGCGCTTCGCCGAGCGCATCGGCCAGCGCCTGCTTCCGCCGGGCGCGCGGCTGCCGTCGGTGCGCGACTGCGCGCAGCGCCACAGCGTCAGCCCAAGCACGGTGGTCGGCGCCTACGACCTGCTGCAGGCGCAAGGCCTGGTCGAGGCGCGGCCGCAGCGTGGCTTCTTCGTGCGCACGGCGGTGCCGGCCCAGCGTGGGCTGCCGCCGCACGCGAACGCCGCTTCGCTGTCGGCGCCGGTGGACGCGACGGCGCTGATCCGCAGCATGTTCCAGGCCCAGGGCGGGCGTCCGGCGCCGGGCATGGGCACGCTGCCCGAGGACTGGCTCGACCCCGGCCTGCTGCAGCGCGCGCTGCGCCGCGTCAGCACCCCGGCGGCGGCGGCCGGCTGGCTGCGCTATGGCGAGCCGGCCGGCGACGCCCGCCTGCGCGCCGCGCTGTCGCGCCGCCTCGGCGACGTGGGCATCCACGCCGGGCCGGGCCAGATCGTCACCACCATCGGCGCGACGCATGCGCTGGACATCGTCTCGCGCACGCTGCTGCAGCCGGGCGACGCGGTGCTGGTCGACGAGCCCGGCTGGGCGGTCGAATTCGCGCGGCTGGCGCGCGCCGGCATGCGGCTGCTGCCGGTGCCGCGCGGCCCCGACGGCCCGGACCTGGCGGTGATGGAAGCGCTGCTGCGCGAACACCGGCCGCGCCTGTACGTGACGGTGTCGGTGCTGCACAACCCGACCGGCTGCTCGCTGCCGCCGGCCGCCGCGCACCAGGTGCTGCGGCTGGCCGAAAGCCACGACCTGACGATCGTCGAGGACGACACCTACGCCTGGCTGGCGCCACCGCACGCCACGCGGCTGGCCCAGCTGGACGGGCTGCGGCGCACGGTCTACGTCTCGGGCTTCTCGAAGATCCTGACGCCGCAGTGGCGCATCGGCTACCTGGCCGCGCCGCCGGCGCTGGCCGAGCGCTTCATCGACAGCAAGCTGCTGTCGACGCTGTCCACGCCGGGGCCGCTGGAACAGGCGCTGGCCTGGTGCCTGGAACAAGGCCAGCTGCGCCGCCATGCCGAACGTGTGGTGCTGCGGCTGGACGCGGCGCGGGCGCGCACCGAGCGCCTGGCGCGCGATGCCGGCTGCCGCTTCGTCACGCCGCCGGCAGGCCTGTTCGGCTGGGTCGATGTCGGCACCGACACCGAAGCGCTGGCCCAGGTCTTGCTCGACGATGGCTGGCTGATCGCACCCGGCGTGCTGTTCCACGCCACGCGGCGGCCGAGTTCGTTGATGCGGGTGAACTTCGCCACTGCGCAGGATGCACGCTTCTGGCGGCACCTGCGAATGAGGGTGTCGGGAACTTGAAACAGAAATGAAGGCGCCGGTGCGTCGGCGTACCATTCCGCCTGCATATCACAACGCATGGCCCCGTTCAGGAGGGCAAGGTTACCGATGTTCGAATCGACCCTGCCGTTGGGCGCGCCAGATCTGATGCGTGTCAGCGCATTCAGGCGCTACCTCGACGAATTCGCAGTCGACGCCGATGGCGGCAGCAGCCGCCTGTCTTCGCTCAGCCCGTCGCTGATGCAGGATCTGTCCCGCTTCGAGAACAGCAATCGCCCCGGCGACGGCCTCGAAGTGCTGGAAGTGCTGGCGGCCTGCGTGCGCCATGCCTGCAAGCTGCTGATCCATCTGCAGGACGACACGCGTGTCGTGCCGCTGACGGTGTTTCCGTTCGAGCGCCTGGTGCATTGCCCGGTGCAGATGGAGCAGTTCCTGGCGTCACGTCTGACCGAAGTGCGTGTGATGCATGTCGAGCCCGCGATCCTGCGCCCGCCCGGCTACCGCGACCGTGCGCTGGTTGGCGACGCCGAGTGTTACGCCCCGCTGGGCCCGCTGCTGTGGGAGCTGGCGCTGCGCGGCGCGCGCGAAGATCTGCTGCCTGAGATCGCCGGCATGGCCGCCTACCGCATCGCCCCCGGCGTCGATCTGCGCGGGCTCGAACTCAGCGGCTCGCTGGCGGCGGCCGTGACCAAGCTCAAGCGCAACACCACCAACCTGCGCGAGATCGCCGAATGGCCCGGCTTCGACCGCGCCCGCGCGATGCGCATGCTCAACGGCCTGTATCTGCAGGCCGGCCTGATGGTCAGCCGCACGCACCCGGCGGCCACGAACGAAGGCTGGTTCAGCGGCTCACGCTGACCGCGTGCCGAGCGTTTCCCAGCGCTCCAGCGCAAGCAGCAGCTCTTCGTCGATGGCCTCGTGGCGGGCCTGCAATTCACCCACGCGTTGCGGCTCGCTGACATAGATCTCGCTGCCGGCCAACAGGTCGGCGATACGCTTCTGCTCGGCTTCGAGTTCTTCGATGCGGCCGGGCAGCGCGTCGAGTTCACGCTGTTCCTTGTAGCTCAGCTTCGTGCGTGCCGCCGCCGGCCGCGGTGCCGGTGCCGGCGCGGCCACGGCCGTGCTTTCCGCGGCGACGCGGCTGCGCGAACGCTGCAGCTTCCAGTCTTCGTAGCCGCCTTCGTATTCGCGCCACAGCCCGGGCCGGCCGCCGAATGCGGGGTCGCCTTCCCAGGCGATGGTGCTGGTGACGACGTTGTCGAGGAAGCGCCGGTCGTGGCTGACCAGGAACACCGTGCCGGCGTAGCTTTGCAGCAGTTCTTCCAGCAGGTCGAGCGTGTCGATGTCGAGGTCGTTGGTGGGCTCGTCGAGCACCAGCACGTTGGCCGGCAGCGCGAACAGGCGCGCCAGCAGCAGCCGGTTGCGTTCGCCGCCGGACAGTGTGCGCACCGGCGCGTTGGCCCGTTCGGGCGAGAACAGGAAGTCGTTCAGATAGCTCATCACGTGCTTGCGCGACGTGCTGAGCTCGATCCACTCGCTGCCGGGGCTGATGGTGTCGGCCAGCGTCGCGTCGAGCCTGAGGCCGGCGCGCATCTGGTCGAAGTACGCCACCTGCAGCTTCGTGCCCTGGCGCACCGTGCCCGACAGCGGCGCCAGTTCGCCGAGGATGAGCTTCAGCAGCGTCGTCTTGCCGGCGCCGTTGGGGCCGATCAGACCGACCTTGTCGCCGCGCAGGATGGTCGCCGAGAAGCGGTCGACGAGCGTGCGGCCGTCGTAGCCCATGCTGACGTCGCGCAGTTCGGCGACGATCTTGCCCGGCGGCAGGCCGGCGTCCAGTTCCAGCCGCACCTGGCCGAGCGAGTCGCGCCGCTTCTGCCGGTCTTCGCGCAGCTTGACGAGCCGCGCGACGCGGCCGACGCTGCGCGTGCGCCGCGCTTCGACGCCTTTGCGCACCCACACTTCTTCCTGCGCCAGCAGCTTGTCGGCGCGCGCGCTGGCCAGCGCTTCGGATTCGAGCTCACGTGCCTTCGTGGCCTCGAAGGTCGCGAAGTTGCCGGGGTAGCTGCGCAGCACGCCGCGGTCGAGCTCGACGATGCGGGTGGCCACGGCGTCGATGAAGGCGCGGTCGTGCGAGATGAGAACCAGCGCGCCGCGCCAGCCGTTCAGAAGGCCTTGCAGCCATTCGATGGCGTCGATGTCGAGGTGGTTGGTCGGCTCGTCGAGCAGCAGCACGTCGGGCGCGGCGACCAGCGCCTGGGCCAGCGCGACGCGCTTCTTGGTGCCGCCGGACAGGTCGTCGACGAGCTGGCTGGCGTCGAGGTCCAGCCGCTGCAGCGACTGTTCGACGCGCTGCTCCCAGGTCCAGCCGTCCAGCGCTTCCAGCCGCGACTGCATCGCGTCGAGGTCGTCGCCGGGCGCATGCGCTTCGTAGCGCTCGCGCAGCGCGCGCGCTTCGGCCACGCCTTCGGCGACGGCGTCGAAGACGCTGATGCCGGCTGCGAACACCGGCTCCTGCGCGACGTAGACGCGGCGCAGGCCGCCTTGCACCTGCACCAGGCCGTCATCGGGCTTGTCGAGCCCGGCCAGGATCTTCATCAGCGACGACTTGCCGGCGCCGTTGCGGCCGATCAGCGCCAGCCGTTCGCCGGCTTCGAGCGCCATCGCGGCACCGTCGAGCAAGGGCACGTGGCCGTAGCCGAGGTGGGCGTCGGAAAGGGAGAGCAGAGCCAAGGTCAGATTGCCCAGTTTTCGACCCGCAGGCCGGGGACGCGAGAGAACTCGCGGATGTTGTTGCTGACCAGCGTGACGCCCAGCGCCTGGGCCTGCGCGGCGATCTGCGTGTCGTAGGGGCCGATCGGCGTGCCCTGGCTGGCGAGCCAGGCGCGCAGCGAGCCGAAGACCTCGGCCGCGGCCACGTCGAAGGGCACGATCTCCAGCGGCGCCAGGAACTGCCGCAGCGCGCGCAGGTTGCGTTCGGAGCCGGTGCGCGCGACGCCGTAGAACAGCTCGGCCGCCGTCACCGACGAGATGCCGAGGCCGGCGGCTTCGTGCGCACGAAAGGCCTGCAGCACGGCCGGTGGCCGCTCGTTGATCGCGTAGATGCAGATGTCGGTGTCGAGCAGGTAGCGCATCAGGCCTTGGGTGCTATCGGCGCGCGCGCATCGGCCTCAGCCGGCTCGCGTTCGAGGTGGATGCCGGGCTCGAAGGCCGCCAGCGCGTCGATCATCGTCTGCACCGTCGCCGGCGGGCGCGGGCTCAGCACGACGTCGTCGCCGACGCGGCGCACGTAGACCTCGGTGCCTTCGAAGCGGAAGTCCTTGGGCAGCCTGACGGCCTGGCTGCCGCCGTGGGTGAAGAGTTTGGCGACAGACATGGTGAATTCCTCGGAGTATTGAGTATATACGGGATAGATACGCCCGGGATCCACGTAGCATCGAACCATGCTGAACCGCCGCCCCTGGGTGCCCGCACCCTCCGACGACCTCGTGCAAACCATCGCCGCGGCCACCGCGGCGGCCACGAGCCAGGCCACCGCCGACGAGATCGACCGCCTGGTCGCCGAGAACCGGCGCATCCACGATGTCGACGGCATCAATCTGAACCCGGCGTCGAACGTGATGAACCCGCGCGCCGAGGCGCTGATGGCCAGCGGCCTGGGTTCGCGCGCGTCGCTGGGCTGGCCCGGCGACAAGTACGAGATGGGGCTGCAGGCCATCGAGCGCATCGAGGTCATCGCCGCCGAGCTGGCGGCCGAGGTCTTCGGCGCGCGCTACGCCGAGGTGCGCGTCGGCTCGGGCGCGCTCGCTAACTTGTACGTCTTCATGGCGACCTGCCGGCCGGGCGACACCGTCATCGCGCCGCCGGCCGAGATCGGCGGCCATGTCACGCACCATGCCGCCGGCGCGGCCGGGCTGTACGGCCTGAAGACCGTGCCGGCGCCGGTGCAGGCCGACGGCTACACCGTCGATGTCGACGCGCTGCGCCGGCTGGCGCACGAATGCCGCCCCAAGCTCATCACGCTGGGGGGCAGCCTGAACCTGTTCCCGCACCCGGTGGCGGCGGCGCGCGGCATTGCCGACGAGGTCGGCGCGGTGCTGATGTTCGACGCCGCGCACCTGTCGGGCATGTTCGCCGGCCGCGCCTGGCCGAACCCGCTGGACGAGGGTGCGCAGGTCATGACGATGAGCACCTACAAGAGCCTGGGCGGCCCGCCGGGCGGGCTGGTGGTGGGCAACGACGCAGCGCTGTTCGAGCGCATCAACGCGATTGCCTACCCCGGGCTGACGGCCAACTTCGACGCCGGCAAGACGGCGGCGCTGGCGCTCGGCCTGCTCGACTGGAAGGACTTCGGCGCGGCTTACGCGCAGGCGATGCAAGCCACCGCGAAAGCGCTGGCCGACGCGCTGCTGCACGAAGGCCTGCCGGTGTTCGCACGCCAGCGCGGCGCGACGACATCGCACCAGTTCGCCGTCGAAGCCGCCGGTTTCGGCGGTGGCCAGACGGCGGCGAAGCGGCTCGAGAAGGCGCGGCTGCTGGCTTGCGGCATCGGCTTGCCGACTGCGCTGGTGGCCCCGGTCGAAGGCGACATCAACGGCCTGCGCCTGGGCGTGCCGGAGATCGTGCGCCTGGGCATGGGCCCGGAGCACATGGCTGAACTCGGTGCCTTGATCGCACGCGCCTTGCGCACGGCGCCCGAAGCCGTGGCCGCCGATGTCAGCGTGTTCCGGCGCCGCTTCAGCGGCCTGCGCTTCGTGCGGCCGTGACGACGCGCGAGGCCGCGCGCTGCCAGTCGCCGCCGCCGTAGGCGCGTTCTTCTTCGCGGCAGCTGTCGACGAGCTTGATCAGGTGCTCGTCGTCGGCGGCCAGCGCCGCGGCGACGAGTTCGTCCCACGGCAGCACTGCGGCCGGCGTGCCGGCGCGCGCGCCGCAGGCCTTGCGTGCGGCGACCCACGCGCGGGCGTAGGCCTGCGCGGCAGCCATCGGTTCGTCGATGAAGGGCAGCAGCACGCGCAGCGCGTGCGCGCTCGTCACCAGGTGCAGCACGGTGAAGTCGCCGCTGGCGGCGTACAGCGTCGCGGATTCGCGTGCCAGCCGCTCGAGCGTGCCGGCGTCGATGGCGACCGCGTCGACCGCCTTGTCGAAGCCGTGCTTCGCCGCAGCCTGCTGCATCTGCTCGAAGATCAACCCGTGCTCGGCGGCGGGCGGCCGGCCGTCCAGCGCCAGGTAGCGGCAGGCCCAGTAGGCCAGGCCGTCGGCCAGTTCCTGCGCATGGCCGGCCTGCACGGCATGGGCAGTGCGGATCAGCCCGTGGAAGGCGGCCGCGCCGCAGCCCGGCAGCAGCACCGGCAGCGCCTGCGGCAGCAAGGCTTCGGGGTCTTCATGAGTCAGCCATTCGCTGAACAGCGCGCGGTAGGCCGGCCAGGCTTCGCGCTCGCCCAGGCGGCCGGGCCAGGCGTCGCCGGCCGGCCACACGGCGGCCGCCGGCGCCGGTTCGAGCCGCTTCGCATAGCCGGCGGCGAAGGCGGCCAGCCGCGCGTCGCCAGCGCCCAGCCGCTGCAGCGCCAGCAAGGCCATCGGCAGGTGGTTCGACAGCCCGCCGCGGTATTCGGCGTCGAAGCGTGCGCCGTCGGCCAGCAGCGCGGCCAGGCTCACTTCAGCGCCGCCTCCAGCGCGTCGATGAACATCTTCGCGACGTCGAAGCCGGTCTGCTGCGTGATCTCCTGGAAGCAGGTCGGGCTGGTGACGTTGATCTCGGTCAGGCTGCCGCCGATCACGTCCAGCCCCACCAGCAGCAGCCCGCGTGCGGCCAGCACCGGGCCCAGGCTTTCGGCGATCTCGCGGTCGCGCGGGCTCAGCGGCTGGGCCACGCCCTTGCCGCCCACCGCCAGGTTGCCGCGGATCTCGCTGCCCTGCGGGATGCGTGCCAGCGAATACGGCACCGGCTGGCCGCCGATGACGAGCACGCGCTTGTCGCCCTGCGTGATCTCGGGCAGGTACTTCTGCACCATCACGCTGGTCGTGCCGCCCTGGTTCAGCGTCTCGATGATGCTGCCCAGGTTCAGCCCGTCGGGGCCGACGCGGAAGATGCCCATGCCGCCCATGCCGTCCAGCGGCTTCAGGATGATGTCGTGCTGCTCGGCGTGGAAGCGCTGGATCTCGCTGGCTTCGCGCGTCACCAGCGTCGGGCCGATGAAGCGCGGGAATTCGAGGATGGCGAGCTTTTCCGGGTGGTCGCGCAGCGCGGCCGGCTTGTTGAAGACGCGTGCGCCGTCGCGTTCGGCCTGCTGCAGCAGGTGCGTGGCGTAGAAATACTCGCTGTCGAAAGGCGGGTCCTTGCGCATGACGATGGCGTCGGTGTCGGCCAGCGGCCGCGCACGGTCGTCGACGACGCGGAACCAGTCGTCTTCATCGCCGGTCAGCGTGATCTCGCGCATGGCCGCACCGACCAGGCCGTCGCGCTGCCAGCGCAGGCTGCGCGTCTCGCAGGCCAGCAGGCGGTGGCCGCGGGCGGCCGCTTCGCGCATCATCGCGAAGGTGCTGTCCTTGTAGGTCTTGAAGGTTTCGAGCGGGTCGGCGACGAACAACAGGTCCATGGCGCTCAGGCTTGTCGGAAGGGCCGCCAGTGTTGCACAGCCAGTGCGCCGGCGCCGGCCACCACGCCCCAGAACGCCGCGCCCACGCCCCACAGGCTGAGGCCGCTGGCGCTGACCAGGAAGGTGATCAGCGCCGCCTCGCGGCTCTTCTCGTCCTTCATCGCCGCGGCCAGGCCGCCGCCGATGGTGCCGAGCAACGCGAAGCCGGCCACCGCCAGCACCAGCTCTTTCGGGAACGCCGCGATCAGGCCGACGACGGCGCCGCCGGCCAGGCCGAGCACGGTGTAGAACAGCGCCGCCGCCAGCGTGGCGACATAGCGCCGCGCCGGGTCTTCGTGCGCTTCGCGGCCCATGCAGATGGCGGCCGTCAGCGCCGCCAGGTTCAGCGCAAAGCCGCCGAAGGGCGCGATCAGCAGCGAAGCGATGCCGGTGGTGGTGATCACCGGCGACACCGGCGTGGCATAGCCGGCGGCGCGCTGCGCGGCGACGCCGGGCAGGTTCTGCGACGCCATCGTCACGATGAACAGCGGCAGCGCGATGCCAACCAGCGCGGCGGCGCTGAAGTGCGGCGCCGTGAACACCGGCGCCGCCCATTGCCAGGCCACGCCGCCCAGGTGCAGCTGGCCGCGCCCGGCGGCGATGGCCACGCCGACCGCCAGCACGCCCAGTACCGCGTAGCGCGGCCACAGCCGGCGGCCGAGCAGGTAGGCCACGAACATCGGGAAGACGAGCGTGAACTCGCGCTGCAGCGAAACGAAGGCGTCGAACGCGAAGCGCGCCAGCACGCCGGCCAGCAGTGCCGCCGCCAGCGCCTGCGGTATGCGGTCCATCACGCGGGCGAAAACGCCGCTGGCGCCGGCCGCGATGATGAGCAGCGCGCAGACGACGAAGGCGCCGATGGCGTCGGCCATGGGCACGCCGGTGCCGGCCGTCACCAGCAGTGCCGCGCCCGGCGTCGACCAGGCCGTCAGCACCGGCTGGCGGTACCGCAGGCTCAATGCGGCGGTGCTGAAGCCCATGCCCAGGCCGAGCGCCCAGATCCACGATGTCGTCTGCGCCGGCGTGGCGCCCAGGGCGGCCGCGGCCTGGAACACGATGACCACCGAACTCGAGAAGCCCACGAGCACGGCGACGAAGCCGGCCACCACGGCCGACAGCGACAAATCCTTCAGCATCAGGCGAGCATGTCACAGCCGGTCGCACTTTGACGCCGCTTGTGTGCGCCACCGGCGGCGCCGGTCCGGTCCAATGGGCTTCTCATCCAGCACCCGCGCAGGAACCAGGACATGAAAGTGCTGACCGGCCCACAGGCACCGCTGCAACCCGCCAAAGAGGCCGCCGCCTACAGCTTCCGAGCGGCGATGACGGGCGCGGCTTTCGTCCTGTTCGCGCTGGGCGCCCTGGCCATGGCGCTGTTGCTGGAAGGGCCGGGTCCCGGCGGCTAGATCTCGACCTTCGAGCCGAGTTCGACGATCCGGTTCGCCGGCAGGTTCAGGAAGTCGGCCGCCGCCGCGGCGTTGCGGTGCATGCCGGCGAACAGCTTCTCGCGCCACATCGCCATGCCGCCGCCGAAGGTGGGGATGACGGTGTCGCGGCTCAGGAAGTAGCTCGTGTCCATGTCGTCGAGCGGCACGCCGCGGCCTTCCAGCAGCTTCAGCGCCTCGGGCACGTCGGGGTCGTTCTTGAAGCCGAAGTGCAGCGCCACCTGCCAGCAGTCGTGGCCGAGCGAGTCCATCTCGATGCGCTTGTCGAAGCCGATCCACGGCACCTCGTGGTGGCGCACGGTGACGAACAGGTTGTGGTCGTGCAGCACCTTGTTGTGCTTCAGGTTGTGCATCAGCGCGTTCGGCGTCAGCCCGGGCTCGGCCGCCAGGAAGACCGCGGTGCCCGGCACGCGCAGCGGCGGGCTGATGAAGACGGCGTCGAGAAAGCCGTGCAGTTCGATCGCCTCGTCGCGCAGCCGGTCGGCGACCAGGCGGCGGCCTTGCATCCAGGTCAGCATCAGCGTGAACATGCCGACGCCGATGACGATGGGGAACCAGCCGCCGGCGAACAGCTTCAGCATGTTCGACGCGAAGAAGGTGACGTCGATGACGAAGAAGAAGCCGGTCGCCAGCAGGCACAGCGGCAGCGGGTATTTCCAGCCGTAACGGATGACGTAGAAGGTCATGATCGTCGTGATCGTCATGTCCAGCGTCACGGCGATGCCGTAGGCCGAGGCCAGCTTCGACGACGTGCCGAACAGCACCACCGCCAGCACGATGAAGATGTACAGGCCCCAGTTGATGAAGGGCACGTAGATCTGCCCGGTGTCGCGCACGGAGGTGTGCAGCACGCGCATGCGCGGCAGCAGCCCGAGCTGGATGGCCTGCTTCGTCACCGAGAAGCCGGCCGTGATCAGCGCCTGCGACGCAATCACCGTCGCCGCCGTGGCCAGCAGCACCAGCGGCAGCCGCGACCATTCCGGCGCCAGCAGGAAGAACGGGTTTTCGATCGCGGTCGGGTCGTCGAGCAGCAGCGCACCCTGGCCGAAGTAGTTGATCACCAGCGACGGCATCACCAGGCTGTACCAGGCGATGCGGATCGGCAGCTTGCCGAAGTGCCCCATGTCGGCATACAGCGCCTCGCCACCGGTGACGCAGAGCACCACGGCGCCGAGCGCAATGAAGGCCACCAGCGGCTGGTTGGCGAAGAACTCCAGCGCGTAGCCCGGCGACAGCGCCACCAGCACGGCCGGGTTCTTCAGCACCGGCGGCAGGCCGAGGGCGATCAGCACGACGAACCAGACCAGCGTCACCGGCCCGAAGGCCTTGCCGATGCCGCCGGTGCCGAAGCGCTGCACCGAGAACAGCAGGGTCAGCACGATCAAGGTGATGGGCAGGACCACGGCGCTCAGCTGCGGCGTCACGACCTCCAGCCCTTCCACCGCCGACAGCACCGAAATGGCCGGCGTGATGACGCCGTCACCGTAGAAGATGGCGGTGCCGAACATGCCCACCACCATCAGCACGCGGCGCAGCTGCGGCCGCGACGCCACGGCCGTGGTGGCCAGCGCCAGCATCGCGATCAGCCCGCCTTCGCCGTTGTTGTCGGCGCGCAGGATCAGCAGCACGTATTTCAGCGAGACGACGGTCGTCATCGTCCAGAAGATCAGCGACAGCACGCCGAGGATGTTCTCGCGCGTGGCGGGCACGTGGCCGGCGTGGAACACTTCCTTCAGCGCATACAGCGGGCTGGTGCCGATGTCGCCATAGACCACGCCCAAGGCGCCGAGCGTCAGCGCGGCCAGGGCGGCAGGGGAACGGGAAGCGCTGGATGAGGTCACGGTGGGGGGCCCGGCCTGGCGGCCGGCCCGGGTGGCAATGCTACCGCGGCGCTTGTGCGGCGCAACATGCGGTGTTGCTTGCGCGCCGCCTACTCGTAGATCTCGGCTTCGGGGTCGGTGGCTTCCAGCTCGTAGGCCGCGGCCAGCATGGCCAGCCGGCCGATCACACCGTACATGTAGAAGCGGTTCGGCGCGCTGGCGCCGGGCTTGGCGCCGGGGCGCGGCAGGTGGTGGCTTTCGGCGAAAGCCAGCGGCACGAAGCTCGAACCGGGTGCGTTCAGGTTCTCGTCGACGCCGCGTTCGGCATGCACGCGGTAGAAGCCGCCGACGACGTAGCGGTCGATCATGTAGACCACCGGCTCGGCCACCGCGTCGTTCATGCGCTCGTAGGTCGGCACGCCTTCCTGGATGATGACCTCGGTGATCTGCCGGCCGTCCTGGGCCACGCTCATGCGCTCGCGCGTGCGGCGGCTGAGGTCATCAAGCTCCTTCGGGTCGTGCACCGTCATCAGGCCCAGCCCGTCGGTGCCGTTGTCGGCCTTGACGACGACGAAGGGCTTCTCGTTGATGCCGTATTCCTTGTACTTGCGGCGGATCTTGGTCAGCAGCGTCTCGACGTGGCCGTGCACGCATTCCAGCCCGGTGGCCTCGGCGAAGTCGACCTTGCCGCATTGCGCATGCATCGGGTTGATCAGCCACGGGTCCATGCCCAGCAGCTTGGCGAACTTCTTCGCCACCTCTTCGTAGCTCTGGAAGTGCCGGCTCTTGCGCCGCACCGTCCAGCCGGCGTGCAGCGGCGGCAGCAGGTATTGCTGGTGCAGGTTCTGCAGCACCTGCGGCACGCCGGCCGACAGGTCGTTGTTGAGCAGGATCGTGCAGGGGTCGAAATCCTTCAGCCCGAGCCGGCCGCGGTTGCGCACCAGCGGCTCCAACGTGAGTTCGCTGCCGTCGGGCAGGCGCAGCTGCGTCGGCGCCTTGATCTCGTCGTCCAGCGTGCCCAGCCGCACGTTCAGGCCGGCCTGGTTGAAGACCTGCATCAGCCGCTGCACGTTCGTCAGGTAGGACGTGTTGCGCGTGCGCTGCTCGGGCACCAGCAGCAGGTTCTTCGCCTCGGGGCAGATCTTCTCGATCGCGGCCATCGCCGCCTGCACCGCCAGCGGCAGCATCTCGGGCGTCAGGTTGTTGAAGCCGCCGGGAAACAGGTTGGTGTCCACCGGCGCCAGCTTGAAGCCGGCGTTGCGCAGGTCGACCGAGGTATAGAACGGCGGCGTGTGCTCCATCCATTCGAGCCGGAACCAGCGTTCGATGGCCGGCATCGACTCGAGGATGCGCGCCTCCAGCTCGTTGATCGGCCCGTTCAATGCGGTGATGAGGTGCGGAACCATGACAAGCCTTGCCGGCGAAGCGGATGGAGATTCTAGGCAGATGCGGCCGCGATCCCGAAATGAAAGAGGGCACCCGCAGGTGCCCTCGACACGGTGGCCCGGCCCCGAAGGACCGGACCGTCCGGCATATCACTTGTTGTAGGCGGTTTCGCCGTGCGACGTGATGTCCAGACCTTCGCGTTCTTCGTCTTCCGGCACGCGCAGGCCGATCGTCATGTCGACGATCTTGTACGCCACCAGCGAGACCACGGCCGACCAGACGACGGTCACGCCGACCGCCTTGGCCTGGATCAGGAACTGGTCGAAGATGCCGTTCGAGCCGACCGTGGCGGTGACCCAGTCGGTCACCAGGCCCGGGCCGCCGAGCGACTGGCTGTTGAAGATGCCGGTCAGCAGCGCGCCGGCGATACCGCCGATGCCGTGCACGCCGAACACGTCGAGCGAGTCGTCCGCGCCGAGCATCTTCTTCAGGCCGGTCACGCCCCACAGGCACAGGAAGCCGGCAATGACGCCGATCACCAGCGCGCCGACGATGCCGACGTTGCCGGCGGCCGGCGTGATGGCGACGAGGCCCGCCACCGCACCCGACGCAGCACCCAGCATCGAGGCCTTGCCCTTGATCAGCGCTTCACCGGCACACCAGGCCAGCACTGCGCAGGCGGTGGCGGAGAAGGTGTTCAGGAAGGCCAGTGCGGCGCTGTTGCCGGCTTCGAGCGCCGAGCCGGCGTTGAAGCCGAACCAGCCCACCCACAGCAGCGAAGCACCGACCATCGTCAGCGTCAGGCTGTGCGGCGCCATCGATTCCTTGCCGTAGCCGATGCGCTTGCCGACCATGAAGGCGCCGACCAGGCCGGCCACGGCGGCGTTGATGTGCACGACGGTGCCGCCGGCGAAGTCGAGCGCGCCCCACTGCCAGATCAGGCCGGCCTTCAGGTTCGTCGCATCGACCACTTCCTTGCCGGTGTAGGCGTCAGGGCCCATCCAGAACCAGACCATGTGCGCGATCGGCGCATAGCTGAAGGTGAACCACAGCACCATGAACATCAGCACCGCGCTGAACTTGATGCGTTCGGCGAAGGCGCCGACGATCAGGCAGCAGGTGATGGCTGCGAAGGTGGCCTGGAACACGACGAACACGATCTCGGGGATGACGACGCCCTTGCTGAAGGTGGCCGCCATCGCGAACTCGCCCTTCATCGGGTCGAACACGCCTTTCAGGAACAACCGGTCGAAGCCGCCGACGAAGGAGTTTCCTTCGGTGAAGGCCAGGCTGTAGCCGTAGATGACCCACAGCACGGTGATCAGCGAGAAGGTGACGAACACCTGCATCAGCACCGACAGCATGTTCTTGCTGCGCACCAGGCCGCCGTAGAACAGCGCCAGGCCGGGGATCGACATCATGATCACCAGCGCGGTGGAAACGAGCATCCAGCTCACGTCGCCTTTGTTCGGCACCGGAGCGGAAGCCGCCGGGGCGGCGGCCGATGCGGCGTCGGCCGCCGGCGCGGCGGAAGCGGCAGCAGCCGGGGCCGCAACAGCGGCCGAGGCAGCGGAGGCAGCCGCATCCTGCGCCAGCGCCGTGCCGCCAAAGCCCAGCAGCGCGAAGCCGAGGGCCAGGATAGTGATGAGTTTCTTCATGGGGTTGTCTTCTCTTGGGGGGCGGGCGTCAGAGGGCGTCCTTGCCGGTTTCGCCGGTGCGGATGCGAACCACCTGCTCGAGCGTGCTGACGAAGATCTTGCCGTCGCCGATCTTGCCGGTGCGGGCAGCGCCTTCGATGGCTTCGATGACGCGGTCGACGATGGCGTCGTCGACGGCGGCTTCGATCTTCACCTTGGGCAGAAAGTCGACGACGTATTCCGCGCCGCGGTACAGCTCGGTGTGGCCCTTCTGGCGGCCGAAGCCTTTGACTTCGGTCACCGTGATGCCCTGCACGCCGATGCCGCTGAGGGCCTCGCGCACTTCGTCGAGCTTGAACGGTTTGACAATCGCGGTCACCATCTTCATGGTCATTCCCACTTCTCCTAAAAGTTGTACTTCACGCCGACCACGAGGGTCGACTTGCCGAGTTCCTTGCCGTTGACCGGCGAGCTGTAGAACGCCTTGTCGATCTTCGACGTGCTCACGATCGCGATGCTGGGCACGATGCCCTTGAAGTCCTTGGACAGCGTCAACGAATAGTCCCAGTAGCTGGCGGCGCCGCTGAAGGGCCCGGTGATGCGCTGGTGGCCGACGTGCGGCGCGAGCGACCAGCCGTCGGTGACTTCGAAGGTGGCCGACAGGTCGAGGTAGTAGCTGTTCTCGCTGTCAGGGTTGCCGAAGGTGTCGCTGACGGCGTGCGAATACTTCAGCGTCGCCGGGCCATAGGTCAGCGCGCCGTAGATCTCGGTCGTGTTGGCGCTCGTGGGCAGCTTGTTGCTCGGGTACTGATAGGTCAGCACGCCGACGTCGTAGCTGAAGTCCTTCGCGATCTCGCCCTTGTAGCCGCCGTAGACGTCGATCTCGACATCGGCGTCGCCGCCAAGGTCCTTGATCCACTTGATCGACGAAGCCCAGGTGCCGACGTAGAAGCCGCCGTTGCTGTAGTCGATGCCGCCCTGGATGGCCGGCTTCAGGCGCGTCTGCGAAATGCCCCGGTAGCGGTAGTCGCTGACCGCTCCGACGTTGAAAGCCAGGTCGGCGAAGGCCACGCTCGGTAGCGAAGCTAGCGCCACGAGGGCCGATACGGCGAAGACGGTTCTCTTCATACGGGCTCCATGCGTTGCAAAAGGTGACGGCGGCCGGGGCAGGTTTGCAGCTTCTGTGCCATGCACCATCCGTGCCCGTACGCCCCGTGGGGGTTCAGGGTGTTGCGCATTCACGGAATTAGTGCACCAACGTGGTGACTTCGCGTCAAATGCACAACATCGGTGCGAAATCGAGGCCCAAGGGCGGGCCCTCGAGGCGGGCACAATGCGCCAGGGAGGACACAGACAATGACCCTGGCCGTGGTTGTCAGCCGCGCGCTCGACGGGCTGGACGCACCCGAAGTGCATGTCGAGGTGCAGCTGGCGAATGGCTTGCCGAGCTTCACGCTCGTCGGCCTGGTCGACACCGAGGTCAAGGAGTCGCGCGAACGCGTGCGCGCCGCGCTGCAGCAAAGCGGCTTCGCCTTCCCCCACAACAAGCGCATCACCGTCAACCTGGCGCCGGCCGATCTGCCCAAGGAATCGGGCCGTTTCGACCTGCCGATCGCGCTCGGCATCCTGGCCGCCGCCGGCGTGCTGGACGCAGCCCGGCTGGCGGCGCACGAATTCGCCGGTGAGCTGTCGCTGGCCGGCGAGCTGCGGCCGGTGCGCGGCGCGCTGGCCCTGGCGCTGGCGGTGCGCCGCGGCGGCGGATCGCGGGCGCTGGTGTTGCCGGCCGACAGTGCCCGCGCCGCGGCGCAGGTCGGCGGCCTGGACGTGCGCGCAGCCACCAGCCTGTCGCAGGTGGTGCAGGCGCTGCTGCCGGGCGACGCCGCCGAGCCGCTGCCGGCCGCCGTGGCGCTGCCGAAGCAGCGCGCGGTGTTCGCGCCCGACCTGCGCGACGTGAAGGGCCAGTCCGGCGCCAAACGCGCGCTGGAGATCGCTGCCGCCGGTTCGCACAGCCTGCTGTTGATCGGCCCGCCAGGCACCGGCAAGTCGATGCTGGCGCAGCGGCTGCCCGGCATCCTGCCGCCGATGGACGACGACGAAGCGCTGGTCAGCGCTGCGCTGCAGGGGCTGACGGCGCAGGGCTTCGACGCCGAGGCCTTCGGCCAGCGGCCGGTGCGGTCACCGCACCATTCGGCCAGCGCGCCGGCCCTGGTGGGTGGCGGTTCGCCGCCGCGGCCGGGCGAAATTTCGCTGGCGCATGGCGGCGTGCTGTTCCTCGACGAAACGCCCGAGTTCCCGCGCAGCGCGCTGGAGGCGCTGCGCGAGCCGCTGGAGACCGGCCGCATCACGATCTCGCGCGCGGCACGGCAGGCCGTCTTCCCCGCGCGTTTCCAGCTCGTCGCCGCGATGAATCCGTGCCCGTGCGGCTACCTGGGTGCGGCCGCGGCGACAGGCCGCCAATGCCGCTGCACGCCCGACGCCGTGGCGCGCTACCAGGGCCGCTTGTCGGGCCCGCTGCTGGACCGCATCGATCTGCAGATCGAAGTGCCGGCGGTGCGCCCGGCCGAGCTGATGGCGCAGGCCGATGGCGAAGCGTCGGCCGTGGTCGCCGTGCGCGTGGCCGCGGCACGCGCGCTGCAGATGCAACGCCAGGGCGAAGCCAACGGCGGGCTCGACGCCGCGCGGGTCGACGAGGTCTGCCAGGCCGACGCCGCGGCACGCCGCTTCCTGCAGAGCGCGGCCGAGAAGCTCGGCTGGTCGGGCCGCCGCCTGCACCGCACGCTGAAGGTCGCGCGCACGATTGCCGACCTGGCCGGCGCCGAAACCATCACCACGGCGCACATGGCCGAGGCGCTGCAGCTACAGCGTGCGCTGCTGACGGCTTGACCGGCGTCGGGCGAATGCCAGCCCGGCCAGCCCCGCCAGCAGCATCGAAACCGTGCTCGCCTCGGGCACCGCAGCCAGCACGCGCAGGCTGCCGTCGCCGGCCAGTTGCGAAAAGTCCAGCCGAGCCCGGTCGATGCCGCTGACATCGATGCGGCCGGCAGCGAACGAGCCGCTGAAATGCTGGAAGCCGAACAGCGACAAGCGTGCGCCGGCGTCGGCCGTGAAGCCGCTGCCGAAGACCAGGTTCAGCGTGCCGTCGAAGCCGAGGTTGCCGATGTCCAGCAGCTGGTCGTAGCCGCTGCCCGGCGCCGTGCCCTGGATCTCGATCGTCAGCACCGAGCCGGCGTCGAAGCGGGCGTTGCCGCCGTGGAAGCTCAGCGCGGCCGGGCTGTTGCCGGGGCTGAATCCGGCCTGGAAGGCGATGCTGCCGGCAAAGCCGCCGGCGCCGTCGACATCGTCGGCAAAGCTCAGCGTGCCGGCCTCGCTGCTGACGCTGCCATCGTTCGTGAACCGGCCCTGGACGACGGCGTTGCCGTTGGCGATGAGCGTCTGCCCGCTGGACAGATGGGCGCCGTTGACGCTGACCAGCCTGGCGCCGCCGGCCAGCGTCGTCATGCTGCCGAGCTGGGCCCGGTCCTGGTCCAGCAGCAACACCGTGTTGCTGCCGAGGTTCAAGCGGCCGGCGAAGTCGAAGCCTTGGCTGTCGTTGGCGTTGCCCAGCGTCAGCGTACCGCCGCTGGCGGTGATGCTGCTGCCGGCGCCGCCGACCACCGCAGCGGCCACCATGCCGCGGCCGCTGAGGCTGGCTATGCCGGACAGGTTGAACTGGCTGCCGTCGCTGCCCGCAACCATGCCGCCGTCGAGCAGCAGGCTGTCGGCCTTCAGCGCACCGCCGTTCAGGAATAGCAGCTGGCCGGCGCGCAGCGTCAGGCCGCGGTCGATCTGCAAGGTCTGGCCGCTGGCCAGCGTGGCGGTGCTGCCGAGCAGGCCAGTGCCCAGCGTGGCGCCGGCCGGGTCGGCGAGCTGCAGCGTGCCGGTGGTCCAGTTGAACTGGCCGCCGGCTGCCTTCGAGGCACTGGCCAGCTGCAGCGTGCCGCCGTTCAGGTTCAGCACGCCGCGGCTGCCGAGGGTCAGCGCCTGGGTCTGGACCGTGGCGCCGGACAGGATGTTCAGCATGCCGCTGCCGGCCGCGCCGAGGCTGAGGCTGCTGCCGCTGTTCCAGACCGAAGCGCTGCCGCTGACCGTCACCGTGCCGACGCTGCCGGCGTAGGCGCCGATCTGGCTGCTCGCACTGCTGACCCGGCCGCCTTTCTCGATGTTCAGCGTGCCGTTGCCGCTGTCGCCGATGCGCAGCTCGGCAGCCGTGGCCCAGCTCGAACCGGCACCGTTGACGTTGACCGTGCCGGTGCTGCCGGCGAAGACGCCGACATCGCCGAACAGGCTGCTGACCTGGGCGCCGCCATTGACCGTCAGCGTGCCGGTGCCGAAGGTGCCGACCTGCAAATACAGGCCGTTCGACCAGCTCGAGCTGTGGCCGCTGACCGTGGCGACGCCGGTGCTGCCGGCGTACATGCCGATGTTGCCGTTGCCGGTGTTGTCGACGCGCGCGCCGTCATGGACCTGCAGCGTGCCGTTGCCGTAGCTGCCGACGAAGAGGTTGCCGCTGTTCGTCCAGGTCGACGAAGCACTGCCGATGTCGAAGCTGCCGCTGCCGCCGGTACCTTGGCCGACCTGCGCCGTGCCGGTGTAGAGCTGGCCGCCCGACAGCTGGTAGACCCCCGCGCCGCCGCTCTGGCTGCCCAGGCTCAGCGTGCTGCTGACCTGCAGCGTGCCGCCCGACTGTTCGATGCGGCCGCGGCCCGTGGTGCCGAGCAGCGTGTTCGTGGTCGACAGATGGCTCGCCGCGATCGCCAGGCCGGCGGCGAAGCTGGCCGAGCCATTCGCCGTCAAGGTGTTGGCCGCGGCGCTGAACGGCGCCCGCGCCGGGTCCGAAAACGTCGTCAGCACGTCGGCGCTGGCCGCGGCCGGCGTGAGGTAGACGTCGTCCTGCGCCGTCGGCGCCGCCAGGCCGGATGCCCCGCCGTTGCCGGCAGCCCAGCAGGTGCTCTTGCCTTCGCTGTTGCTGCCGCTGACGCGGCCCAGCCAGTCGGCCGCGCCGCAGCCGCTGATGTAGGTCCAGTAGCGGTCGGCGGCGGCTGCCGGCGTGGTGCCGGCCGCGGCGCAGGCCAGCAGCACGGCCGAAGTCAGCGTGCGCAGCGCGGGGTGGCTCTTCATGGTCGGTCTCTCGCGGGTGGCGCGTCGCCGGCCCAACGCCACCGATCACGCAGGCCGCGAGTGTTCTTGGCCGCCGCCTGGCCGGCCATACGAACATCGGCGTAGACCCCCGGGATCGCGGGGGCGCCCGGCTGACTGCAGCGCTACTGCAGCGCCGGTGCCAGCAGCCGTTCGGCCTGCTTGACGTCGAAGGCCTGGCGCGCCGCCCAGTCGCGCAACTGGTCGTCGCCGATGCGGCCGACGTTGAAGTACACGGCTTGCGGGTGCGCCATGTAGAAGCCGCTGACGCTGGCCGCCGGCGTCATGGCCAGGCTCTCGGTCAGGCCCATGCCGATGTCGCCGGCTTGCAGCACGTCGAACATCGCCTGCTTGACGCTGTGGTCGGGGCAGGCCGGATAACCCGGCGCCGGGCGGATGCCGCGGTACTTCTCGGCGATCAGCTCTTCGGTGCTGAGCTGCTCGTCGGCGGCGTAGCCCCACAGCTCCGTGCGCACGCGCTGGTGCAGGCGTTCGGCGAAGGCTTCGGCCAGCCGGTCGGCCAGCGCCTTCAGCATGATGGCCGAGTAGTCGTCGTGGTCGTCGGCGAACTGCTTTTCCTTCTTCTCGATGCCCAGGCCCGCGGTCACCGCGAAGAGGCCGATGTAGTCGGGCTGCACGCCCTTCGGCGCGATGAAGTCGGCCAGGCTGCGGTTCGGCCGCTTCACGCCTTCGACCACCGGGCGCTCGGTCTGCAGCCGCAGCGGGCTCCAGCGCATCGCGACCTGGCTGCGGCTCTCGTCGGTGTAGATCTCGACCGTGTCGTCGTCCACCGTGTTCGCCGGCAGCAGCGAGATCACGCCGCTGGCCTGCAGCCAGCGGCCTTCGATGGCGCGCTGCAGCAGCCGCTTGCCGTCGCTGAGCACCCGCTGCGCTTCGCTGCCGACGATCTCGTCGCGCAGGATCTCGGGGAACTTGCCGGCCAGGTCCCAGGTCTGGAAGAACGGACCCCAGTCGATGCTGTGCGCCAGCTCGGCCAGGTCGTAGTTGCGGAAGTGGCGGCGGCCGATGAACTTCGGCTTCGGCGGCACGTACGCCGCCCAGTCGATGGCGGTCTTGTTCGCGCGCGCCTGCTCCAGCGTCACCAGCGGCGTCGCCTTCTTGTTCGCGTGCAGCGTGCGGACGCGCTCGTAGTCGGTGTTCAGATCGGCGATGAACTTCGCCGCGCGTTCGTCGGACAGCAGGTCCGAGCAGACGCCGACGCTGCGCGACGCATCCGGCACGTAGACGACCGGGCCTTCGTAGTGCGGCGAGATCTTCACCGCGGTGTGCACGCGGCTGGTCGTGGCGCCGCCGATCAGCAGCGGGATCTTCTTCATGCGGAAGTAGTCGTCGCGCTGCATCTCGGCGGCGACGTGCTGCATCTCTTCGAGGCTCGGCGTGATCAGCCCGCTCAAGCCGATGATGTCGGCGCCTTCGACGCGTGCCTTGGCCAGGATGTCCTGGCACGGCACCATCACGCCCATGTTCACGACCTCGAAGTTGTTGCACTGGAGCACGACGGTGACGATGTTCTTGCCGATGTCGTGCACGTCGCCCTTCACCGTGGCGATGACGATCTTGCCCTTCGGCTTGGCCTCGCCGCCGGCGTCGACCAGGGCCTTCTTCTCGGCTTCGATGTAGGGCAGCAGGTGGGCCACGGCCTGCTTCATCACGCGTGCCGACTTCACCACCTGCGGCAGGAACATCTTGCCCTGGCCGAACAGGTCGCCGACGATGTTCATGCCGGCCATCAGCGGGCCTTCGATCACGTGCAACGGCCGCCCGCCCCGGGCCAGGACGACCTGCCAGGCCTCTTCGGTGTCGGCGGTGATGAAGTCGGTGATGCCGTGCACCAGCGCGTGGCTCAGCCGTTCGTCGACGTTGCCCACGCGCCAGGCCAGCCGGGCGCTGTCGTCCTTGGACGCGCCCTTGGCCGTCTCCGCCACCTCCACCAGGCGTTCGCCGGCATCGGGGCGGCGGTTCAGCACCACGTCTTCGACGCGTTCGCGCAGGCTGGCTTCAAGGTCGTCGTAGACGCCCACCATGCCGGCGTTGACGATACCCATGTCCATGCCGGCCTTGATGGCGTGGTACAGGAAGACGGTGTGGATCGCTTCGCGCACCGGGTCGTTGCCGCGGAAGCTGAAGCTCACGTTGGAGACGCCGCCCGAAACCTTGGCGCCGGGCAGGTTCTGCTTGATCCAGCGCGTGGCGTTGATGAAGTCGACGGCGTAGTTGTTGTGCTCTTCGATGCCGGTGGCGATGGCGAAGATGTTCGGGTCGAAGATGATGTCTTCGGCCGGGAAGCCGACCTCGTCGACGAGGATGCGGTAGGCCCGCTCGCAGATCTCGGTCTTGCGCTCGTAGGTGTCGGCCTGGCCCTTTTCGTCGAAGGCCATCACGACGCTGGCGGCGCCGTAGCGGCGCACCAGCGTGGCCTGGCGCTTGAACTCGGCTTCGCCTTCCTTCAGCGAGATCGAGTTGACGATGCCCTTGCCCTGGATGCACTTCAGACCGGTCTCGATGACGCTCCACTTCGAGCTGTCGATCATGATCGGCACGCGTGCGATCTCGGGTTCGCCGGCGATGAGCTTCAGGAAGCGCTCCATCGCCGCGGCCGAGTCGAGCATCGCCTCGTCCATGTTGATGTCGATGACCTGGGCGCCGTTCTCGACCTGCTGGCGCGCCACCGACAGCGCGTCTTCGAAGCGGCCTTCGAGGATCATCTTCGCGAACGCGCGCGAACCGGTGACGTTGGTGCGCTCGCCGATGTTGACGAACAGCGAACCCGGATTCAGGGTTACCGGCTCCAGGCCGGACAGGCGCATCGGGGGTGGGTTGGCAGGCACGTTCGTTCACTCCGAAGGGTGGACGAGCGCCGTTGCCGACCGCGGCCAGGGCGCCGCGGCGTCCCGAGCCTGGTGGCCATGTTCGGCCATCGCAACGCTCCTCGGGACAGAGCGGCGATTTTAGCTACGCCATCAGGTCCAGCGCCCGCGCCGCGCCCAAAAGCGCCGGTGTGCGTGCAGTAATCACCCACGCCGGCAGCGGCTGCAGGTAGCTGGCGAAGCGGCCCTTGTCTTCGAAGCGGCGGCGGAAGAGGGCGTCGTCGAACGTCGCACCGAGCTTGGGCACGATGCCGCCGCCGACGTAGACGCCGCCGCGCGCGCCCAGCGTCAGGGCCAGGTTGCCGGCGACATTGCCCAGGAAGCTGGCAAACAGGCGCACGGCGCGGACGGCCGTGGCGTCGCTGCCGGCCATGGCTGCGGCAGCCACGTCGGCCGGCTGCAGCAGCGTCGGCGTGCGGCCGTCGATGGCGCACAGCGCATCGCACAGGTTCACCAGCCCCGGGCCCGACAGCGCGCGCTCGGCCGAGACATGGCCGAAGCGGCTGCGCAGCGCGCCGAGCACGGCGGACTCTTCGTCGTCGGCCGGCGCCAGCGTCACGTGGCCGCCTTCGCCGCTGAGCGCCGACCAGCCAGTGGTGCCTTCGGGCAGCAGGCCAGATACGCCGAGGCCGGTGCCGGGCCCGAGCAGCGCGATCGGGGCGCGGGCCAGCGGCGTGCTGCCGCCGATGGCGCGCAGGTCGGCCGGGCCCAGCGCCGTGAGGCTCATCGCCAGCGCGGTGAAGTCGTTGATGACCAGGCAGCGTTCGACGCCGAGGTCCTGCTTCAACTGCGCGATCGAAAACGCCCAGTCGTTGTTCGTCATGCGCACCTGGTCGCCGGTGATCGGCGTCGCGATGCCGATGCAGGCCCAGCGCGGCGCGTGGTGGCCGCTGTCGGCCAGGTAGGCCGCGGCCGACTCGGCCAGCGAAGCGTTCGCGGCGCAGGGCCGCTCCGAAATGTCTTGCAGCGCCGCGCCGGGCGCGGCCAGCCAGGCCCAGCGGGCGTTCGTGCCGCCGATGTCGCCGAGCAGCCTCGGATAGTCTTGACTCATGACCCGTGTCTTTCGCCGTACTCTGGAACGGCGCCGACTCTACCCGGCTCCGTGCACTTCGTAGTGGCCCGGCAGCCGTTCGGCGGGTAACTGCCCGCTGGCCAGCGCCGACAGCAACGCCGGCGCTTCGCTGTCGAAAGGCACGAACAGCTCGCGCTGCCGCGCCGCGGCCTGGGCGTGGGCCAGCTCGTGGGCCAGCACCGGGTGCAGGTTGGGCACCGCCAGCCGGCCGTCGGCCAGCCGGGTGGCGATGAAGGCTTCGAAGGCCAGCGCTTCGTCCAGGCTCTGCGCCTGCGGCCAGCTTTCGGCCCAGAAGTCGCGCAGCAGCTGCCAGGTGGCGGCGTCGCCCAGCGTCAGCACGAGCAGGCGGTAGCTCAGCGCCAGCGGCTCGACCAGGTTGGCCGCGCGACCGGATTCGACCAGCGCCCGGTAGACCGCGATGCCGGGGTCGCCGGCCAGCCAGGCCGGCGCGCCGGGTGCCGGGCGGCCGTTGACCAGCGCGCCCAGCGCACGCTCCCAGTGCGCCGCCGGCAACCCGTCTTCGACCGGCAGCCGGCGCGGCGGCGGCGGCGCGGCCGGCGCCCGGCGGCGGCGGTTCCACAGCCGCTTCACGGCTTCGATCTGGCCGCGCAGTTGTTCGTCGGACAAGCCCTTGGCCGCCACGTACTCGGGCAGGATCTCGAAGATCACCGCGCCGGCGCGCGGCAGCCGCGGCAGCCACTCTTCGAGCAGCGCCATCACCGGGCCGGGCACCAGGTCGCTGTGCGCGTCGAGCCAGTAGCCGCGGTGGCTTTGCCCGCCGGCGAGGTGCACTTCCCAGACGCGTTCCAGCGGCAGCTGCTCGAGCACTTCGCGCACGCGCTGGCGGCCGTTGCGTTCGTTGCACCACAGGTTGTGCAGGTCGAGCACGATGCCGCAGTCGGCGCGCTCGGCGACTTCGGCGAAGAAGGCGCCGTCGGCCATCTCGCCGGGCTGCGGCCGCAGGTAGTTCGGCGCCGTCTCGAAGGCCACCGGCCGGCCGCTGCGTGCACGCAGCGCGGCGATGCGCTGCACCGCCAGGTTCACCGTCTCGGCGCTTTGCAGCGGCGGCAGCAGGAAGCCGGCGTGGTGGTGCGAGGCGCCGTCGGGCACCCGCGCAAAGGCCAGGTGCTCGCTGACCCAGGCCGGCTGCAGCCGATGGATGGTTTCGCGCCACGGCGCGGCCTGTTGCGCGTCCAGCGGCACTGAACCCGCCAGCGGCAGGCCCGTGCCGTGCAGCAGCTTGCGCTGCGGCAGTGCCGCCAGGCGGTCGAAGACGCGTGCATCGAGCCGCGGCACGCCGCCTTCGGTGCCGCGCAGCCAGAAGGCCTGCGGTTCGACCTCGATCACGTCGAGCCACTCGCCGCACTGCTGCAGCAGCGGTTCGAAGCTGGGGAAATACACCATGCCCACGCCCAGGGCGGGCGGGGCAAAGGGCTGGGTGCTCATGCGGGCTCCATCGACATCGCGGTGCACCAGCCAGGGTAGGCCGCCCGGGCGCCGCTGTCATGGTTCCGGCTAGGGAGAAGCCCCGGCGAACTAGGGGTACCCGGTCCGGCGGTTGGCTATGATCCGCGGCCCTCGCGAAACCCCCCATGGCCGAAGCTCCCGCAACACTCAACGACGCCCAGATGGCGGCCGTGCACCACCTGTCCAGCCCCTGCCTGGTGCTGGCCGGCGCCGGCTCGGGCAAGACGCGCGTCATCGTGCACAAGATCGCGCGGCTGCTGCAGGCCGGGCTGGCGCCGAAGCAGATCGCGGCCATCACCTTCACGAACAAGGCCGCGCAGGAGATGCGCGAACGCGCCAAGTCGCTGGTCGGCTCGCGCGCGGCCAAGGACCTGGCGGTCAGCACCTTCCACTCGCTGGGCGTGCGCCTGCTGCGCAGCGACGGCAGCAAGCTGAACCTGAAGGAGCAGTTCTCCATCCTCGACAGCGACGACGTGCTCGGCGTGCTGCGCGACGCCGGCGGCAGCAGCGACAACGCGCTGGCGCGGCGCTGGCAGTGGACGATCAGCCTGTGGAAGAACCAGGGGCTGGACTCGGCCGGTGCCGAAAGCCAGGCCGCCGACGACGACGAACGCATCGCCGCCCGCGTGATGGCGCGCTACGAAGAGCGCCTGGCCGCCTACCAGGCGGTCGACTTCGACGACCTGATCGGCCTGCCGCTGAAGCTGCTGCAGCGCGACGACGAAGTGCGCGCCAAGTGGCAGGCCCAGTTCCGCCACATCCTCGTCGACGAGTACCAGGACACGAACGCGGTGCAGTACGAGCTGCTGAAGGCGCTGGTCGGGCAGCAGGGCGTGTTCACCGCGGTGGGCGACGACGACCAGAGCATCTACGGCTGGCGCGGCGCGACCATCGACAACCTGAAGCGCCTGCCGCAGGACTACCCGGCGCTGAAGATCATTCCGCTGGAGCAGAACTACCGCTCCACCGGCAACATCCTGCGCGCCGCCAACATGGTGATCGCGAAGAACCCGAAGATCTTCGAGAAGAAGCTGTGGAGCGAGTTCGGCGACGGCGAGCCGGTGAAGGTGTCCGAGTGCGACGGCGAAGAGCACGAAGCCGAGCGCGCGGTGGCGCGCATCCAGGCGCTGCGCGGCGCCGATGGCCGCATCAAGCTCGCTGACTTCGCGGTGCTGTACCGAGCCAACCACCAGGCGCGCGTGTTCGAGCAGAAGCTGCGCGCGGCGCAGATCCCGTACAAGGTTTCGGGTGGCCAGAGCTACTTCGACCGCGCCGAGATCAAGGATCTCTGCGCCTGGCTGCGCCTGCTGGTGAACCAGGACGACGACCCGGCCTTTCTGCGCGCCGTGACCACGCCCAAGCGCGGCATCGGTCACCAGACGCTGGCGTCATTGGGCGAGTTCGCCGGCAAGTGGAAGGTCAGCCTGTTCGAGGCGCTGTTCTCGCCCAGCCTGGGCACCGCGCTGAAGGGCAAGGCCATCGACGGGCTGCACGAGTTCGGCCGCCTGGTCAATGACCTGGAGCACCGCGCGCGCCACACCCAAGGCAGCGAAGACGCGAAGGCCTTGCTGCTCGGCTGGCTGAAGGATATCGGCTACGAGCAGCACCTGTTCGACGGCGAAGACAGCGAGAAGCTGGCCACGGCGCGCTGGGCCAACGTGCTCGACTTCGTCGAGTGGATCGCCAAGCGCTGCGGTGGCCAGATCACGCAAGAAGGCGGCACCTTCGAAACCGAGAAGCAGACCGTGCTGCAGGTGGCGCAGACCATCAGCGTCATCATCAGCCTGGCCGAGCGCGGCGACGACCAAGATGTGGTCACGCTGTCGACGCTGCATGCCGCCAAGGGGCTGGAGTGGCCGCATGTCGTGTTGGCCGGCATCAACGAAGGCTTGCTGCCGTTCAAGAGCGGCAGTGAAGGCAAGGACAGTGAGATGACGCCCGAGCGGCTGGAAGAAGAGCGCCGCCTGATGTACGTCGGCATCACGCGCGCCCGCACCACGCTGGTCGTCAGCACGCTGCGCCGGCGCAAGAAGGGCCGTGACACGATCGCCGGCGTGCCCAGCCGCTTCATCGCCGAGATGAAGCTGAACGAGGTGGTCGCGAAGGAAGACCCGCGCGAGCGCCTGAAAAAGCTGCGCGCGGCGCTGGCGGCGCGCGCGGCGCCGGCACCGCAGGCCTGACGGCGCCTACTTCGCGAAGGCGCGGTTCAGCAGCCAGGCGATGCGCGCACCGGCCCGGCTGATCTGCTGCGGGACCACGGCGATGGCGGCCTTCACGTAGTCGTCGTCGAGCACCAGGTTCTCGCTGGCGAAGTCGTCGTCGGTGCAGGCGAAGCCGGGCAGCTTGCCGTAGGTCGTGTCGACGGCGATCTTGTACGACTGCCGGAGCCAGCTCGTCGCCGAGCCCCGTTGCCACTCCTTGCGCTCGGACTCGCTGATCTTGTCGAGCAGGCCTTTGGCGATGGCCCGTTCGTTGGCCGTGCCCAGCGCCGCGGCGACGAAGGCGTCGTCCCAGGCCGAATGCAGCTTCACGTTGTGCCGTTGCGTGCCCGAAGGCAGCGTGAAGTCGACGAAAACGGCGTTGCCACCGGCGTCGTCATGGTCCGACGCGTGCAGCGGCTGGTGGATGTCGCCGACCAGGTGCACCAGCACCTGCACCGCGAACTGCTTGTCCTTGCGCGTCGAGTGTTCGTCGACCAGCACGCCGTAGTAGTGCTGGATCTGCACCGAAGCGCAGTTGCCGTCGGGGCAGTAGCTGGCCGGCTTGGCCGCGGCGTCGCACACCGGCCGGTCGTCGTAGTGCCACTTGCGCGAGCCGGGGATGCGCTGGTCGAGCGCGTCCTTCTGCTGGTCCAGCACCAGCGACGCCGCGGCCAGGTCGACCTTGCCCATCAGCTTCTTCAGCCCGGCCTTGGCGTCCGGCGACAGCAGGCCTTCGGCAACCATGCCGGTGAGGCGGTGGCCTTCGGCGCTCCAGGCGTGAGCCTGTGGTGCGACAACGGCGCTGAATGCGAGCGCCGCCAACATCGTCTTGAACATCGCCGGTCCTCCTTGGGGTGACGCGGCGGCCATCGTGGCACCGATGGCCCACCGCCGACATCCCAAGGACAGCGGACGTTCTGCGGCGCCTAGGACGGCAAAAAGTCCACCGGCCAGGTCACGACCATCGCCTCGACATCCTTGGCGCCGAAGTCGAACTGGCGGATGCGTGCCAGCAGCTTGCGCTCCAGCTCTTCGGCCTTCAGCTCGCTGGCGGCGATGCGGCAGTCGGTCACCGCGCCCGACGGCGCGATCTTCAGCTCCAGCACCACCTTGCCTTGCAGCGCCGGCTCGTCGCGCAGTGCGCGGTTGTACAGCGCGTAGATGGCGCCCTTGTTGCGTTCGAAGACGAGCTTGATCTCTTCGATCGAGCGCGACGCCTTGCCGCTGCCGCTCTTCTGCAAGGTGCCGCCGGGCCCGGCTGCCAGCTTGCCGTCGCCACCGCCCTTGGTGCTGCCACCGCCGCCGCCCGGGCCGCCGCCGCCACCGCCGCCGGCCACGCCTTCGACCAGCGTCGTCGCGCGGCCCGCCAGGCCGCCGCCACCGGTGTCGCGGCTGTAGGCTGCGGTGTTGATGCCGCCACTGCCGCGGCCGGCGTTGGCGGTGATCATCGCGCGCACCGGCACGCCGGCTTCGAGGCCGGCACCGACACCCGGGCCGCTGCCGGTGCCGACGCCGGGGCCGGGTTTGATGTCGGCCTTCAGCTGCACCGCCAGCGGCGCGCCGGTCATCTCGGCGAGTTCGTTCTTCATCGCCAGCAGGCCGACGCCGGACGCCTTCTTGCGCGCCGCCTCTTCGCCCGGCGCCTTGCCGGGCACGGGGTTGCGCGCTTCGGGCACCGCCAGCTCCTTTGGCTTGGGCTGCGCGGCCTTCGGCACCGCGACCGGCGTCTCGGCTTTGGCCACCTGCGTCGGTACTTCGGCCTGCACCGGCTTCGGTGGCGGCAACGGCGGGCGTTCCAGCAGCAGCTTGGCCAGTGGCGGCGGCAGCTGTTGCGCCTGCGTGCGCTCGGCCTTCTGCAGCGGCACCCACGGCAGCACCAGCGCGATCAGCAGCGCCACGCCGAGCACGCGCTGCTGGATGCGGCGGAAGCGCTTCTCGTCGTCGCCCGCCAGCGCCCACGGCAGCACCGGCGCGCGGAATGAGATGGCCGCGGCGCTCATAGCTCGTGCTTCCGTTGCACCGCGAACGACACGTCGGCGAAGTTGGCCTTCGCGGCCGTGAACATCACCTTGCGCAGCAGGCTGTACGGGATGTCCTTGTCACCGAGGATGGTGATGGCCTTGGCGGCGTCCTTGTTCTCGGCGCGCACGGCCTGGCGTTGCGCCAGCAGTTCGAGTTCGGCCTGCAGCCCCGGGATCAGGTCGTCCTTCAGCGCCATCGCGTCGGCCACGCCGGCGACCTTGCGCCCTTCGACCAGGATCTCGTCGGCGCTGACCACCAGCACCAGCGTTTCGCGCGGGCTCTTCTCGGCGGTGGACAGCGGCAGGCTCACGGCCTTGCTGGTGTGCACGGCCGACTCGACGCCGGCGCTGGACAGCAGGAAGAAGATCAGGATCGTGAACACGTCGATCAGCGAGACCAGGTTCATGTCGACCATGGTCTGGTTGCGCCCCTTGCGCTCGGCGCGCTTCTGCAGCGGTGTCAGCTTCATGCGCCCGCTCCCCGCTTGCGCACCGGCGCATCGCCGATGGCGATGTTCGGGAACAGCTCGGCGCGTTCGACCTTCGTGCCGCGCGCGGTCACGGTGGCGCGCATCGCATCCATCACCTGCACGATCTGGTCGTACGACGTGTCGGGCTCGGCCAGCACGCTGGCTTCCAGCTTGTCGGGGAACTTCGTCTTCACCTGCACCATCAGCGTGGCCAGCGCGCGCAGGTCTTCACCACCGGCGCTGCGGTCGATGCGCTGGATCAGGCCACCGAGCCGGTCGCCCACCTCGATGGCGTCGCGGCGGATCACCACCTCGAGCTGCAAGTCGTTGCCTTTCAATTGCTCCAGCGCCGACGACGGGCCGGGCAGCGTCATGTCCATCACCGCCAGCCGGCTGAAGACCGCGGTCGAAAGCAGAAAGGGCACCAGCACCACGATCAGGTTGATGAACGCGGTGATCTCCAGGTGCGCTGGCGTCTTGTGCAGGCGTCGCACGCGCATGGCTGAAGCTCCGCCTCAGCGCGCCGCGCCGGCACCGCGGGCGTCGGGCACCACGGCTTCGTGACCGAGGCGCTGCACCAGGTTCAGGAAGGTGATCTTGGCGGCTTCCAGGCTGTCGACGATTTCCGAAGCGCGCGACTGCAGGAACGAATGGATCAGCAGGAAGGGGATCGCCACCATCAGCGCGAACGCGGTGTTGTTCATCGCGATCGAGATCGACGCCGACAGCATCTCGGCCTTCTCCGCCGGGTTCACCTGCGCCACCGCCGTGAAGCCCTTGATCAGGCCCATGATGGTGCCGAGCAGGCCGACCAGCGTGATGACGTTGGCGAAGGTCGCGATGTAGTGCGTGCGCTTCTCCAGGCGCGGCACGATTTCCATCATGCCTTCTTCCATCGCCGCGTCGATGTCTTCGCGGCGGCGTGCGCTCTGCATGCGCTGCAGGCCGTTGTTGACGATCTTGCCGATGGCCGCGTCCGACGCCGCGGTCACGCCATGCACTTCCTTGAAGCGCCCGCCTTGCAGCAGCGGCAGCACCTTGTCCCAGAGCTGGCGGTTCTCGTTGCGCGCGCGGCCGAGGAACACCAGGCGCTCGATCGCGATCGCCAGGCCCAGCGACATGATCAGCAGGCTGGGGTAGATGAAGAGGCCGCAGTCCTGGAAGAACTTGACGGCGATGTTGAGGGCGTTCATTGCGATTTCTCCGAGGGGGAAGACGAGGTGCTGCGGGGATGGATCTGGGCTTCGTACTGGACCTGGCGGCGGAAGACTTCGCGGTCGATCGGCGCCAGCGCTTCGTCGAGCACGCTGACCACCGGCTTGCCGGCCAGGCCGCCGGGTGGCGGCTTCTTCCACGGCACGATGTAGAGCACCTTCGGCAGCTCGCGGTTGCCGATGATCTGGGTGCGGTCGATGTCGGCGCGGTCTTGCGCCGCGGCCATGCCGGCGGCGAGCATCAGCGCGATGACGAACAGTCGCTTCATGGCGTGTCCTTGCGGCTGACCACGCTGGAGGCGGTGGCCGCGGGTTTGCGGTTCTTCAGCTCGGCCACCCATTTGGTGACGGCCGGGTCGGCCGGTGCCATCAGCACCAGCACGCGTTCGTACAGCGGCAGCGCGCGGGCGCCGTCGCCGAGGTACAGGTCGAACAGGATCGCCAGGTTCAGCACCGGCGTGGCGGCGCGCGGGTCGGCGGCGATGGCTTGTTCGTAGGCTTCGCGCGCCTTGTCGAACTCGCCCTTGCCGCGCAGCGCGATGCCTTGCTGGTTCAGCGGCGAGGCCGGGTCGTTGCGCTCGGCCTTGCCCCAGCGCACGGGCTTCAGCTGCGCCAGCGCGCCGAAGCTGGCGCGCACCCATTCGTCGTAGATGCCGGTCGCGGCGCGGCGCGCATTGCCTTCGTGCAGCTCGATGGCCTTCTCTTCGAACGGGAAGGCCTGCTCTTCGAGCATCACGTTGTACTGTTCGAGTTCGGCCTTGGACAGCTTCTTCGGCCGTTGCGATGCGATCAGCGCGCGGCCGAAGTCCTGGTACAGCGCTGCGGTGTGGAAGGTGGCTGCGGTGCTGGCCTCGGCGACGCCGTAGTCGGCGGCTGCGGCATAGGCCTTCAGCACGTCTTCCATCTTCGTCTTCTTCAGCTTCAGCTGCTTTTGCAGCGGCTCAATCAGCGGCACCTTGCGGTAGGTCTCGAGCACCGGTTCGGCCAGCGCCAGCGTCGCGTTGGCGGCCAGCGCCTTGGTGCGGTCGGTGCGCGCGGCGCCGCCGGTGGCGTCGGCCAGCACCACGTCCTTCATGTAGGCCAGCGTTGCCGGGCCCGTGCTCAGCTTGGCCAGGCGCCAGCGCGCCTGCACCGCCGGCTCCAGCGGCTGCGGGTAGCGCTTCAGGTAGCGCTCGTAGGCCTTGCTGGCGTCGGCGCGCGAGCCGGTGCCGGCAGCGGCCTTGTCGTATAGCTCGGCGGCCTGCCACGACGCGGCGCGGGCGACCTCGGCGTCGGTCGCCTTGGCCGCGACACGGTCCAGCTCGCCGGCGGCCAGCGCCCACTGTTCCCTCGCGAGGTAGGCGGTGGCCAGCTTGCCATCGACATCGCCCTGCAGCGCGTGGCCCGGGAAACGGCGGCGAAAGTCTTCCAGCAGCCGCGCCGCGCCGTCCCAGTCCTGCACGCCGATCAGCGCTGCCGCGGCGTCGTACTGCGCGGCGGCGCGCACCGGCGAGTTCGGCGCGACGCTGGCGACGCGTTCGAAGAAGGCGATGGCTTCGCGCGGCTTGCCGGCGCTGCGTGCCGCGTCGCCTTGCTGGTAGACGGCGGCAGCGAGTCGTTCGACGAGTTCGCCGCGGCCGGCAGCGCCGTCGGCGGTGAGCGTGATGGCTTCGCCATACGCCCGTTCGGCGTCGGCCCAGGCCTTGGCTTCGAACGCGGTGTGCGCGACCACGGTCCAGGCCGTGCGGCGCTCGGCCGGCGTCAAGGTCTTGATCGCGAGCGCACGTTGCGCGACCGCCGCCGCCTGTTCGCTGTCACGCAATGCGAACAGCTGGTCGGCGGCATGCGTCAGCACGCTGCCGGCGCGCGGGTCGCTGCCGAAGGCGTCAGCGAAGCGCAGCGAACTGGCGACCTCGGCACGTTGCAGCGCGGGGCTGTTGCCCTGGCCAGCGTAGCCCAGCAAGGCGCTGTAGCCGGCGTCGGCGCTGCGCGCGTGTTTCGGGTAGCCGTAGGCCGTCTTCTCGTATTCGGCCGCGGCGTCGGCGAAGCGCTTGTCTTCGAACAGCAGCTCGGCGAGCAGGAAGTTGTTCTGCGCCGCGTCGGCATCGTTCGGGAACGATGCCAGCCAGGCGCGGTACCAGCGAACGGCTTCCTGCACGTCGGTGCTGCTCTTCGTCTTCTGCGCCAGCGCGTGGTGGTGGCGTGCCAGCTCGGCCAGGTGCGTCTTCACCAGCGGCTGCGCCTGCTCCCAGCCTTCGGGGTTGGCGCGGCGGAACTCGCTGTCCTTGCCGTAGCGCGCGACGTAGTCCTTCTTCGCGTCCAGCGCCAGCGTTGCGAAGCCGGTGCGTTCGTAGGTCTCGATCACGCGCGACAACAGCACCGGCGCCTGCGCATGCAGCGGCCGCGCCCGCGCAAAGGCCGCGAAGGTGTCGGCGGCGTCTTTCACGCGGTCCTGCTTCAGGTACAGCTCGCCCAGCTGTTCGTAGACGCGGTGTTCGTAGGCGCGGCGCGCATCGCTGTCGATCAGCGGCGGGATGCTGGCCGCGCCTTGCAGGTTGGCCAGCGCGATGCTGGTCACGCGGAAGGTGTCTTCGATCAGTTCACGGTCGGCGCGTGTGGCTTCGCCGGCGCTGGCCAGCTTGCTGTCGAGCACGCCGAAGAACGGGCGCAGCGCATCGTCGAGCCGGCCTTGCTTGAACATCGCCCAGCCCTGCATGTACAGCGCGCGCTCGACGTACGGCGTGTTCTTCTCGCCGCGCAGCACGGTGGCGTAGGCGGCTTCGGCGCCCTTGTAGTCGCGCGTGGCGAACAGCAGTTCGCCGCGGCGGAACTGGGCTTCGTCGGTGTAGACCGTGCCGGGGTGTTTCTCGACCAGCTGGGTCAGCGTCTTCAGCGCCACTTCCAGCTCGCCGCCTTGTTCGTGCGCACGCGCCAGCTGGTACAGCACGCGGTCGTTGCCGGCGGCGTTCGGGTAGGTCTTCAGGTAGTCCTGGTAGCGCGCGATGGCGGCCTTGTAGTCGGGCTCGCTGCCGTCGGCCAGGCGGCGGTCGGCGCCGTCCATTTCCAGGTCGCCGAGGCGGCGCATCGCTTCCGGCCGCTGCGGCGCGTTCGGCGCCGCGGCCAGGAAGGCGCGGTAGGCGGCGATGGTGCGCGCTTCGTCGGTGGCCAGGTTGCCGTCGACCTGCACCGCGACGCTGCGGCCGTTGAGGCTGGCGATGGTCGGTTCGTTGTCCAGCGGCGGCTTGCGGAACAGGCCGCAGCCGCTCAGGCCGCCGAGGCTGCTGCCGATCAACAGCAACAGCAGAGGGCTAGCGCTTCGCATCGCTGCCCTCCGTGCGGCCGGCGACTTGCGCGCGGTCGTAGAGCTGCGCGATGGCCAGCCGCGCCTGCGCGGCGTAGACGTCCAGGCGTTCCTTCTGGCTTTCGAGTTCGGCCACCGCCATCTCCTGCAACTGGCCTTGTTGTTCGCGGCCGAGCGCGGCCACGCGCGGGTTCAGCGCCTGCAGCCGGCCTTCGAGTTCGGCGATGCGTGCGGCGAAGCGTGCAAAGCGCGCCGGCTCGTCCTGTTGCGCACGCGCCAGCGCGGCCTGGTGTTCGCCGGCTTCGGCCAGCGTCTTGTCGGTGGTGCGCAAGGCCTTCTTCGCGTCCCACAGCCGCACCGGGTAGTCGCGCGCCAGCTGCCAGGTCAGGGCCCCGCTGACGCGGCGCAGCCGCTCGGCGATCTCGGCGTCGTTGGTTTCCTTCAGCGCGGCTTCGACGCGGCGCAGCCGTTCGAGCAGGCCGCGCTCCCGTTCGTCGACGAAGGCCAGCGCGTCGGCCTGCTCCTCGGTGCGCGCCAGCTCGGTGGCGAGCGCGTCGCGGCGCTGCTGCATCGCCGGCAGGCTCAGCTCGCCGGCGCGCTGCAGCACGGCCGGCAGGCGTTGTTCGAAAGCCTGGCGGCGATTCGCCAGCATGTCGCCGAAGACGCCGAGCCGGCCGCCCCAGTCGCTGAGGTTGCGTTCCAGGAACTGCAGGTCGCGCAGGTTCTTGAACGACTCCTGGAATTCGTGCCCGGCCAGCAGCTGCGACAGGTGGCCGGCATGCGGCATGGCCGGCAGCTGCTGGATGCCGCCGAAGGCGCCCATGTCGCCTTGGCGGTTGCGTTCGAGCAGCGCACCGAGCAGTGCGCCGGCGCGGATGGCCTTGATCGACTCTTCGAGGCGCTTGCGCTCGCTGTCGTACAGGTCGATCGCTTCGTTGTAGCGCGCCAGCGACTGGCTCAAGGCGCCGAGTTCGGCCAGCGCATACGGTACGGCGATCTTCGCTTCCAGCACCGCCGAATCGCTGGCGTCGCGGCCGGCGAGTTCGGTCCAGGGCACCAGTGCATCCTTCGGCGCCTTCAGCTCGGCCGCGGCCCAGCCGAAGCCGAGCAAGGCCTTGTTCGACTGTGGGCCGACCAGGCGCACGCGCTGCAGTGCGTCGCGCGCCTGCTGCGGGCGCTGGCCTTGCAGCGCGGCGAAGCCGAGGGCCACGTTGGCGCGGTCGCGCAGGCTGCGCTGTTCTTCATTCGCCGCCGGGGCGCGGCCGATCTCGTCGAGCAGCGCATTGCCGCGCGCCGTGTCGCCGGTCTTGACCAGCGCCACGCCGAGGTTGAAGCGCGCGTAGAGGCTGGCCACCGCTTTCGGCGGCACGGCCTGCAGCACGCTGGCGGCGCCGGCGAAGTCGCCTTGCGCCATGCGCAGCTGCGCCGTCAGCAGCGAACGTTCTTCTTCCAGCTCGCCGGGCAGCGGGTTCGCGATGCGCGCCAGCGCTTCGCCCGCTTCGCCGAGCAGGCCGCGCTGGTAGCGCATGCGGGCCAGGAAGAACCACGCGCGGTCGCGCACCGCCGGCGCGGCATTGCGTTCGATCAGCTTCGCGAACACGGCGCCGGCTTCCTGGTGCAGGCCGTAGGACAGCAGCATGCCGCCGCGCAAGACCTCGGCTTCGTCACCATGCGGTTGCACGCGGCCGAAGTGCTGCGAGACCATCAAGCCGGTGATGGCGTCGAACCAGCGGTCCTGGAAGAACTCGAACAGCGCGTCGCCGTAGTGCGGCGCCTGCACCGTGTGCTGTTGCGCGGGTTGTTGCGCAGGTTGTTGCGCGGACACGAGCGTGGCCACCGCGCACAGCGCGGCAGCGAGGGCGGTGCGCAGGGCGGTGAACTTCACTGCCAGACCTTGACCTCGAACTCGGGCTGCAGCTTGGCCAGCGAGTCCTTGATGCGCAGCTCGATGTACTTGGGCTCGGTGCCCTTGTCGAACTTCAGCGTCGTGGCGCGCTTGTAGTCGCGTTCGTGCGGGCCACGGCCGGTAAAGAAGGCGTCGACGGCATGCACGCCGGCTTTCAGGTTGCCGACGTAGACGCGCTGCACGCCGCCGCGGTGCAGTGCCTGCACTTCGAGCGGCGTGTACAGGTAGTTGGCGATCAGCTTGTCGTCGAGCTTGATCTGCACCGACTCCAGCTCGAACAGCTTGCCCACGTCCATCGACACGAACAGCGCCACCTGCGTGTTGGCCGGGAACAGCAGTTCTTCTTCCAGCACCAGCAGGTCGCGGTTCAGGCGGATGACGTCGGCCTTGACGTCCTGGATGCGGCTGTCCAGCCCGGCCGGGGCCTGGGCGGGGGCTGACGCAGCGGGCGCTGACGCGGCAGCGGCCGGTGCAGCAGGCGCAACAGGCGTCGCCGCCGTGATGGCGGCCACGGGCAGGGCGCCGTCATTCGCGGCCATGGCCAGCGCCGACAGCGCGAACAGCGCTGCGCCGATCCAGGAGTTGAAGAGTTGTCGCATGGCTGGATGTTCTCGTCAGTAATTGGCCGAAACGTAGATCTGCAGCACGTTCGCGTTGTGCGAATACGGCTGGCCCGTGCGCAAGTCGGTGAAGTCGCTGAAACGAAATTGTTTGAGCTCGTAAGACGCGCTGAGCTTGGTGCCGTACTTGGCCGCCGCACCGCCGAAGCTGTAGGTGCCCTTGACGCTCAAGCCGATGCTGTTGAAGCTGCCGAGCTGGCGGTTGCGCGTGACGTAGATCGTCTCGGTCGTCGCGTTGTCGCTGTAGAACAGCGCCTTGCCTTGCGTGTAGTAGCGCAAGGCCGCATCGGCCAGCCAGCGTTCGCCGAAGTAGCGCGACGCGCCGACTTCCAGCGTCTCGGCCTTGATGTCCCAGTTGTCCCAGTAGTGGCGGTATTCGCCGCGCACCGCCGTGCGCGCGCCGGCGTCGCCGAACTCGCCGATCGTGCGCAGCTTCAGCGCGCGGCTGGAGCGGGTGCGCGGCACGCGTTCGGGCACCGTGGCGCCGAACACGCGCGCGGCGCGGTACGGGCTGCCGAGGAAGCCGTCGTCGGCGATGACTTCGAAGTTCGCGCTGGCCAGCCAGCGCGGCGACAGGATCTGCGTCAGGCCGGTGCGGTATTGCCAGTGCGTGGCGTGGTCGAAGAAGCCGCGGGTCTTCTCGCCGACATCGTCGCGGCCGCGCGTGAAGCCGACGCTGACCGTCGTCATGCCGGCGAACACGTCTTGCGTGACGTCCAGGCCAATCGTGTCGGCCTTGTAGTCGGGCTCGTTGCTGCGGTCGATCGACAGCGTCAGCAGCGAGTCGCGCACCAGGTAGCTGGCACCCAGGCCGAGCGCGGTGCGCGTTTCCTTGAACGGGCTGGCCGTGGTGACGACGTCGATCGAAGCGTTGCTGACCGCGTCGACGTAGTACTGCGCCGACAGCGAGACGCGGTCGGCGATGCTCTTGCGCACCAGGAAGGCCGGCCCGTTGGCCGTGACGCCACCGCCTTCGTAGCTGTGCAGCAGCGCTTCGGCGTGGTCTTCGGGCAAGGTCGCCGCGTGGCTGGGCGCGGCACCGGCCAGCAGCGTGCCGATGAAGGCGCCGACGCGCTTGAGCCAGCGGCTCCAGCTAGTTGCAGCCACAGCCGCCCCCTTGCACGCCGGTGGCGCCGCGCGCGCCTTCGCGCACGACGTGGATGTGTTCGCGGTGGCGCTCGGCCAGCGCGTCGCGCTGGAACTGCATGATCGGGTCGGCCAGCCGCTCGCGTTCGTAGGGCTTGACCCAGGGCTCGATCGCGCAGCCGCCGAGCAGCGCGCACAGAGACAGCAGCAGGATGGGCTTCTTCATTCCTTCACCAGCTCGCGGATCTGTTTGTCGTAGGCGTCTTCCACGCCTTCGCGGTAGCCGCGGTGCAGGTAGCGCACGCGCCCGTCGCGGTCGATCAGCACGGTGGCCGGCATGCTGTTCAGGTCGTACAGCTTGCTCACCGATTTGTCGGCGTCGAACAGCACCGGGAAGCGCACGCCGAGCTTGGCCGCGGTGCCGGCGGCCTGCTGCGCGCTTTCGTCGACGTTGACGCCGAGCATCACGAAGCCGGCGCTGCGGTACTTGTCGTAGAGCTTGTTCAGGTGCGGCATCTCCTGCTTGCACGGCCCGCACCAGGTGGCCCAGAAGTTGACCAGCACGACCTGGCCGCGCTGTTCGACCAGCCGCAGGTTGCGCCCGTCCAGCGCCTTCAGCGTGAAGTCGGGCGCCACGGCCTGCGGCGCGACGGCGGCGAAGGCCTGGCTGGCCAGCAAGGTCAGGATTGCTACGAAGAAGCGTGTCATGGATGGGTCCGAAAGACGAATTCATTCACCGCTGAGGTGCGGAGGACGCAGAGGTTACGCAGAGGAAGTCCTTGCTTTTCTCTGCGAACCTCTGCGTCACTCAGCCCCTCTGCGGTGAAGGTATTGATTGGCATGGCAGGCATCAGAAGAACACCGTCAGGCCGAGCGTCACCTCGAGGTTCTGCGTGCTCTGGCGCTTGCCCAGGATGTCTTGCGAGAAGATGTGGTCGCGCACGTCGGCCTGCACGGCGAAGCGGTCGTTGAAGAGCAGCCGCGTGCCGAAGCCGACGTTGAAGGTCTGCTCGGTCTTGTCGACGAAGCGCGTGCTGCCGACGCCGCCGATGATGTAGAAGGCCGAGGCCTTGGCCACGCCCTTGCCGAAGAACACCTCGCCCGGCAGCACGTTGTAGCCGGCGGACAGGTTGTAGTAGCTCAGCGTTTCTTTCTGGTTCACGAACACGCCGCCGGGCAGCACCTGGCGGAAGGCTTCGTCGCTGACTTTCGTCTGCCCGAACGCGGACTCGACGAAGATGTCCTCGGTGATGTGGTACCCCAGCCGCAGGCCGCCGACGGCGCTGGAGCCGAAGTTCTGCGTCGCATAGGTGCCGACGAAGAGGCCGATCTCGAAGTCGTTGCTCGGGAAGCGCGGCGGTTTCACGTCGCGCCGGTCGACCTGCGGCACGACGACGGGTTCGCTGGGTTTGGTCTGCGCCAGCACCAGGGCCGGTGCGGCGGCGATCAGCAGGCACGCGAGAACTTGTTTTTGTGGCATGGGGGTCTTCTAGAAAAAGAACGACAGGCCGAGCGTGACGGCGCGGTATTCGGTGCTGCGCGTGTCGGCGACGAAGGCGGTGTACAGGCCGTAGTCGATGCGCGCGACGAAGCGGTCGCTCAGGTGGTAGCGCAGGCCGACGCCGGCCACGGCGAGCTTGGCGTTGGTGGTGGTGGCGTCGACCAGGCTGCTGTTCGGGATGTTGCGGAACTTGCCCAGACCGACGCCGAGGTACGGCGACAGGCGCTGGTCCGACCAGGGCTCGATATTCAGGTTGACGTGCCAGAAGTCGGTGCCCGAGAACACGCCTTGCACCTGGCCGATGGTGGCTTCGACACCCAGCGTGTCGGCCCAGCGCCAGGCGGTGAAGATCTTCAGCATTGGCTCGGACTTGAAGCGGCCCCAGCCGGCACCGAGCTCGACCTTGCGGTTCAGGTAGTCGTCGACGAGCACGTCGCGGAAGGTCTTCAGGCCGCCGGCTTCGGTGAGCGTGGTTTCGAGCTGCGCGCGCTGTACCCAGCCGACCTGACCGCCGGCGGCGCGCACGCGGTACCAGTCGGTGTGGCGCAGCTCGATGGTGATCCACTCGTGCCGCGCCGCGACGAAGAACACCGGGTAGCCGCGGCCGGGCCCGGTGTGCAGCTCGATGAAGGCGTCGGCGACCTGCAGCTTTTCGCTGTTGTCGGCGGCGCCATCGGCGGCAGCGGCCGGCAGCGGGCGCAGCAGGCTGCAGGCGGTGAACAGAGCGGCGGCGGCGATCCTCATGCCCGGTCTAATCGGCATTGCAGGCCCCGGTCTGAGGGTCGGCCGGCGTGAACATGCTGGCAGCCACGTCGCTGAACTCGTCCTGCCCCTCGGGCATGGGGCGGCCGATCCAGTAGCGCAGGCGCTTCACGTACGGGTCCTGGTCGCTGTCGAAGATCAGGCCACCGCCGTGCAGCACGCCCGAGACCAGCGGCTTGTTGACGAGCCGGCTCTGCGTCGGCGAGCCGATCACGGTGACGCCTTGCGACGAGTAAAAGTTCTTGTACATGTCGGTGGCGCGGATCGCATCAGCGGCGGTCGCCGTGGTGTCGACCTCGACCGCGCCCGGCACCACGCGCAAGGCGCCGCCGGTGCCGGTGACGTTGTCGTGGCAGCCGGCGCTGGCGCAGGTGTTGGTGCCGGCGCTGCTGGTGATGCTGGCCAGCAGGACCGGATTCACGCACTTCTGGAAGTAGATGAACGACAGCTTGCGGCCGCCGCTGCCGGCGGGGTTCTCGACGTTCGATGGGTTGTCGAGCGGACTGCCGCCGCCACAGCCCGTGAGGGCGGTGGCGGCGAGCAGCGCCAGGAAAGTGACGCTGGGTTTCATCATTGGCCGGGGCAACCTCGCGCGATCCAGTTCAGGATGGTGGTGTAGCCGGCGCTGCCCACCGGCAGCACGGCGTTCACCTGGTTCACCGCGCCGGCCGGGTGCGGCACCGTCGACGGCCGTTGCAGCAGCAGGTTGTTCGCCGCGTTGCAGGTGTCGGACACCATCGACAGCGTGGCGCCGAAATCGCCTTCGGCATTGCCGGTGAGCACGTAGCGGTTCTGCCGGAACGAATCGCCGGCCGGCGTGGTGACGTCGCTGCCTACCGCCTGGTGGCAGCTCGACGCGCAGTTGGCGCGCAGGATGGGCTGCACCTCGGCTTCGAAGTTGGCCTGGTTCAGCGTCGTGACGACGCGCACGCCGGTGCTGTCGAACGGGTTGTTGTAGTACTGGCCGCCCAGGTCCATCCACTCCGAGATCAGGCGCTTCTCGGCCAGGTTCAGCAGCGTCGAGTGGTCGGGCACCGTGCTCGGCGGGTTCGGGTGCGCGGTGCGGGCCGCCGTTCCGGCCAGCAGCGTCTCGCCGAACAGGATCTCGGTCAACCGGCTCTTGCGCGCCTGGCCCGCGGTGTTCGACGCGCCCGAGCTGGTTTCGACGAGTGCCGGCCCGCGCACGATCATCGGCACGCCGTCTTCCAGGCGGAACTGCGGCTTGCCGGTGGCGGGGTCGATGACCGGGTCGCCGACCAGCAGCTCTTCGTAGGACGTGAGCCGCCCGCTGCCGGCCAGCGTGTTGCGCAGGTCCAGCTTCGCCGGGTCGGTGTGGCAGTTGACGCAGGTGTTGGCGCCGCTGGTGCCGCGTGAGCGCAGCCACAGCGGCTGGATGTGGTCGGGGTAGTTGATGACGCCCTTCGTCGGCACGGCGGTGGCCAGGTCGTTGGCCGGGTCGGTGTTGCCGGTGTAGCGCAGCGTGATCGAGCTCTTCGCGACGACGCCGGACTTCGTCGTGTCGGCCCAGATGTCGGTGAACACCGGGTCGGTGGCCAGCGCCAGCGCCGTCGGGTCCAGCCGCGTGCGCAGCGCCGCCAGCGTCTCGCCGGGCTGGTGGCTGGCCGACAGCGCGGTCTTCAGCGCCGACGGCAGCGTGTTGACGATGGCACCCGAATTCAACGCCGCGCCGCGGCGCGGGCTGTGGCAGCCGTCGCAGGTGCGGCGTTCGCCGGGGCGCACCTGGATCCAGTTGGTGTGGGTCTGGAAGGCGCGGCCTTGCGCGTCGATGATCGAAAACGCCAGCGGCGTGTCGGCCGGCACGACGAGCTTGAACGAACCGTCGGGCTCGACCGGCGCGTAGCCCAGGATCTGCTGCTGCTCGAACTCGGTCTCGCCGATGGCGCTGCGCAAGCCCATCGCGCTGGACGGCGGCGCGACCGCCCGCACCGCCCGCACGAAGCGCGCCGGCGAGCAGCCGTAGGCCGCATCGGCCGGGTCCTTCATGCGCACCAGGTCGGCCACCATGGCCCGCGTGTCCATCGTGTCGCTGGGCTTGATCTGGGCGATGCCGACGCTGCAGCCGGCCGGGCGGTCCACCGCGGTCAACATCTGCTCGGCCATGCGGTTCAGGCCGTCGGTGTCGTAGACGCTGCGCACTTCGATCAGCGCCAGGTTCTGCGCCGCCAGCGCTTCATCCACGCTGGCCGGCTGCGCCGCGCTCGGCTCGGGCCGCGGCTGCAGCGCGATCGGGTCGGTGTACATGAAGCCCTGCGGCGGCGAGGCGACGATCAGCCAGGTCTGCTTGGCCGGGTCGAACATGTAGATCGAGTAGGCCGCCGGCGCGTTGTCCTGTATGGCGCTGGCGGCGACCTGCTCTTCGGTGCGCGTGTCGTCTTCGAGCGTGGCCAGCTCTTCGGTCGTCAGCGTCGTGCACGAGACGACGACGCCGTTCTTCGTGACTTCGCAGGGGCGGAACGCGACCAGCACGCGGTTGGTGCCGTCCCACAGCGGGAACGGGCTCGTGATGCGGCCGAAGGTCGAGATGCCGCGGCCCGAGTTCAGCGCCTTCTCGGTGATCTCGACCTGGCCGCCGACGGCCTGGATGGTGGTGTTGGCCGGCGTGTTGTTCTCGGAGTAGTTGGCCGCGTCGATGAACATCAGCGAGCCGCCTTCCTGCGTGCCCGACAGCGACATCAGCGAGCTGGCGACGAAGCCCTTGTAGGCGCCGGCCGGATCCATGTCGCGCGGGTGCAGGAAGCTGTTGCCCGGGCTCTGCGCGCCGTACAGCACGAACATGTCGGTGCCATCGGGCTTGACGCGGAAGATCGCGAAGCGGTTGCGGTCGGCCACGTGCTCCCAGCGCGAGAACATGATGTCGCCGTTGGGCCGCACCACCGGGTTGCGGTCGTGACTCTGGTTGAACGAGATCTGCGTGATGGCGCCGCCGCTGGCGTCCATCGTGTGCAGGTTCAGCACCCGCTCGCGCTCGTATTCGTCCAGCGCGTAATAGGTGCGGCCGTCGATCTGGTTCAGCTTGGACTTGGTCTGCCGGTTCGACGAGAAGACGAAGCCGCGGCCGGCCGGCAGGTAGGCCGGGTCGACATCGTCGTCGTCGGTGCTGGCGGTCAGGCGCTTGTAGCTGCCGCCGGTGAAGCCGCCGGCGCTCATGTCGTATTCCCAGATGTTCCAGCGCCCGGTGCAGGCGGGCTGGCCGTTGATCTGGGCGGTGTTCGCGGTTGGGCAGCGCATCGCGAAGACGATCTTCTTGCCGTCGTACGACACCTCGGGGTCCGACGCATCGCCCTTGCCTTGCGTGAACTGCGCCGTGATGTTGTGCTCGGCGGCGCTCGGCGAAGACTTCTCGCGGATGATCAGGTCGCCGCCATCGGCGGTGGGCGTGCCGTCGGTCGGGTTCATCGACAGCGCGGTCGAGCGCTTCACGTAGGCCAGCGGCACGTCGCCGTTGACGGTGACGCTGTCGCTGCTGCTGTTCTTCGAGCAACCGGCGAGCGCCGCCAAGATCATGGCGGCCGCCAGCAAAGGCAGAGTCTTCATCGCGGGTTCCCTCGTTCTACTTGTTCGTTCAGGACTGCAGGGCGTGGCCGTCGAGCAGGCCCGCCGAGCGGTGCAGCCGGCCTTCGGCGTCGACGATCACGGCATCGACGCCCGGCACCGACTCCACCAGCGCCAGCCCGCGCTGCACGCCGAGCACGAACACGCTCTTGCTCAGCGCTTCGCTGGTCAGGCCGTCGGGGGCCAGGATGGTGACGCTGTGCACGCTGCTGGGCGAGCGGCCGGTGGCGGGGTCGACGATGTGGTGGTGGCGCAGGCCGTCGCGTTCGAAGAAGCGCTCGTAGTCGCCGGAGGTCGAGATCGACGTGTCTTCCAGCGGCAGCACCGCCACCACGGCGCCTGGGCGGCGCGGGTCGCGGATGGCCACCGTCCACGGCCGGCCGTGGCGCTGGCCGATGACGCGGCTGTCGCCGCCGGCCGCGACGAGCGCGTGCTCGATGCCTTGCCGGCGCAGGATGTTGATCGCGTTGTCCACCGCATGGCCCTTGGCGAAACCGCCGAGGTCGATGCACATGCCGGCACGGCCGAAACGCAAGCTGCGGGCGCGCGGGTCCAGGCACAGGTGGCGCCAGCCGACGGCGGCCTGCGCGCAGGCCACGGCTTCGTCGCTGGGCAGCACGCCGGCGCGGTAGTCGTAGAGCTGGCCGACGCTGGCGTAGGTGATGTCGAAGGCGCCGCCCGACAGGTGCGAGAAGTACATCGCCCGTTCCACCAGGCCGGCCATCTCCACGCTCAGCGGCACGGCTTCGGCGCTGGCATTGCGGTTGATGCGCGACAGCTCCGAGTCCGGCTTGTGCGGGCTCATCGTGCGGTCGATGCGGTGCATCTCGTCCATCACCGCCGCGGCTGCGGCTTCGCCGCGGCGGCGGTCTTCGCTCCACAGCTCGACGCTGATCGCGGTGCCCATGATGGCTTCTTCGCGGCGGATCCAGCTGCCCGCCGCCACGGCCGGCCGGCGGGCGAAATCGAGGCGGCGCTGGCCGGGCTGGATGGACGCGAAAAGCATGTCTTCACAGGGATCCGGCTTCACCGGGACCCCTCCATGTCTTAGGGATGGACGGACGTTAACGGCCGGCCACGACGCGCCGGGTGTCGGCCCGTGCGGGGTTGCGAGCAGATGCTTCCGACACGTTTCGACGCGGCGAGGACTGATCGGTGCCGTCGTGCCCTTGCCGCGTGAACCACTTCACGCATCATGGGTATTCGGCGGCCGTTTCGGCGCCCTGGCGGCGGCCGGCGGGCGCCGCGGCGGCTCAGCCTCTGTTGCTTTCGCTCACGTCTTCGGGGTCGGGCTCGAAGCGGCCAGCCGGCAATTTTTCACGCCGGCGCAGCACGAAGGCCAAGGCGCCGAGCCCGCCGACGAGCAGCACACCGGGGCCGAACCAGAGTGCCGCGGTGTCGGCACGCAGCGGCGGCTTGTAGAGCACGAAGTCGCCATAGCGCGCCGTCATGTAGGCCAGCACCTGCTCGCGGCTGGCGCCGCCGGCCAGCAGCTTGCCGATCTGGCGCCGCAGGTCGACGGCCAGCTCGGCCTGCGAGTCGGCCACGGTCTGGTTCTGGCAGACGACGCAGCGCAGCTCGGCCGCGATCGCTTTCGCTTGTGACTCGATGTCGCTCATGACGACAGCGAGCGCAGCAGCGGCTCGAGGTGTTCTTCGATGACGCGCGGCGTCAGCGCGCCGACATGCTTGAAGCGCACCACGCCTTGCGCGTCGATGACGAAGGTCTCGGGCACGCCGTAGACGCCCCAGTCCAGGCCGACGGCGCCGTCGCCGTCGAACACCGACAGGCTGTACGGGTTGCCGTGCCGCGCCAGCCACGCCAACGCGAACTCGCGCTTGTCCTTGTAGTTCAGCCCGACGACGGTGATCTGGCGGCGCTTCGCGAAGTCGAGCAAGGCCGGGTGCTCGTCGAGGCAGACGGTGCACCACGACGCCCAGACGTTGAGCAGCCAGACGCGGCCCAGCATCTGCTCGCGCGTGAAGCTCGTGGCCGGGTCGTCCAGGCGCGCAGCCGAGAAGGCCGGCGCCGGCAGGTTGACCAGCGGCGACGGCACGGCATGCGGGTCCAGCCGCAAGGCGACACTGAACAGGCCGCCGAGGGCGATCAGCAGCAGCAGCGGCAGCGCGGCGCGCCAACGCGTCATGTCAGTGGCTCCACCGCGCCCGAAACAGCCGGAACAGCCTTCACCGCAGAGGAGCGGAGCGCGCAGAGGAAACGCAGAGGAAGACCTTGAAGTTCTCTGCGGTTCCTCTGCGTCCTCCGCCCCTCTGCGGTGAATGACTTCAATGAGCCACAAGCCGGCGCAGGCAACGGGCGCTTCACTTCAGCCCCTCGTGCGCCGAGTACGGCGGCAGGCCGTCCGCAAGGGCCGTGCTCGGCGCCGGCTTGCGCACGCGGTAGCGCCGGTCGCTGGCCGCGAGCAGGCCGCCGGCGGCCATCAGCAGGCAGCCGCCCCAGATCCAGCCGACGAAGGGCTTGATGTGCGCACGCACCAGCCAGCGGTTGCCGGGCAGCGGGTCGCCGAGCGCGACGTACAGGTCGCCGGTCAGGTGGCTGTCGATGGCGGCTTCGGTCATCGTCGCGCCGGACGCGGTGTAGACGCGCTTTTCGGGCAGCAGGTCGGCCAGCTTGCGGCCGTCGCGCAGGACTTCGACCCAGGCTTGCACGGCGCGGTAGTTGGGGCCGTCGACCTCGCGCACGCCGTGGAAGACGAAGCGGTGGCCCGCGGCATTGGCGCCCATGCCGGTGCCGAGGATCAGGTGCTCTTCGCTTTCGCAGCTGCGCACCAGCGTGACGCCGGCGATGAACACCGCCACGCCCAGGTGCGCCAGCATCATGCCGGCCACCGCGCGCGGCAGCGCGCCGCGGCGGTGCCAGAAGTCGACCGCCATGCTGGTGACGATCCAGGCCGCCATCAGCAGGCCGAGCGTCGCGGCCAGATCCTGCCGCGACGCCAGCGCCGCGATCACCGCCACCAGCGCGGCCCAGCGCAGCCGCACCGCCAGCTCGGGCAGCGTGGCCTGCTTCCAGCGCGCCAGCGGGCCGACGCCCATCAGGAACACGAGCGGCGCCATCAAGGGTACGAACACGGTCTCGAAGTAGGGCGGGCCGACGGAGATCTTGCCCAGGCCCAAGGCATCCAGCACCAGCGGGTACAGCGTGCCCAGCAGCACCGCGGCGGTGGCGGCCATCAGCATCACGTTGTTGGCCAGCAGCAGCGTCTCGCGCGACAGCAGCGCGAAGCGTGCGCCCAGGCCGAGCTGCGGCGCGCGCCACGCATACAGCGCCAGCGGCAGCCCGACGGCCAGCCCCATGAAGCACAGGATGAAGAGGCCGCGCTGCGGGTCGCTGGCGAAGGCGTGCACCGACGACAGCACACCCGAGCGCACGATGAAAGTGCCCATCAGCGACAGCGCGAAAGCCAGGATCGCCAGGAGCACGGTCCAGGCCTTGAACGCATTGCGCTTTTCGGTCACGGCCAGCGAATGGATCAGTGCCGTGCCGGCCAGCCAGGGCATGAAGGACGCGTTCTCCACCGGATCCCAGAACCACCAGCCGCCCCAGCCGAGCTCGGCATAGGCCCACCAGCTGCCGAGCGCGATGCCCAGCGTCAGGAAGACCCAGGCCAGCGCCGTCCACGGGCGTGTCCAGCGCGCCCACGCGGCGTCGAGCCGGCCGCCGATGAGCGCCGCAACGGCAAACGCGAAAGCCACCGAGAAGCCGACATAGCCCAGGTACAGCAGCGGCGGGTGGCCGACCATGCCGGGGTCTTGCAGCAGCGGGTTCAGGTCAAGGCCTTCGGCCGGCACCGGGAACTGGCGCTCGAACGGGTCCGAGGTCAGCAGCATGAAGAGCAGGAAGCCGACCGCCAGCCAGCCCATCACCGCCAGCACGCGCGCGACGAAAGGCAGTGGCAGCGCGCGGCTGCCGAGTGCCACCGCGGCCGTCCACGCCGACAGCATCAGCGTCCACAGCAGCATCGAGCCTTCGTGCCCGCCCCACACCGCGCACAGGCGGTAGACCAGCGGAAGCGCGCGGTGCGAGTGTTCGGCCACGTAGCGCAGCGCGAAGTCGTTGCTGGCGAAGGCCGCGGCCAGGCTTGCGAAAGCCAGAGCGACGCAGGCGAACAAGGCCAGCGCGAGCGGCCGCGCCAGCGCCATCCAGCGCGGCCGGCCCAGCTGCGCGCCGGCCATCGGTACGCAGCCGAGCAGCAGTGCGATCAGCAGCGCCAGCAGCAGCGCGGCGTTCATCGGCGCGTCTCCAGCAGCTTGGCGACTTCGGGCGGCTGGTACTTCTCGTCGTGCTTGGCCAGCACTTCGCGCGCGACGAATTCGGCGCCTTCGAGCCGGCCTTGCGCGACCACGCCCTGGCCTTCGCGAAACAGGTCGGGCAGCGCGCCGCGGTAGCTGACCGTGACGGCCTGCGCCAGGTCGGTGACGATGAAGCGCACGGTGATGCCGTCGCGCTGCACGCTGCCCTTTTGCACCAGGCCGCCGAGGCGGAAGGTGCGATTGGCCGGCGCTTCACGGGCCAGCACCTGGCTCGGCGAATAGAAGAACACGAGGTTGCTGCTGAAGGCATTCAACACCAGCGCGACCATCGCGGCCAGCGCCACGAAGGCGCCGCCGGCCAGCGCCAGGCGACGGTGCCGCGGCTTCATTCCGGCCTTCACTCCAGCACCTCGGCGTGCGCCGCTTCGCGCAAGGCGCGGCGGCGACGGCGCAGCGCGAGCCACGGTTCGATCATCATCAGCAGCGCGGCCATGCCGTAGGCGGCCCAGACGTAGAAGCCATGGCTCATCTGGCAACCTCCGTGCTGCGCACTGCGGTATTCGCCTTGGGAGCGGCCCGGCGGCTCATGCGGCTTCGCCCCGCACCAGCGCGGCAACCCAGGCGGTGTGCCGTTCGCGTTCGATGACGATGGCGCGCGCGCGGCTGAACACCGCAGCGAAGGCGTAGGCCCAGCAGGCCAGCGTCATCAGGCCGAGCGCGGCGAGCATGCTGCCGGCCATGGTGGGTGCGGTGGTCGCGCTGAGGCTGGCGCCCTGGTGCAGCGTGTTCCACCAGCGCACCGAAAAGTAGATCACCGGTACGTTGACCGTGCCGACCAAAGCCAGCAAGGCGCCGGCGCGGTCGGCGCGGCGTGCATCGTCGATGGCTTCGACGAGCGCGATGAAGCCGAGGTACAAGAACAGCAGCAGCAGCGCCGAGGTCAGCCGCGCGTCCCAGACCCACCAGGTGCCCCAGGTCGGCTGGCCCCACAGCGCGCCGCTCCACAGCGACAGCGCGGTGAACATGGCGCCGGTCGGTGCGATGGCGCGTGCCAGCATCGAAGCCAGGCGTACGTTCCAGGCCCAGCCGACGACGGCCCAGAAGGCCATCGCCAGGTACAGCAGCATGCCCATCCAGGCGGCCGGCACATGGATGAAGAGGATGCGGTAGACCTCGCCCTGCGTCGCATCGCTGGGCGCGACGACGAAGCCGACGTACAGCCCCGCCGCGCCGACCAGCAAGGCCGCCGCCCACAGCCACGGCGTGATGCGCCCGGCCAGCGCGTGGAAGCGCGATGGCGCGGCGAAGTTGAATAGGCGCGGGGTCGTCATTCAGGCGGTCATTCAGTGGCAATCCGAAGGGCCGCGGCAGTGGCCACCGGTGCGCCGAGCAGGCTGCCGATGAGCAGCGCGCCGAGCAGCGAAAAGTGGCCGCCGGCCGGCTCGCCCGCCGCCACTGCTGCCACCGCGCCGCTGCCGAACACCAGCACCGGCACGGCCAGCGGCAGCACGATCAGGAAGATCAGCATGCCGGCATTGCGCAGCCCCAGCGTCAGCGCCGCGCCCAGGCCGCCGAGCAGGCTCAGGCTCGGCGTGCCGAGCAACAGGCTGGCCGCCAGCGCGGCGACGGTGGTCGCATCCAGCCCGAACATCAGCCCGAGCACCGGCGCGGCGACGATCAGCGGCGCGCCGCTGACCAGCCAGTGCGCCAGCGCCTTCGCGGCGGCGACGCAGGCCGCGGGCTGCGGCGCCAGCAGCATCTGTTCGAGCGATCCGTCGGCACGGTCGCCGGCATACAGCGTGTGCACCGACAGCATCAGCGCCAGCAGCGCGCCGACCCAGACGATGCCGGGCGCAATCTGGCGCAGCGTCTGCGGTTCCGGCCCGATGCCGAGCGGGAACAGGCTTGCCGCGACGGCGAAGAAGGCCAGCGGCAGCAAGGCGTCGCTGGGCCGCCGTGCGGCCAGCCGCAAGTCGCGCCACAGCACCGCCAGAAAGAGGTGCCTCATCGTGCACCCTGGGCGCTGCGCGCCGTCCCGCCAAGCGGGAGCGAGCCGTCCTTCGGGCGGCCGGGCGAACGGCTCATGCCGCGACAGCGAAATCATCGAGGTCCAGCGTGTCGAGCATCAGGTCGGGTGGTGCCTGGTGGCTGGCCAGCAGCACGCTGCCGCCGCGCTGCGTGTGGCCGGCGAGCAGGCCTTGCAGCGCGAACAGGCCGTCGTCGTCGAGCGCGTCGAAAGGTTCGTCCAGCAGCCACAGTGGCGCCGTCTGCGGCAGCGCCAGCCGCGCCAGGGCCAGGCGCCGGCGCTGGCCCTGGCTGAGCGTGCGCACGAAGGCGTCGCGCTGGCGCGCCAGGCCGAGCCGGGCCAGCGCGGCATCGACGGCCGCCGCATCGGGCTCCAGCCCCGACAGCGCGGCCGCGAAGCGCAAGGCTTCGTGCGCGCGCAGGTCGTCGTTCATCGCATTGGCATGGCCGACGAACAGCGCTTCGCAGCGCTCGATCTCGCCGGCGTCGGGCGCACCCAGCCCGGCCAGCAGGCGCAGCAAGGTCGTCTTGCCGCCGCCATTGCGGCCGCGCAGCCACAGCGCCTGGCCGGGCGCGAGCGTCAAACGCAGGCCGCGGAAAAGCAGCCGCTCGCCGCGGCGGGCGGCCAGCGAGATGACGGTCAGGCAAGGAGGAGGCGAGGTCTCGGGATTCACGGGTGCCGGCGCATTGTCGCGACGCCCCTTTATCGACACGCGACAAATTGTTCGCGCCCGCCCCGCTGGCCCCGTACAGCTTGAAACGGGCCCTTCGTGACCGAAGTCACATGCCCTTGAACAAGCCGGTGTAGCTGCGGCTGACTTCGAGCTTTTCGTTGTGGCCGCGCACGCTGACGATCTGGCGGCCGCGGAAGTCGCGCGAGACGCCGGCGATGGCCTTGACGTTGACCAGCGTGCTGCGGTGGATCTGCCAGAACACGCGCGGATCGACCTCGTCGACGAGTTCCTTGATCGGCTTGCGGATCAGCGCCTCGACCTGCGCCGTCTGCACGCGCGTGTACTTCTCGTCGCTGACGAAGAACAGCACGTCGGCGACCGGGATCATCTGGATCGCCTGGCCGACGGTGGCCTGGATCCATTCCAGGTACTGCGGCGCCGCGCCGGGGCTCAGCTTGCCGGCCAGTGCGTGCAGCAGCTGCTGCAGCGGCGGGCCGGCCGGCGCGTCGCCGCCCGCTTCGCCGCGGCGCGCCGCCAGCCGCTTCTGGATGCGGCCGACGGTGAGCTGCAGGCGCTCGCGTTCGGCCGGCTTCAGCACGTAGTCGGCCACGCCTTGTTCGAAGGCTTCGACGGCGTACTGGTCGTAGGCGGTGATGAACACGATCTCGGGCAGCAGATCGTCGTCGTCGGCGTGGCCTTCGCGCGGCGGCAGCTGCGCGATCTGCCGCGCCGCGTCGACGCCGGTCAGGCCGGGCATGCGGATGTCGAGGAAGACGATGTCGGGCCGGTGTTCGTCGACCAGGGCCACGGCTTCGAGGCCGTTCTTGGCCTCGGCCACGATCTCCAGCTCGGGCCAGACCTCGGCCAGCCGGGCGCGCAACTGGTCGCGCATCAGGCGTTCGTCGTCGGCGAGGACGGCGCGCGGGTGGTGGTTGGACGCTTCCATGGCCGCGACTGTAGCGTCAGGCGGCCACCGTGCGGCGCGGTTTGAACGCCCACCAGAGCAAGGCCACCGGCAACAGCAGCGGCGACAGCGCAACCCCGGTCACCGCCAGCACCACGAACATCGCGATGCCGATGCCGAGGGCCGCGATGGCCAGCGCCAGCGCCACCACCACCGGCACGACGCAGAGCACGGCAAGCACCGCGACCAGCACGCCGCCGAGCGCAAGCACGCCATGGCCGCCGTGCCAGCCGCCCAGGCGCACCGTCTCGCCGTCGATCGTCAGGTTCACGCCCGGGCCGCCGAGGTCGCCCACTGAAGCGATCAACGCCGCCAGCACCAGCGTGGCCAGCAGCGCCAGCGCGAACAGCGCCACGAAGACCCAGCGCCAGCTGCCGCGGCGCCGCGGCGGCTGTGCGGCCACCGGTGCGGCGCGGAACGCCGTGATGTCGTCATCGTTCATTCACCCGCTCCTTCGACCGGTTTGTAGGGCACCGTCACGGTCACGACCGTGCCGCTGGGCTGGTTCTCGGCCACCGTCAGCGAGGCCTTGTTGCCGTACAGCAGCTGCAGCCGTTCGCGGATGTTGGCCAGGCCGACGCCGGTGCCGGCGGTCGCCGCCTTGCCGAAGCCGAGACCGGTGTCGGCCACGCTGACCTGCAGCTTGCCGTGCACGATCTCGGCGCGCACCGTCAGCGAGCCGCCTTCGGCCTTCGGCTCCAGGCCGTGCTTGATGGCGTTTTCGACCAGGGTCTGGATCATCATCGGCGGGAACTCGGCCGACAGCAGCCCGTCGGTGACGGCGATGGTCGTGTTGAGCCGCTCTTCCATGCGCACCTTCAGGATCTCCAGGTACGGCCGGATCACCGCCAGCTCGCGGCCGAGGTCGCGCACGCCGCCGTCGCTGGTCTCGCGCATGGTCGGCATGCTGGCGCGCAGCAGCGCGATCAGGTTCTTCTGCATCAGCGAAGCGCGTGGCGGGTCGACCTCGATCAGGTGGTCGATCGACGCCAGCGTGTTGAACAGGAAGTGCGGCTCGACCTGGGCCTGCATCGCCGCCATGCGCGCTTCGACGACCTGGCGCTTCAGCGACTCGGCTTCGGCCGTCTCGGTGGCCTGCGCGGCCTTCACTTCGGCCTGGATGCGGCCCTTGTAGGTGGCCTTCAGGATCGCCGACCCGATGATCCACAGAAACGCCATGTCGACCAGGCCTTCGCCCCAGCGCACCTCGCGCACGCGGCGGAACTTGCCGCCGGGGCCGGGGATGATGATCTCGTCGCCATCGCTGGCGGCTTCACGGGCGGCGTTGGCGGCTTCGCGCGCCGCTTCGGCGGCTTCGCGGGCGGCTTGCTTCTGCTCGTCGATCGCCTCGCGGATGGCGTCGCGCGCTTCCTGCACGGCCTGGCGCACGGCCTGCTTGTCGATGTCGGCCGGCAGCGTGATCGAGATGCCGTCTTCCGCGGCCGATGCCGCCGATGCAGCAGCCTCGGAAGCCTTGCGCGGCGTGATGCGGATGCCGTTCTCGTCGATCTGGATGTTGATGTCCACGCCTTCGCTGGCGCTCGCCGGCTTCGCCGCCGGCGCGGCCGGTGCGGGCTTGGCCTTCGACGCTTTCGGCACCTTTGGCGGCTTCGACGGCGTGCGTTGCGTGTCCTCGATCGTCTCGGTCATCGTCCAGTGAAAGGGCGGCAGCTGCTGCACGATGGCGGCGCAGATCAGCAACAGCACCGACAAGACGACGAAGCGCTTCCAGCTGATGCCCACCAGCCAGTTGGCGTAGGCATGGAAGGCGCGCAAGGCGGCGGCCGAGAATCGCTGCCAGCGTTCGACCCAGACGTTCGGAAGGGCAGCAGTGGGGGCCATGATCGGGAGTCGGGTCGCGCAGGACAGCTGGGGAATGGGCGGACTGTACGCAAGCCCCGGCGGCGGCCACCAGGGCCAGCCGATGCACTGCCGCGCAGGAATGACAGGCTGCAGGCTCGCCGGATGGGCCGGCGGGAACTTTTCGGCCTGCTCGTGCCAATAGGGTCTGTACGCCCGCCACGCCCATGATGACCTTCGTGCCCTGGACCCGCCCCCGCGCTGCTGCCGCCGCTGCCGCTGCCGATGACAGCGCGGCGCTGCTGCGGCGGCTGGCGCGCGGCGACGCCCAGGCGCTGGACGCGCTGTACCGGCGCGAGGCCGGGCCGGTCTACCGCTACGCGCTGGCGCTGTGCGCGAACCCGGCCTGGGCCGCCGACGCGACGCAGGACGCGTTCATCGCGCTGGCCACGCGGCCGGGCGCCTTCGACGCCGCGCGCGGCCCGCTCGGCGCCTACCTGGCGGGCATCGCGCGCAACGGCCTGCGCTCGCGTTGGCGCGAAGCGCAAGGCGAAGAGCCGCTGCCCGACGGCGACGACGAAGGCGAGCGCGCCGGAGCCGATTCATCCGGCGCAGCGGACTCGCCCGAAACGCGGCTCGTGCGTGCGCAGACCAGCGCCGCCGTCTGGCAGGCGCTGCGCCAGCTGCCGGCGGCGCAGCGCGAAGCGCTGGTGCTGGTCGACCTGCAGGAGCGGCCGTATGCCGAAGCGGCGCAGGTCGCCGGCATCGAACTGAACACCTTGCGCACCCGGCTGCACCGGGCGCGCGCACGGCTGGCGGCACTGCTCGCCGGCCCTGGAGAAGCGCAGTGAAAGACGACGCCAACAAGCCGCTCGCGCAGGCCTTGCGCGAGGCCGCGAAGGAACTGTCGGCGCTGGAGGCGCCGCCGGCGGTGTGGTCCGGCGTGCGCGCCGCGTTCGAACGGGCGCACCCGCCGCGCCCGGCCTGGCGCCGGCCGCTGGCCTGGTCGGGCGCGGCCACCTGCGCTGCGGTGCTGTTCGGCTCGGCGCTGCTGATGCAGCGGCCGCAGCCGGTGGAGACGGCGTGGCCGCAGGCGCGCTCCAGCGGCTTCGTGCCGCTGCTGCCGGTGCAGGCCTGGGGCGACGGCCCGGCCTGGCTGGTGGCCGCCGAAATGCCGAGCGAGCGGCTGGCCGCGCTCGGCCTGCCCTACGACCCTGCGCACGCCGGCGAGCGTGTGCAGGCCGAACTGCTGATGCACGCGTCGGGCGAAGTGCTCGCCGTGCGCCTCGTCCGCTGAAAGACCGTGAGGAAGACCATGCACACGATCATCACCCGTCGTTTTCCCTTCGCCGTGCTGGCTCTGGCCGCCGGCGCGGCATGGGCGCAATCGGAGCCCGAGGACATCGTCGTCGCCCAGGCGGCTCCGATCGTCGGCGACACGCTCGGCTTCGCCGCCGGCGAACTCGGCCAGGAGCGGGTCGTCAAAGGCGCGCCGTATTGCGCCGATGCCGTGCACGAAACGGTGCAGTGGCTGCCCGACGCCGCCGGCGGCGCGCCGAACCGCATCGTGCATCAACAGTCGACGCGGCTGTGCCGCGACGGCGAAGGCCGCACCCGGCAGGAGGTGGACCGCCAGGGCCGCAAGCTCGTCTACCTGCGCGACCCGGTGGCGCGCGACAGCTGGCTGCTCGACCCGGCGGCGAAGACGGCGCGCCGGCTCGGCAGCACGGTGCACGCCGGCGTGCTGTCTTTCGACAGTGCTGCCTGGCGCGAATACACCGAGCGCCTGCGCGAATGGGGGCGCGACTTCGGCCAGCGCTGGGCCGCGACGGCGCCGACCGCGCCCACGGCACCGACACCCCCGACACCCCCGATGCCGCCGACGCCACCGACACCGGCCGTCGTGGCCAAGGGCGAGCGCGAGATGCACGTCATCCGCATCGACCCCGGCAGCGTGCCGGTGCCGCCGGCGCCGTTGGCCGAACTGGCGCCGTTCGCGCATGCGGTACCGCCGGCGGTGAGCTGGCGCGCCAGCGGCTTTGCGCCGCGCGGCGCCGGCGTGCTGTCGCCGCTGGGCAGCAAGGACATCGAAGGCGTGCGCGCGAACGGCGAACGCACCACCTGGACGATCGAAGCCGGCAAGGTCGGCAACGAGAAGCCTATCGTCATCGTGCGCGAGGTCTGGACCGCGCCCGACCTGATGCTGACCCTGAGTTCGCGCGACTTCGACCCGCGCAGTGCCGAGACCAACTACCGGTTGCAGAACCTGAAACGCGGCGAGCCCGACGCAGTGCTGATGCGCGTGCCGGCCGACTACACGCAGCGGCCGTCGGCCAAGGCCTCGGGCGCCACCGGCTGACGGCGCAGCTTCAGCGGCCCAGGCTGCTGGCCAGCGCCAGCAGCAGCGTTGCGGTGGCGGTGCACAGCACCAGGCGCAGCAGCAGCCAGTCGGCGCGGTCGGCCAGTGCGATCTGTTCCAGCGGGTCGAAGGGCTCGAGCGGCAGCGACAGGCGGCTGTCGGCGAACTCAAGGGTGGTGGTGATGGGGTTGCTCGTCATCTCGGTCTCCCTGGCGCGCGGAAATGCCACGCCATGACTGGGTTTTAGGAGACCGGGTGTTACGCCGGCGTTACGCCGCTGCACGCCGCCGTACGGCGCCGCGTTACGCCTGCAGCGCCAGCAGCTCGCGGTGCGCCGGGTTGCGCTGCAGGAAGCCTTCGCGGAAGGGCTCGGGCACCTGCTCGGCCGCCGTCGTGCGCAGCCACTGCTGGCCGGCGGCCAGCACGGCGGCGATCGGCTCGCCGCCGGCGCGCAGGCCTTGCGCGGCACGCAGCCAGACCTCGGCATGCGACAGCAGCGTCGGCTCCACCTCGCCGGCCAGCACCAGCGCGGCCTGGGCTTCGGCGGCGGCGCGGGGGCCGTCGACGGCCGCGGCGATGCCGGCCGCGCGCAGCCGCGCCGCCAGCACCGAGCCGCGCAGGCCGAGCGCCGCCGCTGCGTCGCGCAGCGCATCCAGCCGGGCCAGCGCGTCGGCCGGCGCCAGCGTCAGCGCGGCTTCGGCGTCGACCATCATGCGCACCTCGGGCCAGCCATTCGGCGGCGCCGCGGCGCGCGCCTGCTGCAGCAGCGGCGCGGCGTCCTGGCCCAGCGCGCGCTGCACGCGTGCCAGCAGCAGCAGCCGGCGCGCTTCGAAGTGCGGCGGCAGGTGCGCCTCCTGGCCGGCGGCCTGCAGCTCCTGCAGCGCGCGCGCGTGCTGGCCGAGGTCGAACCAGCAGTGCGCGCGGTGCAGCCACACCACCGGCAGCCGCGCCGGGTTGCTGGCCTGCAGGATGACCTCGGCATGGCCCGAGCAGGCCAGTGCTTCGGTGAAGCGGCCTTCGGCGCGCGCGCACTGCATCTGCAGCACGGCCACGAAGCCGGCGCTGCTGCCGTGCAGGCTGTAGGTGGCAACCAGTTGCTGCGCCTGTTCGACCAGGCCGCGCGCGCCGCGCACGTCGCCGGCGTTGAGCCGGCTGACGGCGTGGTTGGCGAGCTGGGTCGCGCGCTGGGCATGGTCGCCGATGGTCAGCGAGCCGGCGATGGCGCGGCGGTGGTGCTCCTGTGCCGGCTCCGGGCGGCCCAGGTTGTCCAGCACGACGGCGAAGTTGCCGTGGAACTCGGCCAGGTCGTCGGCCGCCAGGTGGCCGTCGGCCCAGGGCTGCACGGCCTGCAGGTGCGGCAGCGCGTCGTCGAAGCGGCCGAGCATGGCCAGGGCGGTGCCCAGGCGCTGGCGGATCTGCGCCGTCAGCATCGGCTCGTCCAGCGACTGGGCCCGATGCAAGGCCTGTTCGCCGATGCGCACGGCGCTGGCGTCGTCGGCGAGCTGGCTGCTGTACCAGGCACGCTGGCCCAGCGCGCGCGCCGTCTGCGCCGGCGTCGACGCCAGCGCATCCAGGCGGTCGAGCAGCGGAAAGCCGTCGGCTTCGCGGATCGAATTCATGTGCGTCTCGACCGCGCGCGAGACGCTGTCGTAGGCCTCGGCGCGCGCGCCGGTGCTTTCGGCGATGTCGGCGGCGCGCAGCAGGAAGGCGATGCGTTCACGCTCGCGCAAGGCGTTGTGCGCCAGCTCGGCGGCGGCGCGCAGGTGCGGCAGCGCGCGTTCGCGCCGGCCAGCGGCTTCCCAGTGCGCGGCCACGCGGGCCGGCTCGCTGCCGCCGGCTTCCAGCAGGCCGGCGATCTCGCCGTGCAGGTGGCGCGCGATGACCGCCGGCAGCCCGGCCAGCACGGCTTCGAAGATCAGGTCGTGCGCGAAGTCGGTGCCGATCATCACCTGCTGCGTTTCCAGCTCGTGCCAGGCGTCGGCCAGCTGCAGCGCGCTCTGGCCCAGCACCTTCTCGGCCAGCGGCAGCGTGAAGTCCAGCCCGGCGACCGCGGCCACGCGCGCCAGCGTCAGCGCCGGGGCGGACAGCCGCGCCAGCTGCTGGCCGATCAGCTGGCCCAGCGACTGCGCGCGCGGCAGTTCGCCGCCTTGCGCAAACGTGCCTTCGGCCCAGGCCACTTTCAGCGTCTCCAGCGCGAACAGCGGGTTGCCGCCGCTGCGCTGGCGCAAGGCCGGCGCGATGCGCTCGCCGCTGACGCCATGCAGCGCCAGCGAGTCGACGAGTTCGGCGACCTGGCTCACGTCCAGCGGATGCATCGGCACCTGCGTCAGCGGCGCGGCGGCGGCGAGCGCGTCGACCAGGCCTTGCAGGCGCGAGCCCGGCGGCGGCGGGCGCAGCCCCAGGCACCAGCGCAGCGGGTCGGCTTCGCGCGGCGCAGCCAGCAGCGACTGCAGCAGCTCGATGCTGGCGTCGTCGGCGAAGTGCACGTCGTCGAAGACGAGGCCGTCGAAGCGGCCACGCGCGCGCTGCAGGAAGTCGCGCACGGGGCCCAGCAGCGACGGCCGGCGCGCCGTCGACGAAGGCTTCGTCTCCGGCGCCAGGCCGGGCAGCAGCGCGGCCAGGCGCTCGCGCGCGGCGTCGTCCAGCGCTTCGGGGGCCCGCGCCGCAACCTCGCGCAGCAGCCGCGAGAAGCTGCCGTAGGGCACCAGTGTGTCGCCGGGGCGGCCGGCGGCGATGACGACGCCGCCGGAATGGCCGCCGGGTTCGCTGCTCAGCGCCTGCAGCAGCCGCGACTTGCCCATGCCGGCTTCGCCGGTGACGAGTACCACGCTGCCGGCGCGCCAGCCGCGGCGCAGCGCCAGCAGTTCGGCGTCGCGGCCGATCAGCCGCGGCGGCCGCAGCACCGAGGCCGGCATCGCTGCGCGCCAGGCCGGCGGGCTTTCTTCGGCGGCGATGCTGCTGCCGTCGATGGTCTGCAGCAGCGCCAGCGTCGCCGCCGACGGGCGCGTGCCGATCTCGTGCTTCAGCACGGCTTCGCAGCGGTCGAAGGCGAGCATCGCGGCGGCGCGGTCGCCGCGCAGGTAGTGCAGCCGCATCACACGCCGGTGCGCGTCTTCGCTGAGCGGCGCTTCTTCGAGCAGCGCCAGCGCCGGCGGCAGCGCGGCCTGCACGTCGCCGGCGGCTTCGAGTGCGTCGATGTGCGCTTCGGTCTGTTGCCGCGCCTGGGCGCGGTGCGCGCTGCGGCGCTGCTGCAGCCAGTCGTCGAGTTCCGGCGACTCGGGCGCGCGCAGCTCGCCGAGCAAGGCGCTGCCCTGGTGCAGGTCGTGCACGACGCCATCGGCCAGCGCCAGCGTCGTGCTGCCGGTGACGAGTTCGGCGCTGCACAGGCGGCGCAGCCGGAACAGGCGCTGGCGCAAGGCGTTGCGCGCCGCTTCGGCGCTGCTGCCGGGCCACAGCAGCGCGGCGATGCGCTCGCGCGCGCTCGGCCCTTCCAGCGCCAGCCAGGCCAGCATCAGTGCGTCGGGCAGGCCGAGCTCGATGGCGGCGCCGCCGCGCTGCAACAGCTCGGGCGCGCTGCGCAATTGCAGGGTGATGGCGGGAGCGGGGGCGGGGACAGCGTTCGGCACGGCGGCAGCAGGATAGCGTGCTGAGCCGGCAGCGCTATCCCCCTGACAGGCCGGAGAAAGCTCCGCGGGCCGCCTGCGTGATGGCAACGACGCAGGGGTGCGAGATGCGGCGCTCCACCGAAATGGCGAAGAACTCGTCGACGAGTTCGTCGCTGCGGCCGACCACGCGCACGCCGTATTGCGCCACGGTCTCGTCTTCGAGCACGCTGGGCGACATGAAGACGCCGCGGCCTTCGCGGCCGAAGGCCTTGGTCAGCGCGCCGTCGTCGAACTCGCCGACCACGCGCGGCTGCAGCTGGTGCCGCGTCAGCCAGGCTTCGAGCAGCTGGCGCGCCGGCGACGCCGCGCCCGGCACCAGCAGCGGTGCGCCGTTCAGGCACTGCGGAAAGTCGCCTTGCAGCTGCAGCCCGGGCGCGCAGAAGAAGCTCATCGGGCTGGTGCCGAGCGCGTGGTTGAAGGCTTTCACGCTGATCTTGCGCGACAGCGGCTCGTCGGCGATGACCAGGTCCAGCCGGTGCAGCGCCAGTGCGGCCATCAGGTCGGCGAACTTGCCTTCGCTGCAGATCAGCCGCACCGGCTCGGGCAGGTTCAGCGCCGGCTCCAGCAGATGGTAGGCCACCGACTTGGCCACCGAATCGGCGACGCCGACGCGGAAGTCGAGCACGCGCGGGCCGTCGCGCGGCTGCTGCATCGCGGCTTCCAGCGCCGAGCCGAGCGAGAAGATTTCGTCGGCATAGCCCAGCGCGACGCGGCCGTCGTCGGTGAGCTCCAGGTTGCGCCCGCTCTTGCGGAACAGGCGCCGGCCGAGCCGGTCTTCGAGCAGCTTGATCTGGCTCGACAGCGTCTGCGGCGTGGTGTGCAGCTGCTCGCCGGCACGCACCACGCCGCCGGCGCGTGCCGCAACCCAGAAGTAGTGCAGGTGCTTGAAGTTCATGCTGCGCTTTTTTCGAACTGAATTAGATCAAATATCGCATTTACGCGAAGTGATCCTGCCCCTAGATTGAGTAGGTCCATAGAACTTGTCGAAAGACCGCCATGCGTTTGAGCACGAAAAGCCGTTTTGCCGTCGATGCCATGGTCGACCTCGCGCTGCGCGACAGCGCGGGGCCGGTGGCGCTGGCGGCCATCGCCGCGCGGCAGCAGATTTCGCTGTCGTACCTGGAACAACTCATCGCCCGGCTGCGCCGCGCCGGGCTGGTGGAAAGCACGCGCGGACCCGGCGGCGGCTACACGCTGGCGCGGCCGGCGGCGCAGATCTCGGTGGCCGACATGGTCTGCGCCATCGACGACCTGGAGCCGGCCGGCAACACCGTGTCCGGCGCGCTGTGGGCCGACCTCGACACGGTGATGCTGCGCCACATGGCGACGATCTCGCTGCTGGCGCTGGTGGACGACCAGCGCGCCAAGGGCGTGGCCGTCGAGCCGCCGCCGCTGCGCCGCATGGCGGCGGCGCAAGTCAAGGCACCGAAGACGACTGCGCCGAACTCGGTGTTCGCATTCGGGCGCTCGTTCGCCGCGAAGTAGGTGCCAAGCGGGCGTCAGCGGCCGTACAGGTAGCCCGGCAGCCACAGCGTCATGCCGGGCCACACGTACATGATCACCATGCACAGGATGACGATCAGCATGTACGGCATCATGCCGGCGAAGATCTGGTTCAGCGTGACGTGCGGCGGCGACACGCCCTTCAGATAGAAGGCCGACATCGCCACCGGCGGCGACAGGAAGGCCGCCTGCAGGTTGACGAAGACCAGCGTGCCCCACAGCAGCGGGTCGATGTGGAAGTGCGTCAGCAGCGGCAGGAAGATCGGCACGAAGATGACGATGATCTCGGTCCATTCCAGCGGCCAGCCGAGCACGAAGATGATGGCCTGCGACAGCAGCATGAACTGCAGCGGCGTCAGGTCCATGCTCATGACCCAGCGTTCGACCAGGCTCTGCCCGCCGAGGATCGCGAACACCGCCGAGAACAGCGCCGAGCCGACGAACAGCCAGCAGACCATCGATGTGGTCTTGGCCGTCAGGAACACCGCTTCCTTGATGCGCTGGAAGTTCAGCGTGCGCGCCTGGAAGGCCATCAGGAAGGCCCCTGCCGCGCCGACCGCGGCCGATTCGGTGGCGGTGGTGATGCCGAACAGGATCACGCCCAGCACCACCAGCGTCAGGATGCCCAGCGGCGCCACCGACGACACCAGCATGGACAGGATCTCGTACTGCTCGGCGTCGAACTTCCAGTAGTACCAGAGCAGCAGCAGCAGCGTGACGCCGCAGGTCAGCGCGAAGCCGCTGTAGAAGCCGCTCGGCACGGCGTCGGGGTGGAAGGATTCGACCGGGCCGTCGCCCATGCGCTGCAGCGGTTCGTCGGCCGGGGCGGCGCGGGTGGTGGGCGGAGCCGCGCCGGGCGGCTCTTTGACGCCTTCCGCGCCAGGCGGTTCTTTCACGCCACTCGCGCCGGGCGGTTCGGCCAGGCCGCCGGCACCGGGCGGCTCCTGCACGTCGCTGGTCGGCGCCGGCGCATCGGCCTTCTGCTGCAGCGCCGGCGGCGCGGGCGCGTCGACCTTCTGCGTGTAGATCGTCACGTACCACCAGGCCGCGCCCAGGCAGACGGCGGCCAGCCAGACCGGCGCCAGCGCCCGCAGCAGGCTGCGCAGCAGCCGGCCGAAGCCGATGCGGGTTTCGGCCGTGCTGCCGGCGACGGCCCGCGCCGGCGACAGCAGCGCCATCACCAGCGCCGGCAGGAAACGCGGCGAATACTGCGCCGCGACATGCGCCACCCACGGCGAGATCGGTGCGCGCTGCTGTTCCAGCGGCAGCTGCGGCGCGATCTTGGGGTTCAGCAGTGCCCAGCCGACGACGTAGATCAGGTACAGGCCGGCGAGGAAGAAACCCGGGAACATCGCCGACGCGTAGAGCTTCACCACCGACTGCCCGGCCACCGCCGCGTACACGATGATCATCACCGACGGCGGGATCAGGATGCCCAAGGTGCCGCCGGCGGTGATAACGCCCGACGCCAGGCGCACGTCGTAGCCGGCATTCAGCATCGGCCGCATCGCGATGACGCCCATCAGCACCACCACCGCGCCGACCAGGCCGCTGGCGATGCCCCAGAAGGTGCAGATCACGAGCGTCGTCACGGCCAGCGAGCCCGGCACGCGGCGGAACGCCAGCTGCACGCTGTAGAACATGCGGTCGACCAGCGCGCCGCGCTCCATCACGTAGCCCATCAGCACGAACAGCGGTATCGACAGCAGCGTGTCGTTGTTCATCGCGCCGAAGGCGCGCTGCACCATCAGGTCGAAGACGCGGTTGTCGAACCACGGCTGGCCGGGGTCGTAGAAGGCGACGAAGCCGAACATCATGCCCAGCCCCATCAGCGTGAACGCCGTCGGGAAGCCGAGCATGATGACGACGACGATCAGACACAGCATCGTCAGGCCGAGCGCCGAATTGCTCATCTAGACATTGCCCGTGTTGCGCTGGCGCGCGTCGTCGTCGATGTGCTTGGCCTTCTCGATCACCTCGCGCCGCGCCGCTTCGTCGACGTGGGTGCTGGCAGCGAGCTGCTGCTCGACGACGTCGATCTCCTCGGCGTCCTTCAGCCGCTCGGTCCAGGCGCCGGTGCGCAGGCACACGACGCAGCGCAGCATCTCCGAAAAGCCCTGCATCAGCACCATCGCGCCGGCCAGCGGGATCATGAACTTGAACGGGTAGACGGGCAGCGGCGTGGCGTTGAAGGTGGTCTCGTGGATCGCCAGCGACTCGCCGAAGTACGTCCAGCCGCTCCAGGTGAGCGCGCCGATGCCGGGCAGGAAGAACACGATGTACAGCACCCCGTCGAGCAGCGCCTGCGTGCGCGGCGCGAAGCGGCCGTAGAGGAAGTCGCCGCGCACGTGGCCGTCATGCGCCAGCGCGTAGGCGCCGCCCATCATGAACAGCGTGCCGTAGAGCATGTTGCTGGCGTCGTAGATCCACGCGGTGGGCATGTTCAGCGCATAGCGTTTGAACACTTCCACCACCACCAGCAGCATCAGCGCGACGATCAGCCAAGCGAAGGCCTTGCCGACCCAGGTGCTCAGTGCCTCGACGGCGTGAAGCAGCCGTGGCACGTCGGTCACTTCTTGCCGAAGTAGTGGTTCCAGGCCATCTTGAAGTCGACCAGGTAGTCGTTCTGCCACGAGCCGGCGCGCTGCGCGAAGGCCTTCTGCGAGTCGAGCACCTTCTTGAACAGCGCGTTCTCGGCGCTCTTGCGCGCGACCACCTTGTCCCAGGACTCGAGCTGGTTGCGCAGGATCGCATCGGGCGTCTTGTAGAAGTTGACGCCGGCCTTCTTCAGCTCGATGTAGTCGGCCGAATTGCGGTCCACGGCCTTCCAACTCATGTCGGCGCTGGACGCCTGCACGGCATAGTCGATGATCTTCTTCAGGTCCGGCGCCAGCGCAGCGTACTTGGGCTTGTTGAACAGGATCTCGAACTGCTCGGTGCTCTGGTGGAAGCTCTGCAGCATGCAGTTCTTCACCACGTCGGGGAAGCCCAGCGTGCGGTCGGACGACGCGTTGTTGAACTCGGCGGCGTCGATCAGCCCGCGGTCCAGCGCCGGCACGATCTCGCTGCCGGGCAGCGGGTTCACCGCCGCACCCTGCTCGGTGTACAGGTCCACCGCCAAGCCGACGGTGCGGAACTTGACGCCCTTCATGTCGTCCAGCCGCGCCACCGGCTTCTTGAACCAGCCGAAAGGCTGCGTCGGCATCGGGCCGTAGAGGAAGGACACGACTTCGATGTTGGTGGCCTTGTAGATCTCTTCCAGCAAGGCCAGGCCGCCGCCGTAGTAGTGCCAGGACAGCAGCATGTTCGGGTCCATGCCGTAGCCCGGGCCCGAGCCCCACAGCGCCAGCGCCGAGTTCTTGCCGTAGTGGTAGGCCACGACGCCATGGCCGCCATCCAGCGTGCCCTTGTTCACGGCGTCCAGCAGCTGGAAGGCCGGCACCACCGCGCCCGACGGCAGCACCTCGATCTTCAGCCGGCTGCCGGCCATGTCGTTGACCTTCTTCGCGAAGTCCTGTGCGTACTCGTGGAAGATGTCCTTCGCCGGCCAGGTGCTCTGGAAGCGGAAGCTGACGGTCTGCGCGGTGGCGACCATCGGCGCTGCCATCGCCCCGGCGCCGGCAGCGCCGACGGCGGCAGACTTCAGGAAGCGGCGGCGCAGCGGCGGCTTGAGGATATCGGTCATGGCGAGTCTCCTTCGGGTCTGCAGGCCGCTCGTGGTGGCGGCCCTGCTGCCACTATTCAGCCCGCCTCGAGAGGCTGCAAGTCGGTGTAACCCCCGGCCCACCCGAGCCCAATGCCCGCGCGTGACTAGCGCTTCACGCCTTCGACCTGCACCACGAGGTGCACGCGGTTGGCGATCCACGGCAGGCCGAAGGTCATGCCGAAGTCGCTGCGCTCGAAGTGGGCTTCGAAGTCGCCGCCGCAGACTTCGCCGCGCGCATCGCGGCGGCAGCCGAAGCGTTTGGCCAGCAGCGACAGCGGCTGGCTCACGCCGCGCAGCGTGAATTCGCCGCGCACCTCGGCCAGCTTGTCGCCGTCGAAGCGAAAGCGCGTGGCGACGAAGTAGGCTTCCGGGAATTCGGTGCTGGCCAGCATGTCGGGCTCGCGCAGTCGCGCGTTGAACGGGCGCAGCCCGGTGTCGATGGTGTTCGTCGCGAAGCGCAGGCTGACACTGCCGCGGCCGCCGCTGCGGTCGAGCATGACCTCGCCGTTCACCGGGCCGAAGCGGCCGCGCACGGTCGAGGTGCCGAAGTGCACGACCTCCCAGTGCACGACGCAGCGCTCGGGGTCGAGCACGTAGCTGGCTGGCTCGGCGCGCGCGGCGGCCGCGGCGAACAGCAGGGCCAGCGTGAGGCCGCTCTTCATTGCCGGATCGCCTCGACCTGCACCAGCAGGCGCAGCCGGTCCGCCAGGCCGATCTCGGCGCCGCCGTCCAGGCCCCATTCGCTGCGCAGCAGCGTGGCTTCGAAGTCGCCGCCGCAGACCTGGCGCCGGAACAGCGGGTTGAAGTAGCAGTCGAAGCGTGTCGCCTTCAGCACCAGCGGCTGGGTGCGGCCGCGCAGCGTCAGCTGGCCGTCGACCGCGGCGACCTTGTTGCCGTCGAACGTGAAACGTTCGGCGACGAAACGCGCGCTCGGGTGCTGGCCGGTGGCCAGCAGCGCCTGCAGCTGCCGGTCGAGCGCGGCGACGCCGGTGTTCAGCGACGTGGTGTCGATGACGATCTCGACACGGCCGCTGTGCGCCGCGGCGTCGAAGTCGAGGCTGCCTTCCTTGCGGTCGAAGCGGCCGCGTGCGGTGCTCAGATCGAACAGCAGCGCGTCGAAGCCGACGAAGGTGTGCGTCGGGTCGATGGCATAGGGCGCGGCGGCTGCCGTGCCGCAGGCCAGCACCAGCACGGCCGAGCGCAGGAGCTTCACCATGGCCGCATGCGGCGCAGCAAGGCGTCGCGGTCGATGAAGTGGTGCTTCAAGGCGCCGGCCACGTGCAGTACGACGACGCTGCCCAGGCCGAAAGCCAGCACCTTGTGCGTGGCCTTGGCCAGCGCGGCCAGATCGCGGTCGACCGGCACGAAGTCGGGCAGCGGCAGCACACCGAACAGCACCACCGGAAACCCGGCCGACGAGCTGTAGGCCCAGCCCACCAGCGGCACGGCGAAGAACAGCCCATACAGCAACCTGTGGGCGGCGTGCGCGGCGCGCTGTTGCCAGCCCGGCATCGGCAGATCCGGCGGCGGCCGGTGCGTCAGGCGCCAGAGCAGGCGCAGCGCCGACAGCGCCAGGATCGTGACGCCGGCCCACTTGTGCCAGTTGAAGAACTTCAGCCGTGTCGGCCCGAAAGGCAGGTCGGACATGTACAGCCCGACGCAGAACGAGGTGGCGATCATCAGCGCCAGCAGCCAGTGCAAGGCGATGGCGGTGGCGGTGTAGCGGGTGGGCGGTGACACGTCGGTGCTGCGGTGGTGGCGTTGTCAGCACATACGAGGCACACGCAGCGTTTGGACGCAGGCGCTCAGCTCGGGCGCATCGAGCAGACGGTGGCGCAGCGCGAAATCCAGCGTCACCAGCGCGGCGTCGACCGTCATCGCCGGGCCGGCGGCCAGCGCCAGCGCTTCATCCAGCGGCAGCAGCGCGAAGGCGGCGACCTCGCCGTCCTGGTTCACCGGCACGGTGCCGGGCGGCAGCTCGACGTCGTAGCTGTGCAGCCATTCGTGCTGGAAGCCTTCGGCGATGTCGCGCGCCAGCCGCAGCACGCTGCCGCGGCGTGCGCCGGCCAGTTGTGCTGGCCGCAGGCCGGCTTCTTCGAAGCCTTCGCGAACCAAGGTTTCGTCCGGCGTCTGGCCGGCGGGTACGCCGCCGCCGATGAGGTTGTCGTACAGACCGGGGTCGGTGGCCTTGGCGAACGAACGCCGGGCGATCCACAGCTGCGCCGGCTGGCCATCCGGCCCCGCGACGTAGCCGGTGGCGTGCGCGCCGAAGGTCAGCGTGCCCCAGAAGCGCGAGGCTGCGCGTTCGAAGCGTGCCAGCGGCGCCAGCGGCGCCGGCATGTTGGGGTCGACGACCGGGTAGGTCTCGTCGCGCCAGGCGCGGATCAGGCCTTGTTCGCGCAGGCGGTTGTTGATGTGCGTGAAGGCGGCGTCGCGTGCGGCGGCGAGCAACTCGACGTGGTCGTCGTGCACGGCCAGCAGCGGCTCGAACGCGCGCAGCGCGGGCAGATGCGCCGTGGCGACCGAGCCGACGCGCCGGCCGGCGACGATGAAAGGCACGCGCGGCAGCGTCGCCAGTGTCGCGGCGCCGAGTGCGTGCCAGCTGGCGACAGGGCTCATCGCGCCGAGTCTAGGCGCTGCACCATCGCCCCGGAAACCCGTCAACCGGCGCGCCAGCGCGCCATCAGCGCGTCCCACTTCGGCTGCGCCGCCGCCAGGTGCCGCTGCTTCACGTGGCCGTAGCCGCGAATGTCTTCCGGGATGCGCGCGATCTCGGCCGCCAGCGCCAGCTTGTCGGTCGACAAGCCCTGCAGCAGTTCGTCGACGCAGGCCTGGTACTGCTCGATCAGCGCGCGCTCGGTGCGGCGCTCTTCGCTGCGGCCGAAGACGTCGAAGGCCGTGCCGCGCAAGCCCTTCATCTTCGCCAGCGCGCCGAAGGCGCTGCGCATCCACGGGCCGAAGGGTTGCTTCTGCAACTCGCCCTTGTCGTTCTTCTTCGCCGTCAGCGGCGGCGCCAGGTGGTGCACGAGCTTGTAGTCGCCTTCGAACATGCCGGCGATCTTCGCGCCGAAGGCGGGGTCGGTGTGCAGCCGGGCCACCTCGTACTCGTCCTTGTAGGCCATCAGCTTGAATAGATAGCGCGCCACGGCTTCGCTGAGCTTCGTGCTGGCCAGCGGCTGTTCGGCCGCGCGCACCTTGTCGACGAAGGCCTTGTAGCGGGCGGCGTAGGCTGCGTCCTGGTAGCCGGTGAGGAACTCGACGCGCTTGGCGACCATCTCGTCGACCGAAGGCTTCTTGACGATGCTGATGACCTGCTGGGCCGCGAACAGCGACTGCACCGAGGCCAGGTCGTGCGCGCAGCGCCGGCCCCACTCGAAGGCCGCCTTGTTGTTGTCGACCTGCACGGCGTTGAGTTCGATCGCCCGCATCAGCGCGGCGTGCGTCAGCGGGATGCGACCTTGCTGCCAGGCGTAGCCCAGCATCAGCGGGTTCGTGTAGATCGAGTCGCCGATGAGCTGTTCGGCCACGCGCTCGGCGTCGAAGGCACCGAGGTGCTCGCTGCCGACGCTGCCGCGCAGCGCGGTTTCGCAGTTGCCGCCCGGCGCCTGCCAGTCGGGGTTGGTGACGAAGGCGGCGGTCGGCGTGCCGTGCGTGTTCAGCGCGATGTAGGTGCGGCCGGGTTGCATCACCGTCATCGTGTACTTGGACGCGCCGACGATGCTGTCGCAGGCGATGACGAGGTCGGCCTTCGCGGTGTCGACCTTGGTGCTGTAGATGGTTTCGGCGCGGTTGGCGATCTGGATGTGGCTCCAGGTGGCGCCGCCCTTTTGCGCCAGGCCGCCGGCGTCTTGCGTGACCACGCCCTTGCCTTCGATGTGCGCGGCCATGCCGAGCAGCTGGCCGATGGTGATGACGCCGGTGCCGCCGACGCCGGCGACGACGATGCCCCAGGCATTCTCGGCCAGCGGCAGCGCGGGCTCGGGGACGGCCGGCAGCGCGGACAGGTCGCCCTTCTTCTCCTTCTTCGGCTTCTTCAGCTGCCCGCCTTCGACGGTGACGAAGCTCGGGCAGAAGCCCTTCACGCAGGAGTAGTCCTTGTTGCAGCTGTTCTGGTTGATGCGGCGCTTGCGGCCGAACTCGGTCTCGACCGGCTCGACGCTGAGGCAGTTGCTCTGCACGCTGCAGTCGCCGCAGCCTTCGCAGACGAGTTCGTTGATGACGACGCGCTTCTCGGGGTCAGCCAGCTTGCCGCGCTTGCGGCGGCGGCGCTTCTCGGTGGCGCAGGTCTGGTCGTAGATGATGACGGTGGTGCCCTGCAGCTCGCGGAACTCGCGCTGGATGCGGTCGAGTTCGTCGCGGTGGTGCACGGTGACGCCGGGCTCCAGCGCCACGCCATGGTATTTCTCGGGTTGGTCGGTGACGATGACGAGCTTGTTCACGCCTTCGGCGAGCAGGCTCTTCATGATCTGCAGCACCGAATGCCCTTCGGGGCGCTCGCCGACCTGCTGCCCGCCCGTCATCGCGACGGCATCGTTGTAGAGCACCTTGTAGGTGATGTTGACGCCGGCGGCGATGCTTTGCCGGATGGCCAGCAGCCCGCTGTGGAAGTAGGTGCCGTCGCCGAGGTTGGCGAAGATGTGCTTCTCTTTGGTGAACGGCGCCTGGCCGACCCAGGGCACGCCTTCGCCGCCCATTTGCGTGAAGGTGGACGTGGACCGGTCCATCCACACCGCCATGTAGTGGCAGCCGATGCCGGCCACGGCGCGGCTGCCTTCGGGCACGCGTGTGCTGGTGTTGTGCGGGCAGCCGCTGCAGAACCACGGCGCGCGCTCGCCGGTGTCGAGCTTCAGCTCGGTGAGCTGGCGTTCGCGCGCTTCGACGATGGCGATGCGCGCATCCATGCGCGCCGCGATGTCGGCGCTGACGCCCAGCTTCTTCAGCCGCTTCGCGATCGCCTTGGCGATGATCGCCGGCGTCAGGTCGGCCTTGGCGCGCAGCAGCCAGTTCTCGCTCGGGTTCGGCATGCTCCATTCGCCGCCGGTCGAGTCGCCGTCGGGTTCCTCGAACTTGCCCAGCACGTTCGGCCGCACGTCGGCGCGCCAGTTGTAGAGCTCTTCCTTGAGCTGGTATTCGATGACCTGGCGCTTTTCTTCGACGACCAGAATCTCCTGCAAGCCTTGCGCGAAGTCGCGCGTGATCGTCGCTTCCAGCGGCCAGACGACGTTGACCTTGTGCAGCCGCACGCCGATGGCGCGGCAGGTGTCGTCGTCCAGGCCCAGGTCGGCCAGCGCCTGGCGCGTGTCGTTGAAGGCCTTGCCGCTGGCGATGATGCCGAAGCGGTCGCCCTTGCCACCGTTCCGGCCTTCGATGACGTTGTAGTTGAGCCGGTTCGCACGCACGTAAGCGAGTGCCGCGTACCACTTGAAGTCCATCAAGCGCGCTTCCTGCTCCAGCGGCGCGTCGGGCCAGCGGATGTGCAGGCCGCCGGGCGGCATGACGAAATCTTCGGGCATGACGATCTTCACGCGCCCGGGGTCCACCGCCACCGACGCCGACGATTCCACGACTTCCTGGATCGTCTTCATGCCGCTCCAGACGCCGGAGAAGCGGCTCATCGCGATGGCATGCAAGCCCATGTCCAGGATGTCCTGCACGCTCGACGGAAAGAACACCGGCAGGCCGCAGGCCTTGAAGATGTGGTCGCTCTGGTGCGGCGCGGTGCTGCTCTTGCTGACGTGGTCGTCGCCGGCGATGGCGATGACGCCGCCGTGCCGGGCGGTGCCGGCCATGTTGGCGTGCTTGAAGACGTCGCTGCAGCGGTCCACGCCCGGGCCCTTGCCGTACCAGATGCCGAACACGCCGTCGAACTTCTTCTCCTGCGGGTACAGGTCGAGCTGCTGCGTGCCCCAGACGGCAGTGGCGCCGAGTTCTTCGTTGACGCCGGGCTGGAACACGATGTTCTGCGCGGCCAGGTGCTTCTTCGCGGCCCACAGCGCCTGGTCGTAGCCGCCGAGCGGGCTGCCGCGGTAGCCGCTGATGAAGCCGGCGGTGTTCAGCCCGGCGCTGGCATCGCGCTGGCGCTGCAGCATCGGCAGCCGCACGAGGGCCTGCACGCCGCTCATGAAGGCGCGGCCCGACTCGAGCGCGTACTTGTCGTCGAGCGTGACGGTCTCCAGGGCCTTGCGGATCGACTCGGGCAGCGGTGCGTTCATGCGGTGGTGACTCCTGGCGGCAAGCCGGGCAGTTTAGGGTTTCGGCGCTTTTATGTCTTTTCTTTTGATGCCCTTTGAGGCATGCTTGGCGCAACGAATATGCCAGCCAAGCGGTACAAACGAAAGAATGGCGCTCAAAAAGCCAATACCTGGGAAAACCACTGAGGCCGCGCCCGAGCCCGCCGAAGCCCACGGCACGGGCCTGGACCGCTACGACATCGCGATCCTGCGCGAGTTGCAGCAGGAGGCGCGCTTGTCGAACACCGAGCTGGCGGCACGCATCGGCCTGTCGGCGGCGCCGACCTGGCGGCGCGTGAAGTGGCTGGAACAGCAGGGCTACATCACCGGCTACCGGGCCGAGATCGATCGGCGCAAGATCGGCCTGGGCGTGCTGGCCTTCGTGCGCGTTGACGCCGAGCGCAACAACGCCGATGCCACGCGGGCGCTCGAAGAACTCATCCGCAGCCTGCCCGAGGTGGTGGCCTGCCACTACATCAGCGGCGCCGGCACCTTCGAGCTGCATGTCATGGCCACCGACCTGGACGCGTTTTCTCGCTGGTCGATGCAGACCTTGTTCAAGCTGCCGAACGTCAAGGACCTGCATACGAGCTTCTCGCTCGGCGAGGTAAAGGCGGGTGCGGCGCTGCCTTTGTCGCATCTGGACGGCGGGCGCTGACGTGAGTGCGCTACCCTTGCGCACTCTGGACCGGACAACGAGGCCGATGCACAGCCTGCTCGACGTGCTGCTGACCCGCGATCCGCTGCAACGCGTGCGCCTGTCGCAGGCGTTGCTGGCGATGGCGATGGTGTCCGCCGGCGTGGCGGGCATGCACTACTTCGTCTGGATCGGCGCGGCGTCGTCGCGCGGCGTCTGGTTGTGGACGCTGTTCTCGATGGGCGGCATGGTGGTGGCGTTCGCGCTGATCCGCAGCGGCTGGTCGCGGCGCTGGCCGGACCCGTCGCTGACCGTCGCGCAGATGGTCTATGCCATCGCCAGCGGTGCATTCGCCTATGCGCTGGTCGGCGCCGGCCGCGGCGGCGTGTTCACCATCGTCATGGTGATCCTGATGTTCGGCATGTTCATCGCCACGCCGCGGCAGATGGCCGCCGTGAGCCTGTACGCCGTGGCCTTGTTCGGCGCGACGATGGCGCTGATGGCCTGGCGGCGCCCCGAGGTCTACGTGCCGGCGATCGAACTCGGCCACTTCATCATGGTCGCGACGATGATGCCGGCGGTGTCGATCCTGGCGGCGCGGCTGGCGCGCATGCGCGAGCGTTCGCGCCAGCACCGCACCGAGCTGACGGCGGCGCTGGCGCGCATCCGCGAGCTGGCCACGCGCGACGAGCTCACCGGCCTCATCAACCGCCGCCACCTGCAGGAGCTGATGGAGCAGGAGCACCAGCGCTGCATCCGTTCCGGCCACACCTTCTGCGTTGCCGTGCTCGAGATCGACGACTACGCCGTGCTGGCGTTGCGCCTGGGCCGCGGCGGCGCCGAGACCTTGCTGCGCGGCGTGGCGCAGGAAAGCCTGCGCTTCGTGCGCGTGGCCGATGTGCTGGCGCACTGGGCCGGCGAACGTTTCGTGCTGCTGATGTCCGACACGCGGGCCCCGCTGGCGCGCGGCGGCCTCGACCGGCTGCGCGAAAAGGTCGCCGATTCGCGCGTCGTGGCGGCCGACGGCGCGCTGCGCGTCACCTTGTCGGCCGGGCTGGCCGAACACCATGCCGGCGAAACGGTGGCGCAGACGCTGGCGCGTGCCGAAGACGCCTTGCACGAAACCCAGTCGCACAGCCGCGGCCGGGTAGCCGCCGATTGAACCTGCACCTGCGTCACGGGCTGCTGGCCGTTTTGCTCGCCGCTTCAGCGGCCTGGGCGGCCCCGCCGCAGCTGAACCTGCTCGTCGAGATGCGCGCCGTGCAGCTGCCCGAACCGGCAGCCGGCGCGACCGGAGGCCTGACGGTTGACACACGCCGCGGCACGCCGGCGCTGCGCGGCGACATCAGCCTGCGCACCGCGCGCGAAGGCGACGAGGCTGTCGAACAGGTGCTGGTGCTCAACGGCGGCAGCGCGTCGCTGCGCACCAGCCGACTGGTGCCGCTGGCCACCGGCGAATGGCTCTGGGACGGCGCCAATGCCGGGCTGGCGCAGACGCGGCAGTGGCTCGACGTCGGCCGCGGCTTCCAGGTCAAGCCGCGCTGGCCGGGCGGTGATGCCGCGGTGACCTTGGACATCAGCGCCGAGACGGCGGGCCGCACGGCGGTGCAGACGACGCTGGCTGTGCCGCTCGGCGAATGGACGCCGTTCGCGCGCAGCGGCGCGACGACGCTGCAGCTGCGCGTCAGCCAGCCGCGCTGAAGCTTCGCGTCATTCGGGCCGTTGCCCGCGCGGCCACAGGGCCCAGGCGCGCAGCGGCTGCTTCATGCGCCCGGCGCGCGCCTCGGCTTCGTCGCCCCAGCCCCAGAAGAAGTCGGCGCGTACCGCACCGACGATGGCGCTGCCGGTGTCCTGCGCCAGCACCAGCCGGCGCAGCGGCGTGTTCGACAGCGGCTCGGTGGTGTCCAGCCAGACCGGCGTGCCGTACGGCACGCTGGTGGGATCGACGGCGATCGATCGCCCCGGCAGCAGCGGCACGCCTTGCGCGCCGCGCGGGCCCAGGTTCGGGTCCGGCAGCGGCTCTTCGCGGAAGAACACCACGCGCGGGTTGGCCCACAGCATCTCCTGCACGCGCTTCGGGTTCAGCCGCGCCCAGGCCTTGATGGCCGGCCACGATGCGGCGTCGGCGCTCATCTCGCCGCGCTCGATCAGCCAGCGGCCGACCGACTTGTACGGCTGGTCGTTGTGGCCGGCGAAGGCCAGGCGCACGGTCTGCTGCGTGCCGTCGGGCTCGACGAAGCGCAGCCGGCCCGAGCCCTGGATCTGCAGCACCAGCGCGTCCAGCGGGTCGGCGACGAAGGCGATCTCGCGGCCGCGCAGCGTGGCCATCGCGGCCGGCAGCGTGTCGAGCTGCTGGCGCGTGAAGAAGGGGCGCTGCGTCGCCAGCTCGGGCGGCGTGCCGTACAGCGCCACGCGGTAGTCGCCGCGGGCCTTGCGCGAGGCTTCGACCAGCGGCTCGAAGTAGCCGGTGACGAGGCCGTCGGCAATGCCGTCCAGGCTTTCCAGGCGCCACGGCTGCAGCCATTGTGCGAGCCAGCGCCGCGCTTCGTCGTCGCTGCCCGGTGGTGCGAACAGCGCGCGCGCACACAGCTCTGACCAGCCGGCGGCCGGCCGCGTGCAGCTCGCCAGCAAGGCCGGCCAGGCCTGAGCGACGCGGTCATCGGCCCAGCCGGGCAGCTCGGCCCAGTCGGCCGGCACCCAGCGCGCGCGGTTGCGCGCGAAGGCCCCGGCCGATGTTGCAACCGGCGGTGCGGCCGGCGCGGCCACCGCCGGCGGTGCCGACGGTGCCGGCACGGCAGGCACGGCCGGCGGCCCTGCCGGCGGCGTGGCGCAGCCGGCCAGGCCACCTAGAATCGCCGCCAGACCCCGAGCGCGCCACGAACACCATGAGGATCCAAGCATGTGGTTGATTGTGCTGGAGGCCCTGGCGGCCCTGGCGTTGCTGGTGTTCATCGTCTGGTGGACGATGTTCTCCGGCCGACAACGCGGCGAGCCATCGTCCTACGACGACTCTCACAGATAGCAACCACCATTGCAGCCGGGCGGAGCTCGGGTCGCGGTGCCCATGTCAGTCTCCGCAGTCTCTTCGCGAACCACACGAGGAAACAGGTATGGACGACCTGGCTGGATTCTTGCAAATAGCTACTTGGCCGCCCGAGCCGGGCGTGGCGTTCTGGGCTGCGCTGGCGCTGGTGGGCGGCGCGCTGCTCGGTGAACTGGTGCGGCGCGCCTTCGGCATGCCGCGCATCGTCGGTTACAGCGCCGTCGGCCTGGTGCTCGGCCTGGCCGGCTTCGGCGCCGGCATGCTGCAGGGCAACGCCCGGCTGATCGTCGACCTGGCGCTGGCGCTGCTGCTGTTCGAGCTGGGCAGCCGCGTCAACCTGCGCTGGCTGCGTGCCAACCCGGCGCTGCTGCTGACCGGCGCGGTCGAGGCGCTGGCCAGCTTCGCGGCCATCTACGGCGCGCTGCGCGTGATCGGCCAGCCGGTCAACGTGGCGCTGACCTGCGCCACGCTCGGAACCAGCGCTTCGGGCGCCGTGGTCGCGCGCGTCGCCGGCGAGCTGAAGGCCGCCGGCCAGGTGACCGAACGCGTCATCGTGCTGACGTCGCTGAGCACCTTGTTTGCCGTGCTCGCACACAAGCTCGTCATCGGCTGGCTGCATCTGGACGTGGCCGGCGACTGGGTGCGCGCGGTGTCGCTGCCGCTGTGGGCTTTCGGCGGCTCGGTGCTGGTGGCCGCGCTGCTGGCGGCGCTGGTGGCCTGGATCGCCCGCCGGCTCGACCTGCGCGACGAAAACGCGGCGCTGCTGCTGCTCGGCCTGGTGGTGCTGGCCCTGATGGCGGCCAAGCTGCTGAACCTGTCGACACTGCTGGTGCCGCTGCTGGCCGGCGTGCTGCTGCGCAACACGCGCGAGCGGCCCTGGGTCTGGCCGCGCCACTTCGGCACCGCGGGCGGCGTGCTGGTGCTGATGATGTTCGTCATCGTCGGCAGTGCCGGTTCGGTGGACGCGGTGCTGGCCGGCGGCGCTGCGGCGCTGGTGCTGCTGGTGGTGCGCGCCGCGGCCAAGACCACGGCCGTGTTCGTGCTGGCGCCGTGGAGCGGCATCCACTGGCGCCAGGCGCTGGGCTTGTCGCTGGCGCTGACGCCGCTGTCGGGCACGGCGCTGGTGCTGCTGTCCGACCTGCAAGGCACGCACCCGGCGTTCGCGCCGCTGGTCGCGCCGGTGATCCTGTCGGCCATCGTCTTCACCGAAGTGCTGGGGCCGCTGGCCGTGCAGTGGGGCTTGCGGCTCGCTGGCGAGCAGCATCCGGAGCCGAGCACGGAAGCGCGGCGCGTCGAGACGGTGGTGGCGTGAGCGTCGAACGCTTCACCGATTCGCGCGCGCTGACGCTGGGCGTCGAGCTCGAGCTGCAGATCGTCTCGACGCACGACTACGACCTGACGCCGGCCGCTGCCGACCTGCTGCGCCTGGTGGCCCGGCAGAAGCTGCCCGGCGCCGTCGTGCCCGAGATCACCGACAGCATGATCGAGCTGTCCACCGGCATCTGCGAGAACCACGCCGACGTGCTGGCGCAGCTGGGCGAGATCCGCGACGCGCTGGTCGGCGCCGCCGACAAGCTGGGCGTGGCCTTGTCCGGCGGCGGCACCCATCCGTTCCAGGACTGGAGCCAGCGCCGCATCTTCGACAAGCCGCGCTTCCAGCAGATCAGCGAGCTCTACGGCTACCTGTCCAAGCAGTTCACGATCTTCGGCCAGCACGTGCACATCGGCTGCCCGTCGGCCGACGAGGCGCTGGTGCTGCTGCACGGCATCAGCCGCTTCATTCCGCACCTGATCGCGCTGTCGGCGTCGTCGCCCTTCGTGCAAGCCACCGACACCGCTTTCGACTCGGCGCGGCTGAACTCGGTGTTCGCGTTCCCGCTGTCGGGCCGCGCGCCGTTCGTGCTGACCTGGAACGACTTCGGCGTCTACTTCGACAAGATGACGCGCACCGGCGTCGTCAAGAGCATGAAGGACTTCTACTGGGACATCCGGCCCAAGCCCGAGTTCGGCACGATCGAAGTGCGGGTGCTGGACACGCCGCTGACGATCGAGAAGGCCGCGGCGATGGCCGCCTTCATCCAGTGCCTGGCGCGCTGGTTGCGCGTCGAGAAGCCGTACCAGCCGGCCGAAGACGACTACCTGCCCTACACCTTCAACCGTTTCCAGGCTTGCCGATTCGGCCTGGACGGCGTCTTCGTCGACCCCCAGACCGGCGAGCACCGCAGCCTGCGCGACGACATCACCGCCACGCTGGCCGCGCTGGAAGAACACGCGATCGAACTGCGGGCCGAAGGCGCGCTGAGGTTCATCCGCAATGAACTCGCCGGCCACGGCAACGATGCGAACTGGATCCGCGCCGCGCAGGACCGCGAGCGCCTGCTGCCCGAGGTCGTGCGCCAGCAGACGCAGCGCTGGGCCGGGCGCAGCTAGGCGCCGCGCTTCGTGCGGATCAGTGCGGCGCCGGCAACCCCGTGTCGGCGCGGTACAGGCCCATCAGGCCTTGCATGCACAGCCAGTTCGAGACGTTGTCCGGCGTGCACTTGGTGGTGTCGAACTTGCTGTAGACGATCAGCACGCCGGTGGAGATCGGCAGGAACTCGGCATCGGCGCGAGCTTCGGCGCTGACGCCGTCCGGCGTCAGCTGGCGCAGGATGGCGCCGCGGGGGCCGAATGCGGCCATCCAGATCGAGGTCGGGAACGACGCGCCGCGCGGCTGCAACTGCGCGAGCATGTAGGTGCGGCCCTGGTAGGCAAACGGCTCCAGCGAGAACCAGGTGCCGCCCTTGGGCGCGGTGGCGGTGCCGTAGACCTGATAGGTGGTGGCCCCGTTGCCGTCGACGACCGGCGCGTACATCGTGATCGTCGAGCGGCCGGTGATGTTCACCAGGCCCAGCGCGCCATCGAACTCGGGCGCGCTCCACATCCAGCTCTGGTCTTTCGGCGTGGCGTCGAAGGTCAGCTGTGTCAGCACGGCGCTGTCGATGTTGTAGGCCACGGACTGCGCGACGCCGTTGATCGCGCCTTGATAGACGACCACGTTCGCGTTGTCGACGAAGCGCGCCACCGGCGTCAGCCCGGTCTTGGTCAGCAGCGGCAGGGGAACCTCGGAGTTCGCGTCGGTGAGCGTCCTGACGTAGTGGCTGCCGAAGGCGTCCTGGTAGCTGATCTTGGCAGCGCCATTGCGGCTGATGCTGCCGTAGGGGCCGTTGCGCTGCGGTGTCGACAAGGACTTGCGCGTCCAGGTGCTGTCCGGATTCTGGTACGCCACGCCGATCAAGGCGTTCGCCGGCGTCGGGTCGCCCGTGGTGGCGTTGGTACGGGTGTAGACGATGTAGTCGGTGGGCGTGCCCTGGGCCCACTCGGGGCCGTTGATCGTGAAGCCGAGGCCGGGGTACTGACCCCCGGTCGAGACGCCGGCTTCGATCAGCGTGCCCTGGCCATTGGCCGGAATGAAGTTGCCGGTGGTGTAGTCGTACGACGCGACCCAGATGTCGCCGGAGACCACGTCGACCCAGGTCAGCAGCTTCTTGTCCCGGTTGAACTCCGGGTCGAGCATCGTCAGCGTCGGCGTCTGCAGGACGTCCGGCCCGGTGGGCGGGAAGACGTCGCGTGCGATCGCAGAGCCGCCGGCGGTCAGCAGACACAGCGCCAGCGCTGCTTCGGCGACCCGCCGAGCCGGCTGGAATCGAGCATGAAAGTGTTTTGGCATGGACTTTTTCGACATCGAAGTGGGGCGGGGCTGCGCCGCGACGGGCGACGACGGCAGTTCAGCTCCACACGCTACAAGACGGGTACCCTGGCTGCAACCCTGGAACCGGGGGTTTCCATGAGCTCGCCGGACGGATTCTGTGCCAGGTTGCGCAGACAGCGGTACGGGGACGATTGTCGCTAACCTGTCGGCGGCCGCACGAAAGAAAGCGGCGCCTCGCGCAGCCGCCGCCGCAGTGCGGCGCCGATGCGTTCCCGCTCGCGCAGCTGCACGCCACGCGAGCGCAGCGCCACCTTGAAGGCGAGCCAGAAGCTCACCGTCAGGTTCAGCAAGCCGGTGATGCCGATGCCGCCCAGGCACCACCAGAACTCGGGCCGGCGCAGCACCGCCCAGCCCAGCGCGCCGGCCGCCGCGGCGAGCTGGCCGGTGCCCAGCGTGACGTGGCGCACGTCCAGCGGCAGCGCGAAGAACGTGGCCAGCACCGGCACCAAGCCAAGCATCAGGCCGAGCGAGACGTTGGCCGCCAGCCCGGAAATGTTGTCGCGCCACCAGCGCGCCCAGCGCTGCGCGCGCGCAGCGCCCAGCCGGGCCACGAAGCGCGGGTTCCAGGCGATGGCGCTGTCCAGCCGATGGAAGACGAACCAGTTCTCGGCCCAGCCGGCGACCAGCGAGCTGGCGAACAGCAGCACGCCGGTGAAGGCCGCGAACAGCGCCGTCGGCCCGAGCAGCGTCAGCGAATGCAGCACGTATTCGGCGTCCTTCGTGCCGACCAGCGGCACGCCGAAAGCCGCGCGCCAGGCCAGCTGGACCGCCAGCACCAGCGGGCCGCAGACCACCAGGTTGCCGAAGATGCCGGCGGCCTGCGAGCGGATGAGCTGCGCGACGCGGTCGACGAAGACTTCGATCTCGGCATCATCCGCGCTGCCCACCAGCGTGGCGGCCATCGCCGGCGCCGTCATCGCCGGCTGCTTGGTCGCCAGCGTCCAGTGCAGCAGCATGATGGCGACGAAGCTCAGCGAGTAGTTCACGCCGGCCCAGAAGCCGGCCCAGAACGCCGTCAGGCCCAGCGCCAGGATCGCGAACTTCAGGAAGGTGGTGGCGGCCACCACCGCGCCGCCGCCACCGGCGCGGCGCAGCATGTCGCGGTACTCGCCGCGGTCGCGCGTGATGTAGTGCTCGCCGGTCTCGGCGTTGCGCTCGGCCACCTGCCGCGCCAGCAGCGAGTAGTGGCGCGCCAGCAGCGCCCGGAACGCACGCTGCTCCTTGGCCACCTGCAGCAGCTGCAGCAGCAGGCGCTGCAGCTCGGGGCGCGGTTCGGGCGACAGCACGCAGTCGAGCAGGGCTTCGATGCGCTGCGTGCGCTGCTGCAGCTGGTCGAGCTCGTAGACGATGTCGACCGAGACGCCGAACTCTTCCAGATGGCCGGTGACGCTGGCTGCGGCGCGCCGGCAGGCGTCGAGCAGCGCGCGCAGGTAGCTGGCTTCGCGCAGCGCTTCGTCATGGTCGCCGTCGAGCACGGCGTTGCGCACCGATTCGGCGGCCCGCGCGAGCTGGCGAAAGGGTTCGTCGGCCAGGTGCGCGCGGTCCATGCGCTGGCGCAGCGGCGGCGAAAAGCCGGCGGCATGCACCGCGCTGACGAGGATCGTGATCGCGTCCAGCATCGCGCCGCGCCACGGCGCGCCGGCCTCGGGCGCCAGCAGCTGCGCCAGCCGCGACAGCAGCGTCGCGTCGAGTTCGGCCACCCAGGCTGCGTCGGCGGGTTCGAACAGCAGCTGGAACAGCTCGGCCAGGTTCGTCGTCTCGGGCGTGCCGGGCAGCAGGTGCAGGCGCAGCCGGCGCGCCACTTCGCTGAACAGCGACAGCCGCGCGCCGAGACCGAAGTCGGCGAACAGCGCCGCCGCGTCGACCTCGCTCCAGAAGCGGCCGACCATCTCGCGCACGCGCTGGCGGATCAGCGGGTGGCCGTCGAGCAGGTTCAGCAGGTGGCGCAGCCGCAGCAGCGGCAGCGGTGTCTTGGCGTCGCCGGCGGTCCGGACCGCCGGCGCAGGCGCGTGGCGCAGCCACTCCATCAGCCGCACCAGCCACAGGTGGCGTTCGGCGAGGCCGGCTTTGGGATCGGCGGCGTTGACCAGCGCCGTCAGATCCCACGGCGAGGCCATCGCCTTCAGTGAAGCAACCCCGGAAAGACGAGCTGGAACTCGGGCACCGGCGCGTCGAAGGGCCACGCTTCTTCGGTCATGCAGAAGAAGGTGCCGCGCATCGTGCCGTGCGGCGTGGCGATGCGTGTCCAGCTCGTGTATTCGAAGGTCTCGCCGGGCTTGAGCAGCGGCTGGTGGCCGACCACCGCCAGGCCGCGCACGTCTTCGACCTGGTCGTCGGCGTCGGTCACGATCCAGTGCCGCGCGACCAGCTGTGCGGTGACGTCGCCGCTGTTGCGGATGCTGACCGTGTAAGCGAAGGCGTACGGCCCTTCGGGCGGCTGTGATTGCTCTGCGAGGTACTGCACCTTGACCTCGCAAGTGAACTCGGGTTTGGCCATCGGGTCATTGTAGGGACGGCTCCTAGAATCCCTGCATGAGCAAGACGTACCGCATTGCCCCCAGCATCCTGTCGGCCGACTTCGCCCGCCTGGGCGACGAAGTCAAGGCGGTGGTCGAAGCCGGCGCCGACTGGATCCATTTCGACGTGATGGACAACCACTACGTGCCGAACCTGACCTTCGGCCCCATGGTCTGCCAGGCGCTGCGCAAGCACAGCACGGTACCCATCGACGTGCACCTGATGGTGCGGCCGGTGGATGCACTGGCCACGGCGTTCGCGAAGGCCGGCGCCGATCTCGTCAGCTTCCACCCCGACGCCAGCACGCATGTCGACCGCACGCTGCAGCTGATCAAGGCCGAAGGCGTGCAGGCCGGCCTGGTGTTCAACCCGGCGGCGCCGCTGGACGTGCTGGAATGGGTCATCGACAAGATCGACCTGATCCTGATCATGAGCGTGAACCCGGGCTTCGGCGGGCAGAGCTTCATCGACACGGCGCTGCGCAAGGTCGAGCGTGCGCGCAAGCTGATCGATCAGAGCGGGCGCGACATCCGGCTCGAGGTCGACGGCGGCATCAAGGTCGACAACATCCGGCGCGTGGCCGATGCCGGTGCCGACACCTTCGTGGCCGGCAGTGCGATCTTCGGCCAGCCGGACTACAAGGCCGTGATCGGCGCGATGCGCGCCGAACTGGCAGCCTGAGCATCCAGGATCGACTTTGCGGCGTAGACCCAGCACACGGAGTCCTCGCCTTGCCATGAAGATCGATCCTCACACCGCCGCCGTGCTGGCCGACCGCGCCGAAGCGCTGGCCTTCGCCGACCTCTACGCCGCCGCCGCACCGGCACTGCGCTCGCGGCTGGGGCTGCGCGTCGAGCACATGGCCGGCGCCACGCTGCTGCTGGCCCCGGGCCTGCCGGTGGCGATGTTCAACCGCGTCATCGGCCTGGGTCTGCAGCAGCCGGTGACCGATGCCGACATCGATGCCATCGTGGCCGCCTACCGCGGCGCCGGCATCGCCCCCTGGTGGCTGCATGTCAACCCGCTGGCCGCGCCGGCCGACCTGGCGGCACGACTGCAGGCGCGCGGCTTCAGCGCCCCGCCGCGGCGCAGCTGGGCGAAGATGCTGCGCGGCACGGAGGCAGCTGCGCCAGTCGACAGCAGCTTGCTCATCGTGCCGGCGCGCGACGACCAGGTGGCCGAGACCGCGCAGGTCGTGACCACCACCTTCGAGATGCCGCCCTTCGTGGCGGACTGGTTCGCCGCGCTGCACGGCCGCCCGCATTGGCGCTTCTACAGCGTGCTCGACGGCGCGGCCGTGGTCGGCGGCGGCTGTCTGTTCGTCGACGGCGACCTTGGCTGGCTCGGCATGGGCGCGGTGTTGCCGACGCACCGGCGCCGCGGCGGCCAGGCGGCGCTGATGGCGCGCCGCATCGCCGATGCCGGTGCCGCCGGCGCGCGCTGGGCCGTCACCGAAACCGGCGAGCCGATCGGCGACGAGCCGAATCCGTCGCTGGCGAACATGCGTCGCGCCGGGTTCGAGCAGGTCGCGTCGCGGCTGAACTTCGCTGCGCCGGCTTGAAGTGATCGCCGCTGATGCCTATCCGTTGGTTGGTGTCGCTCCGCTGGGCGCCTTGTTGAGCATGCCCGACAGCGCCTGCGCAACGCCCGTGATGCCCTCGTTGGAAAGACCGGCGTCCTTCATCACCGCATCGACGATGGGCTTGGCGACTTGGTAGCGCAGGGCCGAGTTCATCACCTGTTCAGGAAACGTTGCATCCGAGCCCGGTGTGCCGCTACCCGACCCGTCACCGGCGCCCGGCAGGCCGCTGACCTGGAAGATCCGGATCGACTCGATCTTCTCCATCGGCCTCACGGCCTGCTCCAGGATGCGGGGCAGCTGCTGCAGCAGCAAGGTTCGAACCTGCAGGTCGATCTGCGCCGCCGACAAGGTGTTCAGCGCTTCGTTGATCGCGCGTTTGCCTTCGGCATCCGCCAGCGCAGCCGCCTGGCGCGCCTTTGCCTCGATGGTCACGGCTTCGGCGCGGTCGAGTGCCGCTTCCTTCTCGGCCGAGGCAGATACCTTGACGGTGATGGCGTTCTGCTCGGCTTCTTTCGACGCTTCGATCAGCTGGATGCTCTTCTCGCGTTCGGCCACCGCGACCTGACGCGCGGTGTTCACGCCTTCTTCGGCCTTCACGGCTTCGGCCCGCGCCAGGTTGGCAGCGGCGTCGGCATCGGACTGCTCGCGTGACTTCATCGAGATCGCGATCTGCGTGTCCTGGCGGGCGATCTCGACCTGCTTGCGTTGCTCGGCGCGCTGCATGTCGGTCTTGCGCTCGAGTTCGATCTCGCGCGTTTGAATCACCAGGTTCTTTTCGAGTTCGGCGCCGCGGATCTCGCGCTCGGCCTCGATGCGCTTCTGGCTGACCTGGCGTTCGGCTTCGATCTTCGCCGCTTCGGCCTCGCGGCTGCGTTCGGCCTGTTGGGTCGCGATCAGCGCGGACTGCTGGGCACGCGTGTTCTCGATCTCGCGCTTCTGCGACAGCGATGCGAATTCCTGGTCCTTTTCGATCGTCAACTTCATCCGCGTCGCCTCCAGGTTCTTCGCCCGAACCAGGACTTCGGTGTCCTGCTCGACGTCGTTGCGCTGCTTGCGACGGGCTTCGGTCTGCTCGGTCAGGCGCGTCAGGCCTTCGGCGTCGAAAGCGTTATTCGGGTTGAAGAACTGCTTGTCGGTCTGGTCGAGGCTGGTCAGCGACACCGACTCGAGTTCAAGGCCGTTCTTCTCCAGGTCTTCGGCGACCGCGTTCTGCACCGCCTGCACGAAGTCGCGGCGTTTGTCCTGCAGTTCCTGGATCGTCATCGTCGCGGCGGTGGCGCGCAACGAGTCGACGAACTTGTCTTCGACCAGTGCCTTCAGCTCGTTCGGGCTCATGGTGCGTGCGCCGAGCGTTTGCGCCGCGATGCTGACCGACTCCTCGGTTTGCTTGACGCGAACGAAGAATGCGGCCGTAACGTCGACGCGCATGCGGTCCTTCGTGATCAGGCTTTCCCGCTCGCGCCGCACGACCTCCAGCTTGAGCGTGTTCATGTTCACCAGCACGCGCTCGTGAAACACCGGAAGCACGATCGCGCCGCCGTCCATGATGACCTTCTGCCCACCCAAGCCAGTGCGAACGAAGGCAGTCTCCTTGGTTGACCGCTTGTACAGGCGAGCAAAGACCAGGCCTATCGTCAACAGCGCAATGAAGGCGATGCCGACAATGCCGGCCATCTCGTACAGGTTGCTCATGCGGGGTCCTCTCCCTCGGGTGGTATGGGCGCTTCGAGCGCTGTGAGCGGCGGGATCACAGCAGCGTCGGGTGCGGGTTGGCGATGCAGCGATAGAAGGCGCCGGCCTTGCGCACGATGAGCACCTGGGCGCCTTCATCGAAGACATCGGCGTCGAGATCGGGCTCGACCATCAGGTAGTGCGTCCGGCCCAGGCTGTCGCGCACGCGCGCCTGGGCGGCCAGTCCGCGGCGGGCCACGCCGCCAGAGACCACGCCCGCGCGGCCGATCAGCGTCATTTCGCTGACGGCGCTGCTCTCATCGCGCGGAATGATGTGCGCAATCAGCGAGCCGAGTCCGCGCACGGTGGCCATGCCCGAAGGCACGGCCACGAGGCCGGCCAGCCAGCCCGGCAAGTAGGTTCCGAGCAGCCCGTGCGCGACGGTCTGCAGGCCGTAGCCGAACACGGCGTAGCCGGCCAGGAAGAGCAGCAGCAGCACCAGGGATGGCACCTTGCCGAGATAGAGCCAGCCAAGTACCCGGTCCACGCCGGTGTCACCGCCGATGTCGGGCAGCAGGTGGTCCAGCAGGTTGCTGGGACTCAGCGAAACCAGCATGCCGAAACCTTCGATCAACGCCACGCCCACGATGAGCGCCACCGCCACGCCGAAGGGCAGCGTCTCCGGTGTGGTGAACAGGCTCACGCCTTGCCTGCCTTCAGCAGCGCCATGCGTTCCGCGATCTTGTTCTCGCGCACCAGGTCGTCGAGTTCTTGCAGCTTCGCAGACTGCTGCAGGCTCGTCGTGCGGGCAGTGCGCGAAAGTCCCGTCTGGCGCGCATAGACCCGATCGAAAGCGCCTGTGATAGCGCCCATTCGCAGTTGCGCCGAGTCGCCGGCAATGGCGCCGACGGACGAATTCGTCGCCGCTGTGGCGGCTCGGCTCTTTCGGAATTGGTGCAGAGCGTCGTCCATTTCGCGCTTCTTGGCCAGCAGTGCGGCGGCAAAGCCTTGCAGCTCCGACTCTTGGCGCGCGAAGTCGGCCAACGTCGTTTCGAGTACCGGGATCTGCGCTTCGATGTCCAACTGCCGTGCCACCCCCGCGCGCGTGAGGTCTTCGCGGGCCTGGGCCAAGGCTTGTTCGATTTGCTGCGCCAGCTTCTCGTGTTCGCCGTTGAGGGTGGCATGCTGTTGCTGGGCCAGATGGCGGTTGGCGCTGACAAGGCCGAGTTCATGGCGGACGTCGTCGATCACGCCATCGGCCTCGCGCAGTGCCTGCTCCATCATGGCTTCGGGAGCACGATCTTCGACGCGATCGAGCCACGAATGCACGCCACCGGCAATGACCCGGGCGACCCGTGATCGGAGGGATTCGGCCATTTCAGGCTCCTTTCAGCTCATGGATGGTCGCCGCCAGTTCGATCGTAGCGGCCACATGTCGCCGTACCACGGCGGGATCGTAGGCGGCGGCCGAGGTCGTGGTCGCCTGCCGGAGGAGGGCTTCGCAAAGCGCAAAGGCCCGGCGCACCAGCGTGTCCTCGAGTTTGGCGGCTGCGGCCTCGTCTGCCGGCACCTGGCTGATTGCCATGGCCAGGCTGGTGGTGAGGTGGTCGAGCAGCGCGCTTAGCACTTCGGAATGCCTGCCCGACTGACCTTCCGTGCGAACCAGTGCATCGCGCAGTCGCGCAGTGAGGTCGCGTGACCAAGCGTGGGCCGCGACATAGTCGAAGGCACCGTCGTGCTGACGTTTGAGTTGCCCCAGCAGCACGCGGAGTTTGTCGCTGTTCGTGGTAGCGCCTTCGACTTGAAGCTGCGCCAGCCACAGATAAAGATCGCTCGGAATCCGGGCCGAAAGCGGTTCCATCGATGAGATCTGCGTGACCATGCTGCACCTGTGCGTAGACGCTTGAATGCAATTGTATTCAAACGAATTCGAAAATCAAGAAGCGGACGGGCAGGTCAGTGAAACCAACGAAACCCACCGCGCAGCGCCATGAAGCGCTGCCGATACATGCACTGCGCAGGATGCCTGACCGGACCTTCCGTCCGCATTCAGGAGCCGCTCATGCACACCCCGTCCTCGCAACGCTCGCGTCCGTTTCTCGCCGCCATCGCGATGGGCGCTGTCGCGCTGGCCGCGCTGAACACGGTGCGGCTGTCGGCACTGTCCGGGCCGGCCGGGTTGGTGATCGCAACGGCGCTGCCGCAGGCCGCGCAGGCGATGCCGTCGCTGGACCACGATGCGTCCGTGCCGGCGGCGTCGACGGTTCGGTTCCCTGCTGACGAAGCCCCGGTTGCGCCGACCTTCTGAGCCTGGCCCGGGGGCCGCAAGGCAGAATCGGCCATGCCCTTGCGCACCGTCACCGCCACCCGCTACGTCACGCCGCTGCGCGAAGGCGGCTCGCTGCCGGCGCTGATCGAAGCCGACGACAACGGCATGTACGTGCTGAAGTTCCGCGGTGCCGGCCAGGGCCCGAAAGCGCTGGTCGCCGAGCTGGTGGCCGGCGAGCTGGCCCGCGCCGCCGGCCTGCCCGTGCCGGAGATCGTGTTCGTGCAGCTCGACGGCGACCTGGCGCGCACCGAGCCCGATGCCGAGATCCAGGACCTGATGCGCGCCAGCGCCGGGCTGAACCTGGCGCTGGACTACTTGCCGGGCTCGCTGACCTTCGATGCGCTGGCGCAGCCGCCGACGCCCGAGCTGGCATCGGCCATCGTCTGGCACGACGCCTTCGTCAGCAACGTCGACCGGACGCCGCGCAACACCAACCTGCTGGTCTGGCATCGGCAGCTGTGGCTCATCGACCATGGCGCGGCGATGATCTTCCACCACCAATGGACCGACCCCGTCGCGCAAAGCCAGCGTGCTTTTGCGCAGATCAAGGACCATGTGCTGCTGCCCTGGGCCAGCGCCATCGCGCAAGCCGATGAACGCCTGGCGCAGCGGCTGACGCCGGCGCTCGTGTCGGCCATCGTCGAGTTGATCCCCGACGAATGGCTGGCCGGCGAGCCGCCTTTCGAGACGCCGGCGTTGCACCGCGCGGCCTACGAGACCTATTGGCTCGGCCGGCTCGCCGCGCCGCGCGCTTTCGCCCAGGAGGCCATCCGTGCCGCAGCCCAGCACGTATGACTACGCGGTGGTGCGCGTCGTGCCACGCGTGGACCGGGGCGAATTCGTCAACGCCGGCATCATCCTGGCGTGCGCGTCGCAAGGCTTCCTGCAAGCGCGCATCGAGCTTGATGAAGCGCGGCTGTTCGCCATCGACCCGGCTGCGGATGTCGAAGCGATCCAGGCCGCGCTGGCCGTGATCCCGGCCGTCTGCGCCGGCGGCGCCGCGGCGGGTGCCTTGGGCAAGCTGTCGCTGCGCGAACGTTTCGACTGGCTCGTTGCGCCGCGCAGTTCCAGCGTGCAGACCTCGCCGGTGCACACCGGGCGCTGCGGCGATTTCGAAGCCACGCTGGAGCATTTGCTCGAGCGCATGGTGCGGACGCCGGTGGGCTGACGCGCTGGGGCAGTCGGGTGTATTATTCGATGTAATACAAGCCCGCGAGGCCGCCATGCGCACCATCTCGATCCGACTCGACGACAGCACCGACGCGGTGTTTCGTGCGTTCTGCGAGCGCCACGGCCTGAGCCAGACGAATGCGATCAAGGCGGCCATCGCGCAGCTGGCCGAGCAGCGCAAGCCGTCGCCTGCCGAACTGGCGGCGCAGCTGGGGCTGATCGGCGCTTTCCGCAGCGGTGACGGCAACCGGGCCGCCGATCACTCGCGACAGATCAAGCAGCGGCTTCGCGCCAAGCAACAACGCGATTCGCTCTGATCGGAGCCGCCATGCGCCGGCTGCTCATCGACACCGGCCCGCTGGTGGCCTGGTTCGACGCCGATGACGGGCATCACGAGGCGGTGAAGCGCTTTCTAGCCGATTGCGCCGGCGAGTTGCTGAGCACCTGGCCGGTGTTGACCGAGACCTGCCACTTGTTGCCCGAGACCCTCGTACCAGGCTTCATGCAATGGGTGGCGCGCGGTGGTTTGACGATCGCCGATGTGCCGGCCTCGGCCGCGCAAGCGCTAGCCGATCGCATGGGCAAGTACGCCGACCTGCCGATGGACCTGGCCGACGCATCGCTGATCTGGCTGGCCGAAAACCTGGGCGTGCTGGATGTGCTGACGCTGGACCGGCGCGACTTCGGCATCTACCGCACCGAACGCGGCCGGTCTTTGCGCAACGCGCTCGACGCAACGCCGGCCGCCCGCAGCAGCCGGCGGCGCTGAAGCCGTCAGGCCTTCGGCGCGCCCGGCGTCGACGCCAAGGGCCCGGGCAGCCGGCGCCGGCGGTGCGCAGACCACCATCCCGACGGCGCTGCACACCGCCACGGCGGCCGAGCAGAGGGTGAGTCGGGTGGGATGGCGGTTCATGGTCGGGCTCCTGGGATGCGGGGTCGAAGGCGGTTCACGTTGGGTATGAACTGTCCTCGCCGAGCGCCCTGGCGGCATCGCCCAATGGAGCCACCGGCGGTGGCCCCGGCGGGCCATCGCCGGTCTCAGGCGCTGCGGTCCACGCGCAGCGCCAGCACCACCGAGCTGGTGGTCTTGACGACGCCGTCGATGCCGCCGATCTCGTCCAGCAGCCCGTCCAGCCGTGCCGTCGACTCGGCGCGCAGCAGCGCGATGTAGTCGACCTCGCCGCTGACCGAGCACAGCTGGCGCAGCTCGGGCAGCCCGGCCAGGCGCTGCGTCACGTCGCGTGCCTTCTTCGGGTCGGTGACGATGCCGACGTAAGCCTGCACCGAGTGCTCGTCTTCGTCGGCGGCCAGCCGCACCGTGTAGCCGACGACCACGCCGCTGCGCTCCAGCCGCGCCAGCCGGGCCAGCACCGTCGTGCGCGCGACGCCGAGCTTGCGCGCCAGGTTGGCCGTGCTCGCGCGCGCGTTGGCTTGCAGCAGCGTGATCAGATCGCGGTCGAGCTTGTCTCTGGCCATAGTCGATTATGGCGAACCGATTCGACAAATCGTCGAAATCGATAGTTCTTCCGTCGAACTCATGCTTTCTTTCGTCCGCAGGCCTTTCTAGACTCGAAAGCAACGTTCTGAAGGACAAGACCATGCGCATCACCCTGCTCGGCGCCGGCCACATCGGCCAGACCATCGCCCGCCTGCTCAGCGCCAGCGGCGACTACCGCGTCACCGTCGTCGACCGCAGCGCCGACGCGCTGGCCAAGCTGGCGCGCAATGGCATCGCGACGCTGCCGGTCGAAACCAGCGACGCCGCTGCGCTGCGCGGCGCCCTGCGCGGGCAGGACGCGGTGATCAACGCGCTGCCCTACCACCTGGCGACGCTGGCTGCCACGCAGGCGCGCGAAGCCGGTTGCCACTACTTCGACCTCACCGAAGACGTGGCCGCCACGCGCGAGATCAAGCGCCTGGCCGAAGGCTCCAGCAGCGCCTTCATGCCGCAGTGCGGGCTGGCGCCGGGCTTCATCGGCATCGTCGCGCACCACCTGGCGCAGAGCTTCGACACCTTGCACGACGTGAAGATGCGCGTCGGCGCCTTGCCGGCGTTCCCGACCAACTCGCTGAAATACAACCTGACCTGGAGCGTGGACGGTCTCATCAACGAGTACATCCACCCCTGCGAAGCCATCCGCGACGGCCAGAACATCGACGTGCTGCCGCTCGAAGGGCTGGAGCATTTCTCGCTGGACGGCACCGAATACGAAGCCTTCAACACCAGCGGCGGCCTCGGCACGCTGTGCGAGACGCTGGCCGGCCGCGTGCGCACGCTGGACTACAAGAGCGTGCGCTACCCCGGCCACCGCGACCTGATGAAGATGCTGCTCGAAGAGCTGCAGCTGAAGGCCGACCCGGAGACGCTGAAGGACATCATGCGCCGCAGCATCCCGAGCACGATGCAGGACGTGGTGCTGGTCTTCGTCACCGTCAGCGGGCTGCGCGACGGCGCGCTGGTGCAAGAGGTCTTCGCGCGCAAGATCTTCGCCGACCGCAGCGAGACGAACCCGCTGTCGGCGATCCAGATCACCACCGCCGCCGGCATCTGCGCCGCGGTGGATCTGTTCCGCGAAGGCCGGCTGCCGCAAAGCGGTTTCATCCGGCAGGAGCAGGTGGCCTTGCCGGAGTTCCTGGCCAACCGCTTCGGCAGTGCCTACCAGCAGTCGCGGCAGGTCGAAAGCATCGGCTAAGGGCTGATCCGCGGCGCCGTCTGCAGCAGTTCCGGCAGCGCCGCCTTCCAGAACTTCGCCTGGCCGGTGGTGCCGTGGCCGCGGGTCTCGGCGCTGGCCGGGATCAGCAGCAGGCGGCCGTTGCGCACGCGCTTGAGTTCCCGTTCCATGATGCCCAGCTCGGGCGGGTTGCGTTCGTCGTCGGCCGAGTTGATGGCCAGCAGCGTGGCGCTGATGCGCTCCAGCCCGGGCGCCGGGTTGTAGTCGCGCGAGGATTCCCATTGGTACAGAAAATCGTTCGCATCGGCCGTGAAAGGCGCGGCCAGCCGCTCGTCGACCAGCTTGTCGGCCTTTTCGCGCGTCGGCGCCGCCTGGTAGTAGGCCTGGCTGCCGCCGTTGGTGGCGAAGCCGAAGAACTGGTTCGCCGCGCGCAGCCCGCGCGGCTGCGCGGTGTAGTTGCCGCCGTTCCAGTCCGGATCCTGCCGGATCGATTCGGCGAGCAGCCGCCGCAGCATCCAGTTGCGCCCCGACATCTCGGTCGGCTGCGACGCCATCGGCACCAGCACGTCGGCGAAGCCCGGGTACTTCACGCCCCACAGCCAGGTGTGCATGCCGCCCATCGAGTTGCCCAGCACCAGGCGCAGGTGGCGGATGTTCAGGCCTTCGGTCAGCAGCCGGTATTGCGCCAGCACCATGTCGTCGTAGCTGTAGCGCGGGAACTTCATGCGCTGGCCGTCCGACGGCTTGGACGACTTTCCGGCGCCGATGGCATCGGGCAGGATGATGAAGTAGCGCGTGGCGTCCAGCGGCTGGCCGGGGCCGAACAGTTCGCCGGCGAAGGTGGGCGACAGCAGGCCGGTGCCCGAGCCGGCCGTGCCGTGCAGGATCAGCACCGGCTCGCCGGCCGGGTTGCCGACCGTCGTGTAGTGCAAGCGCAGCTCGGGCATCGTCTCGCCGCTCTGGAAGCGGAAGTCGCGTGCGATCCAGTCGCCTTCCTTCGGCGCCGGGAACTCCGCCGCGGTGGCGGCCAGCGTCGCGGTTGCCAACACCAGGGCCAGGGCTGCGCGCAGGCAGCCGCGTTTCAGCGTGTCCATCGTGTCTCCTGTCGTGTCTTGTTCTGTCGCGCCGGCCAGCATAGTGCGCCACCTTGCGCTGCGGGCACACTCGCGTCATGAAGAAAACACTCCCGCTGACGATCGAGACCCTGTTGCAGTGCGACCGCGTCGGCCCGCCCGCGCTCGCGCCCGACGGCCGCCATGCCGTGTGTTCGGTGACCAGCCCGTCGCTGGACAAGAACCAGTCGTCGACCGCGCTGTGGCTGCTGCCCACCGAGCGCAACGCACCACGCCGGCTGACGCGCTGCGGCGACAAGGACGGCCAGCCCGCCTGGTCGCCGCGCGGCGACCGCATCGCCTTCATCGCCAAGCGCGAACAGCAAGGCGCGAAGGACGCGACGCCGCAGCTGTACGTCATCGCACCCGACGGTGGCGAGGCCGAACGCAAGAGCGACTTCGCGCCCGGCATCGAAGCCTTCAAGTGGATGCCCGACGGCAAGCGCATCGTCTTCAGCGCCTGGGTCTGGCCGGACGTGAAAGGCAGCGCTGCGCAGGTGCGCCGCCACAAGGAATTCAGCGACCGCAAGGAATCGGGCTACGCCACCAGCGAGGCCTACTACCGCTACTGGGACCACAACATCCCGATGGGCCGCGTGCTGCACCTGCTGCTGCTGGACCTGGCCAGCGGCCGCGTCACCGACCTGTTCGAAGGCACGCGCCACGAGCTGCCGCGCGAAGCCTCCGGCAACGACGCCTTCGACGTGCGGCCCGACGGCCGCTGCATCGCCTTCGTGCACGACCCGGCGAAAGTACCGCTGGTCGGCAACCGGCTGGCGCTGGCCGAGATCGAACTGCCGTCGAAGCGTGTCCGCACACGCGTCGACGACCCAGCCTGGGACTTCGGCGCGCCGCGCTACAGCCCCGATGGCCGGCGCCTGGCGGCCATCGCCGCGAACGTCGGCCGCAAGCACACCGCGCTGAACCAGCTCGCGCTGGTGGAGGCGAACGGCCGCTGGCAGGCGCTGGGCGCCGACTGGGACCATTCGGTCGACGCGCCGCTGCGCTGGGCGGCCGACGGCAGCGCGCTGTACTTCGCCGCCGAAGAGCGCGGCCGCTGCCACCTGTGGCGTTACGGCGTCGCCGACGCCCGCTTCGCGGTGGCCCACGCCGGCGGCTGGGTGCAGGGCTTCGATGTCGCCGCCGATACGCTCGCCGTCGCCGCCGATGCGGCCAACCACCCCGCGCGCATCCACGCGCAGCGCAACGGCACGGCGCCGCAGCGGCTGGAGCGCTTCAACGACGCGCTGCTCGGCCGTGTGCACTTCGGCGAAGTGCGTGAAGTCGGCATCACCGGCGCGCAAGGCGACGAGGTGCAGATGTGGCTGACCTTCCCGCCCGGCTTCGACGCGAAGAAGAAGCACCCGCTGCTGCAGGTCATCCACGGCGGCCCGTTCTCGGCTTCGGGCGACACCTTCAGCTACCGCTGGAACGCGCATCTGATGGCGTCGCGCGGCCATGTCGTCGCGCAGGTCAACTACCACGGCTCCAGCGGCTTCGGCTTCGCGTTCAAAGACAGCCTGATCGGCCGCCAGGGCGAGCTCGAACTGCAGGACATCGAAGCCGGCACCGACTGGCTGCTGCGCCAGCGCTGGGCCGATCGCAAGCAGCTCTACGCCGCCGGCGGCAGCTACGGTGGCTTCATGGTCGCGTGGATGAACGGGCATGTGCCGGCGGGTCGATACCGGGCCTACGTCTGCCACGCCGGCGTCTTCGACCGCGTGGCCACGTTCAGCGCCGACTCGTATGCCGTGCGCCCGAAGGATCTGGCCGCGAAGTACTGGGAAGACATGCCGCGCGTGCTGGCGCAAAGCCCGCACGCCTTCGCGGCGAACATGAACACGCCGACGCTGGTGATCCACGGCGCGCAGGACTTCCGCGTGCCCGACACCAACGGCCTGGCCTACTACAACACGCTGAAGGCGCGCGGCGTCGAAGCGCGGCTGCTGTGGTTTCCCGATGAGAACCACTGGATCCTGAAGCCGCGCAACTCGAAGCTCTGGTACGGCGAGTTCTTCGCCTGGCTGGCATCATCGCAAGCCAAACGAGGGGGTTGAAGCATGTGCGCCAGCAAGGTGGCCGAAGGCAAGGAACGGGGCTGGATCGTCCCGATCGGCGGAGCCGAAGAGAAAGAGAACTCGCCGCAGATCCTGCGCCGCTTCGTGCAGCTGGCCGGCGGCGACGCGGCCGACATCGTCGTCATCCCCACCGCGAGCCAGCTGCGCAACACCGGCCCGCGCTACGAGCGCATCTTTGCCGAGCTCGGCGCCGAGCGCGTCACGTCGATCGACTTCGACACCCGGCGCGACGCTGAAGAAACCGGCCGGCTGGAGCGCCTGAACCAGGCCAGCGGCATCTTCTTCACCGGCGGCAACCAGCTGCGTCTGTCGACGCTGATCGGCGGCACCTCGGTGGCCAAGGCGGTGCGCCAACTCAACGCCGCCGGCGTGCCGGTGGCCGGCACCAGCGCCGGCGCGGCCTTCATCAGCGAACACATGATCGCCTTCGGCGACGAAGGCAGCACGCCGATCGCCGGCAGCGTGCGGCTGGCGCCCGGCATGGGCTTGACGAACCGCTTCATCATCGACCAGCACTTCCGCCAGCGCGACCGGCTCGGCCGGCTGCTCACGGCGCTGGCCTACAACCCGTTCGCCGTCGGCATCGGGCTCGATGAAGACACGGCCGCCTTCATCGCGCCGGACAACACGGTGCACGTCGAAGGCTCGGGCGGCATCACCGTCGTCGATGCGGCCGAGGTGCAGTTCTCGTCGATGGACAGCGTGCAGGAAGGCCGGCCGGTGTGCCTGCTCGGCGTCAAGCTGCACATCCTGACGCAAGGCGCCACGTTCAACCTGCATACGAGACGGGCCGACGCCGGTACGTTGAACACACCGAAGTCATGACCGGCCTGGCTCACCTTTCCATCCGCCAGGCCGATGCCGGCACGCTGAACCCCACCAAGACTTGAGGCCTGAAGAAGATGCGCATCGTCGAACGCAATGTCTATGTCGGCCCGTCGCTGTACGCGCACTTCCCGGTCATCAAGGTGCTGCTCGACCTGGGGCCGCTCGAAGACTGGCCGACCGGCAAGCTCGGCCCGGCCTATGTCGACGGCCTGGTCGCGGCCTTGCCGACGCTGCAGGAGCATGGCTGCTCGTACCGCACCGCCGGCGGCCTGATCCGCCGCATGCGCGGAGATGTGGAAGACAGCGAAGGCACGTGGCTCGGCCATGTCTTCGAACACGTCGCGATCGAGCTGCAGAACATCGCCGGCGAAGACGTCACCTTCGGCAAGACGCGCAGCACCGAGCAGCGCGGCGTCTACACCGTCGTCTACGAATACGCGCAGCGCGACGAAGGCATCGCCGCCGGTGAGCTGGCGATCCAGCTGCTGTGTTCGCTGCTGCCGGCCGAGCTGCGACCCGAAGATTCCGTGCCCGCAGACTGGAACTGGGAAGAGAAGCGCGACGAGTACATCCGCTACGCGCAGCGGCGCGCACTCGGCCCGTCGACGGCGTCGCTGGTGAAGGCGGCCGAAGAACGCAAGATCCCGTGGCTGCGGCTGAACGAACAGAGCTTGATCCAGCTCGGCCACGGCAAGTACCAGCAGCGCATCCAGGCGACAGTCACGGGCCGCACCAGCTACATCGCGGTCGAGCTGGCGCAGGACAAGGAAGAGACGAACAAGATCCTCGCCAACGGCGGCCTGCCGGTGCCGAAGCAGGAACTGGTGCGCTCGGCCGACCGTGCCGCGCGCGCGGCGGAGCGGCTGGGTTTCCCGGTCGTCACGAAGCCGTACAACGGCAACCACGGGCGCGGCATCAGCGTCAACCTGAAGACCGCCGACGAGGTGCGCGCCGGCTTCGCGGCGGCGGCCGAACACTCGACCTCGGTCATCGTCGAGACCTGCCTCGAAGGCGACGACCACCGCCTGCTCGTCGTCAACGGCGAGCTGATCGCGGCGACGCGGCGCACGCCGGGCCGCGTCATCGGCGACGGCGTGCACAGCGTGCGCGAGCTGGTCGACATCGTGAACCAGGACCCGCGCCGCGGCATCGGCCACGAGAAGGTCATGACGCGCCTGGCGCTGGACGCGCAGGCCGACACGATGCTGGCGCGCCAGGAGTTGACGCCCGATTCGGTGCCGGCGGCCGAGCAGATCGTGCTGCTGCGCAGTACCGCGAACCTGTCCACCGGCGGCACCGCCACCGACGTGACCGACGTCATCCATCCCGACAACCGCGAGATGGCGGTGCGCGCCGTCACGGCCATCGGGCTGGATGTCGGCGGCGTCGACTTCCTCTGCCCGGACATCACCGAAAGCTACAAGAGCGTCGAGAACTCTGGCTCAGGCATCTGCGAAGTCAACGCCGCGCCGGGCTTCCGCATGCACGTCGCGCCCAGCGAAGGCACGCCGCGCGACGCGGCCGGACCCGTCATCGACATGCTGTTCCCGGCCGGCAGCCTGTCGCGCGTGCCGATCGCCTGCGTCACCGGCACCAACGGCAAGACGACGACCTCGCGCATGCTCGCGCACATCACGAAGATGGCCGGCTTCACGCCGGGGTTGACCACCACCGACGGCGTCTACATCGACGGCCAGCGCACCGTGGAAGGCGACATGACCGGCCCGGTGGCCACGCGCATGGTGCTGGCCGATCCGATGATCGACATCGCGGTGCTGGAAATCGCGCGCGGCGGGCTGCTGCGCGCCGGCATGGGCGTGCCTTTCGTCAACGTCGGCGCGGTGCTGAACGTGCAGGCAGACCACCTGGGCATGAAGGGCATCGACACGCTGGAGCAGCTGGCCGAGGTCAAGCGCATCGTCGTCGAGGTGGCGCGCGATTGCGCGGTGCTGAACGCCGACGACGAGAACGTGATCCGCATGTCGGCGCACACCGAAGCCAAGCACCTGTGCTACGTCACCGTGAACCCGCAGCATGCGCTGGTGCGCGAACACATCCGCGCCGGCGGCCGGGCCTGCGCGCTGGAGGCCGGCGTCAACGGCCAGATGATCACGCTGTACGACAAGGGCCGGCACATCCCGCTGATGTGGACGCACCTGATCCCGGCCACGCTGGAAGGGCGCGCGATGCACAACGTGCAGAACGCGATGTTCGCGGCCGCGCTGGCGTTCAGCCTGGACATCAAGCTCGACGCCATCCGCCAAGGCCTGCGCACCTTCGACTCCACGTTCTTCCAGGCGCCGGGGCGCATGAACGTCTACGACGAACACCCGTTCAAAGTGATCTTCGACTACGCGCACAACGCGCACGCGGTCGGCGTGATGGCCGACCTGGCGCAGCGGCTGGATGTGCGCGGCCGGCGCATCGTCGTCGTCGCCGGGCCGGGCGACCGGCGCGACGAAGACATCCGCGCCATCGCCGAAGCCGTGGCCGGGCGCTTCGACCACTACATCTGCCGCCGCGACGACGGCTTGCGCGGCCGTGCCAGCGACGAAGTGCCGAACATGATCGCGCAGGTGCTGCGCGACAAGGGCGTGGCGCCAGGCGCGATCGAGATCATTCCGGACGAGCAGGAAGCCATCGACGCGGCTTTGCGAATGGGCCGGCCGGGCGACCTGCTGCTGGTCTTTGCCGATGCGCTGACGCGTTCGTGGAAGCAGGTCATCAAGTTCAAGCCCGAAGGCGTGCTGGCCGCCGTGCCATCGCTGGAAACCGCGTTGCCGAGCGACGAGCCGATCGAAGCCGCGATGTCCGACGACGGCGCGCTGGAAGCGGCCGGCTTCATCCGCGACGAGCGCGGCCTGCGCTTCGTCGGCGAAGCGGCCGACTGAGGTGGATGAGGCACCCGAGCCGAACCACGGCTTCGACGACTCGCGCCGCCTGACCGGGCCGAACCGCTGGTTCGCCGGGCCGGCGGTGACGCTGACCCCGCTGGGCCGCGCGGCCGGTGACGCCGCAGCGCATGCCGCGTGGGCGGCGCGCGTGTGCGCGGCGTGCGACGCGCTCGGCTGGCCCGATCCGCAGCCCTTGATCGAACGCCACGCGACCGGCACGCTGCTCGTCTTTGCCGCGCCGCAGGACTTGCTGTTCACGGCCACCGAGGTCAACGAGTGGGCCTGGGAGTGCGCCGCGGCCGATGCCGGCGAAACGGCTTTCGACCGGGCGCAGGATCTGGGCGATCAGGCCACGGCCACGTTTGCCGCACGCGCCGCTGCCGAAGTCCGGCCGGCCCTGGCGGCACTGCGCCAGGCCGCAGACGCGCATGGCGTGCCGCTGTTCGAAGACGACAGCGAGGTCTCGCTCGGCGCCGGCAACGGCAGCCGGCGCTGGCCGCGTGAAGCCCTGCCTGCCGTCGACGCCGTGCCGTGGGCGGCGCTGCACGACGTGCCGACGGCGCTGGTCACCGGCAGCAACGGCAAGACGACGACGGTGCGGCTGCTGGCCGCGATGGCCGCCGCCGCCGGCCGGGCGCCGGGCTGCTGCAACACCGAAGGCGTGTTCGTCGGCGGGCAGGCCGTCGAGCAAGGCGACTACGCCGGCCCCGCCGGCGCGCGCGAAGTGCTGCGCCACCGGCAGGTGCAGGTGGCCGTCCTCGAAACGGCGCGCGGCGGCATCCTGCGCCGCGGGCTGGCGCTGCGGCGCGCCGATGTCGCCGTCGTCACCAACATCAGCCCCGACCATCTGGGCGAATACGGCATCGAAGACGCCGACGACCTGGCCGAGACCAAGCTCGTGGTGGCGCGCGCCGTGCTGCACGGCGGCACGCTGGTGCTGAACGCCGATGACGCCACGCTGATGGCCGCCGCAGCGCGGCTGCCGCATGCCGCCGCGGCGCGCCGGGCGCTGTTTGCGCACGAGCATGAACACCCGGCGCTGGCGGCGCTGCGCGCGGCCGGTGGCAGCACTTGCGGCGTGCACGCCGGCGCGCTGCGGCTGCATCACGACGGGCGCGATCACGAACTCGGCGCCATCGCCGCATTGCCGCTGGCGCTGGGCGGCGCCGCGCGGCACAACATCGCGAATCTCGCCGCCGCGGCCCTGGCCGGCGCGGCGCTCGGGCTGCCGCTGGCGGCGATCACGGCCACGCTGCGGCGCTTCGGCGCGTCACCGGGCGACAACCCGGGCCGGCTCGAACGCTGGTCGCACCGCGGCGCCACCGTGCTGATCGACTATGCGCACAACCCCGACGGCCTGGCGCAACTGCTCGGCGTGGCGCGCGCGCTGCAACCGAAGCGGCTGTTGCTGCTGCTCGGCCAGGCCGGCAACCGCGACGACGTGGCCATCGTCGAACTGGCGCGCACGGCCGCAGCCTTTGCGCCCGACCGCGTCGTCATCAAGGAGCTGCCGCTGATGCTGCGCGGGCGCGCTTTGGGCGACGTGCCGGCCCTGCTCGAAGGCGGTTTGTTGTCGGCCGGCCTGGCCGCAGCGAGCATCGCCGTCGAAGCGGATGAAGAGCGTGCCGCGCTCGGCCTGCTCGAACTCGCCGAGCCCGGTGACGTGCTCGTGCTGCCGGTGCACACGGCCGCCGTGCGCGAGCGCATCACGGCGCACCTGGCGGCTCGCCGGCATGACATCCAGCCGGCGCCTGGTTCGACCGAATAGCGTTCGCCACATGTCTGCCGAGCCGGCCACCGCCTCGCCGCGCAACGCCTTATGCTTTGACCTCCGATCGATTGCACACAGTTTGTCGACAAATCTCATGAAATCCAAAGCCGAGACCCAGGCATCGGCGCGCCCGGTAGCCAGGAAGGCGGGCCGACCCGCGAAGCCGGCGCCCCGCGCGCCGCTTGCCCCCGCGGCGCCGTCCGCGGAAGAACTCGCCGAGTCGGGGTCCAATCTGACCGATCGGGCCCACGCCGTGGTGCGCAGACTCATCCTGCAGCGCGAGCTGAGCGGCGGCGAAGTGCTCGTCGAAGGCCGGCTGGCCGAGCGCCTGCAGATGTCGCGCACGCCGCTGCGCGAAGCCTTGCTGCGGCTTGAAGGCGAAGGTTTGCTGGTGCGGGCCAACGCACGCTCGTACGCGGTGCGGCGCATCACGGCGTCGCACTACTTCCAATGCCTGCAGGTGCGCGAACGGCTGGAGTCGCAGGCCGTTTCGCTGGCGATGGGCCGCGTGCCGGCCGATGACGTGAAGGTCTTGCGCGACAGCATCCTCGCGCTCGACTCCAGCCAGCAGGGCTCCAGCCACTGGCAGGCCGACGACGAGGTCCACGCGCTGTTTGCGCGCGCTTCGGGCAACACGATGCTGGCCGAGACCATCGCCCACTTGCGCGTGCTGTGCCGGCTGTTCGAAGTCGTCGACCCGTTCAACCGCATCGAGGACGACCGCACCGAGCACCTGGCGATCCTCGACGCCTACACCGCGGGCAGGGCGCAGGCGGCCGAGGAGGCGGTGGTGGCGCACCTGCGCAACCTGGCGCGCTATACGCTCTCGCGCATCAGCAACGGGCTGGTGAGCGACATCTCGCAGTAGCCGCGGTGCAGGGCGCGCCGCCGCCCCACACCGCGGGGTCAGTGGCGCAGGATCTTGCCGACGAATTCGCGCGTGCGTGCTTCGCGCGGCTGGTCGAAGATCTGCCTCGGATGGCCGGCCTCCACGACGTGGCCGCCGTCCATGAACACCACCTTGCTCGACACCTCGCGCACGAAACCCATCTCGTGCGAAACGATGAACATCGTCATGCCGTCCGCGGCCAGCAGGCGCACGGTGTCCAGCACTTCGTTGACGAGCTCGGGGTCGAGTGCGGCGGTGACTTCGTCGAGCAGCACGATGCCCGGCTGCAGCGCCAGCGCGCGCGCGATGGCCACGCGCTGCTGCTGGCCACCCGACAGCTGGTCGGGATAGGCCCCGAGCTTGGCGCCCATCCCGACCTTCTCGAGCAGCTGGATCGCGTAGTCCTCGACCTGCTTGCGCGGCCGGCCCTTGACCTTGATCGGCGTGACCGTGACGTTGTCGAGCACGGTCATGTTCTGGAACAGGTTGTACTGCTGGAACACGATGGCCATCTGCGAGCGGATGCGCCGCAGCTGCTCGCGGTCGTTGTAGTCGAGCGCCTGTCCGTCGATGCGCACCTGGCCCGAGATCGGCGGCAGCAGGCCCATCAGCACGCGCAGCAGCGTGCTCTTGCCCGAACCCGATGGGCCGATCAGGCTGACGATCTCGCCCTTGTCGACCGACAGGTTGATGCGTTCCAGCACCGTGTGCGCGCCGTAGTTGGCCTTCAGGTCAACGATTTCGAGTTGGGGCAAGCCTTCTCTCCAGGTAGTTGCCGAAACGCGCCAGCGGATAGGACAGCATGAAGTAGAGCGCCAGCACCGTGCCGTAGACCAGGGTCGCCGAGAAGCCCTTGTTGTTCATCGTCTTGCCGGCGAACGCCAGCTCGATGACGCCGATCTGCGACGCCAGCGCCGTGTCCTTGATGAACAGCACGAAGAACCCGAACACCGGCGGCAGGATGACTTTCCAGGCCTGCGGCACGATCACCATGCGCAGCGTCTGCAGATAGCTGAAGTTGAGCGTCAGCGCGGCGTCCCACTGGTTCCGGTGCACCGATTCGAGCCCGCTGCGGACGATCTCGGCAATGAAGGCCGTCGCGATCAGGCAGACGCTGATCAGTGCCACGGTGAACATGGCGAGGTCGGCGTGCAGCGCCTGGAAGACGAAGAACACCAGCATCAGCGTCACCAGGAACGGGATGCGCCGGAACAGCTCGGTGAAGACCGTCGCGGCGATGCGCAGCGGCCTGGCGGCCGGCCGGGTCGTCAGGCGGACAGCCGCGAGCACGAAGCCCAGCGTGAAGCCGACGATGCAGCCGACGGCCGACAGCGCGAAGGTCGTGCCCAGCGCCTTCGCGAAGAAGACCAGGTTGTAGTAGCCGAAGAAGCGCGGCAGCTCGTCCCCAATCTGCAGCCACGTCTGCGCCCCCATCAGAACCACCGCATCCGGGCGCGGAAGAAGCGCTTGCCGACGAAGGCGAGCGACACCGTGGCCGCCAGCGTGATCACGATGTAGAGCACGGCGGCAACCGAGAAGACCTCGATCGAGCGAAAGGTCTCGGCGTTGATGTTGTAGGCGCGGCCCGTGAGTTCCTCGACGCCGAAGACGGCGGCCATTGACGTGCCGAGCGTCATCAGGATGTACTGGTTGGACAGCGGCGGGAACAGCACGCGCACGATGTGCGGCACGATCACGTAGCGGATCGTCTGCAGGCGCGAGAAGCCGAGCGTCTCGGCCGCTTCGAGTTCGGGTTGGCGCACCGACTCGAAGCCCGCTCGCTGGATCTCGGTGAGGTATGCACCGGCGTTGAGCGTCATGCCGATCAGCACCGCCTGGAACGGCGACAGCAGGATGCCGGCGTCGGGCAGTGCGAAGAAGATGAAGAAGATCTGCACCAGCTGCGGCGTGTTGGTGAAGAACACGACGTACACGCCAACGATGCGGCGCGCCCAGCGCGGCCCGTAGGCGCGCACCGAGGCGCCGGCCAGGCCGATCAGCATGCCGAACGCAAACGCCAGGAAGGCGATCTGCAGGCTCAGCCACGCGCCGCCGATCAGGTAGGGCAGGCGTTCGAGGACCGGCGTGTAGTCGAATTGCATCGGGCTCTTGATCCCGGCGCTTGGGCCTACTTGTAGCTCGGTGCCGTGCGCGGGTCGTGCAGCATCGCAGCGCCGAACCACTTCTTCCAGCGCTCGTCCACGTAGCCGTTGCGATGCAGTTCCTTGATGGCGCCGCTGAGCTTCTCGCGCAGCGCATCGTTGCCCTTTTGCACGCCGATCCCGCAGAAGTACACGTCAATCGGCGCGTCGACGATGCGCCAGTCGACCTTGTGCTTGGCGGTATGTTCGGTCATGAAGTCCATCACGTCGATCATCGCGTCGGCGCGGCCCTGGGCTATCGCGCGCACGGCGTCGGGATAGTTGTCCAGCAGCAGCAGTTGCGCTTTCGGCAGCTTCTCCTGGGCCAGCTTCACCGGCGTGGAGCCGCGCACCTCGACCAGCCTGACGGCCGGGTCGTTCAGATCCATGTAGTCCTTGTAGGGCTTGGACTTGGTGGTCAGAACGCCCAGCACTTCGGTGTGCAGCGGCACCGTGAAGTCGATGACCTTCTGGCGTTCGGCGGTGATGGTCATGGCGCCGAGCACGGCATCGATCTTGCCGCTGCTGACGAACGGAATGCGGTCCGGCGAGCCGACCTGCACGATCTCGACCTTGACGCCGAGCAGCTCGCCGAGCTTGCGCGCGATGTCGACGTCGAAGCCGTCGATCTCGTTCTTGTCGTTGAAGACGCCCAGCGGCGGCAGCGTCGGGTTGACGCCGACGACGAGCTTCTTGCTCGCGACGACCTCGTCCAGCGTGCGCGCCGACGCGGACGCCGGAAGACCCAGCAAGGCCGAGCCGACGGCCAGCGACCCGGCTGCCAGCAGGGCACGGCGGGCGGCGTTTCTGATCTGCTTCATCGAGAAGAACTCCTAGGGTTTGAGGGCCGGACAGGACGCAAGACGAGTGCCAGCTCGGCTGATGTCTGCAAAACGCACAACAAGTATATATGAAACGTATACAATGAGGCTCATCCAATTCCGTGGGAGGTCCGGCGCGGACCGCGGCTCCCCGATTGCCCTGCCATCGCGATGACCCAGCCTTCGTCCGCACGACCCCTGTCCCTGCGCATCAGCCAAGAGGCGCAGCGCGGGCGCGCGGTGCGCGTCGTGGTCGACGGCCAGGCGATCTATGCCTTCGAGGGCGAGAGCGTCGCGGCGGCGCTGTTCGCGGCCGGCCTGCGCGAACTGCGGCGCAGCCCGCGCGACGGTGCCCCGCGCGGGCTCTTCTGCATGATGGGTTCGTGCCAGGAATGTCTCGTCTGGGTCGGCGGCCGCAAGCTCCCGTCGTGCCAGGTCGCGGTTGCCGCGGCACTCGAGATCGAGACGCTTGTCTATCGCGAGCGGCGCGTTGGCTGAAGTGAAACGCCCATTGCCGGGGCTGGCTTGCGGCCCGTTGTGGAAGTCCGGTGTCCGGTATCCGCGTCCAAGGCATGCGCGCGCTGCCTCCGTGGCGGCAGGTCGCTGGCGGTGCCTGCGTTCTCCGGCCCACGCTCGCGGAGATGAACCGCGGCGTGCCGCCAGCAATCCATCAACACCGGGGTTGGCGTACCACCGCCTTGGCGACCGCGAATGGGGCCTGCGCCCGCAGGCACCACCACC